>Ga0302246_1002332_pt1 | contig 11574 bp, 10 predicted proteins | sample AAG_UR_Trp_MG_FD_193533 | JGI IMG/M metagenome (GOLD analysis project Ga0302246, IMG submission 193533) | Enriched activated sludge microbial communities from anaerobic digester in WTTP, New Holstein, Wisconsin, United States - AAG_UR_Trp | ecosystem: Engineered > Bioreactor > Anaerobic >...
AGCGTGCCCATGGTGCCGAACGAGGTGCCCGTGGCGATGGAGGCGACGCCGCACAGCACGAAGGACGAGAGCAGAAAACTCTCCGGCGCGATGAGCCGCAGCCCCCAGTAGATGATGAGCGGGATGGTGCCGCAGGCTATCCACGCCCCGATGAGCATACCCACCAGAACAAGGATGAAGACGGCAATCTGAACCCTGCCGAGAGCTTCGAACATGCCCTGCTGCAACTCGTTCCAGCGGTAGCCCGTCCGCATGACCATGAGGGCGGCGAGGCCCACCGCGGCGATGAGAGGCAGCACCGGGGGACGGATGGCCATGACCACGGTGCCGTACAGGATGACGGCGACCGGTATGCAGAATGTTGCGAGGGCATAGGCCGTAGAGGGCCTGCGCTCCATCGGTCTGGCGGCGGTGTCCATGTAGGCTCCAGTGGCCGACACCCTCTTCCGGGACGGTTCCGGGAGAATGCGTGGCCGATTCCATGGTTGGCGTTCATGCCGTCCCGTGGCGGGCATCACGGTGCCCGTCGAAGGAGCGACCTCGTATCATCATCGGGGCCATCTGCCGCCAGGGCTGGCGCATCGTTCTCAGCCACCCCAGACAGCCGCCCCGCTACACAACCATCACCGGAAACGTCATGCGCAAGGCGCCAAAATGGCATTCGACCTCACACACGCCGCAGTACCAGCAATCATCGATGTGAGCGTTGTACGGATAGCCCGTCTCCGGGTCCATGCGCAGCACATCGCCGGGGCATTCACGTTCGCACTGCCCGCACCTCGTGCAGGCTTCCTTGTCTATGGCTACGGGCATGACCCTCTCTCCTCGATTCCTGCAAATGCACCGAAGCGGCTAGGCGCTTCGCACGGGTTGCCGTGTCACCACCATGCCGCCGTCCGCGCCGCGGCGCAGTACCACATAGGTTCCGTTCCATGCGGGGTCACGTTCCGGGAAATCGAGCCGGGTATGGGGCATCCCCCATCGGCTTTCCTCCCGCAACAGCGAAGCGCGAGCGGAGAATTCCATGCAATCGGCGATGGAGCGTATCTCCAGCACCTTCATGACATCGTGCCAGTCGGCCACGCGAATGCGGTCGATGTCGGCCCTGAACCCCGCCATCTTGCCCAGAAGGTCGCGAAGCCGGCTGGCGTGCTTGGGGGAGTCGAGCAATGGCTTGATATGGCGACGCAGCTTGTATTCCACCTCACGCGGGTCGTTGCCCTCGTCGTTGTGCAACGGCGGCTGCGGCTGCGGGGGATTCACGGGATTGCCACCCAGCGGGGCACGGATACGCGCCACTTCGGCATGGACATCTGCCATATCCACCACCGGGGCGGGGATGTCGGCCATGCGTTCCACCGCGTGTTCGGCAGCGAGGCCACCGAAGACCCATGCCGCCCCGACGAAGCCGAGCCCTGTCGAGGCCACATCGCCCGCCGCGTAGAGATTGGGAACGGTGGTGCGCCCCCATTCGTCCACGAGTGCCCCCGTCAACCCATGCCCGCCGCACAGATGCGGCCCTGCGAGCACCAGTTCGACGGGTTGCAGGCCGATGTCGATGCCCTTCAGCTCGAAGAAGGCCTTCTCGGTGGGACGTTCGCAGGAGAAGAGACCGTCCTTGATGATGGTCTTGGTCTCGTCGGAGAGGTGACGCAGGTCGTAATAGAGCGGCCCGTGGCCGAGGCCTATCTCCGCCTGCATGGCCTTGGCGCGCAGTCCGCTGGGGGCGTGTTCGCCCAGTTCGTGGTAGCGGAACAGGAACCGTTCGCCGAGGGCGTTGATGAGATACGCCCCGTGGCGCGTGAAGGTGGAGTGCCCTGGCCCCTCGAAATCGCGGATGAGCGCGGTGTGGTCGAGGAACTCGAAGTTCACGAGGTCGCCACCCGCCTCGTAGATCATGCTCCAGCCCTCGCCTGCATTGTAGGGGCAGTCGAATGTACCGAACAGATAGCCCGTCTCGGGCAGCCCGAATCGCCCCTGACTGCCGGTGCACATGATGACCGCCTTGGCGTGGCAGACGGTCACCTCACCCGTACGCACGCCCAGCAGCACGGCACCGGTCACCCGCCCTTCATGAGTGAGCAGCCGCGTCGCCATGGTGCGGTCCATCGTGCGCACACCGAGTTCACGGCACTTCTTCGCCATGACGGGCTTGATGTCGCCACGCATCTCCGCGAGAAAACGCCCGAAGGGATGCAGTTGCTCGACGATGTAGCCACCTGCCGCATCCCGCGGGAACGTGGCCGCGCCCCATTCTTCGAGGTCGCGCAGGACTTCGAAGCTACGTTCGCCAAGCACGCGGTTCACCTTCTCGTCGAAGATGCCGTCGCTCATGGCGCGGATGGACTCGACATAGCTGTCCACATCGGCAACGCCGGGCACCACCACGTTGTTGTAGGCGTCCATGCCACGACAGATGGAACCGCCACGGCGCACCGTCGCCTTGTCCACCACCAGCACATCACATGCCGGGTCGCGCAGCTTGGCCTTGATGGCAGCCATGGGCCCGGCCGTTCCTCCTCCTATGATGAGCAAGTCCGTATCTACGGACTGTAACGTCGTCGCATCGTGCATGTTTCCTCCCGCGGCGAAGCCGCCTGTCCATCCGTAGCGGCTCACGACGAGGGCTTCCGTAGCCTGGGCTACAGTGCGAAGGCAAAAGCGGGACGACCGCGTCAGGCGGTGCCACGGACGCAACTCGACCCAAGACCTGATGGAGGCATGGGATTCATACGGGAGCGATTTGCCCTTGTGGTGGCGGGAGGGGCTTGTGGAAACCCCAGACTCACCGTGTCGGGGCTATGGCGCGTTGTGGGGCGCTACGGCCAACGGTCTCCGTCACCGGACATTCCGGCACGCGCGACAAGTTCAGCCCCGTCGCAGACTTCGATGACCTTGCGGTTGAACTGCCCCAACACGCCAGCCCGCCGCAACCCGCCAAGCAGGTTGCTCACGGTGACACGGTGCAGCCCGAGATACCGGGCGACATCCTCATGCGTAAGTCCGGGATGGGAGAAAAGCGCGGATGCACCCGAATGGCAACGGGCTGGGCAGTCGGCGGGCCCCTCCGCCCCTTCGTCTCCGGTGCGGGCGTGTACCTCCGCCGCCGCATCCGTCAGGGCTTGTTCCACGGGCACGGGGTCGGAAGCCTCGGTGACGAGGTGCAGGATAAAACGACACAGGCGGGTTTCAAGGTCGCGTAACGTGGCATCGGCGATGTGCCGCCCGAAGACCCGGTGCCTATAGGCATCGCTTTCCAGCAGGTTGAGCAGCAACGACGGGTGGCGTTGCGCCACTTCGCCGTAGATGTAGTCACGGCCAAGGGCCACGGCGACCGTATGGCCCACACTCACGAATAGCGTCTCGGCAGGGGCCCGGTTGAAGAACGGTGACTGCCCGAAGATGGTACCGGGCAGGAAACCGAGCACATAGCGTTCGACCCCCTCCGGGGTGACCGCCTTCGCCACCACATGCCCCTCGAGGACATAGTGGAGGGCATCGACCCGGTCGCCCATCTGGTGGAAAATCTCACCTGTGCCGTACTCACGCGTCACCCCTCCCCCGAGGGCCTTGGCCCATGGAAGGTTGAGACCGCGCAGAAGCGGCCCGTGGCAGCGTGGCAGACGCATGGAAGGCCCCCCGGCGAATCGCGTGCACGCAGTCATGCCCAGCACGGCTATCGTTGCAGCTTGCGCTCCGCAAACTCGAGCATCTTGCGCGCCTCGTCAAAGGCCGGATTCACCCGCAAGGCTGCGGCTGCGGCCTTGGCGACCTTGTCCCACCTTTGCCAGTCGACATACAGACGCCCGAGGTTGAAGAGCAGGTTGGGATCGTGCCCGGCGTATTGCAGGGCCCGAAGGTAGTACTTCTCGCCGGTCTCGAACCGCCCCAGACGACGCAGTGCGATGCCGATACGATTGTAGAGATGGATGGATTCGGGGCTCAGGTCGAGGGCCTGCGCGAGGTAGTCGAAGGCCTCTTCGTAGCGCCCGGCCTTGAGAAAGCGCTCGCCTATCTCGCCACGCAGTTGCGGGTCGTCCTTGAACTCGTGGGAAAGCTGGCGGAAAACGGCGGCTGCCGCATCGAACTCCTGCGCGTCAAGATGCGCCTGCCCCTGTTCGAGACCTGCGGCCTTGCGGGCGTCCAGCGCAGCCAGTTGCTCTTGAGCCTCGGTGACGGCGGCGTTGTTCACCGCCGTCACCAGCTCACGGATGATGTCCAGCAGTTCCTTCTCGGAACCCGGCAGATATTCGATCTTGAGGGGGAAGAGCGCACGCAACCCGGCATCATTGTTCAGATGATGGGCCGCATCGGCGAACATGCGTTCGAACTCTTCACGTTCGGCACGCATGAGCGGACTTTTCAGCACGATGACCAGCGCGGACTGGAACGCCTGTGCGGCGGGCATCACCTTTCCCTGCCGCAGGTAGCCCCGAATCTGCGACAACTGCTGCCGCGCCCTCGTCAGTTCAGCCGACATCTCTCCCCCGTTGCTTCATCGCCTGCGTTCGTCGCGGACGGTGTGCGGCTTTAGCAGCCTGCCGCCTCACGCACCATGTTCCTGAACCGGGCGAAGAAGTACCGGCTGTCGTTGGGGCCGGGGCTCGCCTCGGGGTGGTGCTGGACGGCGATGACGGGCTTCGTCTTATGGGCGAATCCCTCAAGGGTGCCGTCGTTGAGGTTCACATGGGTGATTTCTACGTCAGTGAGGCTGTCGATGTCCACGCAGAAGCCGTGATTCTGTGAAGATATCTCGATGCGCCCCGTGGTGAGGTCCTTCACGGGGTGGTTGCAGCCATGATGACCGAACTTGAGCTTCATGGTGCGCCCGCCAAGGGCATGGCCGAGAAGCTGATGCCCGAGACAGATGCCCGCCGTGGGGTAGGTCTGCGCCAGCTTCGCGATTTCGGCGATCTCATCCTTCAGTGTTGCCGGGTCGCCGGGGCCGTTGGAGAGAAAGACGGCCTGTGCGCCCACCGCCGCCACGTCAGCGGCCTTGAAGGACGGGGGCACAACCAGCATGTCGAAGCCCTGCTGGGCGAGAAGGCGCAGGATGTTCCACTTGATGCCGAAGTCGTACACCACGAGACGCGGCCCCTTGCCGACCCATGCGCAACCGCCGGGTTCGAGGGTCACGGCCTGCGGACGCTCACCGTCCCAGCGATAGGGGGCTGCGGGGGCGACGCGGGTGACGAGGTTCTGCCCCTCCATGGACGGCAGGGCACGAGCGCGTTCGACAAGACGCGCCGGGTCGGTCTCCTGCGTGGAGATGACGCCCCGCATGGCACCGTGGATGCGCAGATGGCGCGTGAGTGCCCGCGTGTCGATGCCTTCGATGCCCATCACGCCGTGCCGCTTGAGGTAGTCGGGCAGCGATATCTCGGAACGCCAGTTGGAGGGCACCTTGCAGCATTCCTTGACGATGAACGCCTCGACGTGCACCTTGCCCGATTCCATGTCCTCGCGGGTAACGCCATAGTTGCCCACCAGCGGATAGGTCATGCAGACCATCTGCCCTGCGTAGGAAGGATCCGTAAGGACTTCCTGATAGCCGGTCATGCCGGTGTTGAAGATCGCCTCGCCCCCCGTCTCGCCGGGGCCGGTGAAGGAACGTCCCTCAAGCACGAAGCCGTCTTCCAGTGCCAGCAATGCTCTCATCCGTCGTTCTCCCTCAGCAGGTTGATGATCACGTCGATGTCTTCGGGCCTGTCCACGCCGTGGGTACGGTAGGTGGTAGGCACCACACGAATGGCTATACCGTTCTCGAGCAGCCGCAGCTGTTCGAGTTTCTCAGTCTGTTCAAGTCGTGAAGGCGGTAGCTGCGTGAAACGCCGCAGCGCCTCCATGCGGAAGGCGTACAGCCCGATATGGCCGAGACGCCCTGCGGTATCGCCCCCGACATCCCCGTCGCGCACGAAGGGTATGTCCGCCCGCGAGAAATAGAGGGCATCGCCGTTGGCGGCGACCACGACCTTGACCCTGTCGGGGCTTTGCGCCTCTTGGGCTGACAGGGCCATGGCCAGCGTGGCGACGCGCACCGATGCGTCGGCGAACGGGGCCACAAGCTGGTCGAGCATGCGCGGGTCGAGTGCCGGTTCATCACCCTGTATGTTGACCACCACCGCGTCATCGGGCACGCCGAGGCGCATGGCGGCCTCGTGTACCCGGTCGGTGCCGCTCGGGTGATGCTCCGCCGTCATGACACAGGGGACGCCGAGTACATTCGCGGCGTCCGCGATGCGGGCGTCGTCGGTGGCGAGGGCCACCTCGTCGAAGGCCGCACAACGCCGTGCCCTGTCGTAGACATGCCAGAACATGGGCCTGCCCAAGATCTCGGCAAGGGGCTTGCCCGGAAAGCGCGACGAAGCGTAGCGCGCTGGGATGATGCCGTAGCAGGTTCGGGGTGCGCTCATCTGCGGAACTGTGCTGGTTCGGGGTGCTGGGCGAGGATGCCCCGGCGCGATGCGCGGGCCCTGAAATCGCCCCGCCGCGCCAGCGGCAGGACATGTCGCCCTGAAACTTATGGAACATAACAACTTCACGCCCTTTCGGAAAGACCCCGCAGCAAAAAACATCCATCACATTGACAACAAAGACTTTTTGACATGAGCCCGCCATGCCGCAGCCTCGCCACAGCCTTGACCGCGCGGCCCGGCTGTAGCATAACGCCGCCACCGGGCACCCCGTCCGGCCCCCCTTCATTCCGCATCTTTCTATGGAAGGCATCACACGTGAGCACCAGACTCGAACGTGAAGTGGCGCGCAGGCGCACCTTCGCCATCATCAGCCACCCCGACGCAGGCAAGACAACCCTCACCGAAAAGCTGCTGCTCTTCGGCGGGGCCATCCAGATGGCTGGCGCGGTCAAGGCCCGCAAGTCGGGTCGTCACGCCACGTCGGACTGGATGGCCATGGAACGCGAACGCGGCATCTCGGTGACCACTTCCGTGATGCAGTTCCCCTACGGCGACCACATGGTCAACCTGCTCGACACGCCGGGCCACCAGGACTTCTCCGAAGACACCTACCGCGTGCTCACCGCCGTGGACTCGGCACTGGTGGTCATCGACGTCGCCAAGGGGGTCGAGGCACAGACCCGCAAGCTCATGGACGTATGCCGCCTGCGCGACACCCCGGTCATGACCTTCATCAACAAACTCGACCGCGACGGTCTGCCGCCGCTCGATGTCATGGCCGACATCGAAGAGAACCTGCGCATCGAATGTGTGCCGCTCACGTGGCCCATCGGCATGGGGTCCGACTTCAAGGGCACCTACAACCTGCTCAAGCGCGAACTCCATCTCTTCTCGGCCAGCCACCACGGGCGCATTCAGGAAGGCATCCTCATCCGCGACCTTGACGACCCGCTGCTCGACGAACATCTCGGGCCGCAGGCCGACGCCCTGCGCATGGACCTTGCCCTGCTCGAAGAGGCGGGCACGCCGTTCTCACGCGAGAAGTACCTCCGGGGCGAGCAGACCCCCGTCTTCTTCGGTTCCGCCATCAACAACTTCGGTGTGCGTGAACTGCTCGACAACTTCGTCGACCTCGCCCCCGCCCCTCGGCCCCGCCCGGCCATCACGCGCGAGGTGTCTCCGCATGAGGAGAGCTTCACCGGCGTCGTGTTCAAGATTCAGGCGAACATGGACAAGGCCCACCGCGACCGCATGGCCTTCATGCGCATCTGCTCAGGCACGTTCACCCGCGGCATGAAGCTGCGCCATCACCGTGTGGGCAAGGACGTGACCGTGGCCAATGCCACCATATTCCTCGCGCAGGACAGGTCGGGCGTCGAAGAGGCCTTCCCCGGCGACATCATCGGCATCCCCAACCACGGCACCATCAAGATAGGTGACACCTTCACCGAATCGAAGGAAGAGCTGAAGTTCACCGGCATCCCCAGCTTCTCGCCGGAACATTTCCGCCGTGTGAGGCTGCGCAATCCGCTCAAGGCCAAGCAGTTGCAGAAGGGCCTGGAGCAATTGGCGGAAGAGGGCGCGGTGCAGCTTTTCAGGCCGCAGGTCAACAACGACTACATCCTCGGTGCCGTGGGCGTGTTGCAGTTCGACGTCATCATCTCGCGCCTGCATGACGAATACTCCGTCGAGGCGGCCTACGAACCGTGCTCCATCCACACCGCCCGGTGGCTGCACTGCAACGACCGCAAGGTGTTCGCCGAATTCTGCGACTACTATTCCGCCGAACTCGCCATAGACGCCGAGGGAGCACTGGCCTATCTCGCCCCCAACCCGTGGCGGCTCGAATCGGCCATGGAACGCTATCCCGCCGTGGAATTCCGGACCACCCGCGAGATACGCTAGGGTTGCGACAGCACAAGAGGGGCATCGACGATGCCCCTCTTTTTTTGCGCCCGCATTGTGACGCACGGCAGACGTCAAGGGCCGCAAAGCTATGCTCCGTCTCTGTTCCTCTGCCGCAAGACGCGCAGCCTCCCATATGCAAACGGGGGCGAGCGGCGTTGTGCAGGCCATCAGGGCTCCTCCAACGCAGTATCGCAATCGTCGTTGCACGGCACACGGTCACCGTGCATTGCGTTTTCCCGTCTGAAGGTGTTATGGTGAGCCATGGTTGACAACTTTTCCATGCAGCGCAAGGTGCTGCAACAGAGAGGCCCCATGACGACCTGCAACAGACTTTTCGGTTGCCTGATTCTTGTGGCGTCCCTGCTACTTCCCGTAAGTGCGCACGCGGCCGACCTTGGCGATATAGCCGATTCGCTCGGGACACTCGGCGACCTCATCAACGAAGCCGACCGGGCACGGGAACGCTTCGAGCAACGGCAAAGCGACCGCAGTTACGAACGGGAATGGCGCGACAGGGAGTACCGCCTCGAAGAGGGGCGCATCGACACCCTCGCCCGCAAGGCCGGTGTCTCCCGCGACCGCATCCGTGACATGCGCCGCGACGGGGCAAGCTGGACGGACATCTGCCGACGCTACGACCTCGACCCGCGCACCATCGGCTACGGTACACGCACCTACCGCGGGTACGACAGGGAACACGACGATGACCTCTACCGCGGCTACTACCGCGACCACCCGCATGGCGGGCCTCCCGGCCTGATGAAGAAGGGCGGCATGCCCCCCGGACAGGCGAAGAAGAATCAGGATTACGATGATGACGCCCCCGGCAAGGGCAACAAGGGTAAAGGCAAACACAAAGACTGATCGGGGGCTGCGATGTATGCCGCCCGATGCAGCCGCGCCCACTGAGCGGCTGCCACTCCCGCACCCTCTGAACACCAAGGGGCGATACCGCGAGGTACCGCCCCTTTCTACTGTCCGACGCCGATCGCTAGACGATGAAGTCGATGGCCTTGCGCGAGGCCACGATCTTCTTGATGAACTCCACGCACTTCATATGTTCGGGATGCTCGGCGTAAGCCTTCAGCCCCTCGGCATCGTCGTGCGTCGACAGGAGGATGATCTGGCAGGGTTCGGTGGTGCTGCCCAGAAATTCCATGGACACGTCGATGGAGCGCAACGAGGGGATGCGTCCTTCGAGACCGCGCAGCATCTCCAGCATCTTGCGGCCATTCTCGGCCCCGGTAGCGCCTTCGGCCTCATCCTTGAGTGTCCACCAGACGATGTGCTTGAGCATGTGTACCTCTATCGGTTGGAGTGATGGTCTGCCCAACGCCATATGCGCGCCGGGGCCCGTGGTCAACCGCCCCCTGACGTGCGCTACGGGCGACGGCAGCGGGCACTCGCAGCCCTTGCGCGGGATTGCAGCCCGCGCCGGATTGCCTTACACCCTTGGAACCCCACCCAAGGAGCCGACATGGAAGAACTTAGCCTCTACACGTTGCGGCATGTGCTCGAACGCAGTGCCGTCCTGTATGCCGACCAGCCCTCGCTCTCACAGCTTGGCTGCGAACCGCTGACCTTCCGCGACCTGCACGACCACGCAGAACACCTCGCCCTGTGGCTGCGTGACAACGGCGTCGGCACTGGCGACCGGGTGGCGCTCCTTGCCGAGAACAGCCCCAACTGGGGCATCGCCTACTTCGCCATCACCGGCATGGGTGCGATTGCCGTGCCCATCCTTCCCGAATTCCACGCCGACGCGGTGCAGCACATCCTGCGCCACTCTGAAGCCAAGGCGGTGTTCGTATCCGAACGCCTCTTCCCCAAACTGGAAGAGGGTGAGGGCATCGCCGACAGCCTCATGTGCATCAGCATGGAGACGTTCCAGTCCATCGCACAGGGAACCACGCGCGACATGCTTCGCGAACTCAAGTCAAAAGGTCTGCGTGAATTCCGCAAGCTGCGCGACAAGGCGAAGCGACTCGCCAACATGGCCGACGCAGCCCCTGCGGAGGACGACGTCGCAGCCATCATCTACACGTCAGGCACGACGGGCCATTCCAAGGGGGTCGTACTGACCCACCGCAACATCGTCTGGGACGCCGATGCCGTGAAGAGCATCGTGAAACTTGGCCCCGGAGACAGGATGCTCTCCATCCTGCCCCTTTCCCACACGTACGAATGTACGCTGGGCCTCGTGCTGCCCGTGCTCAACGGCGCGCACGTCCACTATATGGACAAGCCGCCCACGGCGCGTGCCCTTCTCCCCGCCATGGCGCAGGTGCGCCCCACGGCCATGCTCTCCGTACCGCTGGTCATCGAAAAGATCTTCAAGACCGCGCTGTTGCCCAAACTCACCGGGTCGTGGCTCAAACAGCGCCTTTACGCCATTCCCTTCGTGCGTCGCAAACTGCATGCGCTTGCGGGGCGCAAGTTGCTCGAATCGTTCGGCGGGGCACTGCGCATCTTCTGCATCGGCGGTGCGGGTATCGCCCCCGATGTGGAACGCTTCCTGCGCGAGGCGAACTTCCCCTATGCCATCGGTTACGGGCTCACCGAGACGGCCCCCCTTGTGGCGGGTTCCGGCCCGGCGTCCACACGTCTTACGTCCACCGGGTTCACCCTCGACGGTGTGGACATCGCCATTGATGCGCCCGACCCCGCCACGGGCGAAGGAGAGATCATCGTTCGCGGCCCCAACGTCATGCGCGAATACTACAAGGCACCGCAGATAACGGCCTCGGCCTTCACCCCCGAAGGCTGGTTCCGCACGGGCGACCTCGGCAAGTTCGACGCCGATGGCTACCTGTACATCAAGGGCAGGCTCAAGAACGTCATCATCGGCCCCAGCGGGGAGAACATCTACCCCGAAGAGGTCGAAGCCATCATCCACCAGTCGCCTTTCGTCCTCGAATCGCTGGTCTTCCAGCAGGATGGCAGACTGGTGGCACGCATCCACCTCGATGCAGCCCGGCTGGACGAGTCCTTTGGCGACCTGCCCGCCCTCAAGCAGCGCGAAAAGATAGACGCCCTGCTCGAGACCCTCCGCAACGAGGTCAACACCAAGGTGTCGACGTTCGCCCGGCTTGCCAAGGTCATCGAACAGACCGAACCCTTCGAGAAGACACCCACGCACAAGATCAAACGCTACCTGTACGTGGAGCAATAGCGGTCGTACGACAACGACGGTTCAAGGTTTTTGCCGACGGCACCGGAACGGAAGACGCCACGGCGCGGCAGCCCCCTG
>Ga0302246_1002364_pt1 | contig 11427 bp, 8 predicted proteins | sample AAG_UR_Trp_MG_FD_193533 | JGI IMG/M metagenome (GOLD analysis project Ga0302246, IMG submission 193533) | Enriched activated sludge microbial communities from anaerobic digester in WTTP, New Holstein, Wisconsin, United States - AAG_UR_Trp | ecosystem: Engineered > Bioreactor > Anaerobic >...
GCCAGAAACTGCTGGAAGGCCGGAAAGAATTTGCCGACGCCTGGAATTTCGGACCCGATAATGGTGTCCAGGTGACGGTCGGCGAGATCGCAGAGCAGGTTAAGAGGATATGGCCGGTCAGTGATTTTGACTTCCACAAGCCGGATGGTCAACCCCATGAGGCTGGGAAACTCCATCTCGACTGCGCCAAGGCCCGCAGCATGTTAAATTGGTCTCCCGTCTGGGATGGAAAGACTGCCGTTGAGCATACCGTCCGGTGGTATCGGGCATTTCACGATGAAAAGGCCATACAGAGTTTAGACGATATTTGTGGATACATAAGCGATGCGAAAGAGAAGCATTGTTCGTGGGTTGAATCATGAAATTCATTGAAACAATACTTCAAGGTGCCTATCTCATTGTGCCGGATCTTCTGGAAGACGAGCGGGGATTCTTTGCGCGCACATTCTGTCGCCGGGAATTTGCGGAAATGGGCATAAATTCTGATTTCGTCCAGGGCAATATTTCCTACAATAAGAAAAAGGGAACTCTGAGGGGCATGCATTACCAAATCCGCCCCCATGCCGAAGTGAAACTGGTACGCTGCACAGCCGGGGCCATTTATGATGTCATCGTTGACCTGCGTCCCGAATCGCCGACATTCAGGCAGTGGATTTCGGCGGAATTGACTGCGTCAAATCATGAGACGCTCTATATCCCGGAACGATTTGCCCATGGCTTTCAGACTCTTAGCGATGATGCCGAGGTGATCTATCATCATTCGGCATATTACGCTCCGGAAAATGAACATGGATTGCGATTTGATGATTCCAGCCTTGGTATCGCATGGCCGTTGCCGGTGGCGGTGATTTCCGACAGGGACAAAAATCATCCGTTAATGGATGATCATTTCCAGGGAATACAATGATGAAATGTCGCTTTTGTGGAGAACAATTAATCCATCCATTCATCGACTTGGGTACTTCGCCGCCTTCAAACGCCTATCTCAGTAAAGAAGATTTGTCCCAACCCGAACTCTATTATCCTCTTAAATTGTTCGTTTGCCAAAGCTGTTGGCTGGTCCAGACGGAAGATTATACCGGAGCGTATGAACTATTCAGGCCCGATTATGCCTACTTTTCATCCGTATCTACAAGCTGGCTTAATCATGCAGCGCAATACAGTGCCATGATCTGCAATCGGCTCCATTTGGGGAGTGAAAGCTTTGTTATTGAAGTCGCTTCCAATGACGGCTATATGCTGAAAAATTTTGTTGCCCGAAACATACCCTGCCTGGGTATCGAACCGACCGAAAGTACAGCAGCGGCGGCAGAAAAATTGGGCGTTGCTGTAATACGTAAGTTTTTTGGAGCAACCCTCGCGCAACAACTCCGTAATGAGGGCAAGCTAGCCGACTTGATTATCGGTAATAATGTCTATGCGCATGTGCCGGATATCAATGATTTTACGGCAGGTCTGAAAACAGCACTCAAACCCGGGGGAACGATCACCCTGGAATTTCCCCATCTCTTGCGGCTGATCGAATATACTCAGTTTGACACCATCTACCATGAACACTATTCTTATTTTTCGTTACACACGGTCAGCCGTATCTTTGCTAAAGCCGGGCTTCGCATCTATGATGTTGAGGAACTGCCCACACATGGAGGAAGTCTGCGTATCTATGGCTGCCATGATGAAGACAAACGTTCCCCATTGACCTCGGTTTCTTCAGTGCTTGCCAAAGAAGAAAGTCACGGATTGCAGAGCCTTGAAACTTACAGCGTGTTTCAGCAGCAGGCTGACCGGGTCAAGGATGAATTGCTTACTTTTCTTATTGATAAGAAAAGAACGGGAAAGCGCGTCGCCGCTTACGGCGCCGCAGCAAAAGGCAACACACTCCTCAATTATGCTGGTGTCAAAAGAGATTTGCTTCCCTACGTCTGTGATGCGGCCCCTTCCAAGCAGGGCAAGTTTCTGCCTGGAAGCCGAATTCCTATCCTGGCATCAACTGCCCTCAAAGAAGATAAACCGGATGTGGTGTTGATTTTACCGTGGAATATTGCGGATGAGATTCTCGAACAGCATGCCTATGTCCATGAATGGGGGGGCATGTTTTTTGTCGTTGTGCCGGAAATAAAAATTGTGAGTCCTGCGTAATGAGCCGCATTTATTATACGAAACCGAGTATTACCGAACTGGAGGTCCGCTACGCGACTGATGCGGCAACCAACGGCTGGGGGGATAATTGTTATGCTTATATTGAGAAATTTGAAAGCCTGTTCAAGCACCATCTTGGTGTAAAGCATGCTATTGCGACATCAAGTTGTACCGGTGCATTGCATATGGGACTTGCAGCATTAGGGATCGGCCCGGGAGATGAAGTCATTCTTGCGGATATCAATTGGATTGCTTCTGCCGCTCCGATCACCTATTTGGGTGCAACTCCCGTTTTTGTCGATATATTGCCTGATACTTGGTGTATTGATCCCCGAAAAGCCGAGGCTGCGATTACGCCTAATACAAAAGCCATTATAGCGGTCCATCTATACGGTAATCTGTGTGATATGGCAGCCCTTTTCGACATAGGGAGGCGATACGGCATTCCCGTTATTGAGGATGCCGCGGAAGCAATCGGGTCGGTTTATCACGGTCAACGAGCAGGCAGTATGGGTGTCTTTGGCGTTTTTTCCTTTCATGGCACCAAAACCGTCACAACCGGCGAAGGTGGAATGTTCGTAACCAACGATTCTGAATTGTATGAAAAGGTCGTAACGCTTTCCAATCACGGAAGATCTCGTAAGCAAAAAAAACAATTTTGGCCGGAAATGATCGGATTCAAATATAAAATGTCCAATATTCAGGCTGCCATTGGTTGCGCCCAGATGGAGCGGATTGAGGAACTGATTATCAGGAAACGTCAAATATTTGGATCTTACCAAGAAGCATTCCATGGCCTGCCTGTAAAGATGAACCCCGAACCGTCTGGAACCATCAACGGTTATTGGATGCCGTCGATTGTTGTCAGCAATGAAGTTTCGTTTGATCGACAAAAACTATTGGATGATTTCAAGTCCAATGGAGTGGATGGGCGCGTTTTTTTCTGGCCTTTAAGCCTTCTTGAATTGCAGCAAACGTCCGTCATTCCGGGAAGAACACCCGTTGCGTATTCGCTATACGAGAGGGCCATCAATTTACCCAGCTATCATGAAATAACTTGCAGTGATATTGAGAGGGTATGCGGTCTCGTTGCTTTACATGTTGGGAATATCCCACCGGAGAAAAAAATATGAAAGATACTTCTTTATTAAATCAGGAATACGATCGGAATCAGTACACCTTAGCAAACCCCAAGATCTGGGATAAACTCTCCCAAATCAAGGGTGAGAAATTTCTGAATTACAGGAAGCTTTTAAAAAAGGCGGAAGCCGGAGAAATTTTAACGGACTTTCCTGTTGAAGTGCTGATAAAAACCACTCTTAATTGCAATCACTATTGTCCAAGGTGCCCTCATGGCATGGGCATAACACCTCGGGGGAAAGCATATGACATAAAGTTTGAAACATTACAGAAAGTTCTCGATGAAGGGAGCGAGAAAGGTCTGCAAAGTGTCGTTTTTACCGGTGGCGAACCGACGCTCCATCCGGAGTTTATCAAATTTATTGCCTATGCATCCCACAAAGGCTTTCCGGATATCAGCGTCATTACCAATGGGTCTTTGTTATCGGATAAGATTATTGATGGTATTCTGGATCATGACGTTACCAGGATCAATATCAGTTTCGATTCGATTACGCCAAGTACTTATAAAAAAGTCAGAGGCGTCGATGATTATGACAAAATAATTAGAAATATAGATCGGCTCATTGAAAAACGCGAAGCGCGGAATGTGGGAATGCCTCTGTTATCACTGAGTTTTGTACTTTCAGAAGATAATGGGGCTGAACTCGACGGATTTATTCAAATGTGGCATGAAAAAGCGGATGGCGGAATTAAAATCTACCCGTATAAAAATATTTACTCTATTTTAAACGATGATTATTACTCGGAATATGGCGCTCCCAAAAATAAACCGAGCGATTTTAAAAAGGATTCCTTGCCCGTAACACTTTCGCATGAATTGCCAATCATGCAGAAATACAAAATCAAGTGCACGATACCCTGGTACAGATGCCATCTGGATATCAATGGAGCGATTCAAGGCTGCACAACGATCGGTTTCTGTGATCATAAGCAAATGATTATGGGAAATATTCATAATATGACATTTGAAGAAGCGTGGAAATCTAAAAAATGGAATTCACTGAGACAGATTACTATCTCGGGGGAATACGCCAAGCACCCCGTTTGTAGGGTTTGCCAGCAATCGGTGTAGAGTTTTTTACAAATATGATACCAATTGACCACCTATGAAAAACTGCCGCCTTTGTGGGACGCCACTAAGTCGTCCGATTTATGCATCATCGGGTTCTTCCATAACATCCGTACGGTCGATTGCCGATTTTCCGCTAACAGTATATATGTGCCCCACCTGCTCCCACGTATTTAAACCGGCTCTCCAAGATACCGATCAATATTACGATAAGGAATATCGAATATCTCTTGAATCCAATGATTTTGATCAACTGTACGATACAATCGGCGGCAAATGCGTCTACAGAACCGACTATCAGGCAAATTTAGTATTGAGATTTGCAAATATTCCTTTTGGGACTGAAATTCTCGATTACGGGGCGGGGAAGGCCTCAACTTTGATGAAAATATCCGCCAACCGCCCGGATCTTATACCTTACGTCTTCGATGTAAGTGATACGTATAAAGACCACTGGCAGAGATTTATCCCTGAGAAACAGCAAGCAACCTACCAGCTTCCGCCGTCCTGGGGGGGAAAATTCTCCCTTATTACCGCCCATTTTGTTTTTGAACATGTTGAAGACCCATGTCTTTTATTAAAGAACATAGCGGGGCTGCTGGCCGAAGACGGCGTCGTTTTTTTTACTGTTCCTAATCTTCTGACCAATATTGGAGATCTCATCGCAGTTGATCATATCAATCACTTTTCTGTTCAGTCCATCAAAACAGCGCTGAACAAGGCCGGTTTGTTGCTTACTGACTGTGATACCGAGGTGTTCAGGGGCGCAATTGTCTGTGTGGCGAAACATTGTCACAATGCTCTTTCTGATCATAATCATCACGACGGCGCTCATTTTGACAAAATTCAGCATATTGCCAAATACTGGCTGGATTTCGACACACAACTAGATAAAGCCGTGCAGGAATTCGGCAATGCACCTTCTGCAATTTTCGGCGCCGGTGTGTATGGCTCCTATATTGCATCGAAAATCAGGAACTCCGTTTTGTTAAAATGCTTTCTGGACAACAGTGCGCATCTTATCAACACCGTGCATATGAGCTTGCCCGTTATTTCGCCTCAAGATATTTCTGGTGCAATAAAAGTGATCTATGCGGGCCTCAATCCATCTATTGCCCGATGCATTTTGGAACCATTGAAGACAGAAAAAATTTCAAAAATCATCTATTTTGATGAGGGAGCGTTTAATAATGATTCTTGGTAAAACAGCAAAATTGAGACCTTGGCGTGAGGAAGATATTCAGAAACTCACAGAATTCAGAAACGATATTGATTTGCAAGCACAGCTGCTGACCCGCGTCAGGGGTTCGCATGATGATCAAACCCGACGTTGGCTTGAGCAGCGCTCAAGCAATGACAACCTGTTATTCGTTGTGGCTGACAGAGATTCAGATACGACCATGGGTTATATCCAGTTTATTGATATCGACCCCATAGATCAGACGGCTAAGCTGGGTATCTGTGTTGCGCCGACAGCACAAAATAAAGGACTCGGCAAAGAAGTTTTAACTTTGGCACTTAATTATTTACATGCAGGCCTGGGTGTCCGCAAAGTCATCCTGGAAGTCAGCTCCTGCAACAAGCGCGCGATTCATTGTTATGAAAAAATAGGCTTTAAGAAATGCGGAATGTATTCGAATCATAAATATATTGCGGGTATATGGCACGATGTCATCGTGATGGAGCTATTCTTAGAAACATTGGTGAAGCAGAAATGAATGTTGTTATTTCTCAGTCTATGCTGTTTCCCTGGGTTGGAATGCTTGAGCAGATCAGGTTAGCTGACTGGTTTGTACATTATGATGATGTTCAATTTTCCAAGGGAAGTTTTACCAACAGGGTACAGATCAAAATGGCACAGGGCGTGCGTTGGATGACTGTGCCATTGGTAAACAGGTCTCTGGAAAAGCATATTGATGAAGTTCAGGTTGCACCGGTCAGCAAGTGGCGGGATAAACATCTCCTCCTTTTAAAAACTAGCTTTGAGGGAGCCCCATATATTCGAGATGCTTTGGAAATTGCTGAACATGTTTATTCTATTGAATATCCCCACATTGGAGCTTTGGCTCGCGCATCCTTGCTTTCTCTGGTTGATTATTTTGAATTAAACAGATTTACGACTTTTATTGACGTAAAAGATATGGCTATTGGCGGCTCTAGCAGTAAAAGAGTTCTGGACGTTGTTAAAAAGTTGGGAGGAAACAATTACATTACCGGCTTGGGAGCATTAAAGTATCTTGATCATGATTTGTTTGAAGCTCAAGGGATTGAGGTAAGGTACATGCAATATATGTGTTGCCCATACCCGCAACTGCATGGGGTGTTTACCCCGTACGTCAGCGGACTAGACCTCATTGCCAATTGTGGCAAGGATGGCAAACAATATATCTGTTCTGAAACAGTTCACTGGAGGAAATTGATCCATGAATCAGGTCGAACAATTTGAAAATGAAGTAAGGGAAAATATAACCTGTCTAAGCAACGATATTAATTTGAAAAACTTGTCCTTGAGATGGCTCAGCGAGATTACGCCTTATAAGTATGCGTATAATTTTAGGAGCCTGGGGCGTCCAATCATTCAATTGCCGCAGGACATGATCGCTTTACAGGAAATCATCTGGCAGGTCCGTCCCGATCTGATTGTTGAAACGGGCATTGCCCATGGCGGTTCATTAGTTCAGAGCGCTTCCATGTTGGCATTGATAGACTATTGCGAAGCAGTGGAATTGTCTAAAACGCTGGATCTGAAAGCCAGTCGTCGAATGGTGTTGGGGATTGATATTGATATTCGTGCCCATAACCGGGTTGCCATAGAGACTCATCCGCTGGCTCACAAAATCAGCATGATTCAGGGGTCCAGCATCAACCCCGAAATGATATCCAAAGTTCATCAATATGCTGAAGATTATGAACGTATTCTGGTTTGTTTGGACTCCAACCATACACACGATCATGTGCTTGCCGAAATGGAAGCCTACGCGCCTCTGGTTTCGGTTGGAAGCTATTGTGTTGTGTTCGATACATTGATTGAGGATATGGCCGATGACATGTTCCCGGATCGTCCTTGGGGCAAAGGAAACAATCCCAAAACGGCCGTCTGGGAATATCTGCAGAGACTTAAGGACGAAGGCCGAAAAGCGAAGGATGGTAAACCGCTCAAATTTGAGTATGACAGAATGATGGAGCACAAACTACTCATTACAGCAGCCCCCAATGGGTACTTGAAGCGTCTTAATACTCCTCAATAGGGTTAACAACGGGAAGTATGGGAAATGATCAAATATAAAATCACGGTTCATCTTTTACATCCAGTGAACGCAAACGGCAGAAGCACAAGACACGCATAGGATGCGTGAGAACAAACTTGCATAGTGAGGCGAGTGAGTATGTTGTTTGTTCAATATCTGTATGCTCTGTAATATAGACTGCCAATGACAGTTATAAAAAGGATGCGGAGGACTTAGAAGAGTGCGCTTTTCAATTTGTGTTATTGAACCTGCCGGCTACCCCTATTCCCACTTTCTTTATAATATTTGTAAATATCTCTGCTATGGAATCGAATCTGTGGGGTGTGATTGCAGTATTCTGCGCAACAAACTGGCATCCGATCGGGTTAATATTATTGTAGGCGCTCACAATCTTTGCGACCCGGAAATGGTTCAGGCAGTCAGAAGTAGCGGTAAATATATTCTACTTCAATCGGAAATCGTTAAGGGAAACTCTCTTAACGAATGGTCTTTGCAAAAATCATTTCAAGAAGTTTATATCCCTTTGCTTAAGCAGGCCGATGCAGTGTGGGATGGCATTGAGTCTAATATCGGGGCTTTGAAAAAATTCGGCATTGAAGCTGAACTATTGCTCTTTGGTTACCATCCTTACATGGAAGAAGTTATCCATAAAAAAAATAAAGATATCGAATTCTTATATTGTGGATCGATTACGGCTCACCGTCAGAAACTTCTCAATCAATTAATTACCCGGGGAGGCAAAGTTGTCACCATGTTCGATGATGCGGCCATGTACCGTAATGACCTGATTGCGCGGGCGCGGGTCAACCTTGCTCCCAATCAGGGGCCGGGAATGAACCACTTCGTGGCCGGCAGGGTTCTTTATTTACTTAACAATCGTGCCATTTCCGTTGTCGAACGTTCTTATGATCAGACACTTTTCGAACACTGCTTTCCCTGGGCTGAGACGGCTCGTTGGGTCGATCTCTGTATGGAAACCCTGAACCGGCCTGACCTTGAACAAATCACTGAAGAATACTATGAGCGGTTCAAAAAAATCCGAATGGTGGATTTTATCGCACCGTTGATCGAGAATTTTCTTTCCAGATATAAATCGGTTGCACCTGCCAAAACATTCATTCTGCCGGCAGTTGATATGTCTGAGCCGGTTTCTACAGCCACAGAAGACATATCGTCATTATTCCGTCATAAGATTGCAGAACTAGGTCTCAGCTCTATCATCATTGTTACTGACAACCGTCTGGACCAGATAAAAAAATGTCTTAAAGGCATCCGCAAACACACGCCGGAGACACATGAAATCATTTTTGTGGACAATGCTTCTACCGACGGGACAGTGAAATGGCTGCAGGCACAGGTTAAGGAAAACAAAAACTATCGTCTCATTGAAAACAAGGAAGTGGGGGGATATTCAGAAAAAATCAACCAAGGCATTAGCCAGGCTCAGGGGGAATATATCCTCCTGCTTGACCAGAGCGTTCTTGTCGGTCCGGGGTGGCTTGACGGAATGCTGGATTGCTTGAAACGTGCGCCGGATTCCGGGATTGTCGGCCCAATGACAAATCGATGCAGAGGGCCTCAGCAGGTAGTGGATGAAAATTATCGCACGGCGGATTATCTGGAAAAATACACCGCCGCATTTCGGGATCGCTATCGATACAGGAGAATTCCCTCGCGGAATCTGGATGATTTCTGTCTATTCTTCAAGCGCAATCTGGTTGAAACAATTGGTTTATTTGATGAACGCTTTGTTTCTGCTGACCTTGGTGTAGAAGATTTTTGTTTGCGAGCAGCACTGGAGGGGCACAAAAATTATATTGCCGGAGATGTTTTTGTTCATCATTTTAGCAATCGGAGTGCCTTAGATTTTAAGGGAAGCGAAAGTCCGACTCAGAAAAATAATAGACATGAACTCGAACAGAAATGGACACTCAGCGTACAAAACCCTCTCGGGAAAAAATTAGCGGTATTAAGGGCTACAGAAGTAGCAACCGATCTTTACCACCGGGATTTGGTAGACAGGGCAGTTGAAGCCCTTATCGATTGTATCAAGGTCGCGCCTGAGGCAGAAGAAATCTACTATACGCTGGCCAGAATTTTTGTTGAAACCAAGAAATTTGCTGAAGCCCTGGAAGTATTCGAATCGATGCCGGAATCTGTTCGGGAGAATCTGAAAGGCATGGCATGTGCCGGTTACGGCAAGGAAGGTTTGGGGCTGGATGATGAGGCGGCAGCATATGCGGATAGGATGTTACTGCTGGATAAGACAAATCCCGTGGCGCTGAATCTGAAAGGGGTGCTGGCATATAAAAAATGCGACATGGATACAGCAGTGGATTTCTTTAACAAAGCCATTGCGTCAGATCAGGGTTATGGCGAACCTTATACCAACATAGGGGTTATCCGGTGGGCGGCTGGCGCACATGATGAGGCGCTGGACTACTTCAAAAAAGGATTTATTTATTCTCCTTCCATCCCGGACCACAGTTCTCTTTTTTACTCTGCCACGTCGTCTTTGGGGCGTTTCAGTGACGTAGAAGTTTATTTACGTGATGCTGGCCGGTTGCTTGGAAACAATAAAAATCTTCTTTACTTATATATCGATACCCTTGTTCAGCAGGGAAAGGGTTCCTTGGCGATTCGAGAAATCGAAGATGCGATCGTCTCTTTCGGAATTGACGATGGCCTTTTAAAAGCGGCCCTGTCGGTACGTGAACAGGTTGGGCCCCGAATGGTCAAGCGTAATGTGGGTAAGGCCTCGGCATCATTGTGTATGATCGTTAAGAATGAGGAGCAATTTCTTCCGAAATGCCTGAAAAGTGTGCGCGATGTGGTGGATGAAATGATTGTTGTGGATACAGGTTCCACCGACAAAACAAAAGACCTGGCGACCGTATTCGGGGCGCGGGTTTTCGATTTCCCCTGGACGGGGGATTTTTCTGCGGCACGTAACTATTCTCTCGCTCAGGCGGAGGGTGATTGGGTCCTTATTCTGGATGCCGATGAGGTGATTTCCTCACTTGAATGGGACAATTTGCTGAAATTGACTCAAAAAGTCCCCACGCGTCCGGTGGCCTATACCATTGTCACAAGAAATTATGTCAGCAGCCGGAGCATTATCGGCTGGATGCCGAATGACGGCAAATACCCGGAAGAGGCTGGTCTGGGATGGATACCCAGTCCCAAGGTCAGGCTTTTCACCCGCAGAAAAAATATTCTTTTCTCCGAACCGGTGCATGAGTTGGTGGAACCTTCTTTAGTGAAGGCGAAAATTCCCGTTCACATGTGTGATGTCATTGTGCATCACTACGGCAAGCTGGCGGGGGAACAGGATTTACAGAAGGGAGAAGAGTACTATCTCCTCGGAAAAATCAAATATGAAAAAGATCCGACCAACCTTAAATTCATTTTGGAACTGGGAAAACAAGCCATGGTTCTTAAAAAATACGAAGAAGCCATTGAACTATGGCTGAAGCTGATACCGCTATTGAAGAGCAACCGGAACTCGGCGGCCTATCAGGAACTGGCCAGTATTGCAGGTGCCAATCCGGAAGCGGAGGCATACATGCAGCTTTCATCGTCGTATTGTATGGCAGAACGTTTTGATGAGGCGTTGGCGGCGGCGCGATCCGGTATGGAATACAAAATGACCATCAAGGAATTTATGATGGATTATGCACTGATCGAAATGGTCGCCGGTTCGCCGGAAAAGGCATTCGATGTCCTCAAACACTTCTTGATTGTTGCCGACGATTACCCTGCGGTGTTGCTCCTGTTGGCTGCTTTACACTGTATACAGGGGCAACGGGGAAAAGCAGAGGCATATTT
>Ga0302246_1002366_pt1 | contig 11422 bp, 13 predicted proteins | sample AAG_UR_Trp_MG_FD_193533 | JGI IMG/M metagenome (GOLD analysis project Ga0302246, IMG submission 193533) | Enriched activated sludge microbial communities from anaerobic digester in WTTP, New Holstein, Wisconsin, United States - AAG_UR_Trp | ecosystem: Engineered > Bioreactor > Anaerobic >...
CGGGACTCGACATTCGCGGGTACATGACGCTGGTTACGCAGGGCCTTTATGAAGATGCCTTGAATTTGATTGAATCGAGAGTGCCCATGCCGGGCGTCGTGGGTCGCGTCTGCCCGCGTTTTTGTGAACCGAAATGTAATCGTAAACAGCTGGACGGTGAACCGCTGGCCATCAATGCCGTGAAGAGGTTTGTCGCCGACGCCAATACGATGCAGAGACGTGGTGAGAATGCGAAGTCTTTAAGTTGTGTGATCGGGAAAGCGAAGTCGGTGGCGATCATCGGTTCCGGACCCGCCGGTCTCAGTGCGGCATTCTATCTGGCGAGATTGGGTTATAAGGCAACAATCTTTGAGGCGGAAAGTGTGGCGGGCGGCATGCTGGCCATGGGAATTCCCGAATATCGTCTTCCCAGGGAGATCCTCAACGCCGAAATAGATATCATCAAAGCCTATGGTGTTGAGATCAATTTGAATAGCCACATAGGCAAAGATGCTTTGAGTCTGCAAAGCCTCAAGGACAAGGGGTATGCGGCCATATTTATTGCTGTGGGAGCCCAGAAGAATTTGCCTCTGAACATCCAGACGGGCGCTATTGCCGGCCTGGTAGACGGGGTTTCCTGGTTGAAGGATTTCAATCTCGGAAAAGAGGTGAAGACCGGGAAGAAAGTGGCTGTCATCGGCGGCGGTAATGTGGCCATCGATGCGGCGAGAACGGCCCTTCGTCTGGGTGCGGAGGATGTTTCCGTGGTGTATCGCCGATCCCGGGAAGAGATGCCGGCGATCAACGATGAAATCGTCGAAGCCGAAAAAGAGGGAGTCAAGATTCATTACCTGACCATCCCTGCGAAGCTGATCGGAAAGGACGGCGTATGCGTCGGTCTGGAATGTCTGAAAACGGAGCTGGGCGAACCGGATGAAAGCGGTCGCCGCAGGCCGGTCACGGTCGCCGGTTCCGAGTTTGTCCTCGATACGGATGTCGTGATATCCGCCATCGGGCAATCTGCCGATTTGTCTTTCCTGGAAGGGACGGGCATTGAGGTGGGACAGAACAACACGATTGTCGCGGATTCGAGCTCCATGGCGACGAATGTGAAGGGCGTGTTTGCCGGAGGCGATGTGGTATCCGGGCCGGCGACGGTCATCGAAGCAATGGCGGCCGGCCGAAAAGCGGCACTGGCCATTGACGCATTTCTGAGTGGCAAAGAACTGGAAAAAATGCCTGAACCCCATATCATCGAATACGAGACGATCGATCTCGACATGTTCAAAAAGACGGTACGGCAGGAGATGCCGTTACTGTCCGTCGGCGAGAGATTGAAGGGTTTCGCCGAGGTGGATCTGGGTTTTGACGAACTGGCTGCCTTGCGGGAAAGTGACCGCTGTTTCCAGTGCGGGATGTTTCCCAAGAAATGATGGTCTTAAATTAGTGGAGACGGGGATCTTGCCTGAGGGAAGGATCCCCGTTTTTTAAATTACCGGCAAAAGAGGAAAGGAGACGCATATGAGCGAAGAAATAAAGGCGCATTATATTGATCATATCAGCATTGCTGTAAAAGATCTTGACAAGGCCGTTAAAGAATACGAGACAAATTTCGGCTGGAAAGTCGCGGGCCGATACACGGACCCGGACGAAAACCTGAAAGTGGCCTATTTCCAGGTGGGCCCCACGGCGTACGAACTGATGGAAGACCTGGACGGCACGGGTGAAGTGGCCAGGTTTATCGAGCGGCGGGGGGAAGGGATCATGCTCGTTGCCTTTAATGTGGATAACTGTGCCCATGCCCTGAAACTGCTGAAAGAAAGAGGCGCGAAGATGATCGATGATGTTCCGCGCCTGTCCAGGGAACTTAACCGGAACTTTGGTTTTATTCATCCGAAATCCACCGGCGGCGTCCTGGCCGAGGTCATTGAAGGAAAATATTAATTGTAGAAGATTAAAGACAAGGATTGGAAAACATAACCATGAAATTTGCCGTCATTGTAGTGGATATGCTGAAAGATACCTACGATGGTCTCCCCGAGCACCGCTTTATCGGGGAGTTTCGCCCCATCATCCCCGGAATTTGCAACCTGGTTGAGGAGGCGAGGAAACTGGGCGGGCTGATCGTGTATGCCAATGACAGCTATCTGACGGAGGATTTCCTCTTCCGGGGGAAGATGAAGCACACCGCCATCCGCGGGACGCGCGGAGCGGAGGTGATTGATGAACTGCCGATCATGGAGGGGGATGTCGTTCTTCCGAAGCGAAGATTCAGCGCTTTCTTCAAAACCGACCTGGACATGACCCTCCGGACGTTGGGGATCGAGACCATTGCCGTGACCGGATTGACGACGGAGGTATGCGTGCTGAGTACGTTGCTGGATGGTCTGGCAAACGACTTTAATTCGGTTTTGATTTCGGACTGCTGTGCATCCCGGAGTCGCGACACGCACAACGCTATTATAACCGCATTTTCAAGGTTTCCGACCTACCCGACACTTCGGGTCAGAACGGCTGAAGAATTCCTGGCAGAGGCCAAGAACAACGTAATCCTTTAGCCGGAGTTGTATCCTTTCTCCTTTCGATTCAGTTTTACCCATAAAAAAAGCTCCGATCCATTTCTGGACCGGAGCTTTTTCTACTAAAGGAGAAGAAGTAGATAGGATCTTATTTTTATCCTTCCAGTAAGCTCCTGGAAATGATCAGCTTCTGAATTTCGGTTGTTCCCTCTTCGAAATGGAAGGAACGCACATCGCGGAAAATTCGCTCGACAGGATAGGCCTGCGTGTAACCCACACCGCCGTGAATGCGCAGGGCTTTTTCCGCGACATCCGTAATCATCTCTTCGGCCGTCACTTTCGCCATGGATGCTTCCATGTCAAACGGCAGGCCGTGATCGCATCGCCAGGCTGCTTCATAGGCCATGAGACGCGCCGCCTTGATCTGCGTGCCCATTTCCGCCAGCATCCACTGGATGGCCTGACGAGAAGCGATGGGTTTCCCGAAGGTCTGTCTCTTCTTGGCGTAGTCGATGGAGAGTTCAAGCAGCTTGTCACCGTTGCCCACGCAGCAGGTGGCGATGGAGGCCCGGCTAAGGTTAAGCGCGCTATAGGCGACTTCCAGTCCCTGCCCGACTTTACCGATAACATTTGCCTCGGGCACCCGCATGTTTTCGAAGAGAACCTCACCGTGGCGAACCCCGAGGGTTCCCATCATGGGGGGCATTGCAACAACCTTTAGTCCCGGCGTTCCCTTGTCGACCAGGAAGCCCGTAATGCCATCCGGCGTGGCCGCAAAGACATAGAGCAACTGTGACCAGGGGAAGGAAATGAGCCACTTTCTTCCGTTGATGACATATTCATTTCCTTCGCGTTTGGCGTTGGTGACGATGTTTTTTCCCGTTCCCGTTTCCGGCTCCGTAAGGCAATTCGCTGCAAAAATTTCTCCGGTGGCCAGCTTGGGCAGGTATTTCTTCTTTTGTTCCTCGTTTCCGAAGATATACAGAGGACGCCAGAATATGCCGTTCATGCAATGGGCAAGCATGCGGATCATGGAATAGGCCTTAGCCCATTCTTCTTCGACCGGGAACCAGTCGATCATGGGCCAACCCTGGCCGCCATACTCCTTGGGGATCGTCAGTCCGTAAAATTCCGCTTTCTTTAAGGCATCCAGAATTTCTTCGGTCAGCATTTCCTTTTCTTCCATGGCGGGAGAAATAGGATTGAGGACATTTTCGACATACTCCCTGGCTTTTTTCTTACGTTCCAGAACATATTCCGGTAATGAAAAATCCATGATTTACCTCCAAATTTATTTGTTAAGGCATAATAAAAATCTGATTAACCAATCATCGTCAATCCGCCATCCACACTGAGGACCTGACCGGTGATATAGCGTGCGTCATCACTGGCAAAGAAAGCGACGACACCCGCGACATCTTCCGGCGATCCTATCCTGTGCAGAGGGATTGCCCGGACTACGCCCTCGGCAATTTTCTTGCCTTTTTCGTCAGCGGCAAGACTCCTCCAGATATCCGTATCGACGGGACCGGGACTGATGCAATTGACGGTGATCTGGAAACGGGCGAGTTCACGGGCCAATGCCTTGCTCGAACCCATAATGGCAGCCTTTGTGCCGCCATAGATCAACTCTCCGGCAGTACCGACGCGGCCGGCATCCGATCCCATGCTGATGATGCTTCCCTGCCCATTTTTCATCAGGTAAGGGATACAGGCATGGCAGGCGTTGAGATAGCTTTTGTAATTAACAGCGATAAACCGATCCCAGAAGGCATCGTCCGTTTCGAGAAAAGGTTTGGGCTGGTCGATGCCGGCATTGTTCACCAGGATGTCAATGCGTCCGAATTCCGAATAAACCTCGTCTATGGCCTGCTTCGTTTCCGTATATTTGGACAGATCGGCCTTCTTACCGATTCCCCTGGAGCCGAGGCCGTTGATTTCCTCGGCGACAGCTTGTGCACTTCCAAGGTCGATATCTAGGATGGCAATCCTTGCTCCATCATGGGCAAGGCGAAGGGCGATGGCTCGTCCGATTCCCTTTCCTCCCCCTGTAACAATCGCAACTTTATCTTTTAGTTTCATATTTCCCTCCGTATCACCAATAAGACGACCAGGTTTGTAATTTTCCCCTTGTTGTTTTACTAACAGGGAAAAGCTTTTATCGAATATCGGGAATTACTCGCATCGAGTCTCACGAGTATTTTAAATGACTGGTTAATTTATACTTCGTCTTAATTTATGCGTCAATGCGCATAAATACGTTTTCCCGCGCAGGTATTAATACTCACAATCAAAAAAGGATGGCAGGCCATACCGGTCACCCCTTTTTATTGTCGTGTCGCACGCAAAATGCGGATCAGTAATGTGATCTTATTTCCGTTTGACTACCTTTTAAGCTTTACAACTTCCGGTACGAGCTCGGGTTTTTTCTTGGCGGCCCTGCGTTTAGACAGATATTTCCCGATCAGGACAACACTCAGCATGAACAATCCCTGGATGAAATATTCAAGAACGGCCGATGGATGAAACCAGCTTTCTACGGCGGGGTCGGTTAAAATCATTTCCGCCGATACCCTGCCCAGAATCGCTGCACCGATGATGATGATAATGGGGTAACGATCCATGAGGGTGGACAGCAACTGGGCGGTGAAGACGACCATGGGAATGCTGATTAAAAGACCGAATACAAGGAGGATAACATGGTCTCCGGCGGCGCCGGCAACGGCCAGAACATTGTCTAAAGACATGGTGAAGTCCGCAACCAGGATAATCTGGATGGCCTTCATTAATGTCGTAGGCTGTTTTACCCCCTCATCTTCTTCCGCATCGGTAAACAGCTTGACGGCAATCCAGAAAATCAGAAGACCTCCGATGAGTTTGAGAAAACTGACTTTCAGGAGCAAGGCGACGAAAAAGGTCAGAACAACCCGCAGTAAGACCGCGGCTCCGGTTCCCAAAAGCATGCCCTTTTGTCTCTGGCTTTTGGGTAAATTTCTGACCGCCATGGCAATCAGGACGGCATTATCCCCGGACAAAATGAGATTGATGAAGACGATGTTCATCATGGCCAGGAAGAACGCAAAATTTAGATTGAATTGAAAGACAGAACCCCAGTCGAGCTGCGGCATAATGAAAGCCCCCTTTTTTATTCCCCCTTGTAGGTCATGAAAAACCAGACCTGTTAGGTCTTCTAGATGATTCAGGGAAAACGGGCAATCCAGTGAAATACTCGTTTGATCATAGGTAAAAATACGCAAAAAAGGGCTGAGGCTTGGGTGTTGTGTTTAGTGACAGGACAAAGATCAGGAGTGCAGGCAGGTATAAACACGGATAAGGAAATAGGCAATAATGCGGATTGCGGAAAACCAAGATTAAATTACTGTAAAAATTCAAGGGTGTTGTCGAGGGTAAACAACAAATCATTTAAGCAAGATCGTATAAATCATGTCACAGAAGGAGGATAAGTTCATGTATTTTGTCGTTTCTTATAAATATAATACGGTAGCGGATTCACAGATGGATGAGGCGGAAATCAAAACGATATTCAAAAATCATGTTCGATATCTCAAGCAGCTTTACGAGGATAAAAAATTATTCATGGCCGGTCCCTTCGCGGGCATGAAAGACGGCATTGTGGTGTTGGAGCTGGACTCATCCGGGGAGGCTTCGGAAATCGTGAGCCAGGATCCGGCCCTGAAATCCAACCTGTTTTCGGGAACTTTATGTGAATGGCAGGTTGGGTTTAAGAGGTGATCATGGCAGAACTGGAGACGATTACCAGGATCGAAGCCACTTTTTTATCAAGAAGAGAGAAGGCATGCTATGCATTTCAAGCAGAAGCCGGGAAGAATCTTGACATGAAAGCGTCTTTTCCCATAATGAATGGGCGCGATGACAGATAATAGGATTTTCCATTTCCACTGAGTTCAACAAATTGATAATTGGAGGGAATATGGCAATCTTGGCGATAACCAAGTCATATGGCAGCGGCGGAAACGAAATAGGCCGTTCGATCGAACGTTTGTTGGGATATGAATATATTTCTTTAAGAAAAATCCTGGAAGAAACCAAAAGAACGGGTGGAGCGTGGGAGCGCTGCCGTTCGGAATACGGCGACGAAGCAACTTATCCGGACATATGGTGGTCTTTCACAGGTTTCATGACCCTCGCCCAGAGTATCATTATGAATTACGCGGAACAGGACAATAAAGTGATCATGGCCAGAGGCGCCAGTGCTTTATTAAAGGATGTCCCTCATGCACTGAGGGTCCGCATTACGGCACCCGTCGAATACCGGATTCAGGAAGTCATGAAGAAAGAGGATATTCCCCTTGATACGGCACGTCTCATTGTCAAAGAGGCTGATCGGGCGATCCACGGCACGATGAGCCGTATCTACGGTGAGGACTGGAATGATCCGGATGCCTTCGAGTTAAAGTTCGACACCAGTGAGATGCCGGTTGGTGACGTTGTCGAAGTCATCAAGAATGCCCTCATCGAAAAGGAGAAACTGAATACGGAAGAGGCAAAACATCTGCTTCACCTGCATACCGTGGCGGCTAAAGTCAAGGCGGGGATCGCCACCAATCCCAAGTTCCTGATTCCAACTTTGGAAGTCGATGTCGAGAAGAACTTTATTGCTCTGAGAGCTGTGGTTCATAGCACTGATGAACAAAATGAAATTGAAAAGGAAGCGGCAAAACTGGCGTCCAATGTCCCGGTTACCTTTGATTTTCACCATCGGGAGTCATGGTAAGATAATGGTATTATGACTTAATACGTGATAATGAGTTCTGTTTATACGGAATCTAACCGATTGAATATTGGGAGGATATATGGCAATTCTGGCGATAACCAAGTCATATGGCAGCGGCGGAAATGAAATCGGCCGTTCAATCGCACGTTTGCTGGGATATGAATATATTCCTTTAAGAAAAATCCTGGATGAAACCAAAAGAACGGGGGGAGTGTGGGAGCGCTTCGGTTCGGAATACGGTGACGAATATCCGAACATATGGGAACGCCATGACTGGTCTTTCATGGGTTTTATGACCCTCGCCCAGAGTATCATTATGAATTACGCGGAACAGGACAATAAAGTAATCATGGCCAGAGGCGCCAGTGCACTGTTAAAGGGCATCCCTTATGCCCTGCGGGTTCGCATCACCGCACCCGCCGAGTACCGGATTCAGGAAGTCATGAAAAAAGAGGATGTTACCGGTAAAATGGCACGTCTCATTGTCAAAGAGGCTGATCGGTCGATCCAAGGCGCTCTGAGCCGTATTTACGGTGAGGACTGGAATGATCCGGACAATTTTGAGATGAAGTTCGACACCAGTGAAACGCCCATGGGTAACGTCGTCGAAGCCATCAAAAATGCTCTCATCGAAAAGGAGAAGCTGAATACGGAAGAGGCGAAACGCCTTCTTCACCTGCGGGCTGTGGCGGCCCGGGTCAAGGCGGGGATTGCCACCAATCCCGAGTTCCTGATTCCTACCCTGGAAGCCAATGTCGAGGGGAACACTATCGTGCTAAAAGGCGTGGTCCATAGTACCAAGGAACAAAAGGCGATTGAAAAGGAAGCATTGAAACTTGCACTCCCCGTGCGTGTTGCTTTCGATTTCCACTACCGGGGATCATGGTGAACCGGTTGTTTTTCTTTATGAATCCTGAAGAATATGAATTTCCATGCGTATCCGTCAGATTTTACGTTTGATGATATATTCGATGACGCTTACCCTTATTGCCATATTTTCCTCTTCCTTCCTGATCGCCTTTTCGGGCGCACTAATGCCGGGTCCGCTTCTGACCGTGACGGTGAGTGAGAGTCCCCGCCGGGGAGCGACCACCGGGCCGCTGATGATTCTGGGCCATGGTATTCTTGAGCTTGCGCTTGTCATCGCTTTATTATTAGGTCTGGCACCTTTTCTGAAGCAGGATGGTGTGTTTGTTTTTATCGCCCTGGTGGGGGGGGGAATCCTGATCTGGATGGCCATTTCCATGTTCAGAAGCCTTCCGAAACTCTGCCTTGATCTTGACGCTTTGCCGGGAAAACCCAGGAATCTGATCCTCTCCGGCATCCTACTCAGCCTCGTAAATCCGTATTGGACAATCTGGTGGGCATCAATCGGACTCGGTTACATTGTGAGTTCCGCCAAATTGGGAATTTCCGGGATCATTGCATTCTTTGTGGGGCACATTCTGGCAGATTTCATCTGGTATAGTTTTATTTCCTACAGCGTGTCGAGAGGGAGACGTTTTTTCAGCAATACCCTCTACAGGGGGCTGATCGGGGGATGTGCCTCTTTTCTGTTGGTTTTCGCCTGCTATTTCTTTTACAGTGGTTTGTTAAAATTACAGTAATAACGGGGATATGGAAGAATATTAAAAAATAACTTGATAGAAATCCGGGCGGCTCATCGGGAAAACCGCCCAGAGCTTATGGGATTAAGGAATTCAATCCAAGAACAAAAAAGACAACCTTACTGTCGTGCTGTCCGGGTAATACCGTAAAACGCTGCTCCGGGATATACCTGCCCCTTCACGACAGGAGACGAGTGATGACACGATACGGTGCGGTTCAGGTTAAGATTTCTTTCCTGCCGTCTGTTTTTCCGCTTTCAATTTTTCGATCAGCTTTTTTGCCTCTTCCATGGATGAAACCTGGAAGCAATCCCCTTCACCGACAACGAATAAACCACAAGCCCTGGATTCGATGTGTAACTGATAATTTGTCCCGAATTCGCTCACTGTAATAACCTCCTCTTATATTTTCTTCAGGAACTTATTTTTTCGTAAAGCGCATTTCCAGGCTTCCCGGTGAAAAAAATCCGGGACAGGTTTGCCGACTTGCGAGTATCCGTTTCAGAGCCTTGAGGTTTTTCTTCCCAAGGGAACAAAACGCCCGCCGCTGCCGATAGACAATACACCCCCCGGGGTCGGTCAGATACAGTTGTGAAAAAGAAAGGATAAACTGAAATAATTTTTAAAGGTTGTTTTCCCCACCCCCAAGTAGCCGGCTAATTGCCATTAGCTTCCTTGAAGGCTGATTAATTTTATAACATGATCTCCGGATGCCGTCTATTTCTTTTCTCCCGGCAACTTACCATGAACGCAAAAGAGCCTGCCTTTACTGTCAGGATCAGAGGCTTTGCCTACTTCCATTGAATGGTATGCATCTTCAACAGGAAATTCTTGAATTCCTCTTTCGTTGTTTCCTTGATGTCGGCGATGCGTACCTGAATCGCGTTGTTGCAGAAAGAGAACCCGTCCGGGAGAGGGTCAGGATTATCATCTTCATCACAGAAATGCCGCAAAAACGCCAGCGCCGCTTTTCTGGCCTCCGCCGCATCACTGGCGGTGACCAGATAGTGATGCCTTTTTATATCCTCATCTTCTTCTTCGACGATTTTTATCCAGTAATCACCCATATTCCCTCCCGATTCTGTCGGCACGAAGAGCACCTGCCTGTTCATTTCTTATGTTTCATCACGCAGGATTTGATGCTTCCAGACTGATATATTTTGTAAAAAGATTAGATAACCCGCCTTGTTACCTTGCCCTACCGGCCTAACCATTCCAACCGGACAGGCGAACCTATCATGAATCTAATCCCGTGGCAATTCAGAAATACAAATCCTGAAAAATTTTCGGAGAACACAACAGAACACTTCCCAATGGGGCGGCTTCATGTTAAAAAAAGTCATCGGTTTCCCAAGGAAAGATAAAAAGCGACATGGATACGGTCCGTTTATCTTTATCACAAGTTCCGTTGGACGGCCTCCCGGCGTTTTGCGGTCTCGGATGACGGTCTGGAGATGGTAAAGCTGCGTCAGCAGGGTGCAAAAAAACCAGAAAAGGAGAAAAGGAATGAACACGAAAGCGTTTCAGAAGATCGGCTACGGCGTATATATCATCTGTTCGAAGTCAGGTGAGAAGATTAACGGTCAGATTGCCAACACCGCCTTTCAGGTGACTTCCGATCCGCCGACGATCGCTATCAGCATCAACAAGCTGAATCTTACACATGATTTCATCAAATCGAGTAAAGTTTTCTCCGTGTCGATTCTGGCTAAGACGGCACCGATGACCCTGATCGGTCAGTTCGGGTTTAAATGCGGCCGGGATGTGAACAAATTCGAGGGTATCCATCACAAGATCGGTGTTACCGGCGCGCCCATCGTTCTGGATCAGACCGTGTCTTACGTCGAAGCGAAAGTCGTTAACGAGATGGATTGCGGGACCCATACCATTTTCCTGGGGGAGGTTGTCGACGGGGATGTCTTGGCCGATGGCGAACCCATGACCTATGCCTACTACCACGAAGTCAAGGGCGGTAAATCTCCCAAGACGGCGCCGACTTACGTGAAAGAGGAAGTATCGCAACCGGTGGAGAACAAAATCCGTTTCGTCTGTTCCGTTTGCGGCTACATTTACGATCCCGTGAAGGGCGATCCGGATAATGGTGTCGCTCCGGGGACGAGTTTCGAGGCGATCCCCGACAGCTGGACCTGCCCCATCTGCGGCGCCTCGAAGAAGGAATTCACTGCGGAAGGGTAGGGATGCCGCTTTCGATGTGGTGATGATCCTGCCTGCCCCGGAAAGTGGGCCGGATTATTCTGATCCGAAGTATTCGGCCAGGGTCTGCACGAGGGCGGGAACTGTATAGCGTTCCTGGAGAATATCCACGGTCAGTCCGGCTTTCCGGGCGGCCTCAGCGGTGACGGGGCCGATGCAGGCAATCCTGACCGCCTGCGGAAGCGGGTAGTCTGCCCCCATGATTTTAATGAAGTTTTCCACCGTGGAGGGGCTTGTAAAGGTGATCACATCGACAAGCCCCTCTTTTATCCAACCATCGAGCTCTGATTTTTTTCTTCCCGAAGAAATAGTCCTGTAGGCCGTGACGCAGTCGACCCGGGCCCCGG
>Ga0302246_1002376_pt1 | contig 11358 bp, 14 predicted proteins | sample AAG_UR_Trp_MG_FD_193533 | JGI IMG/M metagenome (GOLD analysis project Ga0302246, IMG submission 193533) | Enriched activated sludge microbial communities from anaerobic digester in WTTP, New Holstein, Wisconsin, United States - AAG_UR_Trp | ecosystem: Engineered > Bioreactor > Anaerobic >...
GCTTCCGGGTAAACGTCTTTTCACAGCGGGGAAATTTTTCCATCGTTATGAGGAAAATGGAATCCAGAATTCCGACCATCCAGGACTTCAACCTTCCCGAGGCTTTTGACAGGATCGCCAAGGAAAAAAACGGTATCGTCCTGGTCACCGGCGCAACGGGCAGCGGGAAAACCACCTCCCTGGCCGCCGTGTTAAATGAGATTAACAACTCTCAGTCCATTCATGTCGTAACATTGGAAGATCCGGTCGAGTTTTCCCATCCCCACCGGATGGCCACGTTCAACCAGCGGGAGCTCGGTGCCGATTTCGACACTTACCCCAACGGCCTGCGGGCTGCGTTACGCCAGGCGCCGAAAGTCATTCTCGTCGGCGAAATGCGGGACCGGGAAACGGTGGAAATCGGCCTGGCCGCTGCCGAAACGGGGCATCTTGTTCTGACCACCCTGCATACGGTGGATGCAGGGTCGACCATCAATCGTATTCTCGGCATGTTCGCCACGGAAGAAGAAAACCAGGTCCGGGTCCGCCTGGCGGATACGCTACGCTGGATCGTCTGTCAAAGGCTTCTACCGAAAGTCGGCGGCGGACGGGTGGCCGCTTTTGAAGCATTGAGCACCAGTCTTCGCGTCAAAGATGCCATTCTCAACGGAGAATCGGAGGGCAAAACTTTCTACGAAATCATGGAGACAGGCAGAGCCTTCGGTATGATCACCTTCGATGAATACATTGTTCAGCTGTATGCAGAGGGCCTCGTCACGGAGGAAACGGCAAAGGCCTACGCATCAAACCGTTCCATCGTCGGTCGCGGCATCGACGCCGTGAAGAGTTCCAAGGGGGAGAAGACTACGTCCTTGGGCAAACTGCAGGTAGACAATCAATACGGAAAATCGAAGGGGTGGTAACATGGAAGAGACAAAGAGCCTCGCGGAAGATTTCTTATGGTTCGAATACGACGATTCGGAGAAACCGTTCGATTTTATCGGTACGGATACGGAAACTGCGCTGATCTGCGTGACAGACGAATCGCTGCGGAATCAGATTACCGAAGATCTGAAAAACCGGGATTTCTACAACACCGAAGTCAAAACGGCAAAAGAAGCGCTGAGAAAAATGCTTTTCCACACCTACACCCTCCTGGTGGTTGACGAAAACTTCGATACGACCACCCCTGACAGCAACGATTTGATTCGCTACCTGGCCAATACCCCCATGTCGACCCGAAGACGCATGTTCGTCGCCCTGATCAGCAGACGCATCCGCAGCCTGGACAGGATGGCCGCTCTGGACCAGAGCGTAAACATGATCATCAACATCTCGAGCATGAAGGATTTCATCACTCTCGTCACCAACGGCATGGCAGAAAATGAAGGGTTTTACCACACCTTTGCGGATGTCATGAAAATATCGGGGAAAGAATAAAGAGACGGGATCAGGTCAAATCAGTCCCGGAAAGCATGGCCGCCACGATGTCTTCCCGCCCGATAGCCGTGCAGGAAGCAGCCAGATGCATATAATAGAAAGGATTTCCAGGATCGGCCTTGATGGCCCGCCGAAAATACTCAATGGCCAGTTCATGACGTCCCGCCCGGGCCAGGCTGTTACCAAACCGGTTACAGAACACCCCTTCCGATGCAGGATCAAGGTTCACCGCTTTTTGGAACAAATTCTGGCCTTCCTGAATGCGTCCTTCTCCCAGCAGAAGATCCACCAGATCCAAGTATAGAAGCGGATTCGCCATCTCATCAACACATTTTTTCAGAACCTCCTCGGCAACCGAAACATGGCCGGCCTTAAGGTACGCTTCGGTCAGACGGCAGAGGAAAATCTCCTCCCGTTCCGGCTCGATCTCCACAGCTTTTTCATAAGCTTCCCGGGCCTTCTGAAGCTCCCCTGCCGCGGCATAGGCGTTTCCGAGACAGCAGTAAACGGGGGAGGCATCGGGTTCCATGGCAATCATTCTTTCAAAGATTCCGATGGCATCCGGCCATTTTCCGACCCGCAGATAGGCGTCGCCCAGATCGCCCAGAAGTGAATAATCATCCCCCTGGGCATCCACCGCTCGCTTGCAGGTATCGACCAGCAGATCCAGATTACCGTCTTCCTTGTAAATACGAACAAGTTCGTCGAAGGCAAAACCGCTGAATACCTTTCGCTGCAGTTCCTTCTCGAAAAGTTCCTGAAAGCAGGCAACGGCTTCTTCCTTCCGGCCGCAGTCGTGGTAAATCCAAGCCAGTGCGAAGTGATAGGAATCATCTTCAGGGTGAAGACTCATCAATTCACGGTACAGAGCAATGGCCTCATCGTAACGACCGGCCCGTGCAAGCTCTTCTGCTCGTGCCAAATCTTTGTCAGGATCTTGAAAATCGTTCATGGTATTCACTCTGGTAAAAGGAGGATACCCTTAACAACAGCAGGAGCCATCGCCCTTCAGGTTGGATGTGATCTTGAAACCGGCACCGGGGGTGTATTCGATGAAATCAATTCCGATGGGTTTCGCCTTTTCGTAGAGATCTTTGGCAATCAGGAAAGTAATGCCATGAATCACGATCACTTCATCGTCGTCATGGGGTTGATCCAGAATCAGTTCTAAGTCGTTCCCCCCACAGGTCTCGACCATGGACAGGCGCACCTTTTGTTCGCCTTCAATCTTCTCCATCAGATTCATAAGAAAATTAATAGCTTTGTCCGTTACGTCCAGCATATCTTCCTCCATATATAAGGTGTGACCTCAATACCAGAACATCATAGGATATGATTTTCGTCCATCCGGCTTTGCATTGTCCAGACAGGATCGATCCGAGTGTTCTTTTCCCCCGTTAACAGAATAACTCTCAAGGCAGCCGATCAGCAACAACAGGTCCCCTCTTTCTTCAGATTGGACGTGATCTTGAACCCGGCTCCGGGAACGGCCCCGGCAAAGTCAATTTCAATCGGTTTGGCCTTTTCGTAAAGATCTTTTGTTATCAGAAAAGTAATCCCCTGCTTTACAAAGACTTCATCATTTTCCTGGGGTTCATCCAGAACCAACCCTAATCCGTCTCCCCCTCAGGTTTCAACCATGGATAGGCGAACTTTCTGATTCCCTCCCATTTGCTCCATCATCTCCGCGAGAAAATGGATGGCGTTATCCGTTACTTCCAGCATGGTTTCCTCCTTCATATCGCTTTCATTCAGGCGGTAAAGTATAACATAATTCGTTTTTGTCAACCCGATTTTATCCGGCTGCCACAACAGGCCGGTAGACTTTCCCGTTGACATGAAACCGTTTCCTATTTATATCAGTTCATCGGGATTCGTTACCTGAGCCCGTGTTTTTCAACCTCATATCGGGAGGTTTTTAACCATCCATGTTCGATTACGCGACGTACCTCAAACGGCTTCACGAGGGTGATTTGGAGATCAATCCCTTCCTCGGTTTCATGGGAATCAGACATGAAATGATCAACGACGGATACGCCCGGTTCCGCATGACCATCCGGCCGGAATACCTTCAAGGCGCAGGGCTGGTTCAGGGTGGGGTCATGGTGGCCATGGCCGATGAAAGCATCGCCCATGCCATCATGCCTTTGTTGAAAGAAAACGAAGGGCTCACGACGGTGGAGCTGAAAAGTAATTTTCTGGCCCCGGTCAAGGAAGGAGATCTGATTGCCGAAGCGACGGTATTCAAAAAAGGCAAATCGATCATTATCGGTGACTGTCTGATCAAGGACGACCAGGACCGTCCGGTCCTGCGGTGTACGGCAACCTTTCTGATCGCCACGGAAAAGGAGAAGCCGACCCGTAAACCCAAGGAACAACCTGTCGTCCCTATGGAAACGAAAAAAGAAGACAACAGGCAGACTCATCTGTTTTAACGGTTTCTATCGCACCCGGAAGAAAGGAGCCCTCGCATGTCGGCATCATCAGAAAACCGGGAACGGCCAACCACGTACTTCGCCGCCGCCGGTCCTGTCAACACCCGGGCCGTTCTTCAGGCTGCGGCAAAGCGGTTCAAAGAAAGCCGGATCCATCATGTGTTGGTCGCCACTTGCAGCGGCAAGACGGCCCTGGAAGCCCGGGAGGTCTTTCCCCCTGACGCCCCGATTATTGCCGTCACACACGTGACGGGGTTTGCCGCCCCCAATACTCAGGAACTGTCGAACGAAAACCGCCTCGCTCTGGAAGAAAAAGGGGTTACCCTTTTTACCGGCCAGCATGCCTTTGGCGGCGTCGGAAGGGCCGTTCGGAACAAACTCAATACCTACCAGGTCGATGAGATCATGGCTTATACGCTCCGGACCTTCGGCCAGGGAACCAAGGTGGCGATCGAAATAGCCCTGATGACGGCCGATGCGGGGCTCGTCCGGACCGACGAAGATGTGATCGCCATCGGGGGCACGGCCGAAGGGTGTGACACAGCATTGGTTTTACAACCCACTAACAGTTACCGTTTTCTTGATCTGAAAGTCCGGGAAATCATCTGTAAACCATTTAATTTTTAGTATTTTCGTTGTCTATTCCGTCCGCAGGAGAAATCTTGACCCGACAACACGTTATTTTATTTTGACAATTAACTGTTGATTTCCAGTCATTCCGTCGAAAGACGGAATCCGGAAAAAGATATCAGCTGGATACCGGATCAGGTCCGGTATGACATTTGGAATATTTGCTTGCCGCAGCAGTAAGATTGCTCACGTTCGTTCGAAATGACATAATAAACATGATGAAGAACACCTCTTTCAATCTACCTTTCAAGGAGGCGGAGGCCAGTCTGCGGAACGTGAAGGTTGCTCCTGGCGGCAAACCCGCCGCAACCGGAGTCCGATCAGGCAGAGATACACTGGAAGACGACGAGGCCCTGTTCCGTGCCGCCATGACCGATGTCGTTCCCTTGGCCGGGGATCGCCGTTATCCTCGCCAACCTTTAAAAAATTGTCCCGTCCGGCGCCCGGATATGCATGACCGGGAAGAAACCCTGGCGGCTATGCGCCGCCTCATTGTACGAGGAGAAGGATATACCGTCTCCGATACACCGGAGTACATGGAAGGGACGGGTTACCGGCTGCCTCTGGAATGGGCCCGGCGGCTTCACCAGGGAGATTTTCCCGTTCAGGGCCACATCGATCTCCACGGGTACACGATCCCGGCGGCCAAACTGGCCCTGGAGTCTTTTCTGTCCGACGCGATTGCTTCAGGAAAACAGTCCGTCCTGATCATCCACGGCCGGGGGCTTGCCTCGCCGGGTGAACCGGTCCTGAAAAACCTGGTGAAAGACTGGCTGACCCGCTGTTCCTGGCGAAAATGGATCATGGCCTTTGCCAGCGCCCGGGCCTGTGACGGCGGCGCCGGTGCCACCTACATCCTCCTGCGGCCCTATGCCGCCCTGCTGCACCGCAAATTCCAGTGCCGCTCCCGCAAGTTCCGCCGCTCCCATCTCGTCGAAGAGGCGTAGAACAGTCGCTGAACTTCAATTTGGCTTCAATGTAAGGATGGCAATTCGACCGCAGGGTGAAATCTGATCAATCCTTTTCCAAGGGATTTCCCGTAATGGACTGAAATGCTTCACAATAATCTCCGGTTCCCGAGAGAATACCGCGATAACGGTTCAGGCCTTTGACCGCCTCGTCATAGGCCACGGTCGATACCTGGGAGGCATGGCAGCGTAGCGCCTCCAGTTTGAGATCGATCCAGGGAGTCACATCGTTATAATATGTGGGGGAGACGATGGGCGTCCAGACCTCGTAGGCCAGGACATACTTGACCGGCCAAGGTTCCCCTCCGCAGTCCTGGAACCAGGGTCCGGCTGCCCGGCGTACCGCCTCCCAGGCAAGTTCATGAGTCACCCGGTGGTCCCGGGGCGTCTCCTGCGCATGGGGCAGGTAAACCACATCGGGCTTCTTCTTCCGGATAAGCTCGACCAGCGTGCAGATGCGTTCCGGTGAGAAGTCGAGATACCCGTCGGGAAAACGGAGGAAGATCAGGTCGTTAACCCTGAGAATTTCCGCTCCTTGCCGGGCTTCCCCTTCCCGGACAACCTTCAGTTCATCGGGAGGTATGGCAAGGCTCCCCGCCTCGCCGGAAGTCAGGTACACGATAACCACCTCATCACCCACCTGGACATGGGCAGCAATCGTCCCCCCGCAACCGATCACCTCGTCATCCGGATGGGGCGCAAAAACAACGACTTTCATGGCAATTTCTCCACAGCACATCTATCTGATATCATCAGATATTCTCAATAAAAGTGATGGATCGGCCTGCTGATCTTTGATTTTCGATCTTTTGGGACATCAAGGTCGGGCTATCTTCTTGTCGAAAAATAGTGACATCGGAGAGCCCGCAGGCTGGCCCAATAGGCAAAAAAGGGTTCGTTTTTAGATGGAACCAGCTTCTTTTCCAAAAGGTACTTTTGGAACTCCGGTAGCGCATCGCTTTGTCCCATTGCCACAAATCCCATGTTTTACCAACTTCCTTTTTAGTCCTTATTACCACAAAATACCAACTGCCGGTAAACTCTTTTTAGCTGATAAGACAGCGTTTTTTGCTTTCCATTTACTCTAGAAAGGGGTAATCTCACGCAGGATTTTCGGGAAATACCAACTTGGTATATTAAATGTTAGCTGAGACATAAAAGAATGATCTATATGGGGAAAAAAACGATTAGAGGCAAATGCTAAACTTGATTGACCCAAATATAAAATTTAAAAGAGAACAAAAGCAATACACCCGATCGCTTCGCTCCGGGTGATTTCATCGTTATAGGAATAAATAACGGATATGAATAAACCCAATTGGCTATTTGATGAATCGAAATCTGTTGGAGTGGACTATCTTGATAAAAAGCTGGTCGATCAATATGACAACGAACATAAAAAGTTCAGAAACTTTGACGAAGAAGTTGCTAATATCGCTATCGCCCTTGGACTCACTAATGAATCAGTAATTCTTGATATAGGTTGTGGCACAGGCGAACTTACAACTCGGTTTTCTAATATTTGCAAGCATGTCTATGCAGTAGATGCGTCCGACGTTATGATAAATGTACTTAAAAACAAAATTGAAAAACAAAATATACTTAATGTCACCACTATACAATCCGGATTTCTTTCGTATAACCACAAAGGTGATAAACTTGATGCTGTTGTCGCAAATATATGTCTTCATCATCTCCCCGACTTCTGGAAGCAGATTGCGTTAAACAGAATAAATAAGATTTTAAAACCCTGCGGAAAATTATTCTTATGTGATGTGGTCTTTGATTTTGACCCCAACCAATATGTAGATGCTATAGATAGCTGGATCAATGAAATGAGAGCAAATGCAGGTGAGCAAGTGGCTGACGAAACTATTGTGCATGTAAAAGACGAATTCAGCACTTGGGGATGGGTTATGTCAGGGATGTTGGAAAGAGCTAATTTCCGTATAGATAACAATTCAGAAATTATGAAAAATATACATATTTACATATGCACCAAATATAAGACCCTATAACCAGGCATTCCAGCGGACCCTCCACTGCGTTCCGGGCCGCTGAATTTTGGCGTTATGAGTTGAAACTAGCATGATACGGCATTTTGAACCATCAGATATGGATGATGTCTTGGGTCTTTGGCTAAGGGCTTCAATTGAAGCGCACGGTTTTATTGGGAGACGGTTCTGGGAATCGAGAATCGACAATATGCGAAATACATACATCCCGGCCTCTGATACCTATGTCTTCTCAGAGAATGGAATCGTGAAAGGTTTCGTGTCGCTCCATGAGAATACATTGGCGGCTCTATTCGTCTCTCCAAATAGCCAAGGCAAAGGCATCGGGCAGCAATTGATGGCTAAAGCAAAATCATTGAAAAGCAAGTTGAGTCTAACTGCGTATCTTGAAAATCCCAAAAGCATTCAGTTTTACCAGGAATGCGGATTCACTATCGTTGGGGAGAGACTCGATGAACACACCGGACATGTAGAAGTACTGATGGAGTACAGCTCATAACAACGGCATGAACCCGATCGTGTCCCTGTCGGGCCACTCCCGCTTAGCTCAGCGTTAGTCAACGAAAATAAAACATGACAGATTCCATACAAATAGAAGAGGTGACAGCATCAGAAGTACCCAAGGGCTTGCTTCTACAAGCAGATCCTTCAAGAAAGAAAGTTGAAGGCTATCTGAGCCAATCAAAATGCTTTATCGCTACATTGAAAGGCCAGACGGTTGGGGCATGCATTATTAAACAAGTTTCGGCAGATGTGCATGAATTGATGAACATCTCTGTTGCTCCAGAATATCAAAAAAATGGCATTGGAAGGGAATTGCTTCAACATGTGATCATCTCGACTCGTAAAACTAAGGTGAAACGGTTGGAAGTAGGAACGGGAACATTCGGATATCAGTTAACCTTTTATCAACGTGAAGGGTTTCGGGTGAATGCTATTGATAAAGATTTTTTCCTGGTTAATTACGAAGAACCAATCTATGAAGACGGAATTCAACTCAAGGACATGCTTAGGCTTGTTTTAAAGTTCGACGAGGACAGAGGCTAACAATCAGGGATGCGCAAAACTGCCGCGCACCCCACAGCAGTACGTTGAGGAGTATCTATGGCCAAAGAGGAGGAATGTTATGTTTTCTGATTTTAAAACCATTTCCACTTATTATGATGCCCTGTATGTAAACGACCGGGAATACGCGCCGGAAGCCGCCAAGGTGAAAAAACTGCTGACCAGGCATGGCGTTCCGTCACAGGCTGATCTGCTAGTTCTGGCCTGTGGCACGGGAGGGCATATCCCTTACTTCAAGAACGATTACAATGTTTCTGGGCTGGATCTCAGCGAGGATATGCTTGATCTGGCCAGGAAAAAGTTTCCCGGCATAAGATTCCATCTTGCTAACTTGATTGATTTTAAATTGGAAACGGTTTTTGACGCTATAATCTGCCTGTACGGGTCCATCGGATTCGTCAAAACAGTGGAAAATTTGCGTGCCTCCATGAAACGCATTGCCGCCCACCTGCGGCCCAATGGACTGGCCCTGATCACTCCCTGGAGCACGGTGGAGGATTTCCAGGATATTATAGTGGTCGATGCCGCCAACCAGCCGGATTTAAAAATTGCCCGTATGGAACAGGTTCGCCTCAAGGAACCCCAAATTGTGGAAGTGACGTTCCACCATCTTCTCGGGAAAAACAATGAAGTGACCTATCATAAACAATCCATGGAAATCGGTCTTTTCTCGCGGGAAGATTACCTATCTGCCATGACGGATGCCGGATTGAAAGTCGTGGAAGAATACACGGGAACCGATGTGCGTGGCGGCGCGTATATCGGCAAACGAGTTGCAGGGTTGATTAGCGAGGCATAACCCAACGGCCTTTAAGGCGTCCACAATGCCACCCTTAACCAATCAATCAGCCGATCGCTGCGCTCCGGCTGATTTTTTCGTTAAGCCTTATTAGAAAATATTGATGTCGCTCTGATCGTTGTTATTGCTGTTACTGACTCATGAACGGCAGGGACAACTGCCGGGTGTGGGATTTATGGAGGCAACGGCGGCAGGAAGGGTATCTCCGGGATCGTGCCAAGCAGGCATCGTGATCGATGAAATACTGGTGACTCTCGCACCAGCGTATTTTCTCTTCGTCCGCCAACTCCGGCAGGATTTTCTTTTTTCCCCGCATCGATTCCCGTCCTGATTCCAGCATCGGACCGCTCCATTGATTCAAACAAACGGTGACGCCTACTCTTCTGTTATAAATATCCCCGACAAACCTGAAAACTTGCTATCCGAACGCGCGCTGGAAACCTCTGACCTCTACTAGTAGATTCTTCGTCGCTGACGCCCCCTCAGAATGCCCATAAATGATTGGCAATCATTATAGATCACATTCCTGGAAAAAGAAAAGCCCCACTTGTTTCGTGGGGCTTTTCGATCCGATCTTATTTCTCCGGGCTCGGCGTTTTGTCGATCATCCGCCAGTAGACCCCGTGGGTATCCTCCGGATGAATGAAAGCCTGGTACTTCTGCTGGGAACGCCAGTAACGGATCTCTTTTCCTTCCTTTCTTCGTTCAGGAAGAATTTTCGCACCGTTACTCTTGAGGCCGGCCACGGCATCGGCGACACTGTCGACCCGAAGACCGAGCAGTTGCACGCCGAAGGCGTAGTCATCCCGTTCTCTTACGGGTTTTGCCCTCCGTGCCCAGCGGGTTTTATCCCCTTTTCCGGACATCACCACGTTACCTTGATTATCCAGCAGTTCGTACCACTCATCGCCGCCTTCCATCAACTCCACAATCGTCGGTCCGACGGCAAAGCACGACACATTGATATGCAAATCGCTATCGGTATAACGTTCCGCAACGTCCCAGCCAAAGAGCCGGCAATAATCCTCCTCGGCCTTGACCACATCAAAGACAGCAATACTGATGCGATCGATGCAATTCGCGACGACTTCTTCACTCACCGGGAAACTCCTTTTTTTAATTTACTTCTTCGGTTTGGGAAGAACCATTTCCGCCAGTTCCTCGCCATAGATGTGCCCCTTGGCGATCTGACGCCTGAGTTCGATATGATCGATGACGCTCGAACCCGTCTGTCCCGCATTATTGAAAGCGTTGAAACCCATCCAGGCATCGCCGTTCATGTTGGCACCCAACCAGTAGCTCGCATGCACCTTCGTCGTATCCCAGAAGAACTTCTTCTTCAGACGGATCGTCTCAATCGACTTCATGAGACACATGGGGAACGTATTGGCAAGGGTCCAAACCATACTATTGAGGTGGTTGTCCAACTGGGTGAAATCCGTCGTCAAGGTCTTCATATAGTCATTCGCCTCTTTCAGGGCCGCGCCGGTCTTCATCTCGCCATAGACGATTTCGCCGTTATCCACATACTTGTCCGTGATGACGCGGGGATCTCTGACCCATTTGCCGTCTTTATCCTTCTTCACGGGAAGGGCCTTGCCGATCAAGCCCAGTCTCTCCATCTTGTAGGCACTCCAGGGAATGTTGGAAATACAGTTCCACATAGCATTCTCCATGGTGAGATTCCAGGGCAGAAAGTCCGTCGATCCACCGTCGGGGGAAGAACCCACACGGGTACCAGCCTGACCGAAGGTCGCCGTATCGGCGGCAATGTTCATATCACAGGCCTGACCGATCTCCTGGCCACCCGCAATCCTCATGCCGTTAACGCGGCAGAAGGTCGGCACACGGCAGTTCAGAATACCGTCGACCATCGTCCCGAACAGATAGATGTAGTCCGCATAGTCCTTGGGTCTGCGGGTGTAGTACTCGGCATATTCCTTGGTGTTGCCGCCCGTACAGAACGCACGGTCGCCCACACCGGTAAAAATCGCCGCCACAATGGACTTATCCACTGAGGCCCGGTG
>Ga0302246_1002377_pt1 | contig 11356 bp, 10 predicted proteins | sample AAG_UR_Trp_MG_FD_193533 | JGI IMG/M metagenome (GOLD analysis project Ga0302246, IMG submission 193533) | Enriched activated sludge microbial communities from anaerobic digester in WTTP, New Holstein, Wisconsin, United States - AAG_UR_Trp | ecosystem: Engineered > Bioreactor > Anaerobic >...
GCGTCATGCCGTCCGGGGGATGTGGCCGCAATGGAGTGCACGGACGCAGGCGTCCGCCTCCCCGATGTGCCGGGGCGCAGCATGTCGGGGTGGCTATGTGCGGGAGGTGCCGGGGGACGTGACGGCAAGCCTCTCCAGCACATCCTTGAGGGCGGAGATGAGCACGGGCTTGGACACGTAGTCGGCCATGCCTTCGGTCATGAAGCGCTCGCGGTCGCCCTTCATGGCGAAGGCGGTCATGGCGACCACCGGCGTCTGCGGGCGCAGCACGCCGCTGCCCTTGGCCCGCATACGGCGCAAGGCTTCTATGCCGTCGAAGTCGGGCATCTGGATGTCCATGAACACGGCATCGAAGACGGAAGAGCGCAATGCGTTCAGGGCCTCCTGCCCGCACGTCGCCGTCGTCACCTTGCATTCCAGCCTTTCGAGCATCCGTCTGGCGGCCATGAGGTTGACGGGGTCGTCCTCCACAAGCAGGACATGGCGCACCGCCGGGGAAGGGGCTTCGCCGGGGGCAAGGCGGTCCGCCTCTGGCACCACTCCCGCACAGCGGAAGGCCGCGAAGGAGCATATGCCTCCGGCTTCGTCCACGTCCGGTGCCACCGGTACCGCACCGGCGTCTGCCTCGAGAAGGGGCAGGGTCACGTGCACTTCGGTGCCGACGCCCTGTTCGGAGGCGATGCACAGCGTCCCGCCCATGAGGCGCACAAGGCGCACCACGATGGGCAGGCCCAGTCCCACCCCGCGAGGCAGACCCGAACCCTGACGGAGTCTGCCGAAGGGTTCGAGAGCGCGTTGCAACTGTTCATCGGCGATGCCCACCCCCGTATCGGTGACATGCAGGTGCACCCGCAACGCCTTGCCGTTGCGGCGCAGGACACGCATCCCGACCCGCACTTCCCCGCGTTCGGTGTACTTGGCGGCGTTGCCCAGCAGGTTGAGCAGCACCTGCCTGATGCGACCCGGGTCGCCCACGAGCACCGGCGGCATGGAGTCGTCCATCTCGTTCACGATGCGTACTGCCCGGCCTTCGACTGTGCGGTGGAGCGAGACCAAGACCGGGGCAAGCACGGATTCCGGGGTGAACGGCTCCTGCATGAGGTCAAGCCTTCCCGCCTCGATGCGCGACAGGTCGAGAATGTCGCTGAGGATGCGCAACAACGCGCGACTGGATTCAAGGGCCACGTCGAGCCATGCGCGGCCCTGCGGTGCGGCGACATGCTCGTCGAGAAGCTGCAACATGCCCATGACGCCGTTGAGGGGCGTGCGCAGTTCGTGGCTCATGTGGGCAAGGAACTCGGACTTGGCCTTGTTGGCAGCCTCCGCGGCGTCGCGGGCGGTGCGCAGTTCGGCGAGGACGCGCTTGCGTTCTGTGACGTCGAGGTTCACCCGCAGCATGGCGGTGATGCCGCCCTGCAAGCGCACCGGGGCCGCGATGACGTTGAAGGTGCGCATCTGCCCGGAGGGGAGCGCCACGTCGATCTCGCGCTCGACCGTCTCGCCCGCGAAGACCCGGGGCTCGAACCTGTCGGAGTTGCGCCACTGGAGCGGTGAACCGGTGAGAGGTTCCACGCCGGAGGGCAGGTGCCCCCACACGCGGACGCTCTCGTCGCTCTGCATCAACATCCTGCCTTCCCCGTCAGCCGCCCAGAAGTCGATGGGCAGGTTGCGCAGCATGGATGAGACGAGCGCCTCGCGCTGGCGAAGAACCTCCTCCATGCGTTTGCGTTCGGTGATGTCTTCGCGGATGAGGATGCCGCCCACGATCTGACCGTCGCGGTGTATCGGGACCCCGCGGATGCTGGCCCAGCCGTCATGCCCTCCCGTGAATTCGGGGAAGTACACTTCGCGGATGGCCAGTTCTTCACCATGCAGGACACGGGCGACCCTTTCGCACAGTCCCGCGCGCGCAAGGCCGGGCAAGGCGTCGAGCCTGCGTCCGATGAAGAAGCCCGCGTCGACCCTGTGGCGGCAGAAGACACGCAGGTGCCACTTGTTGACGAAGGTGATGTGTCCTGCCGCGTCGAAGCTCATGATGGATATGGGCGCCTCTTCCACCAGCATGCGGTTGCGGGCTTCGCTTTCGTGCAGGGCCGCCTCTGCCCGTTTGAGGGGGGTGATGTCCGCGTAGGCGTTGACCTGCCCCTTGTGCACGCCGGAGGCGTCGCGCCAAGTGGCGCAATCCACTTGCAGGACAAGGGCCGGGCCACCCGGCGACTCATAGGCGCTCATGAAGGTCTGGCGTGAGGTGCCGAATCGGGCCATGTTCTCTTCGGCTGCGGATTCGCCGGCAGCGAGGGGCTGGGGCAGCACCCCGGCGGCCGTGCCTCCGAGGATGTCGGCCTCGCGCACGCCGAAGAGCAGTTCGAAGGCATGGTTGCAGCCGAGATACCTGCCATGGACGTCCTTGACGCACAGCGGCACAGGCGAGGCAATGCGCATGGCCTTGAGCAGGTCGTTCTCATGGCGTGCCGCCCCGACCTGCCGACGCAAGCGTGCGATGAGCACGATGCAGACGCAAAGGCAGGCCAGCAGGACCGCCGGAACCAGTGCTGGCAGATGGGGCGCGAGAAGCCCGTAAAGGCTCATGGGGCCATCTGGCGATACGGCCATGGACCCGACCTCCGGAAAAGAGCCAGCAATGGCGTGCGGCTGTACTACATACGGGTATCTGTAGCGGGCGGTGCCCTATAAAACAGTAGTATGACCGTACACCTTGGAGAATGGTTTCGGAAGCGGATTATTTCGCAGGTTCAGCCCCTTTCGGGCACGCATTCTCCTGCGTACGCGGAAGGGGTTTCGACGGGGAAAGGGCGCGGGTGACGTTGACAACGAAGTCCTGCACGTTGGTGAGAATGGCACGTGCCGAAAGCGAACCACGGTCGGCCAGCTTGCCCGCGGCGAATTCGGACATGTCCACGACGAAGAAGTGCACGGGGCGTACCCCGCCGTCTTCGAGTACCTGATACGACGGCGTCATGTTGCCTGTGGCGATGGTGTGCAACTGGGTCGCAAGCGCCACCACCGTGGTTGCGCGTGACACCAGCTGGCGCATGGCGTCCTGCGCGTCATAGACGTCAGGGATGACATCGGGCAGTGGGCCGTCGTCGCGGATGGAACCCGCCAGCACGAAGGGAACGCCGTACTTCACCACCGCATGCATCACACCGTCGCGGATGAGTCCGGAGCGCACGGCGGCGGCGATGCCGCCCGCCTCGCGCACTGCGTTGATGCAGTCGAGGTGGTGATAGTGCCCCATGGGTGCCTGTCGTTTGTGGTAGATGCCCTGTCCAAGCGCCGTACCGTAGAGTGCGCCTTCCATGTCATGCGTGGCGAGGGCGTTTCCGGCAAGCAGGGCGTGGACATAGCCCTGTTCGACAAGGCTGGCGAAGGCGTTGCGGGCGTCGGCGTCGAAGACCACAGCAGGCCCCGCCACCCACACGATGAATCCGTTCTCCCGGTCATGGCGCAGGATTTCATAGAGCGTGTCGTAGTCGATGGAGAACGACGTCTCGCGGCTGATGCCGGTGCGAAAGGCGAAGGGCTGTTCCTGTGTGGACGCGGGAGACCCAGGGGGCACGGCGGACGCCGGGACGGAGGCGTCGCCGCAGCGCCCGCACGGGGGCGAGGTCGGCGCACGGGGTGTCGCGTCCGGTCCGGTCTCTTCGTCGGATGCCGACGCGGAGAATCCGGCAGGGTGCACGAGGATGCCCTCTTCGGCGTGTTCACCGCGCCCGAGGGCCACGAGGTCGCCCGCCTTGAGCCTGCGGAATTCGACGACTTCCAGCGTGCCGTCGGGATTCTGGCGTATGACGCAGTCCATGCGCGAGCGTTCGAGGAGTACCCAGCGCCCCTGTTCGACGTGCAGGTACTCCGGAAAGATGGATGTGGCATGGTAGCCGCCTGGGGCCACGCCATCGGCGGGGCAGGGGGCGAAACGGGTCAGGGGCGCGGCACGCAGGGCGGGGGCGTCGAAGTCGGGGTGCTGATAGGTGTACCGCATGTTCGTCCTCATGGTTGGGGCCTGCGGGAGTCCGTGAGAGTCCGGGACGCTGTCAGGCTACCATGTCTCAAGGGCGGCGGCTACTTCCTGCTGGGGAGAAACGTGGTGCGAAGGAAGTCGATGTCGAAGAACCGGAGGGGGTTGTCGACGACCCTGTCAGGCAGGAGATGGTACCAGCGGTAGCCCAGCGAACGGAAATAGCGCCGGGCGCACTCGCCATGTCCGAGGTCGTGGGCGGCTTGCAGGGCGGCGTCACGCTGGCAACGGGAGGAGGCCACGGGCCGCAGCAGCCGCGGTGAATACCCCCGGCGACCGAAGATGCGCTTGAGTCTCTGGTATTCGCGGTAGCGGCTGTACCCGTCGGCGCAGCACAGCAGGGCAAGCCCGTACCAGCCCGTGGCTGGCAGCAGACAGGCCCATGCGACGGCAGCCCCTTCGGAGAGGATGTCGAGTCCCGCAGTCAGCAGCCCGGTGCCGATGACAGCCGAAGCCCCGCCTGTGGCGTGCGGCAGGGGGGCCACCCTGAACAGGTAGCGGTGCAGGCGTCTGCCCATGTCCCGGCATAGGCGCAGGACGACGCGAGGCGCGCATGGAGTGGATGCATCACGACCCATGGTCGACTCGTAGCCAAGCCCGAAGGCGAAAGCAAGTGCCAGTCGCACGGGGAGGGGCAACACTGCTTGCGAGGGCATCCGTGATTCTAATCGTTTGAAGGCCTGCCGTGAGCCTGTTATGCTGGGCCATGCCAAGAGTGAGACCCGAAACGGCCCTGCGCGCCATGCGATGCTGCCTTGCCAGTCTGCTTCTTGCGGGCGTGGTGCTGCTTGTCCTGCCTTCGTGGGCGGCGGCGCAGGGGGCTGATGTGCTGCGGCTTGTCACCGAACATCAGCCACCCTATGTGGTGGTGACGTCCGGGGGGGCAGTGGAGGGGACGGTGACGGACATCGTGCGCAAGGTGCTGCAGCAGATGGGCGTTGCGTTCACGATAAAGCCGTATCCATGGAAACGGGCGCAGGCCATGACCCTTTCCGGCCACGCGGATGGCTTCTTTGCTGCGTCGCAGTCCGAACGGCGCGACATCTCGCTGGTTCTTTCGACCCCTCTCGCCGCACAGCGCTGGACCTGGGCGTTGCCCAAGGACAGCAGCTTCGAACCCGGGACGGCGGCTTTCATGGCCGAGGCCCGTGTCTCGGCCTTCAAGGGGTCGAACATGCAGGCATGGCTGGAGTCGGGTGGTTTCCGGGTCAGCCCCGTCCCGCCGGATGATTACGAGGCCCTCATCTCCTTTCTCGATGCCGGGCGCATCGACGCCGCACTGGGGGGGCACCTCGGTATCCGCGAAGAGCTTTCGCGGCGCGGCCTGCTAGGGCGATACCGCCTCGTGCCCTATGTGGACAAGCCGGTGGGGGTCTATTTCTCGAAGGCGTATCTCGAGGCGCATCCGGGCTTCCTCGATAGATTCAATGAGACGGCCTGCAGTCTTCTCGCGCGTGAAGGTGTCGACCCTTCGGGGTGTGACGGGACAGACCCCTGATATCGCGTGTAGCCCTGCCCATCGTATAGCCTGCGTTGCCTGCCTTGCGTTGCCGCCGCCTTGAGGCAGCGACTCCGTCGGCATCCGGTTGCCCCGCGTGCCTGCGCCTGCCTTCGGCCATCCCCGGTTGCCCCTGCCTGCACCCGGTATCGCGTGACGTCGCCGTGAGACCCGGCCCTGAGAGTCTGCCAGAGGAAAAGCCCCTGCCATGCGGTCAGGGGCTTCGCTTGTCCTGTTGTCCTGTTGTCGTGCGTCCGTGCGGTGTCGGCTGCTAGTCCCCTTCGGGCAACTGCGGGGTCACGTACAACTCGCCTCCGTGGGCGTCGTTGATGACCAGCAGCGGAAAGTCCTTCACGGTCAGTTCGCGGATGGCCTCGGGGCCGAGGTCGTCGTAGGCGATGACCCGCGCGGCGGTGATGCGCTGCGCCAGAAGCGCGCCTGCGCCCCCGGTGGCACCGAAGTAGACGGCGGTATGTTCGGAGAGGGCCTTGCGCACCGTGGCGTCACGTCGCCCCTTGCCGATGGTGGCCTTGAGTCCCAGCGCGTGCAGGCGCGGCGCGTAGCTGTCCATGCGGTAGCTGGTGGTCGGGCCTGCCGCCCCGATGGGATGTCCGGGCGGGGCGGGGCTGGGCCCCACGTAGTAGATGACGGCCCCCCGCAGGTCGAAGGGCGGCTGTTCGCCCCTGTCGAGGGCGTCGCACAGGCGGCGGTGGGCTGCGTCACGGGCGGTGTAGATGGTGCCGGAGAGCAATATCACGTCACCGCTGCGCAGTGCGTCCACGGCGGTGTCGGTGAGAGGGGTCGTCAGGTGATGGACGGGCATCAGAGCGTCACCTCCCCGTGGCGGGCCGAATGGCACTGGATGTTCACGGCCAGCGGCAGGCTGGCAAGATGGCACGGGGCCACGGCCATTTTCACGGCAAGGCAGGTGGTGCGACCACCAAGGCCCATGGGACCGATGCCAAGGGCGTTGATGGCGTCGAGAAGTTCAGTCTCGCGCGCAGCATGGGCCGCATCGGGGTGGACATCATCCACGCTGCGCAGCAACGCCTTCTTGGAAAGCATGGCGGCGTATTCGAACGTGCCGCCCACACCCACGCCCACCAGCACAGGCGGGCAGGGGTTGGGGCCCGCTTCGGCCACGCGACGTACCACGAAGTCGCGAATGCCCTTCCAACCCTGTGCGGGGGCAAGCATCGTCACGCGCGACATGTTCTCGCTGCCTCCCCCCTTGGCCATGAAGGCGATGTGCAGCCTGTCGCCGGGAACGAGGTCGATATGGATGATGGCGGGGGTGTTGTCGCCCGTGTTGGCGCGGGAGAAGGGGTCGCACGACGACTTGCGCAGGTGTCCTTCGCCGTAGCCCTTCCGTACGCCTTCGGTGATGGCCTCGCGCAGGGCGAGTCCGTCGACCCGGCATTCCTCGCCCATCTCCACGAAGAAGACCGCAAGGCCCGTGTCCTGACACAGCGGCAGGGCGGAGTTGGCAGCGAGGTCGGCATTCTCCAGCAGTTGCCGGAACACCTCGCGGGGTACGTCGTCCGTTTCGGCGGCGTGGGCGCGTTCGAAGGCCGCGCGCACATCCTGCGGCAGGTGATGATTGCACCCGGTACAAAGGCGGGCCACCGCCTCGATGACATCCTTGGCGGGAATCTTCCGCATGTTCGCTCCTTGCTGGCAGTCTGCGTGCGCCGCCTCGCCCCGGAAAAAGCTTCATGCGGGACGGCATCGTACCCGGCAGTGCGGGCTTCGTGTCGGGTGATTGACCTTCCGGCTACTCCCCGCGATTCCCTGCGATTCTGGGCGAATCTGCCAGAATCCACAGGGCGACGGAGTCTACGCCACGGCGACGCCTCGCGCCATCTGGTCACTGCGCCCTCTCGCTGCGGGCTGCCCCGGTGCCGCTTGATGCACCGGAATGCCGCTGGCGGCACGACACACGACGGCGGCATGCGCCGTGGCGTCATGGTGTCCGAAACGTCTGTGCGGGGATGCGTCACCCGCGCGTTGCGCCGCGACGGCGCGCCCTGTGGTTTCGCCTATTTCGCGAAGGGCAGCAAGCGGCGGATGGCGGTTATGCCCAGTTTGCGTCGCAGGTAGCCAAGCTGGTTCTGCAGCGGCAGGTGCTTCGGGCAGACGTCTTCGCAGGCAAGCAGCCCCATGCAGCCGAAGATGCCGTCCTCGGTGCCGATGAGTTCATAATAGGCGTTGAGGTCACGTTCGTCGCGCGGGTCGGCCAGAAAGCGCGCCACGCGCAGGAAGCCCGCCGGGGCGAGGAAGTCGGGCCGCATGTTGGCGGTACCGCACGCCGCCACGCAGCAACCGCATTCGATGCAGCGGTCGAGTTCGTAGATGGCGTTGGCTGTGTCGTTCTCCATGCGCGCCTCGGCTGCATGTTCATCGAAGGGCACGGAGGTGTGCACCCACGATTCGGTGCGCTGGTACATGGCGCGGAACCATGTGCCCGTATCCACGGCGAGGTCGCCTACCAGCTTGAAGACGGGCAGCGGCAACAGCGTGATGGTGTCGGGCAGGTCGCGGGTCTTGGTGTGACAGGCCAGCCCCGGACGCCCGTTGATGACCATGGCGCATGAGCCGCAGACCCCGGCGCGACAGCAGAAGTCGAACTTGAGTGACGGGTCCTGTTCCTCGCGCAGGCGGTGCAGGGCGATGAACAGCGTCATCCGGTCGGTCTCCTGCAACCTGAACGTGTCCATGCGCGGTGTGGAGACGGCATCCTGCGGGTCGTGGCGGAAGATGTTGAAGACGAGCGTGCGGCCCATGGCTAGACGGCCTCCTCGGAAGTGGTGGCGGCGATGACTTTTCCGCCGCCGTAGCCCCTGTCGCCGGGGGGCAGTTCGAAGACGGCGGTCGCGGGTTCATAGGTCAGCGTGGGCAGGGTGGCCCCCTCCTGCCATGTGGCGAGGGTGCGGTTCAGCCAGTCGCGGTCGTTGCGTTCGGGATAGTCTTCGCGGCAGTGCGAACCGCGGCTTTCGGTACGCTCGAGCGCCCCGTGGCAGACGCACTGGGCGAGGCGCACCATGCCGGGCAGGCGCAGGGCGAGGGCGAGTTCGGCGTTGGCCCCGGAACCGGAGCTCTTCAGGCCGATGTGCGCGGCCCTTTTCTGCAGGGCCTCGAGTTCACGCACGCCCCATGCGAGGTCGGTGCCGTTGCGGAAGACGTAGGCGGCCTTCTCCAGCACGTCGTACATGGCCTCGCGGACGGCGTAGACGCTCTCCTTGCCGTCGCTGCCCGCGATGAGGCGCACGACGCGCTCTTCGGCACGCTTGAGGGCTTCGCGGACGGGCGCGGTGGGAAAGCTCACGTCGTAGCCGTCGAGGAAGGCGGCGATGTTGCGTCCGACGATGCCGCCAGCCACCACCGTCTCGGCAAGGGAGTTGCCGCCAAGCCGGTTGAAGCCGTGCAGGTCCCAGCAGGCCGATTCACCGGCGCTGAACAGTCCGGCGAGGCCGTAGGCCGCGCCGGTCTTGTCGGTGCGTACGCCGCCCATGCTGTAGTGTTGCGTGGGCCGCACGGGGATGAGCTGGTACAGGGGGTCGATGCCGAGGAAGTTCTGGCAGATTTCGTCCACCTCGCGCAGCTTGGTGCGGATGTGGGCTTCACCGAGGTGGCGGATGTCGAGCCACAGGTGTTCGCCATAGGGCCCTTCCACGCCGAGTCCCTTGCGCATGTGCTCGATCATGCGGCGTGACACGACGTCACGAGAGGCGAGTTCGGCCTTGTCCGGCTCGTAGTCGGGCATGAAGCGGTACTCCTCGCGGTCGAGGAGTGTGCCGCCGTCGCCCCGGCAGCCCTCGGTGACGAGGATGTCGGTGGGCACGGTGCCCGTGGGGTGGAATTGCACGGCCTCCATGTTGCCGAGGGGCACCACGCCGGTATCGAGGGCGATGGAGAGGCCCGTGCCTTCGCAGATGATGGCGTTGGTGGAGGCGCGGTAGATGCGCCCGTACCCGCCCGAGGCGATGAGCGTGGCCCGTGCGAGATAGGCGCGCAGCGCACCCGTCCGCAGGCAGCGCACCACGGCGCCGAAGCAGGTGTGCCCGTCGTGGATGAGCGACACCGCCTCCGACCTGTCATGCACGGTGACGCCCAGTTGGGCGGCACGGTTGTCCATGGTGTAGAGCACGGCGTGGCCCGCCCCGTCGGAGGCGTAGCAGGTGCGCCACTTGGCCGTACCGCCGAAGGCGCGGGAGTGGATGAGCCCGTGGTTCTCGGTCTTCTCTGTGGCCTCGAAGGGTTTGCCGCCCTTCCAGTAGGTGTGCGTCCCCGCCACAACCCGGTTCCACGGTACGCCCCAGTGGGCGAGGCGTCGCATCTCGATGGGGGCTGCCTCGACGAACATGCGGGCCACCTCCTGGTCGGCCCCCCAGTCGGAACCCTTGACCGTGTCGGCGAAATGGACGTCGGGGCTGTCTCCGTCGCCCATGATGGCGTTGCCGAGGGCCGCCTGCATGCCGCCCTGCGCCGCCACCGAATGCGAACGGCGCGCGGGCACGAGGCTTATGCACACCACGGAATGTCCGGCCCCTGCCACCTCGATGGCACAGCGTTCTCCGGCGAGGCCCGCCCCGATGCACAGAAGGTCGGTATGAAGTATCTGCATCGGATTCTCCTAGAGGGGCAGCGTCCACAGACGCAGGAGGGTGAGCAGGGCGAGACCCAGAAAGGCCCCGATGAACCAGCGTTCCCAGCGGCGGGCCTTGGGCCGCGCGGCTGATGCGAGCGCGCCCCACTTGACCGAGAGTCGCCACACGCCGATGGCGAGGTGCAGCACCAGCACCGGAAGCAGGGCGAGGTAGAAGAAACCCCACGGCCCGTGCTGCACACGAACCGCACTGGTACCCGCCGCCACGGGCATGACCATGAACCCTTCCCACATGTGCACGGTGACCATGAGCAGCAGGACCAGCGCCGTCAGCACCTGTACGACCCATCGCCATGTGTCGGCGTGGTGCAACAACCGGGCGTGGCGGTACATGACGATCGATTCCGCCATGCGGAAGGGAATCTTGCGCCCTACCGCGACGATGTGCGCCACGAAGGCCGCAACGACGATGGCACCGCCCACGGCTTCGGCATGGACGGCTTCGAAGAGTGCGGAAAGCCCGTCCATGGCCCCCGCGCCGAAGAGTACGCTGGAGAGGAAGACCATGTGCATACACACGAACAGGGCGAGAAACGCCCCCGAGAGCATCTGCACCACGTCGAAGAGACCGTCGTAGCGCGTTGTTCCCGTCTTGCCGACAGGGGGAAGGGAAGCCATGCATCGCCTCCTGCTGAAGATGGTACGCAAGCGGGTTCGGCACCCGGCTGCGAGGGTGTCATCGTATCATCGCCAGAGGTGTCGGAAGCCGACGTTTTCCGGCATCATGCACCTTGTACCATACCGTCATGGCTGTCAAATCTGGTTGAGTGCCAAACCAGCGGGGCATGGTTTGCATTTCGTCGGAACCGAGGCTATGCCAAAGGCTTGCCTGCGGCAGACCGATGGCCCCGCAGGCGGGATACCGAGAAAGAGGTATGCGATATGCAGGAGAGACTTGAAGAATTGCTGCGCCTTGCGCGCGAGATGGGGCTTCCGGTGCAGCCGGGGGCGAAGGTGACCGATGTGGTGCGCTTGCTCAACGGCAACCCGGACATCGCCCCCGACCTTGTCGAGGCACTCGACGCCGCCCTGAATGCGGCCCTCGTCCCCGCACCTGCCCAAAGCGACGCCCGTTAACAGGAGCATGTGCGGCACGCCTTCCCGGTATGGGGGCGTGCCGCTTCATTTTCCGTCCGGGCGGGGTGTCCCGTCT
>Ga0302246_1002384_pt1 | contig 11336 bp, 3 predicted proteins | sample AAG_UR_Trp_MG_FD_193533 | JGI IMG/M metagenome (GOLD analysis project Ga0302246, IMG submission 193533) | Enriched activated sludge microbial communities from anaerobic digester in WTTP, New Holstein, Wisconsin, United States - AAG_UR_Trp | ecosystem: Engineered > Bioreactor > Anaerobic >...
ACAGGGAACTGGCCCGCTTCCTCAATGTCTCTGCCGCGTCCATTTCCAACGCCCGCAAAAACGACCGGGTCCCCCCCGACTGGATCATCGATACAGGCCTTCGCACAGGCCGTTCCATCGACTGGCTGGTACGTGGCATGCAACAGGACGGAGGCTGCCGCTGAGGCCCCCATCGTCAACGGCTTGCACACTCCCCCGGCTTAGGGTATTCACCCTCCCTTTCCTGTACTCGGCACAGGTTACGCTCCCTACCTTCAGATTCAGGGAGCCAAGCCCCCTCCCCAGATTTTTTCCATGATTTTACACGGCTTTTTCTAAAGCTCCCTACTCGACTGTATGGGGGCTCTTCATACTCCCATGCCGTATTTCACTACGCCATCCACCAATTGCATTGCCACAATTGTCAGCTGCATTTATATCGCAGTGTTGAAACAAGGCTCTCACCATGCATATTTCAATCCTCTTGCAGAACACCATGGTGATACCCTGCACAGTTCCGGAAATGCGCTTTGACACTGACACAGAGAAGCTCACACAAAACAAAATAACGGAAAACCCATGAGCAACATCCGCCCTCAATCCCCCCTGCATCAGGCCGCTGCGGATAATGGAAACACCATCACACTGTCTGTGCCCGCAAGGACTGTCGAGCAACATCACAGTGTCGCCGGGGCTGCACGCATCCTGCTTGATTTTCCGACTGATGCCGCGACCATTGAGCGAGAGGGCGATGCGCTCGTATTCAACTTCCCTGATGGGGCAAGACTCGTTCTAGACGGATTCTATACGGTGACTGACGGAGCAGAACTGCCCGACTTCATTCTTCCTGACGGCACCTCCTTCCCGGGATACGACTTTCTGGCAGCCATAGACGCAGAATTGCTCCCCGCTGCGGGGCCGGGTGCCGGCGGTGGCAGCGGTGCCGGTGGCGGCGTGGGCGAGTACGACGACGATGCCGGACGACTCGTCGACTCTGTCGACAGACTCGACCCCCTGACGACCACATACTGGGACAGGACGACAGAACCACGCATCGAGGACGAAGGCGTGATCGACCCTGCCGGGGGCGCACTCTCCATCACCATCAATACGACTCTGCCGGATGGCACGATATCCGGCACTCTGGGCGGTTTCGAGGACAACCAGCCGGGGCAACACCTCGGCGATGCGACCACGACGCCCATACAGCTTGATGTCGCCTTCACGCCCGCAGACAACGAAGAACTGGTCAGCCTGACGCTGTCCGGGTTCGATGTGGGCACCAGCCTCAGCATCGGCGACCCGTCATTCGGCGGTGCGCTCATCGTCATCACCGCACCCGACCAGTCCGTCACCCTGACCCCGGGGCAGCTTGCCGAAGGCATCTTCATCCGCCCGCCCGAAGACAGTTCACGGGACATGACCCTCACGGCGAACGCCGTCATCACCGACCCCGATTCCGGTCTCACGGACACGCTCTCCACCACCGTGCAACTGGTCGTGGACGCCGTTGCCGACAGGCCCGTACTCGAAGCAGAGACCCCCACCCCCGTAGCGACAGAGGAGACGCCCGTCGCCATCCACGTGTCCGGGACGTTCACCGACCTCGACGGGTCGGAGCGCCACTTCATCGAAGTCCGCGACATCCCGACCGACTGGGTTCTCGGAGGCACCCTGCCGCAAGGCTGGATCATCGTCGACCCTGCGACACATCTGCCCATCGCCACGCCCGCCCATGCACTGGGAGAGAACACCACATACACGCTCTGCATCGAGGTCACGGGCGATACCACGGCACATGCCGGCGGAGTCAACTCCGGCGATTCGTGGGCAGTGGAGGCCGACCTCACCTTCGCCACCCGCGACTGGTCTGACACGCGCCACGGCGACGGCACACCCCGCCCCGACGGGGCCTCGGGCACGACCATCACCGTGGCAGCCATCGCCGAAGAGTCTTCCGCCACTGACGGCGAGTTGACCACGGGCAACAACCGTGCAGAGACGACCACCACCATCACGGTCTCCCGCACTGAAGACAGGCCGGTTATCGAAACCTCGGCAGACGTTCCGGGACACGCCGCGCACCTCGAAGTTGACGAGACGCCCGGCCTCCAGACCGGTGATGTCGCTGCTGCGGGCCTCTCCGCCACTGTCCTTGGCATCATGACCGGGTTCGGCCTCTCTGCCGACGATGCCCTGTCAGCCACGACGGGGCAGGTGCGTTTCGACCTGCACTCCGACGGAGTGAACGACGCAACCCCCGTCGCATCGCCTCTCGCCGGCATCGCATGGGACGCAAGCCAGCCTCTTGGCGGTGCGACACTCTCGACATCCCGTGGGGGGCATCCCGTCACCGTCGGCGTCGTGACGTCTGCCGATGGTCACAGTGTATTGCAGGGAACCTATGTGGACGATGCCGGAACGACGCGTGTAGCGTTCATCGCCACCCTCGTGGCGGACGACCTCGCCGGTAGCGGCAGTGCGACCGTATCGTTCATCCAGTTCGAAGCCCTCGCACACCCCGACGATTCTTCAGCCGATGAGGCTCTCAACCTGCCCTTCCGGTTCACCGTGACCGACGACGAAGGCGATACCGCCTCCTCATCGGTATTGCTCACCCTGCACGACGACGGGCCAACGACAGCGCCCGACAGCGTCGTCTTCGACGAGGCCCGCACCACAGGCGTGGATGGTAACGTGCTCGCCAACGACAGCGCCGGAAGCGATGGCTATGCCGAAGGGGGCGGCGTGGTCGGGTTCTCCGTCACCGCCGGGGGCATAACCCATTCAGGACTGGTACCGGGCGACTCCATCGTCGTCATGAATCCGGGAACCGGCGTCCCTGCCGGGACGTTCACCCTGAACGCCGACGGCAGCTATGTCTTCACCCGCGCACCGGGGCAGGACATCGACGGCACGTTCACGGTCAGGGTCGACTACACCGTGAAGGACGGTGACGGAGACACCGCCACAGGACGACTCGACATCGCCCTCAAGCCAGCGCCCGCACTCCATCTTTCACTCACCGGCGACACGCAGGTGTACGAGGACGCAGCCCACGGCCAACGGGTCAACCAGGCTGGCAATGCAGGCGGCAGTGACGGCTGGAACGTCAGCAACGACGGCAGCCACGACATCGCCACCTATCTCGTGCAGTGGAACAACGCCAACGGGGCACCCGTGGCTGGCATGACCACATCCGGCGCGTTCAGTTTCGACGTCACCATCACCGGAGTCCGGCAGGTGGGGAGCAGCGTCGGCGCATCGGGAGTGTTCTTCGACGGGGACACCACCGACAACGACACGATGGCGAAGACAGGCGATGTCACGTGGGCCGTCCCCGACGGCAACGGCGGCTGGCGCCCCATGCATCTCGACCTGACCACCGATGCAGGCAAGGCCGCCCTCAAGAGCGCGCTCAACGAGGCCCTCGATGACATCTACGGAGGGAAGCTGAAGGTCACAGACGTGAGTGCCGATGGCAGACTCACCTTCACCGTCTCCGATGGTTGCCCTCTGGACGCCCCCCTGCCCATCCACGTCGCTGCCATCGACGACCGGCTGGGCGACAGTGGCGAACGCTACTCGCTGCAACTCGGCAACCTGCGCCCCGCCGAAGGGACGCCGTCTTCGTTCGATGTGGCCATCTCGGGCAACCGCAACGTGTCCACCTCCATCATCGATGAAGGCAACAGTTCAGAGTCCGACGGATTCCGCATCGGCCTCGAATCGCCCACCTCCGCGCAGGAAAGCGACGGCGCCGCCAGGATAACTCTCGTGCTCTACGACCGGGACGGCAACGTCTACGAGGGCAATGAGCCCCCCATACAGAACATAGGGGTCTATCTCGCCTCATCCGACGGCACGGCCCATGTGGATGCCGACTACTTCGCAGCCACGTCGCGCTGGGTCACCCCCGGCGAATGGATACGGGTGCAGGGGCAGGACGGACACTGGCGCTGGGAGGCCAAAGTCTCGGTCAACCTCGCCGATGACCGCAATTCCGAAACGGACGAGACCTTCACCGTGCGCCTCACCGGGGTGACAGGCCACGAGGCTATGGGGCTTGCAGGACGCGACACGGCACAGGTTACCATCGTCGACGACACGGCCCCCGGTCATACCGCACATCTCGACGGGCCCAAGCTCGCCCATTTCGGGGCCGACACCGTCCTGCGTGAACCCGTGGCACCCGATACGGGGGTCTCGTTCAATCCTGATGGAACCCACGGGACGCCGGACGCCCCCGCCAACACCGTAGGGTACACCATCGCGCTCACGCAGGTCGCCGCCGAAGACGTCATCGTCTGGCTCAAACTCGATACCGCCGCGCTCGGCAAGGATTTTCGCCTCGGCAACGGCATCCACTCCGCCGATGAGGCATCCGCACTGCCCGGTTACGCGCACCGCCCGGACGGGGCCAACTACTATGTCGTCGTGCGTGGAGGAGAGGCTTCGGCCCACTTCTCCATCGACATCCTCCATGACCACGACACGGCAGGAGACGGTTCAGGGCAGGATGCCGCGACCGACGCCGTGAACATCACCATCGTCGACATGCACGGCAGCGAAGCCGTCTACGACCCTGCACACCCCGTGAGCACGGGAGACGTCATCGCAGACGACATGCGCGGCCCCACGGTGGAGATAACGACATTGCAGACCTCACAGGCCGCCGGTTCCACATCCGATGTCGTCGTGGGGCTGCGTGGCGGCGTGCCGGTCAACGAAGACGTCACGGTAAAGCTGCAACTGGTGCTGAGCGACGGCAGCACGGAAGACCACACCCTGGTCATCCGTGCGGGTGAGACCTCCGGCACGCTGTCCTTGCAGACGCCCCGGACGGGGCACTACCATATCCGCGTAACGGAAAGCACCGGAGGTGAAACGGGGCACGACGACGCGTTCAGATTCGTCGACGTGCACGGCATAGGTGGCGGTGGCAGCGGCCACGGCCCCGTCGTGCTGGCCTTCACGGCTTCCGATGCCATCGCCGAAGACGGCGGACAGGTCGAATACACCGTGACGGGCAAACTCCCCGACGGCTACACTCCCAATGGACAGGGGCTGACATTCAGCCTGAAGACCTTCGGCGGCAGTGCGACCAAGGGCAGCGACTTCTCTTCCGGCGAGGTCTCGGTCACGCTCGACGGCACCCTGCTGGAACACATCTCCAACGTCACCGACGGCAGATTCACCATCAGGCTCGTCCCCGATGGCAGCGGTGGTGTAAAGCCCGTCGTCTGCGACGGCAGCGGAGCCCCTCTGGACAACGTGCCGGCCGGAAGCCTCCATGTCCTCGGCTCACTTCCGACAGGCATAGACGACAGGGGTGTAGAAGGCGACGAGAGTTTCACGACGTTGCTGACCGGGCTGGGGGGCAATGTCACCGTCGCCGCCGACGGAAGCGGAACCTCGGCGCAGACCACCATCACCGACGACGACAGACCGCAGGTCGCGGTGACGGTGCTCGACCAGTCAGGCACCCCCGTCACCGATGCTACCGAAGGCCAGGCGGAGCATCTCACCGTCCGTGTGAGCCTGCACGATGCCATCGGGCAGCCCCTCTCCCTCGACGACGGCCCGGTGACCTTCCAGCTCACGTTCACCGGCACCGGCGTGCAGGGAAAGGACTATGTCCCCTTCACGACGACAGTGACCATCCCGCAAGGCGGAACGTTCAGCGACATCAGGGTCTCGTTGCCCGACGACTTCGTCAGCGACGGCGACCGTACCTTCACCGTCAAGGCGACTCCGGTGGCGAACGACCCGTACAACGGCTATCCGGCAGGGTTCATCGGAAGCGGCACCAGCGAGGTCGTGACCATACACGAGCACGATAACGGCCCGACGATGTCACTGACGCCTGCCTCGTCCACGACCATCAACGAGAACGGTCAGGCGGCGGATTTCAGGTTCACGCTCAACAAGGCCGTCGAAGAGGACACCACCGCCACGGTGAGGGTCGACTTCGGCCCGGGTCTCACCGAGGCCGACCTTGAGGGAGTGCGTATCGGCAACGGAGTGGCGGGCACCGACGGCGTCACCCGCATCACCGACGCCAGCGGGCGGGTCGTGGGCTGGCAGTTCGACGTGACCGTTCCCAAGGGCAGTGCTGGCGGCGGGGCCTTCAGCATCGTCACCCGAAACGACTACGAGTCGGAGGGGGCCGAACGTTTCACCGTCTCCGTCTCCGGCGTGCAGGGGGGGGAAGTCCAGTCCGTCACGGGTACGCACACGGTCACGGTGAACAACACCAACGACGGCCCTGCTGTCTACCTTGATACCAAGGGAGACTACGCCACCGCCCCCGAAGGCGGCGAGGCGGCCGTGCATCTCGGCATGACGAAGACCGCCGTGGCCGACTTCGATGTGACGCTCAAGGTGCTCGACCCGTCTGTCCTCGTGCCCGGTTCACATGCCGTGCTGATGATCAAGACCCCCGGCGGAGAATTCGTCGCCCATACGACAGGGGTGGACATCGGCCAGGACGGCAGGCTTACGCTCACCATCCCCGCCGGGACATCCGACGCGAAGGTGGTGTTTCGCACTGCCGACGACGGCATCGTGGGCCCCCATGCCCCGCTGGAGGTCGGCCTTGTGACCGTGTCAGGCGGGGAGGCGACCCAGCGGGGAGGCGTCTCGGTCTCTTCGACGTTCGCTGAAGAGACTTACGGTTCCATCACGTACCAGACCACCGGCAACGCCGTCCCCGACGGCAAGGCGACGACAACCTACACGCTGAACGGTGTATCCTTCGCCGATGTGCGTTCCGTGCGTGTCGACGGGGCAGTGGTCTCCATCAGCCAGAATGCGGCGGGCAAGACCATATTCACCGTCACCAGCAACGCGGGAAGCAGCATCTCCGACCGCATCACCGTCACGTTCGTGGAGAATGCCAACCTCACGTCGAACAAGGCCAACCTGTCCGTCTCCGGCGTGGTGACCGTCAGCGGCCTCGTCGAAATCGTCGACACGACGGCCCACATCACGGCCGCCGATGTCAGCCTCTTCGCCCTCGCAGGCGATGGAGGCGACACTTCGGCAAGCGGGGCTATCCATCATGATGCGCTCCTTGCCGGGGCCGTCGACCCATCACCACACGCACAGGGGATTGGCTTCAATGCCGACACAACATCGGCCTCCGGTATCGGGCACGCAGGTTCGGGCTGGGTGGTCGGCAATGACGGAACCCTGAGCTTCAGCGGCCTTGAAGACGGCGACAGATTCACCTTCAAGACAGTCGACCTCGGCAACACCGCAGACCACGATACGGCCCACCTCGACGTGCACGTGGTGCAGGGGGTCGTCTTCGACGGATCCTCGGGCGAGCATGGGACTGGAGTCGTCGTTTCCGGTTCGGCACAGGATGATACCATCACCGGCACAGATGGCGACGACCACCTCTACGGCAACGCTGGAGACGACATCCTGCGGGGAGGCAACGGCTATGACGTGCTTGACGGGGGCACCGGCAACGACACCCTGCACGTGCACGACACCACGGGCGACGGACGCATTACGGGTGACGACTTCGCCGGACTGCATGGAGGTGAAGGGGTTGATACCATCCTCGTCGAGGGTGATGGCACGATCATCGACTTCACCGCCTTCGCGGCAGGCATCGTGACTGGCGTGGAGAACATCGACCTGACAGCCGCCGGAAAGCAGGAGGTGTATCTCTCGGCCAACGACGTGCTGCACATGGGCGGCGAACTGATCATCAGCGGTACCGAAGCCGACGCCGTCCACCTTGCCGACGCCGGAACGTGGACGGCCGAGGGCACGCAGACCATCGACGGAATGACCTACAATGTCTTTGCCGCCACCGTTAACGCGGCAGGACATGAAGAACAGGTACACCTGATGGTGCAGACCATCGTGTCCACCTCATAGGCATACACTGCTCACACCCGGAAAGAGGTCATCCGAACGTGATGACCTCTTTCCGGGTGCGTCCACCGAACAACACCTCTGCTGCCGTGCGGCACATGCGCGCCCCGGCGACTGCGCAACGCGAACTGTTCTCACGCATCCATGACGGGCTCTTCGAGAGGCCACACGCTGCGTGACGTTGCCCCCCTTTTCGCCACACAACCGTTCACACCAGTGCCGACTTGTGGCATAAGGTTCCCATGCAAAAGCACCACCACAGCCCCCTCCGCATATCGCTGGCCAGCCTTGCGACATTGCTCCTGCTCATCGCCCTGCTCATGCCGGGCATTGCCCGGGCGGACGATGAGACACAGCCCCCCGCAGAGATTCCCACCTCTGACGCATGGGGGCTCATCTGGCAGGACAGGACGCAAGAGCTTGTCTCGCTACTCGAAGAGAGCGAAGCACTCCGCAAAGACCTGCCTGCCACGGCGCGCAAGCTCGATGCGGACATCTCCGGCGCACAACGCGAATACCAGCGCCTTTTCGCCCTTTTTCAGGCCAGCCGATCGCTGCCTTCCGAACTTGTCGCCATCAACGGCCATCTGCTCGCCCTCGAACGGGGGCTACAGAAGTCGCTCTCACCGCTGCAAACCATCCATGAAGGGCTTGAGGCGAAGTTCGGCGAACTGGAATCGGCCGAGAAGGAACTCGTCGCCCAACTGCCCCGCGACCGAAGCGACCTCGCCGCAGAACTGACGACCTACCTGAACAACCTTTCACAGGGTAAACGCAAGCTCGCAAGCCTTCGTAGCCGCCTCTCGGGCGTCATCGAACCGGGCAAGGTGCTGCTTGGCCGCATCGCCACCACAAGGGGGCAGATAGAGACCATGCTGCCCGACCTGTGGCGTCGCCACTACCTCGAACCTTCGAGCAACCTGTTCGATGTGGGTACGTGGAACGGTCTGCAGATGAGTGTCGAGACGTTCATCCAGAACGCCCCGCTTCGCCTCGCCACGGAGATGCCCACGACCCCGAAGGTATGGATAGGCTGCGCCCTGCGCTTTCTCTTCATCTTCGTGCCAGTGCTCATCTTCGGCCGGATGCTGGCGCGACGCGAGACGTTGCGTCAGGCTCTGCCCGACAACCGGTGGAAGCGCCTCACGAACCGCTCCATGGTATGGATAGGCATAGGCCTCGCCCTGCACTTCGCCTCGTGGAACAGCGGCGAGGTGTTCCGTGCCATCGTCGTACCGGCCAACATCTTCCTCATCTGGGGACAGCTCACCCTCGCGTGGGAACTGAGGGCCCTGCATCGTCCCGGTTCGCCCCGGCGCTCTCCGTTCCAGCCGCTCTTCGCCCCTGTGCTGGCGAGCCTGTTGCTGCTCTTCCTCAACCCGCCTCTCGTGCTTCTCGGCCCCGTGTGGTCGCTGGTACTGCTCATCGCCCTGTGGCACAGCCGCAAGCGCCAGCGCCATGGGACGATACCCCCCCTTGAAGCCAACATGGTTCTCATCGAACCGTTCATGTTGTGGCTTTCGCTGCTGGTGACGCTCTTCGGGTGGGGCCGCCTCGCCATCCTGCTGTACATGGCCTATCTGGCCATCGCCGTCAGCCTTCAGCTTGGCCTTGCGCTCATGCGGCTGCTCGATGACGCCTCCGCGCGGCTTCCCCGTGAAGGGGCCAGCGCCATCCTCGGCGGTGTCATTCTCGGCATCGCCGCGCCGCTGGTACTCCTGCTGGTGGCGGGTGCGCTGGTGCTGTGGGTCATCGCCTACCCGGGCGGTTCGTACATCCTGCGACACGCCATCGAATTCAACTTCAAGGTCGGTGAGGTCTCGTTCGACGGTCTGCGCATCCTGTTCATCCTGACCGCGTTCTACGTCACCCGCTCACTGGTGGCGGTGGGGTCGACCTTTCTCGTGCGGTTGCCGCAACGGATGCACCGCTTCGACCGCAGCATGGTGCAACCCATGCAGACGGCCTTCACCTACCTGCTGTGGGCGCTCTTCGGCCTGTATGTGCTGAACGCGCTGGGCGTGAGCCTGACCAACCTCGCCGTCATCGCCGGTGGTCTCAGTGTCGGCATCGGTTTCGGCCTTCAGACCATCGTCAACAACTTCATCAGCGGGCTCATCCTCATCTTCGGACGCACCTTGCAGGAGGGCGACATCATCGACCTTGGCGGCACGATGGGCACAGTCCGCAAGGTGAGCATCCGGGCCACCACGGTGGAGACCTTCGACAACGCCGTCATCTTCGTCCCCAACGCCGACCTCGTGTCGAACCGCCTCACCAACTGGACCCGCAACAGCCTCACCATACGCCGCGACGTGGCGGTGGGCGTCGCCTATGGCTCGGATGTGGAACTCGTGACCAGACTGTTGCTCGAGGTGGCGAAAGCACACAAGCGTGTCCTCCACCATCCCGGCCCCGTGGTGCTCTTCGACAACTTCGGCCCGAGCAGCCTCGACTTCATCCTGCGGGTGTGGGTCGATGACATCGCAGTGGGCGTCTCCACGGCCTCCGACCTGCGCGTGGAGATAGACCGAGTGTTCCGCGAGAACAACGTGGAGATATCCTTCCCGCAGCTCGACCTGCATGTACGAAGCGCCGAAGGGTTGCAACCGCTCACGCCCGGTGCAACGACACCCACGGCGCCCAGTGCATCCGGCGAGGCGTAGCCCCGACCACCTGCACGGCAGTGACGAACGGTCAGCAGCCACACACGGACAGGGGCCGGATGCCCGGTACGGTTCTGACTGAATCATGAAACGACGCCCCCGTCTTCCATCACGAAGGCGGGGGCGTGCATATCATGAAGGACATGCTGTGAAATGGCTATGCGGCAGTGCGACCGCCCGCATGAGAATCGGACCGGACAGGAACCATACGACGACCGCTGTGGGCCGAAACGACACAATCACGGACGTGAGGATGGCATGACAATGGCGCATCTCGCCTTGTCACAGACAACTTGAGCCACTGTCACAGCCCTGCCCGTTTTCGCGTATGGCGGGTCGCCATCGCCGTGAGCGGGTCTTCCGGCCATGGATGCTTGGGGTACCGCCCCCGCATCTCTGCGCGGACAGAAGCGTAGCCCGTGCGCCAGAAACCTGCGAGGTCGCGTGTCACCTGCAAGGGCCGACCAGCCGGAGACAGCAGATGCACGACGACAGAGACACCACCCGCCACAACCGGAGATTCGGCCATGCCGAAAAGCTCTTGCAGCTTGACCGCAAGCACGGGTCCGCCCTCCGCCGTATAGTCGAGGGGCACACGTGAACCGGAAGGGACCACCACATGCGTCGGGGCTTCGGCATCCAGACGGCGTGCCTGTTCCCATGAGAGCAGGTTTTTCAAGGCACTCTGCAGGTCGATGCGCGCGAAATGCTCGGCACGCCGTATGCCTGACAGAAAGGGGATCAACCATTCTTCAAGTTCAGCTTCAAGTCTTGTGTCTGCGACCTCGGGCCATTGCC
>Ga0302246_1002387_pt1 | contig 11333 bp, 12 predicted proteins | sample AAG_UR_Trp_MG_FD_193533 | JGI IMG/M metagenome (GOLD analysis project Ga0302246, IMG submission 193533) | Enriched activated sludge microbial communities from anaerobic digester in WTTP, New Holstein, Wisconsin, United States - AAG_UR_Trp | ecosystem: Engineered > Bioreactor > Anaerobic >...
AGCACGGCCGTCATGGACAGCGAACCCCCGGCGTAGGGCAGGTCCAGCACGGCGGCCAGTTCGTCGGCGGTGTAGAGCCGCTTCTTCTGGCCGGGGTGGGCCATCATCTTCACCTTCACCGGCTCCGCCCCCTCCTTCGCGAAAAAGTCGGCGTCGGAGGTCATGGCCGCCTCGAAAGGATGCAGCCAGGAGCCCTTGAAATAGACCGCGCTGGCCAGGACCAGCCGGGTCAGCGCGTTGAGCGACTTGGCCGGGAAAAGGTCCTTTATCTTTCCCTCGGTCCTCTTCCCGGTCCAGTCGTTTATCTCCTTGCGGGCGGCCTCGGCGTCCTTTTTGAAGTCGACGGCGGCGGACTGCGCGCCGTAGGACTTCTTCAGTTTCGAGAGATAGTCGGGCTTGAACTTGTAGTCCTTCTGGGGCCAGATGCTGTTGGCCAGGACCAGCCTGGCGGAACCTTTCCCGGCCTCCAGCGCGGCGGCGCCGGCGGAGAAACTTCCGGCCAGGCCTTTCCCGGTGGCCGGGAAGCCGAAGACCGCGTCGAATTCGGCGGCGGTGGCGCCTTTCGCCCCCTCGCGGGTCATGGCGAAAGCGGAGGCGATGCTGTAGGGCGAGAAGAAGACGTTCCCGCCCTCGGGGGCCAGCGAGCGGTAGAATTTTACGGCGAAGTCGTTGTTGTAGGAGGCAAGCGGAACGGGCGCGCCGCCGGTGTCCGCGCTTTCCTTTTTATCCGCCGCCACCCTGCCCGCGCAGGCGAAAGCCGCGAAGGCGGTCATAAAAACCGCCGCCGTCGTTATTTTATTGCCGATCATTCGTTTTCCCCTCCCTGCAAAGTCCTTCCGTCGCTTTACCAAAAACTTCGACCTTCCTCATCGGGGCGCCGGGAATTGAACCCGGAGTCTCTCGCACCCCAAGCGAGCGCTCTACCATTGAGCCACGCCCCGGTGAGGAAGGTCGAAAACGTCGAAGCGCTATTCTATCAAAAACCGGGCCCGTCTCAAAATCGCGCGTTCCGTCAGAGGTCCTTGATCATCTGGCGGAGCTCTTTCTTTATCTCGTCGAGCAGTTCCACCGTTCCCGCGTCGGAGGCGGGCGGGACGAAAGCCCGCTTCTTCTCGGGGCCGGCCTTGCCGCGGGCGTAGAGCACCTTCCTGGCGCCGCGCAGCGAATAACCCTTGAGCAGGACCAGGTCCTTGATCTCGTTGACGGTCTCCAGGTCCTTGCGCGTGTAACGGCGGTGGCCGCTGGCCAGGCGCAGCGGGCGCAGCAGCTTGAACCTGGACTCCCAGTAGCGGATGGTGTGCGGGGCGATGCCGGTCCTGCCGGCGATCTCGTTTATCGTGAAGTAGTTCTTTTCCGTCATCGTTCCGCCGGCGCCACTCCGCGTTCCCTTATATCCCCATCAGTATCTTTTTGGAGGGTTTGAAGCGGATGCTCTTGCGCGGGCCGACCATGACCTTCTGGTTGGTCTTGGGGTTGCGCATCTGGCGGGGCTGGCGCTCCTTGACGCGGAACGTGCCGAAATTGGAGATGACCACCTTCTCGTTGGAGCGCAGCGCCGCGGCCATCATCTCGAAGATGCGGTGCACGGCCATCTTGGCGTCCTTCTCCGTGGTCAGGTGGCGGGCGATCTCCTTGATAATGTCGTGCCTATTCATCGCCTTCCTCCTCCTTCTCGTCCTCGCCGCCGGGCTCTTCGCCGGCGGCGTCCCCGGGACGGCCGGGGCTTTCCTTCAACAGCTGCGCGATTATGTCGTTGGGCTTGAGGTTCTTGAGGTCCTCGCGGAATTTGACCACTTCGTCCTCGGTGATAGGCTTGGAGAGGACCTGGGTCTTGGCGAAAACGGCCTCGGAGACGTAGATCGGGCAGCCGAAACGCACGGCGACGGCGATGGCGTCCGACGGACGCGAGTCCACGGTCCTGCGCGAGGACCCGTCGCGGGAGACGAGATGGATCGAAGAGTAATAGGTGTTCTCGTTTATGTCCCGGACGACGACCTTCTCGACGGTATGGTCCAGCTCCCTGATAAGGGAGAAGAGCAGGTCGTGCGTCATCGGGCGCGGCGACGGGTAGCCCGAGAGCCGTATGGCTATGGCCTGGGCCTCCTGCGGGCCTATCCAGATGGGCAGTATGCGCGAGCCGTTCACTTCGTCGAGGAAGATGATGGACTCGGTCAGGCTGGTCGCGATCGAATAGATCTTGACCTCTTTTTCCGGGGATTCCGTCATGGCCGGGGCCGCGGGCCCTCCCCCTCTTTGCGCGGCGCCGCGCCGTCCTTGTGCTGGAAGGAGAGCTCTTTGCCCTTGAGTATGCGGCGGATATTGGAGATGTGGGTGTAGAAGATGAGGGCGCAGACGACCAGCGCGAGTATCGTGAACGGCCGCTGCTTCCCGTCCGGGTCGGTCAGGAAATAGCAGAGCACCGGCAGCGACACCGAGGCCGCCATGGAGCCCACGGAGATATGGCTGGTGAGAGCGACGGCGATACCGAAGACGACGAAGGCGCCGGCCGTGGGTATGGGCAGCAGGGCCGTGAAGACGCCGGCCGCGGTGGCCACGCCCTTGCCTCCCTTGAAGCCCAGGAAGATGGTCCAGATATGGCCCGCGATGGAGAGCGCTCCCGCCGTGACCGGTATCCACCAGTGGCCGTCGCGGACGTAGAACTGCATGGCGAACCAGGCCGGGACGAAGCCCTTGAGGAAGTCGATGACGAAGGTGGCGATGCCGGCCCATTTCCCGAGCGTCCGGTAGACGTTGGCCGTGCCGGGATTGCCCGAGCCGTACTGCCTGATGTCCAGCCCGTAGAAGCGCCTGCCGATGAGGTAGCCGGCCGGTATGCCGCCGAGGACATAACTGGCGATGAAGGTGAGGGCGATGGAGAGTTCGTACATGGTGGAGTCCTTAAATTATATAAAAATAGGGGGCGCCGCAAGGCTTATTCCGTTTTTCTGGCCAGCAGCGCCTCCACGCGGGCGCAGTTGGCCGCCGTGGCGCGGAAACGCAGCCTGATCTCCTTTTCGCCGTGTTCCGCCTCCAGCACCTGGCCGATGCGGTAGATCTCCTTGAGGAGGCCCGACCTGGCGCGCGGCAGGACCAGCTCCCGCTCCTGCCAGGAGGCGGAGAGCATGGCCTCGGCCTTGGCCAGCAGGGCGTCCAGGCCGTCGCCGTTGAGCGCCGAGACGCAGAGCGGCCGGAAGAAAGGCCCCAGCCGGCGGGCGCGCGCGGGCGAGGCTCCCGGCAGGTCGGCCTTGTTGAAGACGTTGAGCGTCGGCTTGTCGCCGGCGCCTATCCCGGCCAGCACGGCTTTGACGGCCGCGTGGTGCTCAGCCAGCGCCGGCGAGGAGAGGTCGTGCAGGTGTATGACCAGGTCGGAGCGGACTATCTCCTCGAGCGTGGCCTTGAAGGCCGCCACCAGCGTATGCGGCAGTTTCTGTATGAAGCCGACCGTGTCGGTGAAGAGCGCCTCCCCCCCGCCGGGCAGCCGCACGCGGCGGGTCGTCGGGTCGAGAGTGGCGAACAGTTTGTCGTCGGCGTAGACCGCGCCGCGTCCGGCCGCGCGCGTGAGCGCGTTGAGCAGCGTGGACTTGCCGGCGTTGGTATAGCCCACTATCGAGACCTGCGGCAGCGGCACCGAGTCCCGCCGGCCGCGCTGCACCGAGCGCTCCCTGCGCACGGCCTCTATCCGCTCCTTGAGCTCCCCGATCTTGTCGCGCAGCGCGCGCCGCTCGTACTCTATCTTGCGCTCGCCGGGGCCGCGCGTGCCTATCATGCCGTGCTGCTGCTCCAGCGCCTCGCCCTTGCCGGAGAGCCGGGTCAGCATATGCGTAAGGCGCGCCAGCTCCACCTGCAGCTTGCCCTCGCGCGTGCGGGCGCGCTGGGCGAAGATCCGCAGGATGAGCTCGGTGCGGTCGGTAACGGCCAGCGAGAAGATGCGCTCGAGGTTGCGCTGCTGCGCCGGGCTGAGGTCGTCGTCGAAGATGACCGCGTCGGCCCCGGCTTCCGCGGCCTTCGCCGCGAGCTCTTTGGCCTTGCCCGAGCCCAGCAGCGTAGCCGGCGTGAAGGCCTTCACGCGGGCCAGGACGCTGCCAGCCGGCATTATGCCGGCGGTCTCGCAGAGGCGGCCCAGTTCGGCCAGTTCGGCGGAGGCGGCGGCGGACTCGGCCGGGCCGCCCCTGAAAACGGAGACGAGCAGCGCCTTCAGGCGGCCCCCGCGGCCTTGAGCAGGTTTTCCGGCAGCAGGTCGGCCGGCGAAGAGGCGTCCACGCGCGGGACATTGCGGTAGCGGGCGAACCAGGTGGCCTGCCGCTTGGCGTAGGCCATGGTGACGCGCAGTATCCTCTCGGCGGCGGCCGCCTGGCCGGCCTCGCCGCGGATATAATCGATCATCTGCGGGTAGCCCAGCGATTTGAGCGCCGGGCAGTCCTCGGGATAACCCTCGTCGAGAAGGGCGCGGGTCTCCGCCTCCCAGCGCACGAAAGAGGCCAGCGTGCGCGCGCGTACCCGCTCGAACAGGTCCTTCTTGGCCCAGGACAGGACGATGAAGCGCGAAAGATGCGTCGGCAGGGCGTTGTGGAAGCGGCCGGTCCAGAGCTCCGAGATCGGCCTGCCGCTTATCCTTATCACTTCCAGCGCCCGTATGACGCGCTGGATATTGTTGACGGGGATCCGGGAGGCGGCCTCCGGGTCCAGCGCCTCCAGTCTCGCGTGCAGGGCCGGGCGGCCCTCTTTCTCGGCGAAGGCCGCGAGCTCGTCGCGCACGGCCCGGTCGGCGGGCGGCAGCGGGTCCAGCCCGCTCCAGAGCGCCTGCACGTACATGCCCGTGCCGCCGGCGATTATCGGGACCTTGCCGCGGGACTTTATCTCCCTGACCAGCCGGTTCGCGTCGGCCGCGAAGGAAGCGGCGTCGTAGGAGGCCCTGGGATCGAGGAAGTCCACCAGGTGATAGGGCACGCCTTCGACCAGGTAGACGCGGCGGCCGCCCTCCTCCCGCCAGGTCCCGTCGGGCTTGGCCGTGCCGGCCGTGAGACGCTTATAGACCTGCCGCGAGTCGGCCGAGATTATCTCGCCGCCCAGCAGGCGCGCCAGGCCCAGCGCCGCCTCGGTCTTGCCCGAGGCCGTGGCGCCCATCAGCGTTACCGGCTTTATCTCTTCCTGCTGGGACATTGTCTCCGTGTTCCGACGGGAAACAAGAAGGCCGAAAGCTTTAGCGGTTCTCCTTCTTAAAGCGTTCCGGCCTTCCGGTCGATCTTTTTCCCGGTCTTATTTCTTCTTGAAGAGCGTGTCGTCCTTCTGCGGCTTGTTGCAGAGCTCGTGGGCCTTGCAGGTCTCCACGCAGACCTCGGGCAGCTTGAGCTCCAGGCGCGTGTCGCAGTCGGCGTAGTCCTCGGCCATCGCGTTGATGCGCTTGACGCAGTCGGGGCTGATGCCGCTGAAAGAGATGCCGTTCATGAACACGCCGCCCTTCTCCTTGACCCAGGAGATCTTCCCGGTTATCGGCACTTCGCCCAGGCCGGCGAGGTTGAGGACTATGTTGAATTCCTTGGAATGGGGCGGCGCCATGAAGGTGATAAGGCGCATGCCGCCGGCCGAGAGGTCGGAAAGTATGGCCGGCTGGGGCTGCACCTTGCCCGCCTCGTCCGTGGTGAAGAACTCTATCTCCACGGGCTCGAGTATGCCGTGCAGGATGGGCAGACGGACATGCTGACGCCGCTCTTTGACTACCTTGTGTTTTTTGGTCATGGTAACACCTTCCCGCTTAATTCAGTCTTAGCGGTCCCGGTAACTTCCACCGTCACCAGCGAACCCGGGGCGCATTCCCTGTCCAGCCTGCAGTTGAAATTGGAGGAGGTCTTGCCTCTCCGCGCGGACTCCACAAGGACCTCTTCTATTCTACCAATTCTTTCCGCGAAAATACCCCCGCCGGCGATTTTTACCTCCTCCAGCAGCCGGGCCAGGCGGGCCCGCATCTCCCCGTCCGTGATGTCCCCGCAAGGCGAGGACAAGTCCGGCGCGTCCTTGGCCGGCGCCCCCGGCCGCGGCGAATACTTGAAGCAGAAGGCGAAGCCGAAACGGCCTTTTCTGACCAGCTCCAGCGTCTTTTCAAAGTCTTCCTCTTTCTCGCCGGGATAGCCCACTATGAAATCCGTCGAGAATACCGTGTCCGGGTCCGCCTTGCGTATCCTCTCCAGGATGCCCAGGTATTCCGCCGCCGTATAACCGCGCCGCATCGCCTTGAGTACCCGGTCCGAGCCGCTCTGCACCGGCAGGTGCAGATGCCGCGCTATGACCGGGTTCTCGGCGTAGGCGCGCAGCCAGGCCGGCGTGAAATATATCGGATGCGGGCTCATGAACCGCAGCCGCAGCACGCCGGGCACCGAACTTATGGAATCGAGCAGGTCCTCGAACCTTTTTCCCCCCTCCCGCCAGGCGTTCACCGTCTGGCCCAGCAGCACGATCTCCCGCGCCCCGGCTTCCACTCTCCGACGGACCTGTTGGAGCACTTCTTCTTCGGGCAGGAAAGCCGCCGGCCCGCGCACCGAAGGCACTATGCAGTAGGTACATTTATGCGAGCAGCCGCGCATCACCGTAACATAGGCCGATAGCGGCGAGTTGAAAAGGTTGGACGGCGTAGTTTCTCCGACGGCGGGAGGCAGGTGCCTGTCCAGCTCTTCCGAGAGCCCGTCCAGCGCCTTGGCGCCGATGACGCCGTCTATGAAAGGGAATTTGTGCCGCAGCGTGCCGAAGCCCAGCCGCTCCGCCGCGCAGCCGATGACGAACAACTTCCGGTTCTCCCGCGCCGCCTTCCAGCCCTCCAGTCGCCCCAGCTGCGACAACGCCCGGTTCTCCGCCTGCTGGCGCACCGTGCAGGTATTGACCACCACCGCGTCGGCCTTCTTGAGGTCGTCGGTCAACCCGTAGCCGCGCGCCGCGAAATCCGCCGCCACCAGCTCCGAGTCCGCCTCGTTCATCTGGCAGCCGAAGGTGATGATACAGACCCTGCGTGCTGCCCCGCCCGCCCCGGGCGGGGCAGCACGTTTTTCTGATTTCTGCATTTGTTTTTTTCCTTTAAAATTAAAAAATTAAATGGCGCAAAAAATTCTGCATTTTTAATTTTTTTGTCCCCTATCTTCAGGTTTCGGACCATCACTCCCAGGAGCCTTTTCTTGTCAGCGGCGTCCGGTTCTTTCTCCCCTATCTTACCGTCGGAGAGGAATGTTCTAACTTTCGCGAGATAGTCCGCGGATTTTTCGCGGTCTATCTCGCGCAGATCGTAGAAGGCAGCCAGCTTTTTCAGCTCTTCGCCTTTCTCCATCAGGTCTTTATTCGTGACCTCAAAAACTTCCTTGGACATGAGGCCGTTTATGTAGGCGTCAGTCAATTTCGCCTGTTTGGCGAAATTGTCTGACAGGCTGTGGTGGACCGCCTTTTTAGCCTCTTTTTCGTCCTCCGGCAGTTTTATGGGAGGCACGGTCATGTTCGGCCATCGGTTCGCTAAAGTGTCGCTTTTGAGCAGCAAGTCGAGTATCAGTTCCAACTGCGGCTCAAGCTCTTCCGCCTTAACGCTCTTGCCGCGGCAGGCCGTATAACTGCGGGTCCTTGAAGAACAGCGGTACCATTTCTTGGTGGCCCCGGTGCGGTGGTTGGACACCGAAGTAGCGCCCACTAACTTGTGGTTGCAGCATCCGCAAAAGAGCAGGCCGGACAATAAGTAATCCCCCGGCCTGGCCTGGCGGAGGGTTATGCGCTTCTCAGCGCGAAGCTTTTGCACTTGCGCAAAGGCTTCCGCGCTGATTATGGGGAGATGCCTGCCCTGGGCGGTAATAACCTCGCTGGGGGCGTTTTTGACGTATTTATAGCCCTTTGGCGTTCTCTTGGTCTTGTCGTAGTGGTGGGTGTTCCAGACGATCTTGCCGGTATAGATGGGGTTTTTAAGGATATCGCCTATGGTCTTGTTGCCGAAATAGTTGCCATTGCGGTTTCTTACGCCCTGCTTGGTAAGGGCCGCGCCTATGGAAAAAGTGCTTTTGCCCTCCAGGTACATGGCGTAGATCTGCCGCACAACCTCGGCCTCGCTCTCCACCAGTTCCAGCAGCTTGGCCGGCTTGTTGTAGGCGTAGCCGTAGGGCGCGTAGCGTGAGCCCTGCCAGTTTCCCTGCTGAACGCCTTTGACCATACCAGGGAATACGCGCTCCGCAATGCGGTTGCGCTCGAACTCCGCGAAACTGCCAAGCTGCTGAAACATCAGTTTGCCGGCTGAGGTTGTGGTGTCGAAGGGTTCCCCCGCCGATTTAAAGCCTACGCTGTAACTGCAAAGCTCGTCCACCAGTATCAGGAGGTCTTTCAGGTTGCGGCTGAAGCGGTCCAGTTTTGCCACCAGCACCAGCCCGAACTTGCCGCCTTTGGCGTCAGCCAAAAGTGCGGCAAGCGCGGGCCTTCTGGTAGTAGCCCCGCTAATGCCGTCGTCGGAGTAGACCTTGTAGATTTCGTGGCCTTCGCGTTTTACAAAGGCTTCGAGGGTTTCCCTCTGGACCTCAAGAGAGTAACCTTCCCGTGCCTGGTCTTCCGTGGATACTCGCAGATATAGAGCGGTCTTCATATGGCTACCTTATGGTTTCCTTCCACTTTTTGATTTTGCGTATATCCGCCTCGGTGAACACCGGGAAGTTCTTGTAATCGCGCCCGGGTTTTATCCAGCCGCGGCTTATCCAGTTGTAGAGGGTCTGGCGCGTTACGCGCAGCAGTTTGGCGGCTTCAACCATGTTGTAGCGCTTCATAGGAATATTATACATGGTTTTACATCCGTTGTCTTCTTCTTTTTCCCCGCTAATACCGGGGCAGCCCGGCTTGCCCGGGCTGTACCGGTTTTAGCTCCCCCTCTTCCGGGGGCTACAGATAATTAACAGGAAAGCCCGCCAGGGCCGAGCGCACGCGAGGCTGGGGCGGGTTTTCAATAAACCGGTGGCCCCCGGTCCCCAAAAAAATTAAAAATGCAGAATTTTTTGCGCCATTTAATTTTTTAATTTTAAAGGAAAAAAACAAATGCAGAAATCAGAAAAACGTGCCGCCCCGCCCGGGGCGGGCGGGGCAGCACGCAGGGTCTGTATCATCACCTTCGGCTGACCTCTGGGTCCGGCTGTACCGGACCGTCTACAACTACCTCGAAAAGACGTATGGCTGATCTTACCCGCGAGATGTCGTCGCAGGCGTGGCCACTGCGCGGCCCCGCACTGCTCCTTGCCGCAGGTTCCGCCCTCCCGCCGCAGGGTGGCCGCTTGCCGGCCACTATGCGGCTCCCCGTTTAGGGGTTCGCCGGCTCGGCACTACGCGCCTTCGCACGGCTCCAGCAAGCGGAGTCCCGCACTTATAAAACCTCCTTCTGCGCGGCCGGCCGGCCCCCAAAACCGGGGGCCTTGGCGGGCCGCACTGCGGTGTCGCTGCGCTCCACCCCCGGGCCGCTTTCGCGGCCCGTACAGCGCAGAATTTAATTTTTTTCTTATTTTTAAATTATGGCCACCGGGGGAAAGAATTTAAACGGGGGCACCTTGGTTTATTAAAAACCCGCCCCGGCCTCGCGTTCGCTCGGCCCTGGCGGGCTTTTCTGTTAATGTTATGTAGCCCCCGTGAGGCGGGGGAGAACAGCAAAGAAAATATGGAGAGGCCAGGGCCAGTAGCCGCTTGCCTCGAGATGGCCGCGGCACCTGGCCCTGGCCCTCCTGAATTTGCCCCCGCCCAAATTAAGGTACGGCAGAATTACCCACCCGGGAACGCAGAAAACAGCGAAAATCGCGTTTTGCAACGCGACACTACGCTGTCGCTCATTAAAGGTCCTCTCGTCAATAGGCACAGCGGTCCCTTCCACGGGTTGTGGCTTTGTGTTTTTATAAAATCTGTTCCAACCATCCCTGTTCAAGGCTCCTACGCTTACGGGTTCTCTTGTGTTAGGTGTCGGACGAGGCCGCACCAGTCACTCATCGGGATCAAGACTCCGGCTAAACTACTGCCGTCGCCCCTGCCCTCTTCGAGGGCCCAGAAAACCTTTGGTTCTCGGCCGCGTCCATTTAACGGCGGATTTCTCCGCCTTCAGGTTAATGGCTATAGACTTTCATCTCGCCAACACGCTTCTGGCTCATGGCCGAGGCGTTCTCGCCTAAAACAGGGGGCGAAGGAAGCGGCTAATCGGGTTGAATGGTTGTTCCAACAACGTAACGAGCTCGCTCCCTTCGCCCGAATTCCTACGCAAAAGCGCGCGCCGAATCAAAGGGCGTCTGTTCTTTCAGCACATGGTAGCAGGCTCGGGCCAACTTATGCGCAACCGCCTTGGCGGCTATAAACTTATTGGTCTTCTTCGCTTTCCGCTCGTAATAGTTCCTGATGCGCTCATTATACCTGGCGGCGTAATGCGCCGCTTCGATAAACGCCCATGCCAGATATTTATTCCCGTTCTTCCGGTTCCCTTCGCCTTTCTTCTTGCCGTTGCTCCAGCGGGTGCTGCTGACACATCTCGCGTATGAGGCGAATTGCCCGACGGTTTCGAAGCGGGCCATATCGCCCGCCTCATACATGATTGTCATGCCCAGGGAATGCCAGATCCCATCCACGGTTAAAAGCATTTTGAATTCCGGCTTCAGCTTCGCCTGCTTAAGAACCACACTCTCTATCTGCGAAATCTGCTCGTCCAGGCAGCGCATTACGGTCAGATTCCCCTGCATCGCCAGCGCCAGTTCGCGGCTGCCACCGCAGATCTCGCTGATCCGGGCTTCATCCAGCTTCCGAACGTTGTCCGCGCTTATCCGCTTCCCACTGTTCCTTGCCGCCAGCCCCTCTATGCTCAGGATCTGCATGGTGCGGCACTTTACCAGTTGAGCGCGTTTTCGCAGCAGGTCCCGCACCGCACGTTCTTCTTTGGGGTGTATGTGCCCGGTAGGTAATAACCCCAGCCGAAGCAGGTGCGCCAGGTGTCTGGCATCGTGTTCGTCGCCGGTATATTTCAGCCCTTCATAAACTTTGACCGCCGCCGTGTTAACCAACTTCACGGCGTACCCTTCGCTAATGAGCCCGTCGACCAGCCAGTACCAGTTGTAAGTCGATTCCACTGCGATGCCAGTTATATGCTCTTTGTGCGGCGCCAGGTGCGACAGGATGACTGGCAGCTCGTTCGGCAGCCGACACTCGTGCACGACGCGATCCTCCTCGTTCTGAATTGCCAGCACGCTGTTGTTTGCATGCAGGTCGATTGCGGCGTATAATTTCATACTAATCCCCTCCTTGGGTGTGTTGTGTTCTTCGCCAAAGAAATACTACACAACCTGGGGAGGGGACCTTTATATGATTATCGG
>Ga0302246_1002393_pt1 | contig 11302 bp, 8 predicted proteins | sample AAG_UR_Trp_MG_FD_193533 | JGI IMG/M metagenome (GOLD analysis project Ga0302246, IMG submission 193533) | Enriched activated sludge microbial communities from anaerobic digester in WTTP, New Holstein, Wisconsin, United States - AAG_UR_Trp | ecosystem: Engineered > Bioreactor > Anaerobic >...
CGAGCCGTTGACGATCAGGTCGTTGCCTGTGATGTTCCAGGATTGCTCGTCGAGATAGGGGCCGTTGTTAAAATCGACCAGGGAGAGCGTCCAGGAGGTATGGCCCGTGCGCGTGAGCTTCCGCGGGACATAGAGCGGGTGGACGATATACATCGTGTCCGCGTCCTGGGCGAATTTAAGGCCCTCAAGATCCGCCTCGAGGTACGGGCTCGCGATCTCGTATGGCGATCCTCCGGATTCGATCTGGCCCTGGTCCTTGTAAAAGCGGATATACTGTTCGCCAAACTCGAGAATGTAGGCCTGGGTAATCGAAAACTCGAAGGGAATCAGCCGGACGACCTTCGAGGAGTCCTTGACCTCGGCGACGAAGTAGGATCCGGGGCGGCGCCGGGCCGGCCCGTGGACCAGGGGGATGAAGTTCTCCATCTTCCGGCAGCCGGCGACGTACTTCTCGACGTCGACGCGGCCGTAGAGTTGCGGAGAGAGCTCGCCGGCGTTGAAACTCGTGATGATCGGAGAAACCCGCGCCATGCCTACAACCTCGCGTTAAGCCAGGAATCGACCTCGATCTCGTCCGGGGTCCCTTCCTGGGCGTCGATGCAGCCGGCCTCGAGCTTCTTTTGCTCGTAGACCTTGAGCATGAGCTCGGCCAGGCTCCGGTTATTCGAGAGCGCGTAGGCGAGCTCGGCCGCCAGACGCGCCGCGACGGCGTCCACCAGGAGCGGATCCATCTCGCCGGCGCCGATCCGCTTGATGTAGAGGATGTTCGCGGAGCTCTCGTTTGTCAGGAGCTTCCGGCCTTCGACCTTGAATTTCAGATCCAGGCGCTCGAGTTGAAGGACCCGGAGGCAATCATTCGGGAGAGGGTACTGACAGGAATAACCCCAGGCCGGCGTCGAGGAGTCCTGGGCGAGCGTCGCCCGGGCCATTGCGCAATTCCAATTGTAGGCCCGGAGCGTTGCGTCCACGGCCTGTTGATAGTAGACCTTGCACTTCCGGGCGGCCTCGTTCGCTTCGTCGATGTTGACAATCGTCTTGTGTCCGATCGCGGTAAGCGCGAGGTTGCAGATATCGACCTGGCTCGCCATTGATCCCCTCCTCTGAGGTCCAGGATCCGAGGAGGAGGGGCGCGAGGCCCCTCCCCTCTTTCGCTGTTAAAGTTCCCAGGTCTGAGGCCGCTTAGTTGGAAACGGCCTTGAAGATGACGAGTTGCACCTTGCCGGTCGCGGCGGCGACGCCGGTCTTGAGGACCAGGGGCGTGTCGGCCGTGGCCTTGTAGCCCACGCCGTCCGTCTTGCCCTTGAAGGCCTCGACCGCCGAAGTGCAGACGGTGGCCGCGATAAAGCGGTCGTCGTCGACGGAGTCGCCAAGCTGCACGGTGACGCCGGAGCCCAGGGCGGCCGCGACAAGAAGGTCGCCGAGGCCAACGCCCGGCAGGAGCGAGGGCTCGCCGAGGCCTCGAGGATCGAGGCGGCCCACGAAAAGCTCAAGGGGGATATCGCGGTCCAGGAGCACGAGAAAAAGAGCCGCGCCCTCCTGGGGGAATTCGCGGCCAAGACGGCCGCCCGGGGCGTCGCCATGACGGGCTCGCCGCTCGAGTACCTGGCCACGACGGCCGAGGATCTCGCTTTCGAGCGGCAGACGATCGGCTACGGCGCCGAGATGGAGGCCTGGCGCAAAAAGACCCAGGGGACGATCCACTTGAACCGGGCGAAGCTCATGGACTCCGAGGCCTCGGCCATGCGGTCGGCCGGCAAAGAGGCCGTGGTTTCCGGATGGCTCAAGGGCATGGGGACGATGGGACTGGCGAGCTATAACGTCTACGGCAAGCCGACGCCGAACGCCGGCGCGGCCGGGACCGGCGGCGGGATGGATACATCGAAAGGGGCGTCGGCGGGGATCACCGCTTCTAGGGGGCGCCAATGAGCTTCGACTTAGTGCAATCGACAACGAGGAGATCCCGGGAGCTCGAGAACGTCGCGCGCGACGTCTATCAAACCGCCATGTACGGGCTCGAACAACGCCGCGACGCCGAGCGCGTGAGCGAGGGGATCCGGGCCAAGATCGAATTCGGCGAGGCCTACGGCCAGGCGGTCGAGCGAATGAAAACCGCGTCCCTGGACGATCTCCGCTCGACCAATTACCTCGAGGACGTCGAGGGGCAGATCCGCGAGCGGATCGGCAATGTCCGGGATCCCGAGCTCCGGGGCATGATGATCCGCGAGGCCGGCGTCGCGAAGGGCCACGCGGTCGAGCAGCACCGGGCGATCTACTTCCAGAAGAACCTCGAGGACCAACAGGCAACGAGCTTGAAGAACACGCAGAGGCTCGTTTCCCGGGCGATCTCCGCGGCCCCGACGGCCCAGGCCCCGAGCCAGGCCGACGCCTGGAAACAGGTCGAGGACGAGCATATCCGGACGCTCGCGGTCTTGCGCATGACCGGCGTCTGGACGGCCGAGCAAGAATACGCCCTCGCCAAGCGGTTCTATCGCGAAACGGGCGAGGCCCTGATCGCCCAGGATCCCAAGAAGGCCGAGGCCTTCATCAACCAATTCAAGGACGAGATCGAGGGCGACGACTACCGCAAAATGAAGGCCCTCCTGGATCAGAAGCTCAAGGAGAAAAAGTCTTTCGACGCCTACGCGGCCCTTCACAAGGAATTCGAGGGCGACCCGCAAAAAATGAGGGCCGCTCTCCTGGATCCGGATCGCGCCCGGGCGCTCGAGCTCGACCCGTCGGAGATCCGGGAAGCCGAGAACCTGATCTCCGACCTGGAGAAAACCAGGGCGGCCGTCTTTGAAAAGACCGAGGCCGGCTACGTTTCGATGGCCGCCGCCGGCAAGCTCAAAAAGAGCGCGATCATCGCCGACGTCAACGCCGGCCGGATCTCTCCGGTCAAGGGGCAACATTGGATCGACAAGCTCGAGAAGGACCGGGACGAGAAAACCGATTGGATGGCCTTCGTCAAGCTCGAGGACAAGATCCTCCGCGGCGGCGCCACGGTCGACGATATCACGAAGGCCTCCGGGATCGGATGGAAGGACCGCGCGCGGCTCATGTCAACGCTCTACACACGCTCCCGCGAGGTCAACCGCGAGAGCGAGAAGGCCGCGAAGGACTACATCAAGAGCCAACTCGTGAGCACCGGGCCGCTCGGGAACCCGCTTCCGGCCGAGTGGGAGCGCGTCTACCTGGCCTATCAGGCCCTCGACAACTACTCCGACGAGGCCCGGAAGGCCGGCAAGCCCTGGAGCCTCGATCAGTACATGGACTATGCGAAGAAGCTCGCGAACCACTACCGGCCGACGATCCAGAGCAAGGTCCAGGATCAAATGACGGCCCTCCAGGGCGGGGCGCAGAGCCCGGGGACCCAGGGGACGCCGGCGGCCGCCCAGGCGGCGCCGAAAGGGCCGGCGAAGCGCAAGCCGGGTGAATCGATCGATGATTTCTTGAAGCGGACCCAGGGGGGCCAATGAACGCCGCGCAGCTAAAAGAAGCCGGTTTCAGCGACGACGAGATCCGCTCCTGGCTCTCGAGTAAGCACGCCGAGCTCAAGGCGGCCGGGTTCAACGACGCCGAGATCGAGGCCAAGTACGGGCCGACGCCGGCCTCGCCGCCGGAGCCGCCGGCCTTCGATCTCGAAAAGCACTTCCGGGATCCGGACCAGGCGCCGCCGGAATTCGCCGGCCTGGACGCCGGCGACGTCCTGATCGGATCTCCTGGCGGGGCCTCGCGGAACCAGGACGACCTCGTCCTCTCCGAGGTCCTCCACGACAACTTTGTGAAGCCCTGGCTCGCCGTCGGGTACACGGGCGCCGCGGCCCTCAACCGGGGGATCGCCCACTTCGCGAACAATCTGGATTCGATCGCCGAATACATCGAGGCGAAAACGGGCCTGGAGCGCGGCGGGGTTTTCGCCGAGGCCGCGAAGGTCTACGACGCAAACCGCGAGTTTTGGCAGAAACGGGCCGACGCGGTCGGCGTGACGTTTCTCCAGGAGCTCGTCGGCGAGGCCGTGGGCGGGGCCGTCCCGGGGATCGTGGAGTTTATGCTCAACATTCCCTACGCCGCCGCCCTGGGGGCCGCGAAGGGACACAAGCAGGGCGGGGGGCTCGAGAACGAGATCGGCCAGGCGATCACCGAGGCGGCCAAGCGCGGGATCCTGGGGAAGGTCTTTCACGCGATCGCGCCCTTGAAGCGTTACCTCCAGGCCCCGGTCATGGCCGGCACGTTCGGCGCCCAAGCCGCTTTCGAGGGCGGCGACGCCCGGGAGATCGCGAAGGGCGTCGGGACCGGCCTGATCTACTCGGCCGCGAGCCCCGGGGGCCGCTACGGGCTCAACGAGATCCGGGATCTCAACCGGAAGAACCTCTCGGAGGCCGCCAGGTACAACCAGGCGATCAACAAATGGATCGCCGCGGATCTAAACCGGCGCCTGGGGGATGAATCCATTTACCGGCCGGAGGAGATCCAGGCCTTCAAGGACGCCCTCCGGGCCTTCGACGAAATTCGCCAGGGGGGCCTCGAGGAATTAACCGGCGGTGAAGGGCCGGGGGTAAGTAAAAAAACGCCTCCTGGGGCCGAGGAACGCGCCGGAGAGGGAAAAATAGAGGGGGAAGCGGGGGGAGAAAAGCCTCCGGAGCTCATCGAACCGAAGGCGCCGCCCGAGGTCGGGACCGAGCCCAGGATCGAGGCGTCGGCCCCGGAGGCCCTGGGGGCCGTCCTGGACCCGGGGAAATTCCCGGTTCACCGGATCAAGGTCGCGGAGATCGGGACCAACGTCGAGAAGATGCAATTCAAGCTCGACGTCGACGCCCAGGGGGTCCAGAAGGAGCTCCAGGGGGAATGGAACGAGCTCGCGGCCGGCAATCTCCTGTTGTGGCAGAACCGGAAGGGCGAGCTCATCGTCGCCAACGGCCACCACCGGCTCGCCCTGGCCCGTAAGCTCCGGGTCGAGGAGGTCCACGCGCAGATTCTCCGCGAGGCCGACGGGTTCACGATGGAGGACGCCCGTCGCCTGGCGGCCGAGGCGAACATCCTGGAAGGAAAGGGGACGATTTACGATCATGCCGAGTATTTCAGACTTAACGCCGAATATACCGCAGAGCTCGCAAAGGCCCGAGGCCTCGCCGGACAAGGTTTCGCGATTGGCCGCCTTGCCACGGATCGGACTTATGACCTATTCCGGAATCGCAAGATCGGCGCAGAGGCCGCCGAAGCAATCTCTCGAGGCGCCCCAGGGGATGAAATCCTCCAGGCCGCAGGAGCCCGATTCGCAGTAGAGAAGCCGAAGGCCGACGCCTACGAGATCACCTCGATGATGCAAGCCCTCTCCCTGGAGAGCCGGCCGAGCTCCGAGCAAGCCGATCTGTTCGGTTTCGACGACTCGGCGATCCGCCAGGCCGAGGCCCAGGCGAAGATCGTCGCCGGCGAGATCCGGGGCCTCCGGGATCAGATCAACGCGGTCCGCGGCGCCGCCAAGCGGCCCGAGGTCGCCAAGAAGCTCGGCGTCGACGTCAAGGATCCCGAGGCGATCCGGGCGAAGGTCCAGGAGCTCCAGGCGGAGGTCGAGGCCTGGCAATCCTGGTACACAAATCCGCGGCTTGTGACGAAGGTCCGCGAAAAGAGCGGCTACGTCCCGGAAACCGTCGATTCCGGGAAGGTCCGGCAACCCGCAAAGACCCTCGACGATCTCTATCTCCTGGCCGAGAAGGCCTACCCGGAGCTCATGGAGGCCTCGCACCACCTGGCCGACAAGTACGGCGGAAGCGTCCACGAGCGCCCGGTCACGGACAAGCACGGCCGCCAGATCGCCTACGTCCCGGTCGAGGGCGTCAAGCTCAAATCGAAGGAGAGCGCGGCCCGGAAGCTCGCCTCGGAAAAGGGCGGGACCGTCGAGCAAATGACGGATATCGCCGGGACCTCCGTCGTGTTCGAGGACTACGCGACCATGCTCCGCGCCCTGGGCGAGCTCACGCGCCTGTATCGCGGAAAGCTATGGTTTCGTAACACCTTCGAGAAGCGGCTCGATTCGGGCTACGGGGATATCAACTGCCGGATCCAGACGGAAAACGGCGCCTGGATGGAGCTCCAGATCCACAAGCGGAGCCTGTTCGAGGCAAAGGAGGATCTCGGTCATCCGGCCTATGAAATCACGCGGGAACTCTACGAGGCCTTCAAAAAGGGAAATAAGGAATTGGGGGCGACGATTGATGAGATAAACGAGGCGACCAGGAAATACTATTCGGAGGCGGAGAGCAAGGACTCTGCTTCTTCCCTGGAAACCTCCGGCATATTGAGCCACACCTTGAGGGAGGTATGCGAATCCTCGATCGGGACCAACTTCTTGAAGGACTCTACCCGGAACGCCGTCATGGAGGTCTTGTCCCAGGCGAAAACGCCGCCCGTGGAATTGGTCCTAAACGAGAGATTGTCCGGGAGTTTGCCAGGCATCGGAGGATCTCCTTCCATCGAAAATATGCCGGAGGTGAATATCGTTGTCAAGGACAAATTAACCGTAGGTGAAGCCCTGGGCGAGATCAAGACCGAGAAAATCCCGGGCGAAACGGTCGAACAGGCCGTGATCCCTGGGGCCGGGGCCGCGGAAACGTTCGGGCTCACGGGCTCGCCGGGCGAGATCGGTACCTTGAGGACGCCGGCGCCCGGCCAGGGGACGCTCCTCATGAGCCCCGAGGCCGGCTTCCGCCGGACGCCGGAGAAGGGCGGCGAGGCTGAGAAGCCCATGAGCCGGAGCGAGATCCGGCAATTCCTCGAGGAAAAGCTGAATATCCCAATCCGGACGGGCCGCTTCATAGGAAAGGCCCTGGGGATCTTCAAGCCGCGCTCCGAGGTCGTGCGCACGAAGTACGCGAACGACATCGAGGTCATCGCCCACGAGGTCGGCCACGCCCTCCATAAATTCCTCTGGCCGGAAACCCTCACGAAGAAGGGCCTCTCGGCCCAACCGTTCCAGGCCTTCGCGCACGAGCTCGACAAGATCGCCACGGTCCCCAGGAAGGGCCAGAGCAACACGGCCGAGGGATGGGCGGAATTCGTACGGCTCTACGTTACCGACGTCGCCCAGGCGCAACGCCGCGCCCCGGACTTCTTCAACTTCTTCGAGGCCCAACTCGAGCTCAAGGCGCCCGAGGTCCGCGAGATCCTCCTGGAGGCCCGGGCGAAGTATCAGAAATTCATGCAACAGCCTCCGCTCCAGAGGATCCTCTCGCAGATCTCGATCGGCAAGAGCGACAAGGCCCCGCGCAACTTCGACGAGCTCTATACGATGGCCCTGGACGACCTGCACCCGCTCGAGCTCGCCGTGAAGGAGATGGCCCAGGGCCAGAGGCTCCCGGCCTCGAAAGATCCCTACAAGCTCGCCCGGCTCCTCCGGGGATGGCACGGCAAGGCCGAGGCCTTCCTCAAGCACACGCCGTTCTCTTTCGGCGACTACAAGGACATTCCCGGCGCCAAGAGCTTGAAGCAGATCCTCGAGCCGGTCCGGGACAACCTGGACGAATTCCGGGCCTACGTCGTCGCGAAGCGCGCCCTCGAGCTAGCCGAGCGCAAGGTCGAAACGGGGATCTATCGGAGCGACGCCGAGGCGATCGTCAACCTGTACGAGGGCCGCTTCCGGGAAACACACCGCGAGCTCCTCGAATTCCAGGATCTCACCTTGAAGTACCTCCTGGACGCCGGCCTTCTGACGCCCGAGGCCTTCGCGAAAATGAAGATCATGAACCGGGACTATGTTCCCTTTTACCGGGTCATGGAGAACACGAAAGGGCAGGGGACCGGCGTCGGCCTCGAGGGCCGCAACCCGGTCAAGAAGATCCGCGGATCCTGGCGCGATATCGTGGACCCGCTCGAGAGCATCATCAAAAACACGTTCACCTATATCAACCTGGCCGAGAAGAACGCCGTCGGCCGCGCCCTGGTCGACCTCGAGCGATCCGGCGAGGGCCTGGGGAAATTTGTCGAGAAGATCCCGACGCCGATGAAAAAGACGACGGTCACGCCCGAGGAGATGGCCCGTTACATGGAGAACCTTGCCGAGAGCCTCGGCTTCGAGGCGAAGGAGCTCCCGGCGGATATGTTCGACGCCCTGGAGATCTTCCGGCCGTCGGCCTTCGTTCCCAAAGACAACGTGATCCAGGTATGGGAGAAGGGCAAGCGGGGCCTCTACCAGGTCGACCCGGAGATCGGCCGCGTGTTCAAGGCCCTGGACCGCGAGAACGTCAATTTCCTGGTCAAGATGCTCTCCCTGCCGGCGCAATGGCTCCGGGCCGGCGCCACGCTCACGCCGGAGTTTATCGGCCGCAACCCGATCCGCGATCAATGGAGCGCCTTCTGTTACTCGAGATATGGCTTCGTCCCGGGCTTCGACCTGGTCCGCGGGATCTTCTCGATGGTCAAGAAGGACCAGGCCTATTGGGATTTCAAGAAGGCCGGCGCCGATCACTCGATGCTCGTTTCGCTCGATCGGGACTATCTCCAGGACAATCTCGGGGATCTCCTGCAAAAGTACCCGATCCGCAACGTCATCAAAAACCCGATCAACGGGCTCCGGATGCTCTCCGAGCTTGGCGAGATGGGGACCCGGCTCGGCGAATTCAAGCGGGGCCTGGCGAAAGAGGCGCAACGGCGGCCGCTCGAGGAGAGCACGGCCGGAGAGCCGTCGAAGGGCGAGCTCGCCGAGGCCGCCTTCTCGGCCCGGGAAGTGACGCTCGACTTTGCCAGGATGGGCGCCAAGACGAAGGCGGCAAACGCGCTCATTGCCTTCTGGAACGCGCAACTCCAGGGGACCGACCGCTTCGTCCGGGCCTTCCAGGAAAACCCGCTCGGGACCTCGGTCCGCGTCGCCGCCTCGATCACGCTCCCGTCGGTCCTCCTGGCCATCGCGAACCATGACGACCCGCGTTACAAGGAGCTCCCGCAATGGCAGAAGGATCTTTTCTGGATCGTCATCACGGATAAAACGGTCTGGAGGATCCCCAAACCCTTCGAGCTCGGGATCCTGTTCGGATCGGTCCCGGAGAGGGTCACAAACTACATCCTCGACCAGGATCCCCACGCCTTCGACAAACTCGGCGATACGCTCCTCCGGGCCGCCTCGCCGGGCATGATCCCGACGGTCCAGGCGCCTTTCATCGAGAATTGGGCCAACCGATCCCTTTTCTTCGACCGGAACCTGGTCCCCATGAGCCGCGAGGATCTCCTTCCGGAATATCAATACTCCGACCACACGAGCGAAACGGCCAAGCTCTTGAGCTCGGTTGTTGGCCGCTTCCCGGGCCTCGATCAATGGAAGGCCGCGGCACCGGCCTACATCGAAAACCTGGTCTATGGATGGAGCGGCGGCCTGGGGCGCTACGCCCTCCAGATCGCCGACGCCGGTTTGAAGGCCGCCGGGGCCGTCGAGGAGAAATTCCAGAAGCCGGCGGCGACCCTGGCGGACATTCCTTTCGTCAAGGCCTTCGTCGTCCGCTACCCGTCGGCTCAGGCGGAGAGCATCCAACGCTTTTACGACAATTTCGACAAGGCCCTGGCCGTCAACAAGACGATCAAGGTCCTGATGGAAAAGGAGCAAAACCCGGAGGCCGCCGCGAAGCTCTGGCAGAGCTCCGGCATGGCGGATCTCCAGGGGATCCGGACGGCCCTCTCGAACGCTCACAACACGATCGACCTGGTCTATCGCAACCCGGACATGACGCCGGACGAGAAGCGCGAGCTCATAGATCAGATCTATATGCAGATGATCGCGATGGCGCAGAACGGGAACAAGCTCGCCGAGAGCTTCGAGAAGGCCCGGAAGGAGGAGGTCGAGCGCCAGAAAAACAGGGGAATCGTGAAGGAGAGGGCGCCGGCCTCGGTTGCCGTTCAACCCAGGACGCCGCCACCTCCGGGGCCGGAGAGCCGGCCGGTTCAATTCTAGGGCGGGGGGATGGACTTGAGCGCGAATTATGTCACCTGGCCGGAGCTTCTGGCCGCGGCGGGAGTGATCGGAACGATGAACATGGGGATTTTCGGATGGCTCTGGAAGCGGTCCCAGGCGATCGACGACCGCGTGACCTCGGCCTTCGAGGAGCTCGAGGACAAACAGGATAAAAACGTCTGTTTGCCTTCTCACGAAGCCTTCAACGCGACCAACCGGCGGATCGAGGCGACGCTCGCGGCCAACGGCGAGCGCCTGGTCAAAATCGAAACGTGCCTTGAATTCCTCGTGGAGGCGCTCCGGGAGCACAAGAAGGCTCACGAAAAAATTACAGGGGGGATCTGATGGCGGACTTCAACCTGGCGATCGAGGCGGTTATAGGATTCGAGGGCGGCTATTGGGACGACCCTCGAGGGGGGCCGACAAAGTACGGGATCACGCGGCCGACGCTCGAGGAGGCCAAGCGCCGCGGCCTGGTCCCCAGGGATCGGCAGATCCGGGACCTCACGGTTCCGGAGGCGAAAACGATCTATCGGGTCCTCTACTGGAACGAGGTCCGGGGCGACGAGATCCGAAATCAGGTCATTGCCGGCGAGCTCCTGGACACGGCCGTCAACTGCGGCCAGGGGACCGCGGTCAAGCTCGCGCAGAGGGCGCTTAATTTCCTGGGCGAGCACCTGGTCGAGGACGGGATCCTCGGGCCGAGGACCCTCGAGGCGCTCAACAAGTGGGGTTACAAGGACGGCCTGGCGCTGTTCAAGGCCATGAACGGCGAGCAATACGTCTACTACAAAGGGATCACCGGGATCACCTTCCCGGCCGGATGGATGAAACGGATCCAGGACTACAACCAACGGAGGGCCTGACATGGGGATTAAGGAAATTTTCGAAGGGATCACGAGCGGGGCGATCAACGGGCTTCTCGGGACCATTGCAGGCGCGATCGAGAGGATCTCGCTGATTATCAAGGGCGACATTTCTCCGGAGGCGAAGGCCGAGCTCGAGAAGATGAAACAGGATCTCGAGAGCAAGAAGGCCCTGGCCGAGGTCGAGATCGAGAAGGCCAGGCTTTCGGTCATGGTAGCCGAGGCCTCGAGCCCGGACAAGTGGACCTCAAGGGCGCGGCCCTCGTTCATGTACGTCATTTACATCTTGATCCTGGGATCATTGCCCTTCGCCGGCTTCACGGTCTACGACGAGGGCGCGGCGCTGAAATACGTCCAGGGCTTCCAGAATTGGCTCAATGCGATCCCGACCGAGCTCTATACCTTATTCGGCGCCGGCTATCTCGGATATGCCGGGCTCCGGACCTACGAGAAGAAAAAGGCCTGATAGGAGGGTTTGAACCATGACCGTTTCCACGACGAC
>Ga0302246_1002395_pt1 | contig 11298 bp, 9 predicted proteins | sample AAG_UR_Trp_MG_FD_193533 | JGI IMG/M metagenome (GOLD analysis project Ga0302246, IMG submission 193533) | Enriched activated sludge microbial communities from anaerobic digester in WTTP, New Holstein, Wisconsin, United States - AAG_UR_Trp | ecosystem: Engineered > Bioreactor > Anaerobic >...
TATCATTGAGAAAAAGATGGAACGCACGGCAAAATTGCCGAAAAAAGCCATCTCGCCGCAGGAGGCGGCGCAAAGCGAGCTCTTGCCGCGGCTCAAAGATTGTCTGGAGGAAGGCAAGCCGCTGCGCGCGCTGGGGCTTGCCAGCGCAGAAGAATTTTTACTGCGCAGTTTTTCTTTTTGGACGATAAAGCCGGAACTGGTGGTAGTCAATGTAGCCGAGGATAATCTTTCTTTTGCCGATGTTTTCGCTAAAGAGGCAAAGCTGAAAGAGCCGGTAATGGGTATTTGCTGTAAAATCGAAGCAGAGTTGGCTGGACTTGACGCCGCCGAACAAAAAGAATTTCTCGTCTCCCTGGGAATTGCCGAGCCGGCGTTCGGCCGGGTTATTCGCGCCGCTTTTTCACTTCTGGGGCGCATTTCTTTTTTTACCGTTGGTGAAGACGAAGTCAAGGCCTGGGTGATTCCTGAAGGAACAAAAGCCCCCCAGGCGGCCGGCGTGATTCACAACGATTTTGAACGCGGATTTATTAAGGCAGAAGTTATGCACTATAATGAATTTGTCGCCCACGGGGCATCGTTGGTTCAGGTTAAGGCCGCGGGACGCCTGCGTTTGGAGGGAAAAGATTATATTGTTCAAGATGGCGATATCATCAATTTCCGCTTCAATGTTTGATAAGCTTTTGTTAATATTAAGAAAATTATATAATGTTCAATTGAAATTTTCTTGGTTTCTCATCTATTAATAATAAAAGAATAGATACTAAAAAGTGAGGCGTGTCACAACCTACCACAGCCACAAAAGTGAGGCGTGTCACACTTTTTACCGATGACGTCTTTATTCTAAAACTCTTATGCCTTCAATATCATTATAAATAATTTTTCCCCCAACAATGAATATTTGGCATGGCTTCTGTAAGACAGAACACTCTTAATATAGATTAATTCGCTTATTTTTTCGTGGGAAGTTTCCTCTGAAGCTTATTGAAGGTGTGGCAAGTGGTAAAAAGAGTTTTGAAAAATTAAATTTTTTTAAGAGGGGAGGTTTTATGAAGGCTTTAAAAGCTTTATTGTCGTTAATCTTCACAATGCTGATGGTTGTCAGCCTGGCCTACGCGGTGGAAATCGGACCCAATCCGACATCTACCTTGCTCAACGGTGACGGGCCTTTCTCGGTATCATCCAGCAGCGTTTCCATTCTGGTGTCGGGATTTGGCGGTGGCACAATCTACTATCCGACCACTTCCGGACAGTACGGCGTGATTGCGGTTTGTCCGGGCTTTACCGGAACGAGTTCTTCAATTTCCTGGTTTGCCCGCCGGCTGGCCACGCACGGTTTTGTAACGATGGCCATGAACACGAATACTATTTATGATTTGCCCAGCAGTCGCGCTACTCAGCTGGCAGCTGCGCTCCGGTACATGATTAATTCAGCTAACAGTACAATCCGCTCGCGCATTCGTTCGGCTGACCGTGGTGTGGCGGGACATTCGATGGGCGGCGGCGGAACTTTGATTGAGTCCGCGAATGATTCCTCTTTAAGAGTAGGCATTCCCCTGACTCCTTGGAACACCTACACCAGCTTCTCTTCGGTGCGCGTGCCTCAGATTATTTTCGGCGCGGACGGCGATACTGTCGCTCCTGATGCCTCCCACGCGCGTCCTTTCTACAACAGCCTTGTGTATCCTGAAAGAGCATATGCTCTGCTGAACGGCGCGACGCATTTCACGCCCAACAGCACGGATCAGCGCATCGGCCGCTACGGCGTAGCTTTTGCCAAACGCTTTGTCGATGGCGATACTCGTTATAACGAATTTTTATGCGGAGCCTCACATACGTCGTACGCGACAAGTTCACGCTTTGATACTTATTTGAGTACTTGCCCATATTAGCAGTTAAAGCATGGAAGATAAAACAGGGGGAGGGGTAAACGGAGACATGCGCCGGATCACAAATCCGGCGCATCAACAATAATACCGGGGTTTTGCCGCTGTATGGCTTGAGAAAAAAGTATGGGGGAAATAGAATGCAGAAAAGAATTGTTTGGGTAGCTTTAATACTGTTGATTACGGCAGGTGCGATAAGCTACCTGCTACTCGATAATCCCGCTTTAGTGAATAAAAGAGATGAACGAGATAAACGAATTCTTTCTGTCTCACAACCTGGGGAGTTGCTGGAAAATGGAATAATTATGGCGTGCGGCACACCGGAATGCACAACCACGGTTGTTGCAGAAAGCGCACAAAAGCAAGAAGAGACGAAGGAAAAGGATGAAATTTATTCAATGTTTCAGGTTGATGAACACGGTAATCTCTTATTAAACGAAAATACGCGCTTGAATGTAGAAAAATTATATGCCCTCAATACGCCGGAAGAATTGTATGAAAAATTTCAGAAACTTTCCGAAGTATTGCCCGATACAGCGCATCGCCAAGTGGTTCATCTGGCAGATTATTTTGACAAATACATGCGTGATAGCAAGCAAATTTATCCGCCGGACGAGGAAGTGGAGACGGTGGAGGAGGCGATTGCTCAAATCAAGGGTCTGCATGATTTGCGCGTGATGCATTTTGGCGCCGATGTTGCCAAAGCGTTTTTCGCAGAAGAAGAAAAACTGACGCAACAATTGTTGCAGTTGATGAGCCTGGAGAAAGATAAAAATTTAAGTATGGCAGAGAAAGCCCACCGGGCGCAGCAACTTCTGCAATCTAATGAAGAACTTGCAGCCATATACAATCCAAACCGCAAATGAACAGGGATATTAACTGTCCGCTGAATTTTATTATTATCTACAATTGTATTTGCTTCTTTTTAACCCGTTGTATCTGCATCTTTACAAATCATTATAAAAAAGATACCTAACCTCCTGAAGCGCGTTAAAGAAAAAAACGAGCAAATAGTTTCTTTGAACGTTTATTTGTTCAATGCCGGCACGTTCGAAGGTGTGTTGAGCTCGGCGGGATTCTAAAGGAGAAATTTATTTTAAAATCTGCTGAACGTATAATTTTTTTGACTTTATTGGTGGAAACAGTTTGTGGTTAAGGCGCTTACCTGTCTGTGCTGCGGTAAATGCTGTTTTGTTGATTTGATCGCCTACGCGCAAGAAGAAGATTTTGAACGCTGGCGAAAAGAGGGCAGACAGGATATCCTGAATATTATCGAGCACCGCCATCTTGTCTGGGCGGGCGACAGAATGATTTCCGCGGATACCGGTGATTATTCACACGAATGCCCTTTCCTTTATAACGAAGGGGAGAAGTTTTTGTGTTCTATCTATGAAACAAGGCCACTAGTTTGCCGTGAATATCATCCGGGTTCGTCAGAGTTATGCCCGCAATGGAAAATCGGGCATACGGGTGGGAAATAAATGTTTTCAAAAACACATAGCGTCAGCGGAAAAATTTTTGCATGATGAAAAGAGTTGCAGACTATCAATATATACAAAATGGTGCTATAAGAAGCCAAAAGATATATAAACGGCGTTGGCCGATACAAGCAAAAATATATCTTGCTAATGTGAAACACCCGATAAAAAAGTGAAGGAGTAATCATGGGCGCACCGCTGGTTATTGCCATGTCCGGAGGCAGGGAAGTTGTTCTCTTGCCGCAAATGTCAAATCGCCATGGGCTTATTACCGGAGCCACCGGTACGGGTAAGACGGTTACTTTGCAAAGAATGGCGGAGTCCTTTTCTTCCATAGGAGTGCCGGTTTTTATGGCCGATGTCAAGGGCGATCTTTCCGGTATCGCCGCAGCGGGTACTGCCTCGGAAAAACTGCTTAAGCGCTTAGAATCAATAGGAATTACACGTTTCAATCCACGTGCCAACACGGCTGTTTTTTGGGATGTTTTTTGTGAATCGGGACATCCAGTCCGCGCCACGGTATCGGATATGGGTCCGCTTCTGCTGGCGCGCCTGCTTAACTTAAACGAAACGCAATCCGGTGTATTGACCTTGGTTTTTAAAATCGCCGATGACAATGGCCTGTTGCTGCTTGATTTAAAAGACCTGCGGGCGATGATTCAATTTGTGGGAGATAACGCCAAACAGTTTACCACCGAATACGGTAATATTTCCGCCGCTTCTGTCGGCGCTATTCAGCGAGGGCTTTTGACCATCGAGCAACAGGGTGGCGACAAGTTTTTCGGCGAGCCGATGCTGGATATAGCCGACCTTATTCAGACAAACGGAGAGGGGAGAGGAATTATCAACGTGCTGGTCGCTGATAGGCTTTACAACAATCCGAAACTGTACTCCACTTTTCTTTTATGGCTGCTTTCTGAATTGTTTGAACAATTGCCGGAAGTTGGCGACCCGGAAAAACCAAAACTGGTGTTCTTTTTTGATGAAGCGCATCTGCTCTTCAACGATGCGCCCAGAGCTCTTTTGGAGAAGATTGAACAGGTGGTGCGCTTGATACGTTCCAAAGGAGTGGGTGTTTATTTCGTCACGCAGAATCCGCTGGACATTCCTGATACGGTTCTTGCTCAACTAGGTAACCGCGTGCAGCATGCGCTGCGCGCATTTACGCCGCGCGATCAAAAGGCGGTAAAAACGGCGGCCGATACGATGCGCCCCAATCCGGCCTTCAATGCCGCCGAAGTTATTACGGAATTGGGCGTGGGAGAAGCTCTTATTTCTTTTCTTGATGAAAAGGGAAGGCCGACTCAGGTGGAGCGGTCGTTTGTGATTGCGCCCGAGTCGCGTCTTGGCCCGCTCACCGATTCGGAACGGTTGGCGGTTATTAAGCGTTCCACAATTTACGGTTATTATGAAAAAGGTTTAGATCGGGAATCGGCTTATGAGAAACTTCGCGCTAGTGCGGAAAAGGCAATAGCCGATGCGCAAACAACCGGTCAAAACACGGCGGCAAAAAAGCAGACAGCAGATCAGGGAAATGTGGTCGGAGGATTAAGCGAGATTATCTTTGGACGCACAGGTCCTCGTGGAGGCAAAACAGAAGGAATAGTACAGGCCGCTGCGAAAAGCGCGGCTCGTTCCATCGGGTCATCGGTCGGGAGGCAGATTATCAGGGGCGTCCTTGGTTCCATTCTTGGCAGTTCGCGCCGGTGACTCTATTCGAAGATGCCCGGATAACAGAAATTAGTTCTTGTCGAGCATAGCCCGTATTTTTGCATGAAAACTCTTGGGATTGTCAGTATTTAAAGCGATGATTTCACCCGGGCAAACCGCCTTCATCTCTTTAGTAAGGATATTAGGAACAGTTTTTCGGGTTTTTATCGGAATGCCGTTTTCATCAAGAAATTCTTTTGCTGGTGTGGAGACAAGCAACGTTTTTATCCCCGCTATAATTTTTGCGTAAACAACAAGCTTTGCCGCGGCCAGGCCGATTACTTTATCAAATAAAATAAATTCTTTCCCCGCCTGCCGGTATTTTTTTAAACAATCCCAAAGTGGTCTCAGTCCGCTTTTCCGGGACGAATAAACAATCTTGTCATTTTCGACTAAAGCTAATGAATATTTGGTAAAATCAGGTTTCAATTTTGTTTTCATGAAAAGCTTTCCATCAGTCTTCTGGTGATTTTCCCGCCAATAGTTTCTCGCGCCTGGAGCGCGCCGTAGGGGCAAACTTCGATGCAACAATAGCAGCGTATGCACCTTTTATAATCGAATTCGATTTTTTCGGCAAGATTCTCGATGGCTTTGGCTGGACATAATGTCCAGCATTGAGAGCACATCTTGCACAGATCATCGTCACACACAGGCATAGCCATGGTATGGCGGCGCATGAAGTTATGCAAAAACCGCGGTCCCCAGATAAGACCGGAAGAAAGTGGAAGTTCAAAATTTCTTACCTGGGGCAGAGCGCCTTTCACTTCGCATAAGGGAAGCATCCCCTTATCGAGAGCGTTTTTAAGAATGGGCGCTCTTTTGTAACTGACGCCGAGCATCTGACATACGACCATATCCAGAGCGAAACTGTCAGCGCTACCCATTAAAACCCCGATGTGTCTCGGTTTGCCGCCTTTGCCCGGACCTTCTCCTTCGAGAGTCAAGACGCCGTCGAGGATGGAAACAGTTGGTTTCACTGCCTGATGAATAGCTATCAACAGGCGGGCAAAAGCATCCGTGTCCGTGCCCGCACGCATATGCCATTGGGATTTTTTGAAACCCACGACACAGCCGAACATGTTTTTCACAGCGAGCGTCAAAAACATTTGCGTGTGCGTTTTGAGCTTGGGCAGATTGATAATGACATTCGCCTCTAAGGCGTCCCGGGCAATTTCAATCTTGCCGTAAGGCTTGCCGATATCCACCATTACCGTATTTTTAAAAGGAGAACAAATAACATCAAGCCCCTTCAGCGCTACGTTGATTTTGTTCATTTTTACGATGCGTTCGAACGAACCGATGGCGGGAGAATCGGAAACCTGCGGACGCGCGCCTTTTTCCAGAACGTATTCCACGGCAGCTTTAATGACCAGAGGGTGCGTCAAAATGGCGTCCTCAGGCGTCGCGAAAGAAAGCAGATTGGGTTTTATCAAAACGCGCTGGCCGCTTTTGATTTTATCTCCGGCAAGTTTTTCCACGATCTCGAAAAAAGCAGGTTTTAATTGCTGGTAGTCATAATCAGTTTTGCGGATGAGAACTTCGGCCATAAAAAACTTTGCCTTGTGCTGAAGGAATGGAGCCGGGTTTGCTGGTATTTCTGGAGCCGATGGCCAGAATCGAACTGGCGACCTACTGATTACGAATCAGTTGCTCTGCCGGCTGAGCTACATCGGCATCCAATACTCAAAAGAGATGACGTATTTATCTTATGGAGCATGGCTTGTCAAGTTCTACCTGGCGATTAAATTTGCCCTTGATATTGACTTGGCGCGAGTTTTTCTTTACTCTTTATCCGGAAACGGAGCAGCATGGAACTGAGAATGATAATTTTTCTCTTAACCTTTTTTTGTGTCTACGGAAGTATAAATTTCTATTTCTTCTTTCGGGCGCGAAGTATTCTTCATTTTTCCGGCTTTTTGCAGGTCGCAATTCTTATCCTTTTGATTTCGCTTATTGTTGCGCCCGTTTTAGTGCGCCTGCTCGAATCGTTGCGCTATGAACAGATAGCACGCGCGGTTGCCTGCATCGGCTATCTCTGGATGGCCTTTGTTTTCCTGTTTTTTGTTATTAATCTGTCCTTTGATCTGGTTAGACTTTTATATAAAATGTTCGGTGCGGGTCCTCCGTTAAAAACGCTTTTTTTCGGCCTGTCTGTCCTTTTGTCTGTTGTTCTGGTTGTATATGGTTATTTTGAAGCGCAAAACATTCGCGTGCGACACCTGGAAATCGCTACTGAGCGTATTTTACCCCAACCGGGCAAGCTGCGCATTGTGCAGATATCAGATGCGCATGTGGGTATCATTATCCGCAAGCAGCGTCTGGATCGTCTGTTGCAACTGGTGCGTGAAGCCGCCCCTGATGTTCTGGTTTGCACCGGTGATTTGCTCGACGGAGAGCTGGACAACATCGTGGATGATGCAGAGCGTTTCGCGGACATCGAAGCTCCTTATGGCAAATTCGCGGTGCTGGGTAATCATGAATATTACGCCGGATTGAAGCGGTCCATCGAGTTTACACAAGCGGCAGGATTTCGTTTTCTCCGCGATGAATCGTTCGAGGTTGCGGGCATTATGATTTTCGGCGAGGACGATATTACCGGTCGCGTACCAGGGACAACGAAAAAAAGTCTGGAATTTCAACGCGCATTGGCTCAAAGCAGAGACCAATTTGTATTGTTGCTAAAGCATCAGCCTTTTGTAAATTTGAATGCCAATTTTAATTTGCAGCTTTCCGGTCACACGCACGGCGGTCAACTTTATCCGTTTGGTTTTATTGTACGGCTCTATTTTCCGAAAATTTACGGCCTGCACGAACTTGCGCCAGGTAGACTTCTCTACGTCAGCCGCGGGGTGGGCACTTGGGGACCGCCGGTACGTGTTTTTGCCCCGCCGGAAATCACAGTGATTGATTTGATTGGAAAGAAAGATAATTAGAAGTTTTTGCCGCGGATAAAGCTGACGGCGTTCTTGAAGATCGCCAGGCCCTGGCCTTCTTCCGGGAGTGTCTCGCGTGTCCAGCGCGGGTGGTTGGTGCGGTGCAGAAAGGCTTCCGGATGCGGCATCAGACCAAAGAGCCGGCCCGACTCATTGCAGATGCCGGCGATGGCCTGTGTGGAGCCGTTGGGATTGGCCGGATAGTCCATCGTGATGTTGCCTTCTGCGGTGCAGTACTGAAAGGCGACGAGGTTTTTCTTTTCGATTTCGTTAAGCACCGTCTTACTCTCCGGAATGAATTTTCCTTCGCCGTGGCGGACGGGGTAATAAACTAAATTCAGATTGCGTGTGAAGACGCAGGGACTTTGCTCATTGGACTTGAGATACACCCAGCGATCTTCAAAACGGCCGGAATCGTTGTAGGTTAGTGTCGTGCTCTGTTTCGTGAAGTTATTATCCAGCGCCGGCAGAAGCCCCAGTTTCACCATCAGCTGAAAGCCGTTGCAGACGCCCAGAATAAGGCCGCCCGCGCCGATGAATTTGAGCAGTTCTTCGATAAGCATATCATTGGCGCCGGAAATAGGCGCGTGCAGAAAGCGGTTGGCGCCGGCCTTGGCCGAGCCCAGATCGTCTCCATCTAAAAACCCGCCGGGGAGGTTCAGAAAGTTATAATCCGAAAGGCGCTTTTCGTCGTAGAGGAGTTCACTTATATGGACGATGTCGTATCTGTCCGCGCCTGCGAGCTTGCAGGCGTGCGCCATTTCCATCTCGCAGTTGGTGCCGTTGCCGGTGAGAATAATCGCCTTGACTTTGTTTGCCATTTTAGAAGTCCTAATTTAGAAATTAAGCGGCGCCTGCCACGCGTCTTTGAGCTTGCCGATTTTTTCTTTAATAATCGTCTGACCGGAAAGGCCGCTGATTTGCAGCAGGCCGTCGTTGGAAACAAAACCGATTTCGCGCGCGACAAGGCTGCGCATCAGCTTTTCAAATTTTGCCTGATTTTTTGGATGAATCGTTACGACGAAGCGGCTGGCCGTCTCCGAAAATAAAATGAAGTCGTCACGTTTCTTGCCACGATAGGGAACGTCTTTTAAATTGACATTGAGCCCCAGGCCTCCGGCAAACGCTGTTTCCGCGAGCGCCACGCCCAAGCCCCCATCCGAGCAGTCGTGGCAGGATGCCACAAGCCCCGCGCGGATCGCCTTGTTCAAGGCGCGGTAGAGCTTCATTGCCGTTTTGGCTTCCACCTGCGGCACTTTGTTGCCGATTGCGCCCTGTTTGGCAAACCACTCCGAACCGCCCAATTCGTCTCTCGTTTCGCCCAGGATATAGACCAGATCCTGCGGACGCTTGGCGTCCATGGTCACAGCCTGGCGGACGTCGGGAATCTTGCCGATGACGGAATAAAGCAGCGTCGGCGGCACGGAGATTTTCGTGCGGCCGATGGAGTAGTCGTTTTTCATGCTGTCCTTGCCGGAAATGCAAGGCACGCCGTAAACGGTGGTAATGTCGAAAATGGCCATGTTGGCGCGCACAAGCTGAGCGAGCTTGAAGTGGCCATCCGGTGTTTTTTTCGACTGCACCGGATCGCACCAGCAGAAGTTGTCGAGTCCCGCCAGATGATCCGGATCCACACCCACGGCGACGGCGTTTCGCACCGCTTCGTCAATTACGCAGGCCGTCATCCAGTAAGCGTCGATATCGCTGTAACGCGGACAGATGCCGTGTGCGACCACCACGCCTTCCATCGAATCGAGAAGGGGCCGGATAACCGCCGCGTCCGACGGTCCGTCATTGCAAACCCCGACCAGGGGCTTGACCACCGAACCGCCCTGGACTTCATGATCGTATTGGCGCACCACCGATTCTTTTGAGCAGATATTGAGGCGCGAAAGCATTTGCTTGAGCGCCTTCCCTAAATCGGCAGGCGGGGCGAATGTCGGCTCGGGATGTTTGGGCGCTTTCCACCTGGCGACGAGTTTCATTTGCGGGACACCCTCGTGCAGAAAATCCATATCGAGATAGGCGACGGTTTTTTCCCCATAACGGATGTGGAATTTACCGGAGCTCGTGAACTTGCCCAGCACCGTCGTTTCCACATCCATCTTGCGGGCCAGTTCCATGAACTTGTCCACTTTTTTCGGATCGACCGCGAGCGACATGCGTTCCTGCGCTTCAGACACGAGAATCTCCCAGGGCTGAAGACCCGCGTATTTCAGGGGTGCCAGCGACAGATCCATTTCGCAACCGCCGGAATAAGTGGCCATCTCGCCTACCGATGAGGACAGGCCTCCCGCGCCGTTGTCGGTGAGCGCGCGGTAAAGTCCCAGATTCCGGGCTTGAAGCAAAAAGTCCGTCATTTTCTTTTGCGTGATCGGGTCGCCGATCTGCACGGCCGTAACCGGCGAGCCTTCGTGAAGTTCTTCCGAGGAGAATGTCGCGCCGTGGATGCCGTCTTTACCGATGCGGCCGCCCGCCATGATGATGACGTCACCCGGTTTGATTTCTTTTTCGTGCGTTGGTTTACCGTTGATTTTTGCGGGCATGATGCCGGCGGTGCCACAGTACACGAGCGGTTTTCCCAGAAAACGTTCGTCGAAAACGATGCTGCCGTTAACCGTCGGGATGCCGCTTTTGTTGCCGCCGTGCTCCACGCCTTCGCGCACGCCTTCGTAAATGCGGCGCGGATGCAGAATGCGGGGCGGCAGTTTCTTTTTGTGGTAAGGCGAGGCAAAGCAAAACACATCCGTGTTGAAGATGAGTTTCGCGCCCAGGCCCGTGCCGAACGGATCGCGGTTCACGCCAACGATGCCGGTGAGTGCCGCGCCGTAGGGATCGAGCGCGGCCGGTGAGTTGTGTGTTTCCACTTTAAAGACCAAATTGTACCCGTTGTTGAATTTAATGACCCCCGCGTTGTCAACAAATACAGAGAGGCAGAAATCCTTCTTGCCTTTGGCTTTGCGGATTCTGGCCGTCGATCCTTTGATATAGGTTTTAAAAAGTGAATTGATGGTTTTCTTCGTTTTACCGTCGAAGTAATCAATTTTGCTGTTGAAAATCTTGTGTTTGCAATGCTCTGACCAGGTCTGCGCGAGGCATTCGAGCTCCACGTCGGTCGTGTTTTCATCCAGGCCCATTTTCCTGCGGGCTCTGACGACGGCGGGATCAGCGAAATACTTCGCGATCGTCTGCATCTCTTCGAGATTCAAAGCCAGAAGTTTTTCCTGGCTGATTTTTAAAAGCGTTTTGGCATCCAGTTGCGTCAGATTGATGGTGGCTAACTGCGGATCGCCT
>Ga0302246_1002403_pt1 | contig 11269 bp, 5 predicted proteins | sample AAG_UR_Trp_MG_FD_193533 | JGI IMG/M metagenome (GOLD analysis project Ga0302246, IMG submission 193533) | Enriched activated sludge microbial communities from anaerobic digester in WTTP, New Holstein, Wisconsin, United States - AAG_UR_Trp | ecosystem: Engineered > Bioreactor > Anaerobic >...
GAAGCAGCTTCTGATAAATTCTTAACAGCCTGACTAAGTCCTAATTTCTCATAAGGGATCTGAAAAATAAAATCATAGTTGATCTGTTTGTCGAACCCAACATATCCTCCAAATGTGGTATTAGTGCCACCATATTTTATGGTAAAGGGTTTTTGAAAGACTTTCCCATTAACAATCTCAAAAGCAAAATTAATACCGTCAGTAACAAGTCGTTTATAATCATTATTGCCAAGTAAAGTAGCCAACTGATCCATCACTTGAACCGATTCGATAGTCAAATCCGAAGTTTGCAAAGAACCACCACCAAATAATGTTTCATATTTAGGATTTAGTTCTTTGTCAAGAACCCCTTTTAGTTTAAAACCTGTTGACATTGAGCCCCGGGTTTTTTCAGCAACCGGTGCAACCATCTGAATCATAGATATGCTTGAATATGCCTGCGCAATATCTATTGTATTCATCCTGAAATCCATATCTATCATTGCTGCATTAACGTCTCTTGCATCAAAAACTCCCTTCATTTCAACGTTACCAGCAAGCATTTCAGCTTTTAGCGATTCAAACCGTATTAATTTATCCTTATAAACAATATTCGCCGTTGAATTGGTCAGATTATAATTTTCATAAACGATCCTGTCTGCCTTTGCATTAAATACAAACTCTACCCTATCCGAAAAGTCAGGTATTTGAATAGCGGAATCTAAAGTATCAACTTCAGCAGTAGTGTCAGAAGGCATAGCAGAAAGAATTTCATTAATATTCAAAATACCGGCATTCAGATTTAAACTACCTTTTAAATATTCATTATTAAGATAATAAGCCAAATAATTATCAATCCTTCCGTCAAGCTGTATCAGGCTATTACCCATTTTTATTTCAAAATCTGACAGTTGCAGGAATACAGGAGAAAAATCAAATCGTGCATTATGGATTTCCAACGGTAATAGTATAGTAGAAGAATGATAGTCAATATCTGATAAAGCAAGAAAACCACTTGCATCCACCTGACTTAAATGAGATTCCTCAATGTCTGAGACCTTTCCGGCAAATTTTATTCCAAAATCCACCACACCCTTCAATGATTCTTCAGGTTCAAGAGGAATAACATCAGCCAGGCTTGCCAGGTTTATCTTTCCTGAAAATGAAGCTTTCACATTGGGATCGCTGACAGGGTTTTTCAGATAAAAGCTTGTTATCACCGGATTCTCTGCTATAGTGAAGTCAAAACGAGCAATATCAATACTTAGATCATCCATAACACCGGTCTTATTCTGAACATTTGCGTTCAGGCTAATATTTTTAATATTTTCAGGCAAATCAGGGTAACTAAAACTGGCTTCATTAACATTTACTTCAAGCCCAAAACCTGGCATTAAATTATCTCCGTATAAACCTTTAACAAACCCGTTTAGAGTGAACTTACCGTCAGTTTTTACTTTTTCAAAATCACGGGCATAAATAACCGGAACCAGCGATAACAAGCTTTTAAAATTGTCGTCTTTTGATTTAAAATCAATATCAAGAATTATATCCTCATCTACAAAGCCAAAGCCACCATTCACATCAATTCCCAAACCATTGAGGTAGATCCTGTTATCATGCATAGTATAATAATCTTTATCAAGATCCAGCTTAAACAATCCTTTATAATCAGCCTTGACCCCACTCATATAGGTTGTATTTTCATATATCATAATCAGCTCCCTCGCTTCAGCTTCAATAAGCAGATTAGAAATGCCCGCTGACAGATCCCCGCTTATATTTCCTTCAAGATTATCGAGCTTCATTATAAATTCAAGCTCCTTATCATCATAAACAACATTACCGCCTGTAACTCTCATATCCTTAATATTCAAAACCAACAGCTCATCCTCGTCAGCAGAAGTCTCATCAGATATTTCATCAGGGAGTAATATATCCCAGTTTACCGAACCATCTTCCAGTACAAGCAGCCTCAGATCAGGTGAATTCAGCACAACCTTTTTTATTTCATAAGGGCTGCCTCTAAACACACTAAACAAGTCAAGTACAATTGTTGTATTATCAACCAGTATCAGAGTATCGCTTTCAAAAGGCGAATTGCCGGTAATATTCAGCTTTTTAATTTTAAGAGAAAAGTCAGGAAAGTTTCTGATCAAACTAAGGTTTGCATGTTTAAAATCCACCTTAGCATTAAGAGATTTATTAATTTCCTGTTTAATAATATTTATGATCTTCCCCTGAAACACAAAAGGCAAGGCAACTATAACAGCAAGAAGTAAAACAACAGTAATAATGAATATTTTGAAAAATTTCTTCATAAACAATTTATTATCAACATATTACTAAATAAAACCTTTCCATAAAGCCTGTTAATCAACTATATCAATCAGATATACAACCAGTAATTACAATTCAAACGATTTATATATTATTATTGTTATAGATTGCAAGAAAAATACAGAGTCCAGGCAATTTAACATAGAATTTATGTCCGCTTATTCAATCATCAAAAAAATATCCGTTATTTATTGGCAGACAATTGTTTGAACACCTTCTGAAATCAATCAGAAATATAGATTTTCAAACATATTGTAGCACAGAACTCGTTTTGCCATATAATCAAATATCACAGTCAGTAGTAGCTCAAAAACGGCAATTACAAAATTATTATTTTTATTTGTTCTAAATAATAATAAATAATTATTAATTTTACGCCAAATTTACAACCAACCCGATATGATTAAAGTTAAAGAAACCGAAAAGCAAGCTTACGAAACAGTAAAAAAGATTTTTATTGACTATCTGAATAAGAATGGTCATCGAAAAACTCCTGAACGTTTTTCTATTTTACGACAGATATATGCTACTGACGGGCACTTCGATGTTGAGACCCTGTATATTAACATGAAAAACAATAAATACAGGGTTAGTCGTGCCACTTTATATAATACTGTTGAGCTTTTACTTGATTGCAATCTTGTTGCACGCCATCAGTTTGGCAATAATTTGTCATTATATGAAAAATCATATAAATGCAGTCAGCACGATCATTTTGTTGACATGGAAAGTGGCGAGATCATGGAATTCTGCGACCCCAGAATTTATGAAATTCAAATGGCAATTGAAAAATTACTGAATGTAAAGATAAAAAACCGCAGTCTTACGTTTTATGGCGAAAAATTAAATTCACAGGGAGAACAGAAAACTGAAAAGTAATATTTGTATCCTTGCAGTCTGATAATAAGTACGTCACTTTTTTCAGTTTATCTTAATATTAATCAGAAACTTAAAAATTTAAAAATGGCAAAAATTGATGTGCTTCTAGGTTTGCAGTGGGGTGACGAAGGCAAAGGCAAAATCGTTGATTTCTTAGCACCAAATTACGATGTTATTGCCCGTTTCCAGGGTGGTCCCAATGCAGGTCATACCCTTGAATTTGATGGGGAAAAGCATATTTTACATATCATCCCTTCAGGAATATTTCACCCATCTATAATAAATATCATAGGGAATGGAGTAATAATTGACCCTATGGTATTTGAGAAAGAAATAAACCAGCTTAGAAACAAAGGTGTAGAGCCGTCAAAAAACCTGTTTATTTCAAAAAGAGCACATCTTATCATGCCAACACATTTATTATTGGATGCGGTTTACGAAAAATCAAAAGGGAAAGCTAAAATTGGTTCAACACTTAAAGGTATAGGACCCACCTATACTGACAAAACCGGTAGAAACGGGATCAGGGTTGGTGATATTACTTCAGGTGAATTTATGAAGAAATATGAACAATTGCGGAAGCAGCATTTAAAAATAGCATCAGTATTCGATACTGATTATGAAGGGACACTGATTCATGGAATTAAGCTTCAGGAGTATGAAGAACAATGGATAAAAGCTCTAAAATTATTGAAATCGTTTGAAAGAATTGACAGCGAATATTTTATTAATGATTGTGTGGCAAAAGGGAAACGTGTGTTAGCTGAAGGCGCTCAAGGCACCTTACTCGATCTGGACTTTGGCAGTTATCCTTTTGTAACCTCATCAAATACAATTGCTGCAGGGGTATGTTCCGGACTTGGAGTACCACCGTCCGTTATAGGGCGAGTATTTGGTGTTTTCAAAGCCTATTGTACCCGGGTAGGAAGCGGACCTTTCCCTACTGAATTATTTGATAACGACGGAGAAATTCTCAGACAGAAAGGTCATGAGTTTGGTTCAACAACAGGTCGCCCAAGACGCTGCGGCTGGCTTGATCTGCCGGCTCTTAAATATTCGGTAATGATAAATGGTGTAACTGACCTGCTGATGATGAAAGCTGATGTAATGAATGAATTGCCAGTCATTAAGGTTTGTACTGCTTATAAAACACCGGTTTCAGATGTGAACCGCCTTAGCTGGGAAGTTATGAACGAAAAAATCGCACCTGTTTATAAAGAACTTCCGGGATGGCAAACATCACTAAAAGGAATTGATAATTTTTCAGATTTACCTTCTGGACTTAAAGACTATATCAAATTTATCGAAACAGAATGCAATGTTGGAATACCCTTGCTTTCAATTGGTCCTGACCGCAAGGAAACATTGATCAAAACGGATTTTATTTCAAAATTAAATTAGCAGGAAGGAGTTAGATTTATTCCCTGCCTTTTTTACCCTTTACGTTTTATCTCGATCATTTCATAACTTTCAACGATATCGCCAATTTTAATATCATTGAAGTTTTCAATATTCAATCCGCAATCCTGACCAGCAAAAACTTCTTTCACATCATCTTTAAAACGTTTTAGCGAACCCAATTTTCCGGTGTAAATAACTATTCCGTCTCTGATAAGCCTTATTTTTGAGTTGCGCGTAATCTTGCCGTCAAGCACCATACAACCTGCAACAGTGCCTACCTTGGTTATCTTGAATATTTCTCTAACCTCAATATTGCTAAGTATCTTTTCTTCATATTCAGGCGACAGCATACCTTCAATAGCAGCTTTAATTTCGTCAATAACCTTATAAATAATCGAATACAAACGGATATCTATCTGCTCTGTTTCAGCAAGTTTTTTTGCGCCTAAAGTCGGTCTGACCTGGAATCCGATAATAATGGCATTTGATGCGCTTGCCAGCAACACATCACTTTCAGTAATGGCACCAACCGATTTATGAATCACATTAACCTGAACCTGTTCGGCGCTAAGCTTAAGCAGCGAGTCAGCAAGAGCTTCAACTGAACCATCAACATCACCTTTAACAATGATATTCAATTCCTTAAAATCGCCAATGGCAATTCTGCGGCCAATTTCATCAAGAGTAATATGTTTCTGGGTTCTAAGTCCCTGTTCACGTTGTAATTGCTGACGTTTCAGAGCAATATTCTTAGCCTCTTTTTCATCGGAAAGCACATTGAACTGATCACCAGCCTGTGGAGCACCATTTAAACCAAGCAATAATACCGGAGTAGCCGGTCCGGCTTTTAAAACAGCCTGATTTCTTTCGTTATGCATAGCTTTAACACGCCCGAAAGTTGTACCGGCCAAAACTACATCACCGACATTTAAAGTACCATTCTCAACCAGGATTTTAGCAACATAACCTCTTCCTTTATCCAAAGCCGATTCAATTACTGAACCTTTTGCATTTCGGTTCGGATTAGCTTTAAGATCAAGTAATTCTGCTTCGAGTAATACTTTCTCAAGAAGCAGATCAATATTAATTCCTTTCTTTGCTGAAATTTCCTGGCTTTGATATTTACCTCCCCATTCTTCAACAAGGATATTTAGCTTTGATAGTTCTTCCCTCACTTTATCAGGGTTCGCAGTAGGTTTATCAATTTTATTTATTGCGATCACAATAGGTATTCCTGCTGCAAGAGCATGATTAATTGCTTCAACTGTCTGAGGCATAACATGGTCGTCAGCAGCAACCACAATAATAGCAATATCAGTTATTTTTGTACCACGGGCACGCATAGCAGTAAATGCTTCGTGGCCGGGTGTGTCGAGGAATGTAATCTTTTTACCATTTTCAAGCTTTACTTCATAAGCTCCTATATGCTGCGTAATTCCTCCAGCCTCTCCGGCTATCACGTTTGAATGTCTGATATAATCGAGTAATGAAGTTTTCCCATGGTCCACATGCCCCATTACAGTAACTATCGGATGTCTTCCAACAAGATCTTTGGGATCATCAGCTTCTGTTGATTCATCAATAGCTTCCTGAACTTCAACGCTAACAAATTCTACTTTAAAACCAAACTCTTCGGCAACCAGAACAAGAGTTTCTGCATCAAGTCGTTGATTTATTGATACAAATAATCCAAGGCTCAAACAAGCAGCAATAACCTGATTTACAGGCAAATTCATCATAGTAGCCAGTTCATTGGCGGTTACAAATTCAGTAACTTTCAATGTCTGCTGATCCGATTGTTGTTTTTCAAGCTCTTCCTGCTTATGCTGAATCAAAAGCTGACGTTTTTCACGTCTGTATCTTGCTGCTCTTGACTTTCCGGTTGGACTCAGGCGTTGTAAGGTTTCCTTTATCTGACGCTGGATCTCTTCTTCCGATGGTTCAATTCTCTGAACTTCTTTCTTTGTTTTTCTATCTTTCAGTTTGCCTTTTTGTTCAACAGTCTTTTTGACATCTGTTTCAACCGGTCCGGGCTCTGCCTGTTTTTTAATTCTCTTACGCTTTTTCTTTCGTCCTTCTTTTTGTTCTACAGGCGTTCTAACAGGTTTTTGTGTTTCCTGTTTTTTTGTTTCTGCCTTTTTAGTGACGGGAAGTTCAATGCTTCCAAGAATTACCGGACCTTCGAGAATAATTTTTTCCCGAGGCATGAATTTAGGATCAACTTTTTCTTCTTTTTCAACAATGGGTTCCGATTCTTCTGTTTTTGCAACAGGTTCAGGCCCTACAACCTGCTCTGGCAGGGCAGGCGCTGATTCAATTGGTACATCAACCTGTACCGGGATTTCAGCTTCAGGTACAACTGGTTCTTTCGATTCAGTTTTTTTGGTTTCTTTTTTCTTTTTCGGCTTTGCTTTTTCTTTCTTTTCCTTCTCTTTTTCTTTTTCCTCTTTAGTTTTACGGTCAGGTTTAGTTTTTGCGTTTATTGCATCCAGATCTATTTTGCCCACAACCTTAACAGAAGCTCTCTTTTTTGTTTTTGTTTCTGGTTTATCTTCCTTGTCAGCACCAGCAGCAATCTTCTCAGTATCCACTTCAACCGGCAAATCAGTCTTTTCAATACTTTCAGCTTCCGATGCTACCAATTCTATTTCTTCAGGAAGTGTTTCCTTAATTTCTTCCCCGATACTTACCTCTTCTTTAATCGGCTCGTCTATCGAAATATCAATCGCCTCAGCTTTTTCAGCAACAACTGGTTCAACAGGTGTTTCAGTTTTTTCTGGTTCTGCAGCCGGTACTTCTTCAGTTTTCGTCTTAGCAGATTTTTCAGACTCAGGAGTGGGTGTTTTTACAGTAGTTTCTACAGTTCCCGCAGTTTCAACAGCTTCAGCAGTTTCAGCAGGTTTATCAGATTTATCAGTAGGTTTTAAATGATGTATATATTCCAACTCAATTTTCATTGCAGTTTCCTTAACAGCTTTTTCTGACTGAAACTCCTTTACTAAAAGGGCGTACATTTCAGGTGTAAGCTTAGTATTTGGATTGCTATCAATTTTATGTCCTTTCTTTGAAAGGAACTCAGTAATAGTAGCAATCCCAATATTAAACTCTTTGGCTGCTTTAATTAATCGTATGGAAATGTTGCCGTTGGACATATAACTCCTTAGTTTTCTAAAGCTTTTGAACCCGTAAAAATACACTTTTTCCAGAAATGTCATCATTTGGGGTTGCAAAAAGCAAAATACTTATGTTATTTTTAATAATCTATGCTAAAAAACCTGTTATTCAAATTCTGAATTAAGAATTTTAACTACTTCTAAAATCGTTTCTTCTTCAAGGTCGCTACGCTTAACCAGCTCAGCAATACTAAGCTCTAATACACTTTTGGCAGTGTCGCAACCAATATTTTTTAATACATCAATGATCCAGCCATCAATTTCATCAGAAAATTCATCAAGATCCACATCTTCATAAAATATTTCACTGTCGCGATAAACATCAATCTCATATCCTGTAAGTTTTCCAGCAAGCTTGATATTGTACCCTCCCTTTCCTATAGCCAGTGAAACCTGATCGGGCTTCATATATACTTCCGCACGTTTATTTTCTTCATCAATGGTGATTGAAGTAATTTTTGCAGGACTTAAAGCACGCTGTATATAAAGACTTGGATTTGTGGTATAATTGATTACATCAATATTTTCATTATTAAGCTCCCTAACTATGCCATGAATGCGCGAACCCTTCATTCCTACACAAGCGCCAACCGGATCAATACGATCATCATACGATTCAACAGCTACTTTGGCTCTTTCGCCGGGAACACGAACAATATTCCTGATGGTGATCAAACCATCATAAACCTCCGGAACCTCAAGTTCAAAAAGTCTTTCAAGAAATACGGGAGAAGTACGTGAAACAATAATAAAAAGTTGTTTTTTTTCATCCATTTCAACTCTTGATACAACTGCCCTTAAATTATCACCTTTACGATAAAAATCGGATGGTATTTGCTCGGATTTAGGAAGTAATAGTTCAATTGATTCATCGTCGAGTAGCATTACTTCTTTTTTCCTTACCTGATAAATCTCAGCTGTAATAATCTCTCCAATCTTATCTTTATATTTCTTAAAAAAATTGTCTTTTTCATACTCCTGGACCTTAGCCACAAGATTTTGTCGCAAAGCAAGAATTTCACGACGACCAAAATCCTCCATTTTGAGTTCTTCAGTGACTTCTTCACCAACTTCAAAATCTGGTTCAATTTTGATAGCTTCTGAATAGGCAATTTGAGTATTTTCGTCTTCCACCTCGCTGTCTTCAACTATAACCCGGTTTCTCCATATCTCCAGGTCACCTTTGCCAACATTAACGATGATATCAAAATTTTCATCGCTACCATATTTCTTTCCCAGCATATTACGGAAAACGTCTTCAATAATACGCATCAAAGTTTCAGTTTCAATGCTTTTGAACTCTTTAAACTCTGAAAAGGTTTCTACAAGATTAATATGTTCCATTTCAAGTTGTTATAAAATATTATTAATCATCTATTTAAATGAAATCAGGCAAAGTGCCTTATTTATATCTGAAATTTCCAATTCAATTATTTTATCTTCAATAACCATTTTTCCTTTTTGCTTTTCAGTATGAACCTGAATCTTATCACCTTCAACAGAAAGTAGCTTTCCAGTAAAAAAGCTACCATCTTTCAACTCCATCCTGAATCTTCTGCCAATATTTCTTACATATTGCCTTCTGAATTTCAAAGGTTGATCAATACCGGCCGATGATACCTGAAGAGTAAAATCCTCCTCATTACGGTTCAAATTTGATTCAATATATTTCGACAACATAGCACAATCATCAATCGTAACTCCCTGATCACCATCAATATAAACATGAATCTGGTTACCCTGTCTGATAACCAGATTAGTAAGAAAAAACGGAGTATTTTCAAGTTTTTCCTCAACAATTAACCTTATGCTATTTTCAGTAATCATTTACTATTTTTAATAAAAGAGGGGACTGAAGTCCCCTGCTACTATATCTCTAATCTGATCCTTGTTGAACCGCTCCTATATGATCCTGCTTGCAAAATCAACAAGGTGACTTTATTTGCGGCTGCAAAAGTAATATATTTTTATAAGCTGTGCAAAAAAAATTCATTACTGTCTCATTTATACGAAATTATTCAAGCAGGCGTTTTGGAGATTCGGAGTAATTACGAATTTATTTTCAAGAGCATAAAATTTACAGATTTCAGAAACACATCCGAATATTTATGTAACTATCTGGATAACAATGAATAAGAAAAACATTTTTTACCTTTTTTTGTGTTTAGCAGCCACTAACATATTCTCTATAGCTAATGCCCAAAACCCAAAAGAAACTATTTTTGATGAAATAATTTTAAGTGTTGATACAAATATTTACCGGCTTTCTGAGCTTACGGAGCAACACCGCGAAGCTAATCTATTTCCCTTTTTGTACCGTCATGAAAATGAACTTGCCGAATTAAGGTTAATACCCAAATCATCTTATAATTCTGAGCTTATAGATGTTTACTCATCGCCAGGAATTAATGTAGTACAGTTCAAGGAAGCACACCCTGAAAAACACTTTCTGATATATTTTCAATTCGAAAATATTACCAGAGGTAATTTCTTCAATTTAACCGCTGCCATACTTCTTGATAACCACGACACTGTATATCAGCAAATTTCATTACAACCTGTTACACTCATGCAGATTTCGCTCGTAAATTATTCAGAAGAGATCTTTATTGGTGAAGAAGTTGTAAATGAACTAAATGTAAATTTAGCCGGAAATATTGTAATTCATTCGGGTTGGATAGTAAAAGACAATTTCAATTATCGCCTGAGCGAAAAAAATGGTTCTGTTTCTCTTCATCTAATGGCTTTCAGTACCGGACTCCATAAATTCCCGATTGAGATAGAACTAATGAAGCCAATGATGAATACAAACGGAGAATTCAACTATAAATATTCTTTTGAGACACCACCGTTCAATGTTCGTTCCAGCCGTATGGCATTTCTTGGTATTGACCGTAAAGAAATAATTCTTGACGATGAAAATAAATTAAAAGGCGTTGAGGTTCAATTGGACAATCATCGCACACTTCAGCTTAACAAAACTTATAGGATTGAAGCACAGGAAGAAGCCGGAGGAGCACTGATTGCTGAATTATTCACTAAAAGCAATCTGATGAACAATCGCGTTCTGGGCATACTCCGACCCTATAACTTTCATCATTCCCGCGAAGGCTATCTTTATATTAAAGATGGGGATCAGGCTAAATTTTTAAGCAATTTTTCGGTAATTCCGCAAAGTGTAATACATAATGTAAAAATAATGCATGAAGGGCATAACTGGACTGAAAGACTGGAAGTTAACCCAAATGAAATGATCATAGTCAAAATTACCGGACAAAGCCTTGAAAAAACCAATATCACATTTGAGATGCCTGGAGGCAGGATAAATGATACCATAAACTGGTCGGATACCGAAGTAGAGTTCAGCATGCATATTCCAATGGAAATTCCAAAATCAAGGGTCAGTCTGCTGGTTAACAACCGACCTTCAGGTTATGAACTAACAATTGCTGAATATCAGATTCCACGGCAGTTTGACTTCATTAAAATAAATTACG
>Ga0302246_1002452_pt1 | contig 11136 bp, 12 predicted proteins | sample AAG_UR_Trp_MG_FD_193533 | JGI IMG/M metagenome (GOLD analysis project Ga0302246, IMG submission 193533) | Enriched activated sludge microbial communities from anaerobic digester in WTTP, New Holstein, Wisconsin, United States - AAG_UR_Trp | ecosystem: Engineered > Bioreactor > Anaerobic >...
CATGACGGTATCTCCACGTACATGGTGCTGGCATCGGGTCAGGTGGCCATCGAACGGCAGATCACCATGTACCGCGTCAACAGCTACGGCATGCCCGACCCGTCATACCTCGACATCTGCACCCCGGCGACGCTCGGCTACTTCCGCTATGCGGTGTGCAGCCGCATCACCCAGCGCTTCCCGCGCCACAAGCTCGCAGGCGACGGCACGCGCTACGGGGCCGGGCAGGCCATCGTCACCCCGTCCGTCATCCGCGCTGAACTGCTCGGCCTGTTCCGCGAACTCGAAGAACGCGGCATCGTCGAGGACTTCGAGGCGTTCAAGGCGGGCCTCATCGTCGAGCGCAACGCCAGCGACCGCAACCGCGTGGACGTGTTGTGCTCGCCCGACCTCGTCAACCAGTTCAACGTGTTCGCGGCCTGCGTCCAGTTCATCCTGTAACGAGAGGAACCCCCCATGGCACAGATCACCGGCAAGGCCATCATCCGCGTCAACGGCACCGAGCTGCGGTCGCTGGACGAGGCCACCCTGAACCCCGGCGGCGTCAACCGCGAGGCGGTCAAGGGCGGCGGCAAGGTATACGGCTACAAGGAGGAGACGGTGGAGCCCAAGCTGGAGTTCGAAGTGGCTCACACGCGAGACACCAGCATCATCGACCTCGGCAAGATCACCGACGCCACGGTGATCTTCGAGACCGACACCGGCGACCGCTACGTCCTGCGCGAAGCGTGGACAGCCGAGCCCCCGGCCCTGAAGACCACCGGCGGCAGTGTCTCCATGGTCATGTCCGCCATCAGCTGCGAGAGGATGTAGCCATGCAGAACCCCATTGCCGATGCCCGCATCTCCCGCCCCGTAGACGGGGCCACGCACGACCCCGCCGCGCTCCATCAGGTGGATCTGGACCACGGGCTGGAACTGGGCGGCGTCAGCTACCGCACCATCCGGCTCCGCCAACTCTCCGCCGGTGACATCTTCGACGCGCAGGAGGCCTCCGAACGCGTGGTGGAGACCCGTAGCGGGCTCGCCCTCGTGCTGTCGCCCAGTTCCTTCGGGCGCGAGCTGCTGGGCCGTCAGGTGGCCCGGCTGGAGGACGGTGAGGGCCGCATCCATGGCGGCCCGCTCTCCCGCGCGGAACTGGCCCGGCTGCATCCGGCCGACCTCGAACGGCTTCAGGCCCGCGCCGACGCCCTGGACGCCGTGGCGGCGCTTTCCCTCGCGGAGGCGGCCGACGCACGGGGGCGAACTGATCAGGGGGGCGGCGGCGCTGGCCGTGGCCACGGCCTCTCTGGTGCGGCTGGCGGGCCTGACATACCCGGAGGCGTGCGGCATGCCACTGCCCCGTCTCTTCCGCACCCTGCGGGCGTTGCGCCCGAGAACGGGGGCGAAGGGCGATAGACCATGAGCCTGCGCACCTCGCTCATCATCGACCTCGCGGGCAACCTGGCCACCCGCGCCCGCCAGTACGCGCGTGAACTGGGAGGCCTCTCGGCGGCCGGGCAGCGCCATATGCGCGCGCTGTCCGGCGTCGCCGCGTCCGCCGGTCGGGGCATCGACGCCATGGGCAACCGTTATACCGGCTTCGTCACCGGAGTCGGGGCGTCGCTCATGGTCAGGAAGGTCGCCGACTCGCAGTTGCGCATGGTCCGTCTGGGCATCACGGCCAACACCAGCCGGGCCAAGATAGGGGAACTCAAGAAGGAGATATACGAGGTAGCCCAAGCTCCGGATGTCAGGGTCGACCCGTCGCAGATCACAAGTGCCGTCGAATCCATCATGGAAAAGACGGGCGACCTGAAGTTCGCGCAAGAGAACATACGCAACATCGGCCTCGCCCTCCAGGCAACCGGAGCCGAGGGCGGCGCCATCGGTGACATCTTCAGCGAGTTCCAGAAACAGGGGATCAAGGCCCCGGAGCAGGTACTGCGTGCCATCGACACCTTGAACGAGCAAGGCAAGGAGGGCGCGTTCACGCTGGCCAACCTCGCCGCGCTGGGGCCACGGGTGGTCACGGCCTACACGGCGCTGGGACGTTCAGGCGTCGGGGCCATGAAGGAGATGGGCGCGGTGTTACAGGTCATCCGGCAAGGCACTGGTTCCTCCGAACAGGCCGCCACGGCATGGGAGGCCATGCTGCGGACATTCAGCGACAAGGCCAAGGTCAAGGCCCTGGGCAAACACGGCGTGCAGGTCTTCGATCCCGCTGAACTGAAGAAGGGCCGCGAGGTGCTGCGGCCCGCCAACGAACTGATGCTCGACATCCTCAAGGCCGCCAGGAACAAGGCCACGAACCTCTCGACTGTCTTCGACGCCGAGGCCATCCGGGCCTTCAACGCCGTCCTCGGAGAGATACAGCGCAACGGGTCGCCCGAGTCGCTGAACCGCCTCCTTCAGGTGAGCGGAGACGGTGCGTCGCTTATCCGCGACTCAGCAGAGGCGGCCGACACGGCAAGTGCCGCCATGACCAACCTGCGTACCGCATGGGGGCAGTTCGCCGACAGCAAGCTCACGGAACCCATCCAGAAGGCCGCCGACCTGCTGAACACCTTGGGCAGCGACGATTCGCAGAAACTGCTCGACTACGCCAGCAAGGGAGTCATGGCCGTGGGCGGGTTGGTGCTGGCCCGCAAGGGATACGGGGCCTATCGCGGTCTGCGTGACATGTTCGGCAAAGGCACCTCCGGTGCCTCTCCGACCGGGGCTGCCGGGCTGGCAGGAGTTCGCCTGCCCTTGCCCGTGTACATCGTGAACAGCCAGATGTCCCTCTTGCCCGGCCAGTTGGGCGGCACACCGGACCGTCCGGCCGGTGGCGCCGGGAAGGGAACCGGAGGAACACCGGCTCCGCGTGGTGGCCGGTGGGCCAAGTGGGCCGGACGCTCGACGGCCATGGTCGCCGCGGTCCCCATGATCGTCGAAGGCGCACGAGTGCTCATGGACGAGACCGCCACCACGAAGCAGAAGGGCGAGGCCCTCGGCGCCGCAGCCGGTGGCACGGCGGGCGGCTGGGGGGGCGCGGCACTGGGGGCCGCCATCGGGACGGCCATCCTCCCCGGCATCGGCACCGCCGTCGGCGGAGCCCTGGGCGGTGCCCTCGCGGCATGGGGCGGTTCGGAACTCGGGCGCTGGCTGGGCGGCAAGGTGGCAGGCGATCCCGAAGGCGACGCCGAGGCCATCGGCGAGGCGGTGGGCCGCCGGTTGCAGGCGGCGCACAGCAAGACCGAGATCGCCGTCAAGGTCGAAGGTCCGGCCACGGCTGCCGTGGCCAACCATAGCGGTCCGGCGGATGTGGACGTGTACTCCGGTCAGGGGTGGGGAGCGTGGTTCTGATGGGCACGTGGGATACGTTGCGTCCGGCATCGTTCCGGGGCGTACCGTTCGAGGTGGAGAGTCACGACGAGACCGGCGGCCGCCGCCTCGCGCGGCATGACTACCCCCTGCGCGACCTCCCCTACGCCGAGGACATGGGGCGCAAGGCCGGGGAGTGGCGCGTCGAGGCGTTCCTCGTCCGGCGCAAGGGCGTGGATGTCGCCGACGCCCGCGACAGGCTGCGCGACGCCTTGCGCAAACCGGGTCCCGGCACGCTGGTGCATCCGTACCTGGGCGAGTTGACCGTGTGCGTGGACGACTACCGCCTGCGCGAGTCCACACGCGAAGGCGGCTACTGCTCGTTCTCCATCTCGTTCGTGGAGAGCGGCATCAACGAGAACCCCACCCGGACCATCGACACGGCGTGGGCGGTGCATGACGCCGCAGACGACGCCCAGACAGCCGCGGACGAGTCGTTCCTCGACCAGTTCGCCCCGTGGGCGGATGAACTGAAGGATGCGTCCACCGCCTTGTCGCGGGGGTTGTATGGCGTGGCGGACTACATGGGCCAGCCCGTCGGCTGGGCCGGGACGGTGCATTCGGCGCTGGAGGGGTTGCTGGCGACGCCAGAGGCCTTCACCGGGCGGCTGTCCGGTCTGCTGCGCTCGGCCGCATCGTTGGGTTCGCTGTCCACTTCGCGCTCGACCCGGCGGTCCACTTCGGTGGGGGCGCTGGCTGGCGTCCTGCCGCGTTCCGGGCAGCCCCTGACCGTCACCGAGCAGCGGGCCACCGCCCCCGTGCTCAAGCTGGTGGGCACCACGGCGGCCATAGAGTCGGCACGTGCCACGGCCGACGTGGAGTACGCCACGGCCGACGACGCCCTTGATGCCCGCGACGACGTGGTGGACGCCATCGACACGATCACGCTCTCCGGCGTTTCCGACCCGGTCTACGCCGGTCTCTCCGACCTTCGCGCGGCGGTGACCACAGACCTGACCACCCGCGGGGCGCAGTTGCCGCATCTGGCGCGGGTCACCCTGCCACAGACCATGCCCGCCCTGGTGGCGGCCTACCGCGTCCACGGCGATGCGAACCGTGATGCCGAGATCGTGACACGCAACGCCATCCGCCATCCGGGCAAGGTGCCCGGCGGCGTGCCCTTGGAGGTGCTGGATGCCTAGCGACACGGGGTTCAAACATCCGGACGTGCGGCTGGAGGTCTCCGGAGCACTGTATGGCGGGTGGACGAAGATATCCGTGCGCCGCGCGCTGGATCAGGTGGCCGGGACCTTCGATCTCGAAGTCACCGAACGCTGGCCGGGGCAGGAGTCCATCCGCCCCATCGCGCAGGGCGCCCCCTGTCGCGTGCTGGTGGACGGCACTCCCGTCATCACCGGCTACGTGGATGAAGTGGCCGCCAGCTACGACGCCACATCCCACGCCGTGGCCATCCGCGGCCGGGACAAGACCGCGGACATCGTGGACTGCTGCCCTCCGTCCACGCAATTGCCGGGTGGAGACATCGCCACCGTGGCCCGCAAGCTGTGCGCTCCATTCGGCATCAAGGTCGTCGCACAGGCCTCGGGCAAATCCGGGGCCTCCTTCAAGAGCAATGAGGGCGACACGGTGTTCGAGATGCTGGAGCAACTCGCGCGGGCGCAGGCCGTGCTGCTGACCACCGACGGAGCGGGCAATCTCGTCATCACCCGCGCCGGACAGGGGCGCGCCGGCGCGGCTCTCGAACTCGGGCAGAACATCCTGCGCTGTCAGGCGTCCCTGAGCATGCGGGAACGTTTTTCAGACTACACGGTCCGCGGACAGTCCGCCGGGTCCGACCTCTGGGGCGGTGAGTCCGCCGCCCATCCCAAGGGCACGGCGCGCGATCCGCGCGTACCCCGCTTCAGACCGTTGACCGTGGTGGCCGAACAACAGGCCGAAGGCGGCAACGCGGGACAGCGGGCGCAGTGGGAGGCCAACGTCCGCTATGGCAAGGGGCAGACCATCACCTACACCGTGGCCGGATGGTACGCGGGACAGCACCTGTGGACGCCCAACACGCTGGTGCAGATCCGCGATGCGTTCGTGGGGTTGTCCGATACATGGCTCATCACCGGGGTGACGTGGCGCATGGATCAGGATGGCTGGCTGTCGGAACTGACGGTGAACCCCCGCGAAGCCTACGACACGACGCCGCTGGCACCGCGCAGGAAGAAGCAGAAGGACGACGGCGACTGGAACAAGGGGACGGACTGATGCAGGGACTCCACAGACTGATAGACCCCCTGCGCCGCCGCATCGCCACCATGGTGGGCCGGTGCATCCTGCACGCCGTCAACGCCGCTACCGGCATCCAGACCGTGCAGGTGCAGGTGCTGGCCGACGAGGTGATGGACGGCGTGGAGCACATGGAACCCTATGGGTTCACCTCGCACCCCCAGCCGGGGGCCGAGGGCGTGTTGCTGAACGTGGCGGGACAACGTGGTGCCGCCGTTGCCGTGTGTCTCGGCAACCGGCTGTTCCGCCTGAAGGGGCTGAAGGCTGGCGAGGTGGCCCTCTACACCGACGAGGGCGACGTCATCCACCTCATGCGCGACAGGCGCATCAAGGTGTCGACGCTGCACCTCGAGGTGGAGGCGCAAGAGGATGTGACCATGACCACGAAGCGTTTCGGCGTCACGGCCACCGAGGGGGTGTCCTTCAACACCCCGGCGTTCACGTCGCGCGGTGTGGGGGGCGGCGCATGCGCGTCACGCATGGAAGGCGGCCTGCACGTCACCGATGGCGTCACCAGCGATGCGGACATGCAGGCCGGAACCGTGAGCCTGCGCCACCACGTGCACCCTGAAAACGATGGCGGCGGCCCGACTTCCCCGCCTGTGGGGGGCTAGATGGCCGATGTGAAGTTGTTCTGGAAGGAGTGGGGCGGCGACTGTGCCATCCGCGGCGGCGACCTCGCCGCCGAAGACGGGCTGACCACGGCGGTGGTGCTCTCGCTGTTCCTCGACCGCCGTGCAGAAGCAGACGACATCCTGCCCGACGGCAGCGGCGACCCGCGCGGCTGGTGGGCCGACACCGTGGCCCCTGCCGCGGACGGCGACCGGGTGGGGAGTCGCCTGTGGCTGCTGCACCGTGAAAAACAACTGTCCGAAGTGCTGCGCCGGGTTCGGACCTATGCGGCCGAGGCCCTGCAATGGCTCGTCGATGACGGGGTGGCCCGCACCGTGGACGTGGAGGCCTTCATCCCCCGTGACGGCTGGCTGGGGCTGTCCATCACCGTCACGAGAAAGAACGGGGCCATCGTCCCCCTGACCTTCAACCTGCCCCGTCAGGAGAACGCCCATGCCGTTTGACCGCCCCACACTGGCCACGCTCGTCGGAAGGGCGCAAGCAGACATCGAATCACGACTTCAGGGCACGGATGCGGCGTTGCGCCGCAGTCTGGCCGGAGTGCTGGCCCGCATGGACGCGGGGCTCGTCCACGGGCTGTACGGCTACCTTGACTGGCTGGCCTTGCAGGTGATGCCCGACACGGCGGAACAGGAACACCTCGAACGCTGGGCCTCAATATGGGGGGTGCGGCGCAAGGGGGCCAGCGCGGCCACCGGCATGGTGACCTGCGCGGGTTCCGCGGGGGCCATGCTGCCCCTCGGCACGCTGTTCCAGAGGGCCGACGGTGTACAGTACGCGGCCACGACCGACGTGCTGTTCGGCAGTGCCGCTGCCGGAGTGCCCGTGCGGGCCGTGGTGGCGGGCAGTGCCGGGAATCTCGACCCCGGCGGGGCGCTGCAACTGGTGTCCCCGGTGCTGGGGGTGGCGGCCCAGGGAACCACCACCGGGTTGAGCGGCGGCGCTGACGAAGAGTCCGATGCCGCGTTCCGAACCCGCCTGCTGGCGCGTATCGGCAACGCACCGCACGGCGGCGATGCCAGCGACTATATCACATGGGCGCTGGAGGTCTCCGGCGTCACCCGCGCGTGGTGCAACCCCCGCGAGATGGGGGCGGGCACAGTGACGGTACGCTTCATGATGGACGGGACATATGACGATGGCGTCCCCACACCCGACGACGTGGTCCGTGTGAAGGCCCACATCGATGCCAACCGTCCGGTCACGGCCGAGGTGTTCGTGGTCGCCCCGACCCCCGTACCGCTCGATGCGCGCGTGGCGATCACCCCCGACACCCCCGCCGTGCGCATCGCCGTCGAGGCGTCGTGGCGGGCCGCCATCGTCCGTGACGCCGTCCCCGGCGGCACCATCCACCTCAGCCGACTGCGCGAGGCCGTATCCATCGCCGCCGGAGAGTTCGACCATGTGTTGCTGCAACCCGTCGCCGATGTGGCGGCCGCGGCAGGGAGCATCATCGTGCCCGGCACGTTGACGTGGGAGGTCGCATGACGGCCGACTATCTGGCCCAACTGGTGGCCTTGCAGCCTCCCGGCGCGGCCCTGCCCACCGATGCCGACAGCACATGGCGGCACCTGCTCATGGCGCTGGCCGACGAGCCGACCCGCGTGGACAACCGCGCCGAAGCGCTACTCCGCGAGACGGACCCGCGTCAGGCGACCGAACTGCTCACGGACTGGGAACGGGTCTGCGGGTTGCCCGGCGAATGCTCGGCAGGCACGGGGGCGCTTCAGGAGCGCAGGGCCGCCGTGGTGGCCACCCTCACGGCCGTGGGCGGCCAGACCCCGGCCTACTACGTGCGTGCCGCCGAGGACCTTGGCTACGCCATCACCATCGACGAGTTCCGACCATTCATCGCCGGGCTGTCGCGCTGTGGCGACGATGTGCTGAACGGCCCGCACGAGGTTCGCCACGTGTGGCGTGTCACCGTGCACGGCCCGCGCGTCACCATGTTCCGCACCGGGGCCAGCGCCACGGGCGAGCGCCTGCTCGACATCGCGGACGCAACCGAACTGGCGTGCGTGCTGCGCCGGTTCATGCCCGCTCACACCGAACTAATCATCGCCTACGAGGAGGCCCTATGAAGTACGTACCCCCCATCGGCGCGAATGCCGACGCGCCCTATGTGGATGGCAACCCCACGGCAGGCATCAAGGGCAGCCCCGTTCCGGCGGCGGCCATCGAACACCCCATGCGCGAGATCATGGCCGTCATCACCGGGGCGGGTCTCGTGCCGGATGTGGAGCAACTCGACCAGCTTAAGGCCGCCATCGCGAAGATGATCGCCGACCGGGCATCGCTGGCCACCACGGAACAGGCGGGGCTTGTGGAACTGGCCACCTCGGCGGAGGTACTTGCGGGCACGGATGCCGAGCGTGGCGTGACCCCCGCCACATTGGCGAACCTGCTGAACAACCTCACCACCCCAGCACAGTTCGCGAACGACAAGAAGGCCGCTACCACGGCGTTCGTGCAGCGGGCACTCGGTAACGTCGCCGGGATTAACGGCTACGCGGCGAACACGATCCTTGGAGCCCTAGACTGCGGTAAAATCGTCTTCGCACAAGGGGCGGGGTTGACGTTCACCTTGCCGCTGGCGTCGTCCGTCCCTCGGGGGACGGTGATCGAGATCTACGGGAACGGGGCGGGCGTCACCGCTGCGCGGCAAGGCGCAGATACGCTGGTTAACGGTCTGGCTGGCGGTGCCGCCACAAGCATCGCCATTGGGGGCTATGACAGCGCCCGGTTCGTGGCTGTGTCGAGCGCATGGTACGTGCTGGGCGGCTCTGTGCATCTCGCCGGAACGTCGAACATGAACGCCAGCCTGAACTCCAACGGTTTCCAGCGGTTTCCGAGCGGACTGCTCTGGCAGTGGATGCACATCACCGACGCAATCGCCGCAGGGGGCAACAGGGTGCTGACGTTCCCTTACGCCTTCCCGGCGTCGGTGCTGTTCGCGCATGCGACAGCCCGTCACGGCCAGCAGGCGGGCGCGGGCGCTCTCTCCGTCGTCATATCCGGCTTGCAAAGCGTGACCGTCTACAACAACGGGTCTGCCACCGTGAACGGTGCGTTCCTAACTGCACTCGGCTTCTAGGAGGAAAGGATGATCTACTATTCGCCCCAGACCGGCGGCTTCTATGCCGACCATCTTCATGTCCACATTCCCGCCGACGCCGTAACGATCACCGGCGAAGAACACACCGCACTATTCGAGGCGCAGGCACGGGGCCTTGTCATCCAGCCGGACAGCACAGGGCGGCCCGTGGCCATGGCAGCACCGGGGCCTTCACTGGCTGACGCCAAGGCCGCCAAGCGTGCGGCAATCGCCGCCGGGCACGATGCCGCCCTCGCGGGTGTGGTGGCCATCTCCGACCCCACGTCCACCGTGGTGGCTGTTGAGGCTGCGCTGCTGGCCACCACCGACCCCACCGGACTGGACTACGCCCGGCAGAAGCTGACCACACGCCGGGCAGAACTCGAAGCGATGGTCGACGCTGCACAGACGGTGGAGGCCGTCACGGCGATAGTGGTGAGCTATCCGGTGTAGGTGTAGTCGTATACGTCCCTGCAAAGACAAGCGGCAGGGGGCTACCGTTAGCTCTTGATCTCCTTGAGTTCATGGTGCCCGATGGAGGCGTCGGCTGCGGGCGCTATCCCGTCGACAACGTACTTCGGGCTTTCGGGTTGAGCGAGATTGAACGAAACGGCAGGGGTAACGCTTTCGAGTTCCAGCGGACAGGCGTCCATCGTGCATCCGAAGAAGACTTCTCGTTGGGGAGGTAAGCCGGACAGGTAATCTACGATATAGCCAGCGGTGATACGACTCTCGTGTTCCGGCCCCGCACCAAACTCGCTCAACTCGCTCAATTCGATCTGGAGACTCTCAGGACCACGTATCTTGAATCTGTAGAAGATGAGCGTTCTGGCAGTCCAACGTGAACTTCCGAAGGTTACGGGAGTATCACGGGGGAAGCGGCTCAAATCCTTAAGAAGGGAACCCACGGTGAGCTTGTGCTTCTGTGAATCGGCCATGCTTATGATGACTCCTGCAGTAGGTAAAAGGAACAGGCGGGGGCGTTAGAGCGCCCCCACTGGCCCGGTGCGACAACACCGGACCACGGCCCCCGGAAAGGCCGACCCCTTCCGGCTCGATCCGCTGCTCCAGTATCGGACGGGGGGAGTTTCCTCCCCCCGCAATCCTCATGAGGGGATACCGGAAGTGGTAGCAGGTCGCGACCACAGGGCGCAACAACCTTTCGCATAATGGAACGCAAAGAGACACGCTGCGCACACTGCAACCGACTCCTGTTCACCGGCGAGGCGCTCGACCTCGTCATCAAATGCCCCCGATGCGGGGCGTACAACCATGTGAGGGCCATGAGCCCCGTCCCAGAGCCCACGAGGCCGCACATGGAGAAACGATGTGGCTCCACATCCCCGACACCGTAACGGCATCGCCCTCTGCGCAGGAGCAGGGGGACTCGAACTCGGACTGCATCTGCTGCTGCCCGGATACCGCACTGTTTGCTGGGTCGAGCGCGACGCATACGCTGCGGCCACTCTCGTGGCCCGGATGGAGGACGCGGCGCTGGATGACGCGCCTGTCTGGTCTGACCTGCGCACCTTCGACGGCGGAGCGTGGCGTGGCAAGGTGGATATCCTCACTGCCGGTTACCCGTGCCAGCCATTCAGCGCAGCCGGACTGCGCCGTGGCACCGAAGACCCCCGGCACCTCTGGCCCGAAGTTGCCCGCATCCTCCGGGAGACGGCCGCCCCGGTGCTCGTCGCGGAGAACGTCCTCGGACACCTCTCCCTCGGCTTCGACTCGGTCCGCGAAGAACTACAAGCTATGGGCTACGACGTTGCAGCAGGCCTCTACAGCGCGGCAGAGGTCGGCGCACCGCACATCCGGCAGAGACTCTTC
>Ga0302246_1002454_pt1 | contig 11120 bp, 11 predicted proteins | sample AAG_UR_Trp_MG_FD_193533 | JGI IMG/M metagenome (GOLD analysis project Ga0302246, IMG submission 193533) | Enriched activated sludge microbial communities from anaerobic digester in WTTP, New Holstein, Wisconsin, United States - AAG_UR_Trp | ecosystem: Engineered > Bioreactor > Anaerobic >...
TTTTAACTTCATCTGCAAATGGAACCCTTAAACAATGTTCCACTCTCGGAGCAAGAAATTCTGGAAGTGATTCTGCATAAATGCTATTTACAAATGCTTGATAATTATCGTATGTTTGAATATCAGCATCTTTAGCGGTCATAACCCTAAGCGTATTATATACGCTATCTTTGCCAGCAAAAGCTTTACCATGAATTAAGATAACTAAATTATCAGACATACAAACCTCCATTAATGATAATGTGTTTGTACAACTACTTTCGCCAAAAGTCAAGGGGTAAAAAATGCAATTTTTTAATAAAGGTCAAATAAAACAAGCTATCAATAAAATGTTAATGGCAAAACCGGAAACCCGACACATTGTACAATCTCATCAGAATAATCCAGAATTATTGAATATGGTTATAGAGGATTTATTTTCAGATGTTATAGAGGATATGTATCCTTTTAAACATGAACCAGTGACACCAAGAATATTCCTAGAAGATGGTTATTATTGTGGTAAGAATCCAAGGACCGGAACCGGTGTTGCCGAAACAATGTATCCAATTTTAAAGGATGAGTTCTGTAAGGTCCATGATATAAATGCACCATATAGGGAAGTTGTCGCAACCGGTGGTATTGGATTTGGAAAATCCTTCTTCATGGAACTTGGGTTATTATGGCATTTATATCTTCTGTCTTGCTTTAAGAATCCTCAAAAATATTTCGGTTTGTCACAAGTATCTAAAATAGGTATCATGGTCATTTCTATTACGGAAAAGCAATCAAAAAAGAATATATTTGGTGCTGTAAAAGAGATGATAAAAGTAATTGATTACTTTAAAGAGAATTTTTACTTCGATGACAAGAGAGCAAGTGAGTCTTTGCAGTTCCCTAATAATATAGAATTTTTCAACGGATCATCGGCACAATCATCAGCAATCGGTTTGAATATATTTTCTGCGGCACTCGACGAAGCCAACTTCTTCAAAGTTGTAGAGAATTCTAAACGAGGAAACAACCCAGATGGGATGTATGATGAAGCCCTTGTTCTCTATAACTCTCTCCTGAGACGACAAGAATCTCGCTTCTTAAAAGAGGGAAGAAAGCCCGGTATCCTTTATGTTGGTTCTTCTAGGATGTATCCCAATGACTTCACAGAACAGCGCATAAAGCTGGCAAAAGAAGCTGAAGATAAGACCACTTATGTATTGGATTACAACTTATGGAAAGTTAATAGAGAAAGATATTCCAAGGAAGAGTTTAAGATCGAGGTTGGTGGACTTAATAGAAAAAGCAGAATCCTTGATGGAAATGAAACCGATGTGGTTGGAGAAGTTATCTCGGTACCGATGGACTTCTACGATAAGTTCAGAAAGGACATGGATAACGCTCTTAGAGATATCGCCGGAGTAGCTGTATATTCCGTTCAGCCATTTATCGGTCAGAAAGAAAAGATTCAAGAGATGTTCGACGCTTCTATTCCTAGAATATTCTCCGTTGATAAAGCAACACTTTCTTCAAAACCTCAGTACGAAAGTGTTGAAAGAATAGTTAAATTCAGACCGGATAATAGGGATAAGATTAGATATGTAGCAATGGATATAGGTCTTAAAAAAGATAAACTTGGCTTTGCAATGGGATATATCGAAGACTTAGTTACTTTAGAACGTGAATTTCTTAATGATGAAACCCAACAGATGCAGATAGTTAAAGCAAGACTTCCTATTGTAAAGGTAGAACTGTTATTACAGGTATATCCAGAAGCCGAATTCGGAGAGGTCGAACTTTCTAGGTTACGATTTCTTATATTTAAATTAAAGAAACTTGGATATAAAATAAAATATGGTTCTGCTGATGGATTTCAATCTGCTGATATGCAACAAATTTTAAGAAGGAATGGTGTCAACTTCGACTATATATCTATGGATAAAACAACAGAACCATATGAGACATTTAGAACAGCGTTGTATGAAAATAGAGTAAAATGCATATATCATCCAGTATTGGAAGATGAGCTTAATAGACTAGAAAGAAATTACGTTAATGATAAAATTGACCATCCAGTCAAGGGTTGTTTCGTTGGAGATACTGAAATAGAAATGGCAGATGGATCGTTAATCAGAATCGATGATAAAGATCAATTAGTAGGTAAAATGTGTAAAACTTATGATATCAATAGTGGAAATGAAACTGTATCAGAAATTAAAGATTGGAAATTAACAAAATATGTTGATGAATTAATTGAACTGGAAATGGAAAATGGTAAAAAAATAAGATGTACTCCAGATCATAGATTTTTATTAAAAAGTGGTATTTATAAACGAGCCGATGAACTTAATGAGAATGATGATTTACAAGATTGACCATACTGTTATATCCTAAAGATCATATGGAGGTAGTTATGAAAGAAATAAAACTTAATGGTATTAATGGTTATGGAAAAGTAATGTTGGTAGATGATGAGGATTATGAAAGATTCATACAGCATAAGTGGTACTATCACGATGGTTATGCCATTACTGTAAAACATATCTCTGGAAGTCATTCAAAAAGTAATATTGTTCAAAAAAACATTATTGCTCATCGTTATGTGTTTAATTTGGAAAAAGGAGATAATGTAGTTATAGACCATAAGAATCATAACCGTCTTGACAATCGAAAAGAAAATTTAAGATTAACAGATTATAAAGGTAATTCTTGGAATTGTATTAGGAATAAAAATGAATGTGGGTTTATTGGGGTTACAAAAGAAAGTGAAAATTGCTATAAAGCATCTATGGATGGAAAATCCATAGGATATTATAAGACAGCAAAGATTGCAGCTCTTGCATATGATAAGGAAGTTAGAGAAAAACGTGGAGAATTTGCCATATTAAATTATCCTGATATTGTAGATTATTCTGGAGTTATTAAAAGCCAACCACATAATAAATACGATAGAACTTCAAAGGTTACAGGAGTATCATACTCTCATTGTCGTAAAGCGAAAGAAAAGTGGAGAGTTGTAAAATATAAAAAACATCTTGGATGGTTTTTAACAGAACAGGACGCTATAAATTTTTTAGAAGAATGGATAAAATCAAATGAAAATAAAGAAAGCAAATAGGATTAAACTGAAAATAGCGGTACCTGTTTATGATATAGAAGTTGAAAAATTTAACAATTTTAAATTAAGTGATGGCCCGTATGTCCACAACAGTAAGGACTTAGCTGACGCCGTAGGGCAGTTAGTATATAATTGTCATGTGAATATGAAATTCCAAGATGATTCACTATTACCAACAACTCTTACCAATAATGATCCAAGCAATGAAGAGACACTGGAGAGTATACTGAAAGACTTTGATGACTATGTGAAGGGAATAAAAAAATGAAAATAGCATTGCTTACAAGTATTATTGATGAGACAAATCAAGAGAGCTATGACAATTCAAACGTGGGAGATTGTTTCATTGGTCATGGTCTTCAATATATTATCGAAGAAGCACTTAAACCAACACCTATCGAATGGGTGCTTATAAGTAGATGGGAACCTTTCACTAGAGAACAGATGGAGATTATGAGAACGTGTGATTTTATAATTTATGGTGGTATGCCACAATATAACAATTTTGAAGAGTGGAGATTTTTCTACGATAATGAAATATGGGATTATTTAAACTATACAGGTGTTCCTATTCTAAGATTGGCCGGTGGTGGTGGTTATCCATCTGAGTCTATAACTCCAGATGAATTTGCTGCACATCTTAACAAATCACTTCTCAATGAAATAATTTTGGATAAAGCCTGTAATAACACAAAATTAATTACAACTAGAGATAAGATGGCTCAAAGATACTTAGAAACAAATAATGTTAATTCAACGCTACTTCCTTGTACTGGAACATTTGCTTGTTTGAAACATGGAATCTTTAATACAGATAAACAATATAATGCAATTAATATCACAGCCGATTATATTAAAAACAGAGAAGATAAAGAAGAATTAATAACGGAAATAAAAGAAACCAAACAATTCATAGAAAATTATACTGGTAAGCCATGTAAATTTTTCGCACAGGTAAATATAAGCGATTATGAATTTACTAATAATACATTTGGTGAATGTGTGCGATTTAATAATTCCAAAGAAATGATTGAATTTTATAGTCATGTTGATATATGTATTTCGACTAGACTACACACTGCATTACCAATTCACGGTATTGGTGGCAGAACTGTATTAATTAGAGTAGATACTAGAGGTATTGCTGCTGAAGAATTAGGAATTCCTGTAATACCATTGAGTAATTTTAAAAGTTCTAGTATAATCGAAATCGTTAAAAATAACAGATTTTCAAATAAGAACATACCTGATACTATTAATGAATCTGTTATGTTTTATAGAAATTTTTTTCGAAATAATTAAGGAGTAATCCAAATGAGTATCATAGAAGCTCTTAAACGAATATTCAAGGGTGAAGAAGCGCCTAAGAAGGCAAAGACACAGGCCGATCCAGAATGTGCAGAACAGTCAAATTGGTCTTCGTATTTAGATACCCAACTTGGTAGAAATGTAGAAGATAGAAGTAAATATACCGACTATGAACTTATGGATGCAGAGATTCCAGAAATCTCTACAGCTCTTGATGTCATTGCCGATTTCGTAGTCTATCCAGATAACGTAAATAAGAGCAAAGTATTTAAGGTTAAAAGTAAGAACAAAGAAAATCAGAAGATTATCGATGAGATTGAAACACGTACCAAATTCCAAACAGAATTTCACAGTATAGTTCGTGACGTGTGTAAGTATGGTGATGACTTCGAAGAAATTTTATTCGGAGAAAAAACTAAGAGAGTTGTTGGATTTAAGTCCATTCCAGTTGAAACAGTTATTGTTAAAATGGAGAATGGTATTAAGAGCGTGTCTCCAATGATTCAGCAAATTAATAGTGATAGAAAAGTAGTTGCTAGTCTTAATGATAAAGAGTGTTTACACTTCTCATTGAAGACAGATAGACGCCGATATGGAATCACTGGTAAAGGTGTTTCTAGGATTGAAAAAGCTAGGCTGATTTATAGACAGGTTCGCCTTATGGAAGAGGGTCTTATAATTTCTCGCCTATCTCGGTCTAATCAAAACTATGCCATCATTGTAGACGTTGGTGATCTTGATGGGGATGATGCTCTTGATTATCTGAGAAAATATCAACAAAAGATTATTCGCAGAAAGTACATCGACCCAGCTACGGGCCAAATGTCTTATAAATACAATCCATTATCTCAAATGGAAGATATTTACGTACCAACTCGGCAAGGATCGGGTGGAAATGTTGTTGCTCTTAATAAAGGCGAAGGTACTGGAAAGAATATCGAAGATGTTAATTATTTCCAAAACAAAATGATCTATGCAGTTGGAGTTCCAAAACTTCTGATTGGTAAGGAAGAGGATATTAACTCCAAATCTACATCCGATATGCAATTCATTTGCTTCCTTCGTATGATACGTATGATTCAAACGGTTCTTGAGGCAGAAATTATTCGATTCTTCAAGAACGCTCTTGAAGCTGAAAAAATTCAGGACGATACCCTTTACGTTGATTGGCCTGTTTGTGGAACAATCGATGAAGAACGCAAATGGAAGATCGAACAAATAAAGTGTCAGGTTGCAGCTATGATGAGTCAAGATATGTCTATCATTGACGATCAATTCATCTATAGTAATATTCTTGGATGGGATGATGCCCTTATAGCAGAAGTTAAGGATCGAATGGAAGCCGCAGAAGATGCAGCGGAAGAGGAATTCAATGCTCAGTTAGCTTTGGCTAGAGATGATACCGGTAATCCAGAAGCAGAAGATGAATATATGTCTATGGATGATGAAGACCCAGACGTACAGGCATCCAAGACCAATCCAAATAAGCCAAAGAAGCCATCAAAGCCATCGGATGAAGATGACGATGAAGAAGAATCAATTACTAAAGAGAAGTATATGGAGATGGCTAAGGCTAGGATGCCTAAAAAGCAATATACACAATTCGAAAAGATGAGCAAACTTGTTGAACAGAATAAAGAACTTCGAAGCTTGCTTTATCAATTCATACATCTTACAAATACAAGAATTGGTGAATTTTAATGTGTCAAAAATGCGAAAAGTTCTCTAAGAACTTATTAAAAAAGAATCGTGGTGTAGCTCTGCCTATTAACCTTTCTTCTAAAATGAAGAAGAAGGTTATAGGCGACTACATCAAGGTTAAGACAGACTACCATGACAAACTAATAGGTAATATGCAGTTGCTTATTGCTGGTAGGATAAACAAAGCAGACTATCTTACAATGCAAAAAGAAGCTATGAAATTAGCTTTCACTGAAGCATATGCAAATGGTAAGGTATTTGGTCAAGGTCATTACAATGGTGTCGATGAGACAGAAAGACGTTTCATAGGTTATCAAGTAAGTCGTGAAATGGATTATATGTCTAAATTCGCAGATGATATCCTTTCCGGTTCTGGTAAGATGCCTTATGTAAGACGAATGGGTATGTATTCGGATGGACTCGATGCCATGTTTGGATTTGGACGTTTGGTATATATGCCAGAAGAAGCTAAGATTCTTTGGAATCTTGGAGAAACTGATAAGCATTGTCTCGATTGTATTGTGTTTAATTCTAAGAATCCATATACAAAGAAGACGTTGCCAGGTTATCCTAAGTCTGGAACTAGTAGGTGTCTTTCTAATTGCAAGTGTTCTTTATTATACCTATATAGTAATACTATGAATTCTGGTGATTATGATACATTTATAGTAAAGAATTATAATCAAAAAGGCGAACTTCCTTCAGAGGAACAATATTTCGATTTAATGTCTATGCGTAATGAATTTTATTATAACAAAGGAATGTATGCTATTACTGGTATGAGAGACTATCAAGACAATTGTAATAGTATTCGAAGACGATTCTCAGAATACAAGACACGATACAATCTCTATATATCAGATGCTTTTCCAGTTAGGAGATTCTTAGGAGACATTAAGGAATTTAATAGTAATACAAAATTTTCGTTGGTAACTTCATCTACAGATGTAAATGCCAATGATATGATATCGTTCTTTGCTGGAGATAAGCAGATATATGGCAAGGTAGTAAATAATTATAATAAATTTATAAGAATTAGACTTATGGATAAGAGTGAACTTATGATCGATCCAAAAAGTGCGATCTTATTTAGGGAGAAATAAAATGGAACAGATAAGAGAAGTTGTTGATGATTTCACTCCTATGATTCCATTCGATGCAATACTTGGGAAAGAACAGATTGAAGGTGATTTGTTTGAATATAAATTGGGATCAATGGGTGCTGCAACAAAGTATATACAGAGATTTGGAACACCCGGACAGTATGTTTATATATATCCATCAAAGAGATTTCAACGTTTCTCTAAGAAGATAAGAGCAGCATATGCAAGGTTCTTGAAGAAGTCACGAGGATTCTTGAATAAGTTTAAAGTTGCTTATGAAGGTACTTCTATTCATGTAAGACCTAAGACATGGCATACTGCAATCATAGATGTGAACAAGAAAGATGGAGGAATTCTTCAGTTCAAAGTCAACTTAAAAGCACATGGAATATATTCGTACCGTTCTAAACGTGGACAACTTGGTGCTGCTGTTAAATTAGGACGAGCGAAGAAACGAGGTATTTTAAGATACAGATGAGCGAGAAAGAAATTAAAAATACATTACGTATGTATAAGTTTTCCGAAGTAGAAATTGCGAAAGTAATTGAATTTTATAACCATGCTGTTTCAAATGGTTTACCTTATCCACTATATTATGCTATTGCTCGTCTAACAGTTTGACTTTAATTAAGTCCGAAGATAAGATAAAAGTGAATTTAATGAAGGAAAGATAACATGGCTAAGAAAACAAAATTGTGCGAAACATTCATGAGTAATACCAAGATCGAAGAGATGTTGGATGAGACTGGTAGTGTTAAGAAATATATCATCTCCGGTCCATTTACTATGGTTGATCGCCCAAATCTTAACAATCGTATTTATCCAAAGGAAGTAATGAACGAAGCAATTTCTAAGTTCAGGGAAAAGGTACAGAAGCGTCAAATTAAGATGGCTATGGATCACCCCGGAATGTTAGATGGTGGTACGTTATCAAAGACTTGTGCAATCTTGACAGATGTTACAGATGTTCAAGATGATGGTTTCGCATATTATAAGGCTCAAATTATTGACACAACTTACGGGAAAGACTTGAAAGTAATCTTGGATGCCGGTGCAATGGTGGGCGTTTCAACCCGTGGCTACGGACCTCTAGTTTGCGATCAGGAATATCCCGGTGTTGATGGGAAACATGATGTTATACAAAAGGGATATACCCTCGAAAATATCGATTTTGTAGACACACCAGCCGTTTCCGAAACGGAAAATTCTATGACTTTAGAAAGTAAAAGGAGCGAAGAATCTATGCCTAAGTCTCTTGATGAACTTAAGAAAGAATTTCCTTCGATTTTCGATGAGTATGAAGCGTCGTTCACAACGAAGCTTAACGAATCGATTGCATCTATGGAATCTTTCAAGCAGAAGGCCGAATCCATTTCTGCGAACTTTGATAAGCTTGTTGAAAGCATCAAAGCCGTAAAGCCCGAACTGTTTGTAACACTTCCAGAGTCGGATGTCCTTTCAGCTAAGGATGCCGAAATTCAGAAGCTTAACGACGAACTTAACACTTCGAAGAAAGCTCTTGAATCAGCTACCGAACAGCTTACAGCTATCGAAGCCGAAAGGGTTAAGATTGCGAAGGATAAGGAAGTCGAAAGTATTAAGGCTAACGATCCAGAGTTCGCTAAGTTTGATTCTCTCATGGCTAAGTTCGACGCTTGTATCAACGCCGAAGAGGTTCGTAAGGTGTATGATGCTAACAAGAGCTTCCTTGATGAGTTTAAGAAAGTTACCAATGAACATGCTGCAAAGCCAAAGACCGAAAATGAACCAAGCGTCACTGATGCTAAGTTGATTGCCGATCTCAAGCTTAAGAACGAACAACGTCAGAGTGCAGGTCTTGCTATTCTGTCAGTTGAAGATTACAAGAAACTCGTCTAATTACGAAAAATTTAAAAGGAGAAATCTAATATGCAAACCTTTACCGAACGCAATGAACAGATTTTCAAGACCTTCGGGCATCTTATGGAAGGCGTTGGTCATTACACCAAGAATGAAGACCTCGCCAAAGTCCAGCAAAACAAAATGGCCGTCCTTATCGACAATGCCGTTAAGGATTTCAGCCTGAAGACTGGTCTTCCCTCTTATGAAGCGATCAAGGAAGCTATGACCACTAACGCTTCTGCCGTCACCTTCGTTAAGACTCAGCTTCCTCTCATTCGCAAGGTATTCCCTTCGATGATTTCACAGGAACTCGTTAGCGTTCAGCCAATGAGTCAGCCTACTACCAAAATCTTCTACTATGATATCCAGCGCGATGATGCCACTTCCGTAAGTGCTGATATTCATACCAAGCGCACCTATGCGGATAACGAGGAATACAATCCTGATTCTCCAAAGGCGATCAAAGAAATCGTCCTGAAGATCACCGATAGTTCACTTACCGCTGTCGAAAAGAAGCTTAAGGCGTCGAATACAATCGAAAGCTATCAGGATATCATGGCTTATCATGGTATTAACGTTGCTTCCGATCTTAACTTCGCTCTTGGTGCTGAAATCGTCCGTGAGTGGGACCGCATGGTTCTTCAGGATATGCTCGATGGAGCTACCGGTGGTGCCGCCACCTTCGACCAGAGCGTTCCTGCTGGTATCACCTATACCGACCGCAAGGTTTGGATGGAAACCTTCTACGAGAAGCTTATCGATATCGATACGCAAATCTTCAAGAAGACCTATCGCAAAACCAACTGGATCGTTGTTCCTGCCGAAGTAGCTGGTTTCATGGAGAAGATGGCTGGTTTCCGCGCTGATGATGCTTCTACCATCGAGCAGAAGATTATCTCAACCGGTGGTCGCTACTTCATGGGTACTCTGAATAGCCGCTGGCGCATCTATGTTGATCCATTCTTCCCTTCCAATAAGGTTCTTATGGGTTACAACAATGCGTCTAACTGGATGGATACCTGCTACGTATGGGCACCTTACATCCTGTCCTACTTCTCCGATCCTTTCACGAATCCTGATACTTTCGTTACCACACGCGCTATCCTTAGCCGCGCCGGTATGAAGTGCGTCCGAGGGGATTTGTTAGGAGTATTAACAATTACCGGTTCGTGAAATGCTTAAAATAAGCGTTTAATTATCTTAAACGCTTAGAACAAATTCAAGGGGTGGAGAAATCCACCCCTTGTTTTCTTTTACAAAGAGTTATATAATTGGATGGAGAGTGTTATGAAAATAAAATATACTGGGTTGTACGAAAAGATACAGATTTGCTTGATCCAATATAGTTATTTTAAACAATTTGTCAGGAATGAATGGACCGAAACGCCTGATAAGATTGCAGAAATATTACTCAAGGAGGAATATTTCTTGTCTGAAGAAGATTTAAAATTCATAACCCCAATAGATAACTTACCGCAAGAAACTAAGATAGTTAAAGAAACAAAGATAGAATTTCAGGATTTACGATATAAGCTTGGTATTATAAGATTTGGAGCTTTGGGAGATTTAATAATGTTACTTCCAGTAGCTAGGCATTTAAAAAAGTTATACAATTTCAATATAACACTTATAACTCAAGATAGATTTGTTGCGACTATGAAGAGAGTTACAGATGCCTTTGATACTGTAATAAATATTGATTTGTATAAAAAATCAAACTATGATAAAACTGTATGTTTAGATGGGGTTCTTGAACAAGATCATAGTTTGACAAACAGCGAACGATTGATACATAGAACTAAATTATATGAGCGTTTCTTTGGAATAAGTGTGTCCAATTATGATTTTTCAATACCTATAACTGAAGATGAAATTTTATATTCGGAGAAGATATTAAATGTTGGTAATCAATAGAAGTAAAATGACACAAATATTAGATGTTCCATCGTCTATATTTCCAGTAGCAGTAAGTCCGGGAATGGTCGTAGAATCCACCGCATTTAAATATGTTCCTATGGATTATTTTAAAGAGTTTG
>Ga0302246_1002458_pt1 | contig 11103 bp, 10 predicted proteins | sample AAG_UR_Trp_MG_FD_193533 | JGI IMG/M metagenome (GOLD analysis project Ga0302246, IMG submission 193533) | Enriched activated sludge microbial communities from anaerobic digester in WTTP, New Holstein, Wisconsin, United States - AAG_UR_Trp | ecosystem: Engineered > Bioreactor > Anaerobic >...
CTTTTGCAGCAATACCAGGTCGAGTTCAACATCCTGGCCACCGCGAATGCAGCTAACGCTGATCATCCGCTGGAAGTCTATCATTTCTTTCGCGATGAGGTTAAGGCCGGCTATGTCCAGTTCATCCCGATTGTCGTGCGTGACCAGAACTCAAGGACCGGCGTGGCGGAAAGCTCGGTCGGCGCTCTGCAGTACGGAAAGTTCCTTGCGGCAATCTTCGATGAATGGGTAAGCCGGGACGTGGGAAAGATGTTCGTTCTGAACTTCGACTTTTCGTTGGCGAACTGGCTTGGAGTGCCTTCGAACTGCCTCTTCTCGCCGGAATGCGGCACCGCACTGGCGCTGGAACGCAACGGCGACCTTTATTCGTGCGACCATTTCGTCAATCCGGAGCATCTGCTCGGGAATATCTTGAAGACGCCGATGCGGGCACTGGTCGATTCGGAGCAGCAGTGCCGGTTCGGGCGCGATAAGCTCGCGAAGCTACCGCAGTATTGCCGTAAATGTCCGGTCCTTTTCGCCTGTTATGGCGAATGTCCGAAAAACCGCTTCATTAACACGCCGGATGGTGAGGAGGGGCTGAATTATCTCTGCGATGGGTACAAGCATTTCTTTATGCACGTTGATCCAAAAATGAAGGCCATGGCGAAGCTGTTGCGTGAAGGGCGTTATGCGGATGAAATCATGGGTTCACCACAGCCGCAGAAAGGACACAACCAAAGAGGTTGTTTTCGGTGAAGAATCCAAACCAATGAGGAGGATGAAGTATGACCAGTAAACCTAACATCCTAATGATCGTGACCGATCAGGAATATGCCCACCAGTCTTTGCCTGCCGGGTTTGTTTTACCCGGCCGGGATCGTATTCATGCCCGCGGGGTCACTTTTAACAATCACCACGCCACCACCACAGTATGCACCCCTTCCCGCTCGGTGATTTACACGGGCAGGCATACACCGATCACACGCATGTTTGACAATACCAACTTCGCCTGGATCGATGATATGCGGGCCGATCCGGCAACCTTGCCCACCATCGGCCACATGCTGCGCGATCTTGGCTACCACACCGTCTTTAAAGGCAAGTGGCACCTCTCAGAGTTTCCAGACAAGGGCTCCCGTGAAGCGATGGAACCCTACGGCTTCTCCGAGTACCAGGATTGGGGCGATGTGCAAGGCGGGCCTATGGACGGGCTTTTAAAAGATCCTAAGATTGCTGATGAGGCCGTTGACTGGCTGAAAAAGCGTGCCCCCGAGGTCGCTGCCGCTCAACCCTGGTTCATGACCGTGAACTTCGTCAACCCGCACGATGTGATGTTTTTCGATACCGACGCTGAAGAGATGGTTCAGATCAAAGGCATGTTCCCGATCTTTAGCGCGCCCGGCACGCCGCTTTACAACCAGAAATGGCAGACGACCTTGCCGGCCTCCTTCTTCGACGACCTGGAGGGACAGCCGCCGGCCGTCCGCAGTTACAAGCGCCTGTGTGACGTGTACTATGGCAAGATTCCGATGGACCGCCGGGACATGTGGCACAACCACGTCAATTACTACCTCAACTGCCATCTCGACGTGGACCGTCACATCGGGGCAGTGCTGGATGCACTGGAAGCAAGCGGTCAGGCCGACAACACGATCGTCATCTTCACGGCGGATCACGGCGAGCAGGGTGGCGCCCATCACCTGCGCCAGAAAGGCAGCGTGGCTTTCCGGGAATCCGTCAACGTGCCGCTGGTGATCGCCGATCCGCGCCAATTCGGCGGAGGCCGGACGGATGCGGTGGGTTCACATCTCGACCTGGCGCCCACGATCCTGGCGTATGCGGGCCTGTCGGAGGCCGAGCGGCGGATGCGCTATCCGCTACTGAAAGGACATGACCTCTCGGGTGTGGTGGCGAATCCCGCCTCTGTCGGGCCCCGTGGCAACCGCGAGGAACCCGGCAAGGGCTGTCTGCTGACCTACGACATGATCGCCACCATCGACGCAGAATGGTTTAGCCGCAACGCGCCCAAGGTGTTTGACGCCGCCGCCGCCCAGGCCGGCCAGGAGTTCCATCGCGGTCTTGAGGCGTTCAAAGGCCTCGTCAACGAGATTGGCGTGCCGAACCTTGAAAAGCGCGAATTGTTCCGCGGCGTGTTCGACGGCCGCTACAAGCTGGTCCGCTACTTCGGGCTGGGCAACTACAACCTGCCCGCATCGGTCCAGCGGCTTCTGGCCGACAACGACGTCGCCCTCTACGACCTGTTGCTGGATCCCGAGGAAATGGAGAACCTGGCCAATCCGGCCCATCCCAAGTACGACGAAAAAGTGCTGTCGGCCATGAACCAGAAACTCAATGCGCTGATCGCCGAGGAGATCGGGGAAGACAAAGCCATGTTCATCCCGCCGAAAAAAGATTAACTTAACCGAACGACGTTAGAAGGGGAGAGGTTAAGTGGCCAAGGTCTCCCTCTGGAACGTCGTTCAGTAAATATGTGAGTAAATATGTGAGAAACAATTAAGCTTGGAGGTAATTATGTCTTCAAAAACAAAAGACAGTCGGACAAAGGTGACCGGGGATAAGTTTCCCGCGTCTTCGTCGGCACGGATGATGAAGTGCAGATTCATCAGTAAGTTTATATTATTGGGAATAATAGTTCTTGCTGGGGGATTAGACATATCTTTCGCTCAAGAAAAAAATGTGCCGGCCGGTGCAACGGGAGTAGAGTATTTAACTGTCCCCACCGCGTCCGAAGTATCATCCGACTGGTTGAAACGCGAAACGCTTACCGGCGACTGGGGCGGCCGTCGAACTTCATTAAAAGAACAGTATGGCATCACACTCGCCCCTCGACTGACACAATTCTATCAGGGGCTCTCTGCCGGCGACGGTGATCACGATTTTAAATATGGCGGCAAGGCTGACCTCATGCTCGATGCCGACCTCAGCAAGCTGGGCTTTTGGAAGGGCTTCTCGCTAACCGTCCACGCCGAATATAATTATGGTGAGAGTGTTACCGGGGCTGGGGGTACGTTGGTCCCGCCTAATACGGCGCTCGTTTTTCCAGGGATGGAGGGCTCCGACGCCTTTGACCTGTCGAGCGTTTATTTTACGCAGCACTTTAGCAAATCTGTTTCCCTGTTGTTCGGCAAGATCAACATGATGGATATCGCTGCCAGGACGCCGTTCAAGGGCGGTGCCGGCATCGACTCGTTCTGGAACCTTACCTTCGTCGCGCCTCCCAGCGGCCTTGTCCCGCCCTATCTCTTCGGTGGCTTGTTGAGTGTGCGGACTGAGCCCGCCACTTTCGGCTTGTGGATCTATGATCCTAACAGCGTGATCAACAAGACAGGTTTCGAAGAGCCTTTCGCCAACGGAGTCACGATCCGCGGGAGCGTTGATTTCCCCGTCACCATCGGTGGTCTCAGCGGGCATCAAGGATTTGTCGCCTTGTACAGCAACGAGGAAGGCACCGACCTGAACGACATCGGCGACACCTTCCTTCCACCGTTTCCTCCAGATTATCCTGACATTAAGGATCGTAATTACTACTTCGCCTATACGTTCGACCAATATCTTTATCGGGTGAGCAAAACTTCTAAGGAGGGCTTCGGGCTCTTTGGCCAGTTCGGCATCTCGGACGGCAACCCCAGCAAGCTACACTGGTCGGCCCTCGTGGGCATAGGCGGCACTGGATTGATTCCGGGCCGGAGCCGGGACAACTGGGGAATCGGTTATTATTACGATTCCCCGAGCGGGGATTTGAAGGAGGCCCTTTCGCCCCTTCTGACGATCAGAGACGAACAGGGGGTGGAAATTTTTTACAACTTCGCAGTGACACCGTGGTTCACTGTGGGCGCGGACTTGCAGGTTATCAATCCTTCTCTAGGAGAAGACACCGCTATCTTTCCCGGGCTCCGTTGCGTCACAAGGTTCTGAAGCCACGGAAAAAAGGGAAGGGAAGTTAGATATCGGTATCGCTCCTTGATCGCGGCTTGAACGGTTCGATTGATGGGAGTCGGAGGAAGGGGTCAGGAGTCGATTCTTGACCATAGTTCGGCCGATTGCCGCCGAACCGGACTGGCGAAATCAGCGTAGGTTGTGGAAGTCTCTGACGTTTGGCCAGGGGGTGGTGGAGCAGGTCAGCGGGCAGTCTCGCGAATGCTCTTCCGGTTGGCTGGATTGGTGTCCATCGCTCGAAAGGTGTGGAGCCACTGCTCGAATGTGAGATCACCGAGGAGGTGGACGTCTACTGCGGTGGCGATCACAACACCTCTTGCCCCTGTTGCATACCCGAAGTCCTCCGCTAGACTGTAACACGGCCGGTCCTCCGTGTGCGTGTTGCGCCCGGCGTGCGGCGACGCGCTGGCGCTGGGGCACAACGGCGATCTCTACTCCTGCGACCATTTCGTCGAGCCGAACCACCGTCTCGGCAACATCCTCGAGACGCCGCTGGCGGAACTGGCGTGGAGCGAGAAGCAGCGCGCCTTCGGGCAGGCCAAGTCAGCCGCACTGCCGCGCGCGTGCCGGGAGTGCAAGTGGCTCTTCACCTGCCACGGCGAGTGCCCGAAGAACCGCGTTTTGAAGACGCCGGATGGCGAGTCGGGGCTGAATTGGCTTTGTGCGGGGTTGAAAGCGTTCTTCGCGCACACGGAGCGGCCCATGCGGATCATGGCCGATTTACTGCGGAAAGGCAGACCCGCCTCCGAGGTGATGGCCATCCTGGCCGGCGACCCGGCTGCTTCCAAGAAAAAATTCTCCCAGGCAGGGAAAAATGCCCCCTGCCCGTGCGGGAGTGGCCAGAAATACAAAAAATATCACGGAAAAGAAAAGTAACCGGCGCATTGCGATCGGTGATGGGGATCGCAGAAATTATTTCAAGAGAGTGAATATATAGTGTGAGTTAACTTAGCGTTGTTTACATTGCCACCCCGTTTCGTGGCAGTTTTCGCGCTCAGGGTTGGGTGCGGGGCCTCATTCAGCGTATCGTATCCCTTCCTCTCCACATTCTTCCTCTTCCCGTGGATATTGTAAGCAGAAATCCCAATGTAATTAGTGATTTGCTTGGTCAGACGAAATTGCCTTTAGAGGTCCGGGGAAAAATGCCAACCAGTGTTGATGGGATGTCACACAAGAATCCGGTGCTGCAGACCCTGGCGAAGATGCCGGTTGCTCCTGGGGTAAAGACGCACTCGGTTATAGCCATCGATGGCGACCAGGAACCGCCGGATGGCAATGATGGCGTTGTGGAGTATAAGAGCGCCCATCAGGACGGGGTGGAATCCGAGTACCTTGTCAGGAGTTTCCATTCCTGCCAGGGGCACCCCCTGGTCATAGAGGAAGTCAGGAGAATCCTTCTGGAACACCTGGAGTCAATTTCCACAACAACGGGGGATGGCGGTTGAAATGTAATACTCGCCGGGTACATGTTAATTTACCAGCGAAACATTCAGGATGCCTTCTACGAATACGGCGTCCAGATCATGTCCCCTGCGTACCGCGGTGATCCATGTGAGCCGAAAGCAGTGCCAAAAAAACAGGGGTATGCACCACCCGCCTGCAGGCCAGGTTGACAGTTTGGTTTCGATATTATTAACCGGTGAATAAACATCTCAAAAGTTGACAGGCCGGACTTGAAGTTTATGTCATCGTTCCGACTTCACAGAAAGTCATTTCGAATGAAACGCCTGCTGGTATAAGTGGATATTTATCCTTGGCTAAAACCCATAAAACGAAAATTTTAACTTAGGGCAGCAATAGGGTAGCAGAGAAAAATTTAAGGGGTTAAGCTATTTGCCTAACCCCTTGATTTCATTGGTGGGCGATCCGAGATTCGAACTCGGGGCCTTTGGTTCCGGAGACCAACGCTCTATCCAGCTGAGCTAATCGCCCGATATCGGGATACCCCTTCTTCAGGGATGAAATCAACGACAGGGCGGATTCATACTATGGCTTGGGAAAATATTCAATGTTTTTTCTAAACGAGGCTGAGAGCCTTTCTCTTAAAAAAACCTGCCGCCGCGCTTGAATTCGTCATGGACGATTCCTGAAAGATTTGCCGTTTTATCCCGTTTCTTGTCCACCGGGGCAGGTCATCCTTCGTCTTGCGCGATCAAGCGCGATTTGTTAAAGGTAACAACATGAATGATAAAATATTCAGGATTTTCATATTATTGATATTCCTGGCAGGGGTCTTTTCCTCTGCCGATGGCGCCGAGGCCGGTGGAAGCGTAACCAACATGCGCTACTGGACCGCACCCGACCACACGCGGATTGTTTTCGACCTGACCGCGCCGCCCGTCTTCGAAACCTCCCGTCAGGACGGGAATCTGACCGTGACCTTCCGGGAGGCAACCTGCGCTGAATCGGTTCCCCGGGAAACGCGGATCGATAAATCAGGGATCGGAAAGTTGACCGTTGCGGTGCCGTCTGAAGGGGATGTTCTGGTCCGGATGGAATTGGGAAAGGGCTCGGAGGCGAATGTCTTTCCCCTGAAGCAGTTCCTGGATAAACCGGACCGCCTGGTCATCGATATCGAGCTTCCGGAAGTGAGCCGGCAGGAAAGCCGGGTCCGTGAACAGATAAAGGTTTCAAAAAAGAAGAAGATTATCGTCATCGATCCCGGTCACGGCGGGGATGATCCCGGTGCCGTCGGAAGGAACGGGGCTTATGAAAAGGATGTCGTCCTGGCCATCGGCCGGCGGCTCAAGAAGAACCTGGACCGGCACGGCTTCTTCCAGGCCTACCTGACCCGGAACGGAGATTATTACGTTCCCTTTAACAAGCGGCTTCAGATTGCCCGCGAATACGGCGCGGATCTGTTCATCAGCGTTCATGCCGACGCGGCGAAAAACCGCGAAGCCCGCGGCAGTTCCGTCTACTGCCTGTCTTTGGGGGAAGCAAGCAGCGTGGCTGCGAAGATCCTCGCCCAGAACGAGAACCTTGCCGACATCGTGGGCGGAGCAAGGGATGCGGACATGAAGGAGGAGACCAATCCCATCCTGATCAACATGTGCCAGACGAACACGATCAACGTATCGAAGGCCTTCGGCATGAGTGTGCTCTGGGAACTGGATCACATCGGGGAGTTGAAATTCGACCGGGTCCAGGAGGCCCCTTTTCGTGTCCTTAAAATGCCGGAGATACCCGCCGTCCTGATCGAGACGGCCTACATCTCCAACCCGGATGAGGAAAAACTGCTCTGCAGCGCAGCCTTTCAAAGGAAAGTGTCGGATACGATTTCCCGGGCCGTTGTCCAGTTTTTCCTGAAAGAAGCGCCCGTTACGCCTCCGGGCGTACTCGTTCAAGCGGAATCCCCGAAAGAAACCGTCGGGAAGGAGATCTTGCCGGCGGACAAGCCGCTTCCCCGTCCGTTTTTCCTTTATACTGTAGAAAAAGGCGACACGCTGAACAAAATCGCCGTTCGTTTCGGGGTGACGCTCGGGGATCTTCTGGAGATGAACCGGTTGAAAATCGAGGATCCCCTGTACACGGGGAAACACCTTAAAATTGCAGGGGAGCGAAAAGATACGGAAACGGCTTTGCTGAAGAAAACAGACGATGGAAAAGCGGCCGGACGGCAGGAAACGCGAAAGGCGGTCAGGGGCGGCGACTTGGAAAAAACAAATCCGCCGTTTTTCTTTTACACCGTTGCCAGGGGAGACAGTCTGAGCCGGATCGCGGATCGCTTCGGGATGAGTTTGGGCAGCCTTCTGGAACTCAATCAACTGAAAATGGATGCCCCTTTATATGTGGGGAAACGCCTGAAGATTGCGGGAAAAGAAAAAGATTCGGCCAGGGCTTTGATGGAGAAGGAAAAGGATGGAAAGCCTCTCGGCAGTAATGAGACGAGGGAACCGGTCGGAACAAGGAGCGGTAAGATGACGGCCCCGTCGTTTTTCTCTTACACCGTTGCCAGGGGAGACAGTCTGAGCCGGATTGCGGATCGCTTCGGGGTGAGCTTGAGCAGCCTTCTGGAGCTTAACCGACTGAAAATGGGCGCCCCTTTATATGTGGGAAAACGCCTGAAAATTGAAGTTAAGGAGAAGACCCCGGAGATGGTCTTCGAATTGGAAAAAACTCGCGGAAATACGGCGAAAAAAAACAGCCCCGCCTATAAAACCTACCGGGTGAAAAAGGGGGATACACTACAGGATATTGCCAGGAAGCAGGGTGTTTCCCTGGCAGCGCTTCTCAGGCTGAACCATATGAAACGGGACGATCCACTCCATCAGGACCGTGTACTGATCCTCCTTGACAGCCGGGACGCTCGGTAAGTAAGGTGAGACAGCCATGAAATGGATAAAGATCTTTCTCGTTGCCGTGTTGATTCTGGCTATACCGGTGTCCGAGGCGTTTTCCGGGGCGAAGCCGCGTGCATCCCGGAAAAGCTTTTTCTCCGTAAACCCGGCCTTCCGGGCGGATGTCCTGGCCTTGGAGGCGGAGAAGAAACCGGACGACCTGATGAAACTGGATGAACAATCCGTCTCGTTGTTGGGTGATGATCTGCCGGTATGGGAGTCCGCTGGTCAGAATAGGTGGAATGAAGTCCGCTGGTTCGGGCTGACGTTGTCTCTTTCCCGCCTTGTGCCGGCACAGGAAAAGGACCGGAAAGAACCCTTTTCCGAAAAGGAACAGATGTCCTTTGAAACCTTGCTGCCTCTGATATTGCACGGATCGTCTCCGCAGGGTGACATGGAGGCCCTGGGAGAATTTATCAGGCCCCAGTTGAATCTGGGAATAGAATTTTAGCAATGATGAGAATATATCGGGGAGGTACATTTCATGAAGATATCCGACGGGCTTTACGCGTTCATCTGGCAGGATTATCGTGAAAACAACTGCAACACCTATTTCATCGACCGGGATAAGAAAATTCTCATCGATCCGGGGCATGACCATCTCTTCGGGCACGTGGAACAGGCTCTGCAACAGCGGGGCGTGCGGCTTTCCGAGATCGATTACGTTCTGATAACCCACGGTCATCCGGATCACCTGGAGGCGGCCTTCCGCCTGCAGAATCCTTCCCTTCTTGCCCTGAGCCGGGAGGAGTACCGGTTTATCCGGGAGTGGGCCGGTCCCCATTATGACATCCCCGAGCCGGACCTGTACCTGTCCGAAGGGCAGCTTAAGATGGGGGATGTGACTCTCGAAATTTTTGACACGCCCGGACATTCCCCCGGATCGGTCTGCCTGTACTGGCCGGAGAAAAAAGTGCTGTTCTCCGGGGATGTGATCTTCAACCAGGGGATCGGCCGTACGGACCTGCCCGAGGGGAGCGGCCCCCTGCTGAAGGAGAGCATCCGGAGGATGAAGAGCCTCGATGTCGAGATCCTGCTGAGCGGCCACGGGGAAATCCTGGCCGGGAAAGAGGCGGTACAGCAGAATTTCCGTTTCATCGAGGATTACTGGTTCCGGTATATCTGAAACCTCGGCGTCGCCTGCAAGGCGGTAAAATCGGCCCGGTCCGATGAACATAAAAAGTCTTGATTTCTCCGGTCTTCTATAATAAAAGGCCGGTTTACTTTGTAACATCCTAAATTTCTAGGACTCCTTGCTCGATCATGGTGATCGGGCTTCAGAGCCGAAAGGAGGCAGGTCATTGAGAAGGTACGATGTTGTTTTTATTGCTTTATCGAATCTCCCTGACACCGAGCTCAGCGAGATGATCGAACGTTACCAGGACATGGTGACGGTGCGCAAGGGGGCGATCATCAAGATCGAAAAATGGGGTAAAAGAAAACTGGCGTATGATATCCGCAAGCAGAACATGGGATTCTACGTCCTGTTCGATTTTGCCGGGGACAGTCATATTGTCGATGAACTGGAGCGCAATCTCAAGATCGACGATAAGATCCTGAAATTCCTCACCGTCAAGACCGCCGAAGAGATTACCGCAGCGGAAGTGGATGAAATCATCGCGGCGGCAGCCAAGGCAGGCCAGGCAGAGGCGGAAGGCGCCGAGCCCAAGGTTATCGTCCCGGAAGGGGCGGATAAGGCCGCCACGGCTGAAGCAACGGAAGCAAGTGTTGATGCGAAGGAGGAAGAGAAATGACACCAGGAAATTATCAGTCCCGTCCTCAGGGTGCTCGGCCCCAGAAGAAATTTTTCCATCGAAGGAAATTCTGTCGGTTCTGTTCCGATTCCAATTTGAAAATCGAGTACAAGGATCCCATGTCATTGCATGATTTCCTGACCGAACGCGGCAAGATCATGCCCCGGAGAATCACGGGAACCTGCTCGAAACACCAGAGGGAAATAACCCTTGCGATCAAAAGGGCCAGATCGATTGCTCTGCTGCCCTTTGTCGTGGCGGACGGGAAGTAAACCGGGGCGAGGGACCCTGTTTTCTGCTGTGCGGAAGAGTCGCCGGCCGGATTGGGCGGCGTTGTCCTTGTTACAGCGGATTCCTTCCCCCTCACCCGAACATCATGTGGAAAGCTTTCACTTTTTGTAGGGTACGCTCCTTGTCTCTTCCCGGGTGAACCCCAAACGGGTACGGGTTGTGGACTGGGGTGTTTCAGAAAGTACAGGAGGATTCAGATGCAGGTCATTTTAAAAGAAGATGTCAGTGCTCTTGGCAAAGCGGGAGACGTCGTCAAGGTCGCCGACGGCTACGGGCGGAATTTTCTCATTCCCCAGGGTCTTGCCGCCGAGGTCAACAGCCGGAATATCCGTATGATCGAGCAGGAGAAGAAACAGATCCTGCAAAAGATGGAGAAGGAAAAGAAAAAGGCGGAGGGTTTTGCCGCTCAACTGGCGGCGGTCGTTTGCACCATCGCCAGGAAGGTTGGGGAGCAGGATAAGCTGTTCGGTTCCGTGAACGCCAGGGATATCGAAGAGAATTTATCGCAGCAGGGGATCGAGATCGACCGAAGAAACATCCTTCTGGACGAACCGATCAAGGCCCTCGGTGAGTTTCCCGTGAGAGTCAAATTGAACGCCGGTGTGAGCGCCGAGATTAAAGTTGTTGTTGTCGGAGAAGACTGATGTTTGATGACGCCGGTTCGATCAGGACGGGCGTCATGGTTTGTTTTGCATCTTCCCCTCAACATCACCCGAGTTGACGGCAGGCCGGATTATTTTTATTGTCAGGTCTCTGCGCATATGCCCGCAAAAACGGAT
>Ga0302246_1002459_pt1 | contig 11100 bp, 9 predicted proteins | sample AAG_UR_Trp_MG_FD_193533 | JGI IMG/M metagenome (GOLD analysis project Ga0302246, IMG submission 193533) | Enriched activated sludge microbial communities from anaerobic digester in WTTP, New Holstein, Wisconsin, United States - AAG_UR_Trp | ecosystem: Engineered > Bioreactor > Anaerobic >...
TCCGTTACATCTACCTTCCTACCTATGTGGTTTATCATTCTCCATGGTATTGGGGTTATTATCCCTATTACTGGAAACCCTGGAGAGCATATTACTGGGATTTCTATTACGGATACCATTACAACTGGCATACATATTACTACACTTACTACCGTCCTGCTAATTTCTACAGGTATACTTATTACAACAACTATTATTTCAAACATTATCGTACTCATTCCGTGACTGTACACACCTATAAAGATGCAGGGAAGTATAATTATTCATACTCCCGCCCCGATCTGCGCAGCGAGGGAATAGCTGAATATCAGCGCAGGGTAAGTGATGTAGGGCGTAGTACAAATACCGGTGAAATATCTGCTCCAAGACGTAATGCTCAGGTAGGAGCCGAACCGGCATCACGCAGTTCTTCAACCACAGGTACTCAGATCGGTACCAGGACCACAGGAAGACCTTCAGGAAATGATGCCGGCGGAAGACAATCTCCTGATGTAAGAGTGAAGCAAAATGATGTTCAAACAGGTGCAAGCCGGACAACAACCAGACCTTCTTCATCCGGAACAATTGAGCAGAGAAACGAAACCCAGAGCCCTCAGGTAACGCCACGTACTTCTCAGCCCGGAACAACAGCTCCTGCCAGTCGTGAAACAAACAGGAATGTTATAAATCCTCCATCAAGAGAGCAACCAGGAAGAACTGTCATTACCACGCCTTCTGAAAAGCAGGATGTAAGCAAAAGAGCCAATGAAAATGCCGGACGTGTTTCGAGCGGTCAGAGTACAAAGGAAACAAGGAGTAGCACTGTAGTGACCCCTCCGGCTTCGAAGCAGGAAACAAGATCAGTCAGTACTCAGCCTAAACCACAGCCTGCAGTTAAGGAAAGCATAAAAAATGAACCATCAGGAAATACAGGCAGGGTATCGGGAGCTAAAAGTGAAGGTAAAACCCTGACCCCTCAGAATTCAGGAACATCAAAAACCAATTCTGATAATAGATCTTCAGCAGGTGCCAGAGGTGGAAGATAAAACTTTAAGATATAATAAAAAACCCGGACTTAAACCCGGGTTTTTTTTATTGTATTAAGCTATAACTTTGGTAATAAGGATTATAATGCTTTTTTTTGTTTTTAAAAACCTTCTCTCACTATAAATTCCTGAGATACGCCAAGAGTTGTGAGCTGTTTTTCAACAGCCTCCATCATTGGGTCAGGTCCGCAGAGATAAAAATATTTAAGCTGCCTGTTCATCTGACTCTTTATAAGATCGGCTGTAATAAAGCCATGTGCGTATCCTTCGCGGGTTTCGGCTGAAAGAACGTTAACAAAATTATTTCCCAGCAGTTTTCTGAAATCATCTTCAAGAATAATATCAGCTTTTGTTTTATTTGCAAATATCAGCTTGTTTCCGCCAAGTTTATTTTGTTTTTCAAGGTCTTTCATTATCGCAATAAATGGTGTAATACCTGCTCCGCCGGCAATAAAAATCCCTTCGCCTTTATATGCAATATCACCAAAAACATCGTGAATGAACAATTCGTCGCCAGCCGACAACGAAAGCAACTGGTTTGTAACACCGTTATGTGAAGGATAAACTTTAATATTAAATTCTACATAGTCATCACCGGGAAGCGAAACAAAAGTAAAAGCCCTTAATTCCTGTTCCCATCCTTCTATGTTGAGCGATATATCGGCAGCCTGCCCGGGCTGATAATTAAGGGATTCAGGCTTTTCAGTAACAACTCTAAGAACATCATGGGTAAGATGTTCAATTTTTTTGATCTTTACTAGTTTTGACATAATTAATGAGTTTTAATATTTGATTGAATGATAATAAATTTTTCGATTTTAAAATGTGATATTTTAATATACAAAAAGAGTTTGTGGAAAAATGAAAATAAAATTCCTTATCACAAATTTTTGAACTAATAAACTTAAAAACAGCCTGAATTGTTCATGAAAAACCTTAGAAATGCGTTCTTTAGTTAAAAAAAACATCTCCCATCCGGTTCATTAACAATAGCCTGCACCATTTCGTCAATCAATGGTTTTGATATTTTGTTGAAAAACACAAATAGTTATTCAAAGTCTTGTTTTTATAAAAATTGTATCTTCACCGCTTCATTTTAATCACCCCAGTTATGAAGCAATTAAGAAATTCAAGTCGTTACAGTATCTTATTGTTCTTTTTTGTTAGTTCCTTTTTTCTTGTTAATCAAACACTTAATGCGCAGACCTTAAACCAAAAGTTGAAAGCATTAAGGCCCGGCATGTCTGCTGCAGAAGTGCTATCAGAAGTGGGAGAGCCTAAGGAAAAAATAATTCTTCAGCGCTGGTTTTATGAGCAGCAAAATCAGGTAGTGGTCAGCGAAGGCTATATTACAGATATCAGGTTGAATCCTGAATTAAAGGATAAAAGCATCAGGTTCAGCGGTAAGCATAATAAAAATATTCCGGGAGATGAGGTTAGGTTATTAAGGATTGGTATGCAAGCTGATAAAGCTTTGGAGATAGCCGGGCAACCTCTTCGCATTCAAGACGGCGAAGACTGGATCTATAGTAGTCGTCAGCGTATTGAAATGATGGACGGTGAGTTTTACAGGGCTGATATACATCTGAAAGCTTCTCTTGAAACCCTTGACTGGGTCAGATTAAACTTTAGCCCCGGCGGACTTCTGGTAATGAATATTACAATTGCCTTTATCATGTTTGGAGTGGCTCTTGGTATCAAACTAAGGCATTTTAAGATGTTGATATCAAAACCTAAACCGGTTATTCTTGGTGTAGTTTCTCAGTTTATTGCCCTGCCTGCATTAACCTTCCTGCTTGTCCTTATTATCCGCCCGACCCCAAGTGTTGCCATGGGTATGATACTTGTTGCAGCCTGTCCTGGCGGCAATGTTTCAAATTTCCTGACCTCAATAGCTAAAGGTAATGTCGCTTTATCGGTTACACTTACAGCAATTGCTACTATTGTAGCTGTTTTTATGACCCCGTTCAACTTTGCTTTCTGGGGCAAGCTTTATTCCGATGCTTCAAATCTGGTGATCCCGATAAGTATTGACCCTGTGGAAATGTTAACAACAGTGGTGATCCTACTTGGCATTCCGGTTATCTTAGGTATTGGTTTTGCCAATCGTTTTCCTAATGCTACCCAAAGAATCATGAAACCTGTGCGTATAATTTCCATGACTTTATTCCTTGGATTCGTGGTTGCTGCCTTATCTTCGAATTTCAATTATTTTCTGAAATATATCCATCTGATCATTCTTATAGTTCTGGCACATAATGCTCTGGCTTTATTAGCAGGCTTTTCAATTGCTTCGCTTGGGCGTACATCGCGTCGTGATCGCCGTACTATTTCAATAGAAACCGGAATTCAAAACTCAGGTTTGGGTCTGGTTCTTATTTTTAATCCAAGATTATTTGATGGTGCCGGTGGTATGGCTTTTATTGCTGCATGGTGGGGGATATGGCATATAATTTCGGGTATAATCATGTCGTATTTCTGGTCGAAAAGACCGCTGCCGGAACTGGAAACTGAATAACAGAATTATCTGCTTATGTCTGTTAAAAGAGAAAATATTGAAAAATGGTCAGGGTTATACAATTGCCTGAAGTATTATGTGGATTTTTCGCTGAATTGTTATTACAGGATAACCACTGTTGGCAAGGAAAAACCTGATCTGAAAGAACCTCTGATCTTCGTCGGGAACCATCAGAATGCCCTTATTGACAATCTTGCAATCCTGTCGCTCTATAACTGGCAACCAGTCTTTCTGGCCAGAAGTGACATTTTTAAAAATAAGTTTCACGCCAGAATCCTCACCTTTTTGAAGATGCTCCCTATTTTCAGGATAAGGGATGGCTATTCGGCATTGCAGGAAAACGATGCCATTTTCAAGAAGACCATAGATGTTCTGCAAAATCATAATGGGCTGGTCATTATGCCTGAAGGTAATCATCTGGGTAAAAGGAGGTTACGAAGGTTAAAAAAAGGTGTTGCCCGTATTGCATTTCATGCTGAAGAAGCTTTGGAGTTCAAGATGGGAATAAAAATAATACCTGTAGGATTTGATTATTCTGATTATAAAACTGTTGGAAGCACCTTATTAATAAATATCGGCGAGCCGGTTGAAGTTGCACCTTTCATTGATCTGTACCGTACCAACCCAGCACAGGCTTATAATGCACTATTGCAGGAAATATCAGAAGCTATGAAAAATGTTATGCTTCATATTGAAGATGACGGTCATTATGATGAGGTTTTTACATTGGCTGAGCTTGCATTGATAAGGTATAAACTGAATAATAAGAAAGTGCCGGATCCTGAGGGTTTTAATGTAAAAAAGAAAAGGATTGCAGAACTTGAAGAATTAACCAAAAATTCACCTGCGGAATATGAGCTGCTGATAGAAAAAATAAAGACATTCAACACATTCCTGCAGCAAAATAAACTTAAGCCTGCTGAATTACTAACAGTGAATACCAGTATGTTGTGGACTGTAATACAGTCACTTATATTATTGGCTACATTCCCTGTTTTTGCTTTTTCCTTTGTGAACCTGATTTTACCTCTGGCTCTGACCCGTTATGCAAGTTCGCGGTTCCCGGATCATCATTTTATTGCTTCTGTAAGGCTGGTTGTAGGTTTAGTGACATTCCCGGTGTTCTTCATACTTCAAACCATTCTGTTTGGTATAATTTCCGGGTCCTTGCTTCATGCTCTTGCATACTTTGTCACTTTGCCATTAAGTGCTATATTTGTCTTTCATTGGCGGGAACAATTCTATCTGCTAAGATCAAAATTCAAGGTTCTTGCGATGAGAATATTCAAACCTGCAAAATTCAGGCAGTTGATTAACGGGATTAACCTATAATTTTTCTTCCATGATAAAAATCTTCCCTGTTGAAAAAATAAGAGAGGCGGATGCCTATACCATTAAAAATGAACCGATCTCTTCAGTTGACCTGATGGAAAGAGCTGCTACCCAATGCTTTGACTGGATCCATAACAGAAAACCCCATGGGAAAACAATAAAAATATTTTGCGGAACCGGAAATAACGGGGGAGACGGACTTGTAGTTGCAAGACTTCTTGCTTCAGAAACTTATAAATGCGAAGTTTTTATAACAGGGTTTTCTGATAGATTTACTGAAGATTTCCTGATCAATCAAAAACGTTTGGAAGCATTTCCCTCAGTGCCTGTAACTGTTATAAAGGATGGCTATGAATTTCCTGAAATTGGAAAAGATGATCTGGTCATTGATGCCATTTTTGGTTCAGGATTATCAAAACCGGTTCTGAATTTCCCTTCAGCACTGATAGAGCATATTAATAATAGCGGGGCTGTCATCATTGCCGTTGACATCCCATCAGGACTTTTTGCCGACAAATTACCCTCACGGGATCCGGGAAGCATAACCAGGGCAGATTATACCCTTACTTTTCAGTTCCCAAAGCTGAGTTTCTTTTATGCCGAAACCGAACAATATGTTGGTGAATGGCATGTTTTGCCTATTGGTTTGCATCCTGAATTTATAAGTAAAAATGATACTACTCATTTTTTATCAGAACCTGAGGACATCAGAAACCTGATTAAAACCAGGAATCGTTTTTCACACAAGGGAAATTTTGGTCATGCTCTGCTTATTGCCGGTTCGTATGGGAAAATGGGTGCTGCAATAATTGCTGCCAAAGCATGTTTGCGTTCCGGAGCCGGTTTGGTTACTGCCCATATTCCTAAAAAAGGCTATGAAATTATGCAAACCGGTTTTCCTGAGGCAATGGTTTCAGTGGATGAGGAAGAACTGTGTTTTTCCGGAATCAAAGACCTTTCAGCTTATAATGCTATTGGTATCGGTCCGGGCATAGGTACACATGAACAAACTCAGAATGCTCTTAAATTATTGATACAAAACTCGGGATTCCCTCTGGTCCTTGATGCTGATGCCCTGAATATTCTAAGCGAGAACAAAACATGGCTCTCGTTTTTGCCTCCGGGTTCTATTCTTACCCCACATGTAAAAGAGTTTGAGCGACTTACATCAAAAGCCAATGATGCTCTTGAGCGGAATCAGATGCAAATTGAGTTTTCAAAGAAATATAATGTCTATGTGGTTTTAAAAGGTGCTTTCACTTCGGTTTCAACACCTGACGGCAAATGTTATTTTAATCCTTCAGGTAATCCGGGTATGGCAACCGGTGGCAGCGGCGATGTTCTTACCGGTATCACTCTTTCTTTGCTTGCACAGGGTTATACACCTTTTTCAGCTTGTATCACCGGAGTGTACCTGCATGGACTTGCCGGTGACATTGCCGCCGAAAGCAAGGGTTATGAAGCATTGATAGCAGGAGATATCATTGATAATCTCGGAGAAGCTTTTCAATCTCTTTACAATTTGCTATAATACGATTTGTATTTACAAAAAAGAATTATACAAATACGGAAGGTAGCAATTCTGTCTGCTGGTTGCCAAAGCCTCAGTTCAATTCCGATAGAAATCGGAACTTAAAACGCAACTCCGTAACCTACATTGCGTTTAAACCCTGATTATTAAGGACAGGTTTTATTTTGATTTAAAGTATTTATAGACCAGTCCTGCTAAAGACGCACCAACAATTGGAATTAAAATAAATAACCAGAGTTGTGATATTGCCCAGTCGCCTACAAAAATTGCTTGACTGATACTTCTTGCAGGATTTACAGAAGTATTGGTGACAGGTATGCTTATCAAATGGATTAGAGTTAAAGCAAGACCTATAGATAGCCCGGCAAAACCTTTTGGTGCTTTTTCATCTGTCGCTCCTAAAATGATTAACAAAAACATAAATGTCATTACCAATTCTGATATAATTGCAGCTGTCATACTATAACCACCTGGTGAATGTTCACCATAACCATTTGCTGCAAACGAACCTATCTCGCTTCCGTTCCCGGTAACAATAATATATAGAACACCTGCTGCAGCAATACCGCCGAGTACTTGAGAAACGACATATGGCAATATTTCTTTAGCACTTATTCTGCCACCCATCCATAGTCCAATAGTTACTGCCGGATTTAAGTGAGCACCCGAAATGTGACCTAATGAATAGGCTATCGTTAAAACAGTAAGGCCAAATGCGAGAGCTACTCCCAAAAGGCCAATACCAATTTCTGGAAATCCAGCAGCTAAAACTGCACTTCCACAACCACCCATAACCAACCAAAAGGTTCCAATGAATTCAGCTACATTTTTTTCATATTATATTATCATTAATTATTCCCTACTCATCTGGCTTTTCGGTTACGCCCCGTTTTTTTTGAGTGGGTTCAGGTCTCCACTTTTTTTTAAATTATTGAAAATGTTCTTTGACTGTTCTCTTGTCTGTCAACAGAGAATTCGTCTTAAACTTTCCATAACTTGCTTACACCCAGCCAAAAGGTTGTACTATATAGCAACTTAAGCTTAAATACCCAACTTTTGTGGCGGATTTGAAAAGCAAATATACAAAAAGTTCCTACAAGTCATCAAAAGGGCTTTTTCATGCTTTTTGGATAAGTGAGGGTGGGTTTCTGTTGCTAAGTTATTATTAGACTGGTGTTTACAAGATAGAATCATACAAATACGGAAGATAGCTATTCTGTCTGCAGGTTGCCGAATCCTAAGACTCAGTTCAATTCTGATAGCTATCGGCACTTAAAACTACACTCCATAAACTGCATTGCGTTTAAGCCCTGATTATTATAGTGCGTTTTTTATTTCTTTTTCAATTTCAGATATCATTTCAAGAACAGGTTCAAATAGAGGTTTAACTGATTCATAATCGTAATCATACATGTTTTCATAATCCCCTTTCTGCCTCCAATCGTATAGTTGAGCAAGTAGTTTTCAGTATTTTATGTCCATTCTACCAGTCTTGATGAAATGTAGCGAGGATTGACTCTTCATACCAGGATGTGACTGGGGATATATTTAATTAACAACCAGAAGAGCATTCACAGCATAAAAAACAGCGTAGTACAAGCGGTTAATAGCAGAATTCCAAAATCCATTCTCAGCCAGTAATTTCGCAGCATCTACAGTTTTATATACTGTTTCAATCCTATTTTTCGAGTATTCAAGTCGTTCTTCTCGTGTCATAGTTGAATCCCCTGTCTCATTACATTGAAATAGTATGGAGTGATTCTTTGCCTAGTATTCCACTCCTGTTTTGAGTAAACAAATATTGATAGGGGTTCACCCGTTTGAAGTTCGAGCTCATAGAAATGGTCTCTAAATACTTTCTCCTTTCTGATATCTACAGGTTAGTCAGTTAACACAAGTATATCCCAATCAGAATCACTTCTTGCGTCACCTCGTGCTCTAGAGCCATATAGAATTACTTGAGCATTAGGATCAATCTCAGAAATGTTCATCTTTATCAACTTGCTAATATGTTTTGACTTTTCGTCCATAAATGCAAATATACGAAAAATGTAGGTTTTCTTTGTTTTCTTCAGATAAAATGCACTATAACGGCCAGCTAATTGGCGCCAGCCACATTTTAGCATTAATTTATAAACGAAGATACAAACTTTATTTTAAAGTAAATTCTCAAACGAAGCATTTATTTGTGGCTGGAGTCAAATAGCATGTTATGTTCCCGTTCTATCTTTTTAATTGTTTTCTATTATTTCAAAAATTAAGTTTGATAATGTATTAATATCACTTTCAATAGTTCCTTGCATATATCTTTCGTAAATTTCTTTATTGTCTGGTGGGTTGAGGTTTAGCTTTATGTTTTTCTCTAAAGCAAGAAGTCTTAGAAATTCTCGTTGTGTTCTTCCATTTCCTTCTCTAAAAGGATGAAGAAAATTAATGCTGTCTAATATTTAAGCCAATTTGTGTGCTATTTGCTTTTTATCGTTTTTCGAAATTCCTTTGTATTCAATGATTAATGAATCGATATATCTAAAAGCGTTGTCAAAGTGTGTGGTTGGGAAGAATTGTTTACCACCTTTATTTATTTCTACAGTTCTTTTTTTACCTGCCCAACTATATAAATCCTGAAAAAGATGCTTGTGGATTTCGAAAAGACTTTCAATTCCTTTAATCTTTATGGGCTTTTCATACAATTCATCTAGTCGTTTTGATACCGCACCACTTTCTACGAAAGCTAAATCATCTTCATCTGTAATACCTTGCAGGTTTCTCAGTATTCCAGATTTAGGGTCAGTATAAGTATAATCAGGGTCAATATATTTATATGAATTAGACATAAGCTTTTTGTTTAGCAAATGCTACTAACTCGCTCAACGAAATTTTGCCAGTTACATAGTCTCGAATAATTTCAATTCCTTTTGGTGTTGGTTTAAAACCTTCAAACATATTGCTACCTAAAGCATATGCAGTACTTTCTAATGTTTTTAAATCGTCAAACTTTACTCCCATTATAGTAAGCTTGTTTCTGTCTATTTCTATTGTATTATACATATTCTTAGGCTTTAAATATCTAACTACAAATTTAATTAATTATTCTCTCTTTTCCATAGATTTTCCTGTTTTTTAGAATGGGACATAACTTGCTTACACCCAGCCAAAAGGTTGTACTATATAGCAACTTAAGCTTAAATACCCAACTTTTGTGGCGGATTTGAAAAGCAAATATACAAAAAGTTCCTACAAGTCATCAAAAGGGCTTTTTCATGCTTTTTGGATAAGTGAGGGCGGGTTTCTGTTGCTAAGTTATTATGAGACTGGTGTTTACAAAATAGCTCGAACTGTTTTATAGTATTTACTATAGGAATATGGAATTTTCAGTTGACTATAATTTGTAGCCAACTGGCTGCCTTACTTTTTTGTAAACTGGCAGCTATCTGCTGGTCTTTGGCTTTAATGTTGGCTTATGGGGCTTGGCAAACCGATTGAAGTTCACGAACACCATTTTAAACATACAACTCGTTAGCAAGTGTGTGGCTGGGATTACACTATGATTTATCCAGGCTCGTTTACAAATGTTTTTTCGTAATCACTTCTACTGAGAACGGTATCATATAATCCCACTTCTTCTCCTTCGTGTTTGTTAATTCCGGTATATTCCAAACTGGCATCTTCATACCTTTTGAATTTATATACTGCATCATTCATTAATGCCGAATTAAAAACGTTCAGACTCACTAATAATTCAAAGTCCTTTACTGAAAGTCCGGTGACCTTTTTGAAGAGTCCCGGTTCTAACTGGATGATTACATCTTTTAAACTCCGTTCTCTAAAATCAGTCAGATACATAAATACAGGTATACGAGTTGCAAATTTGATAAGCTTTTCTTGAATTTGTTTTCGCAAGCTCTTGTATTTCTTTTCTTCCTCTGTAAGTTCCTTTTTTTCTTTTTTTGTCAGTTCGCGGTCGTTGGCTTCTTTCTTTGCTTTCTTAACACTCTCCGATTTATTGATAATGGTTTCAATGTCCTGATTCAAGTTCCTGAATCCTTCAATATTCATTAAAGCGTTCATTGCTTCTTCATTAGCCATCAGGCGGGCAAGTGTATTATTGTCTACATTTACAAGTAAGGCACTTTCCCAACGTCTTGCCAAAAGGGTAGCAGTTGTGCCACTCATAGCAATATCCAAAACTCCTGCTGCATCTATTTGTTTCATAGAACTACCGTCATACGCCAATACGGGCAGGAAGTTGATAAATTCTTCCACATTCTTTTCAGGATTGGGCTGATCTACATTCAAACGGCAGGCATAATCTGCTATCTGTCTGAGTGCCCGGTTGGGTGCAAAATCAAACACATAGCACTCTTCTTTCAAAATGTCCTCTTTGTTTGGCGACTTACTGTCAGGGTTCCTGATAACCCAAGGCGTTTGCACCCTGAAAGCAGCCTGAAAATAGGTTTCGGGACTTGAAGAATTTCGCAGCATAAAAATTCCTGTCCAGGGTTTTACTGAAACGCCTGTGGTCAATTTTCCACAAGAAAGAGTAATGGATTTAGATGCCAAGGGGTTGTCGGTCATTGCATCTAAAACGGGTGGTAGGGCTTGTACACCAATTCCCGCCTGTGAACCTGCGGCAACCACTACGTTGTAATCGTGGTAGAATTTATTCTGTCTTTGCTTCAATAGATTTGCCATTG
>Ga0302246_1002461_pt1 | contig 11097 bp, 7 predicted proteins | sample AAG_UR_Trp_MG_FD_193533 | JGI IMG/M metagenome (GOLD analysis project Ga0302246, IMG submission 193533) | Enriched activated sludge microbial communities from anaerobic digester in WTTP, New Holstein, Wisconsin, United States - AAG_UR_Trp | ecosystem: Engineered > Bioreactor > Anaerobic >...
CGATATTCAAATCACTGTAGTATTCACCGGCGATGTAGTATGAGCCGCTGAACTTCACATCCACGGCCGAGGCGGGCATGCAGAACGCCGCGACCATGGCCAGTGAAAGCAAAACGATCCAAAGTTTCTTCATCTCTTTTTTTCCTCCTGTTTGTGAAAACATGCTTGCCTTGGACCTCCCGGGCATGTCGTGGGAGATCCGCCTGTGCTGTCCTAAACACCTTCCGTCCCTTATGCGGGCGCCCTCGGTGGCCGGCTGTGCCGGCAGGGACCCCGAGACCCTTTCCCCATGAATTTCCCCTGTTGCCCCCTTTCTCTTTTATTTTGCGTTAGGGAACTCCTAACATTTCGACCGGTCCCTGTCAAGGCGGAACCGGAAGCCGTCATCCGCCGCAAGATGCCGCGGCATACAAAAGGATAGCAACATGCGTACCAGATGGGGCAAAAGCGGCATATTTACGGCGGGGGCGGGTAAGTCGCCGGTATCATGAGCGGTCCGCCCGGTGTTTTTTCCGGATACCGGGAAGGTTTTTCTTTTACGACGCGTTTGATGAGGGATTGCCACAGCGCTGTTGCAGAAATGCAACACACGGTTTGTGTTTTTTCAACGACTCCAAAGCGAATGACCATTTGCCACCCTGTCATGCCGGGTTCCGACCCGGCATCCATCGGCAGGGTGTAACGTTCCGGAAATGGACCCCGGGTCGGAGCCCGGGGTGACAGGGAACAGAGGCATGACGGCCGGGCAATGGATAACGGCATTCAAAGCCGAGTCACCATGTCATTCTTCTGTGTTAAAAAAAGTCAAGCCGTCACATAGATGGTCGCTCTTTCAAAATTAAAAAAAGTTAAGAGAATGCCATAGGGGTGCGATCTGAGGCGTCAGCCGAAGAATCTCTTCCGTTGAATATATCGTTATTATGAGATTCTTCGCTTCGCTCAGCAGGACATCAACCCTAAATGGGGTATTACGACACAGTCTCAGCCCAACATACCTTTGTGCATTTCTCTGTCGTCCCGGACCTGATCCGGATTTATGTTTCCCCTCCCCTGGCGGGAGGGGACTAAGGGGAGGGGGAAAGACACGCCTTTACTTAGCGGCCTGTGTCACCCCCACCCCGGCCCTCCCCCGTCAAGGGTGAGGGAACGGTTATTAATATTTTTAAGATTTCTCGTTGCCGATGTTTCCGGCGACATAATGACTGCAAACGTAAACGAGACATTACGACACAGTCTATTTCGCCGGAATGACGATCATATATGCATGCGGCAAGGGCATACGTCATCTAAAGAGGTAAACGCCAAAGGCATGGGAAACAGAAAAACTCTTATCCGTCGGGTTTGGCCTGTTGTGAAATTATGCTTGACATTCAGCATGGTTTGATATATCCACCGGCGGTTATCGCTGCGGGAATTACGACGGACTGTCCGCGGCGTAACAGGTTGTTTTCCTTGGAGAACGAGAAAGCATCCGTAAAATCTCTCCTGCGTATCGGCGCGGAAACGGGGCTCCGAAAAGGGGGCTTCGCCGATGTCTCTCCGGCCGCCTGCGGGATGATTACGGAGGCCATGGACGACACCGCGGACCGGTCTTGATGCCTTTTCCCGTTTGTCCGGCGAAGAAGGTAAGGCGGGGGTCGAAAAAAAGAGGTCAGGCAGGGTTCCATCCTGCATCTTCCTCCTTAAGGGGAGGGAGAATCAAAGGATTTTCTAACAACAACAAAGGGAGGTAATTGAAAGAAATGGCAGATGAAGTCGTATTGAAGGATCGTTATCCGGTACCGGATCGAGTGAAGAAGATTGCCTACGTGAAGGGCATGGATGAGTACAACAAGCTGTACGCGGAAGCGCTGGCCGATTCGTCGGCATGGTGGGCGAAGCAGGCCGATGAGCTCGTCACTTTCTTTAAGAAGTGGGACAAGGTCGAGAATTATAATTTTGACATCCGCAAGGGCCCCATTTATGTGAAGTATTTCGAAGGTGCGAAACTGAATGTTTCCTACAACTGTCTGGACCGCCAGTTGGCGACCCGGGCCAACAAGGTCGCCCTTCAGTGGGAAGGCAATGAGCCCGGCGAAGCCAAGGCCTACACCTACCAGATGATGTACACGGAAGTTTGTAAATTCGCGAATGTGTTGAAGAAACACGGAATCAAGAAGGGCGACGTCGTTTGTATCTACACCCCCATGGTCCCCGAAGCGGCGATTGCCATGCTGGCCTGCACCCGTATCGGCGCCATCCACAGCGTCGTGTTCGGCGGTTTCAGCTCCGACGCCCTGGCCGTCCGGATTCAGGACAGCCAGGCGAAACTTTTGGTCGTCTGCGACGGCACCTTCCGCGGCGCCAAGGCCGTTCCCCAGAAGAAAGACGCCGATGTGGCGTTGAAGGAGTGTCCGTCGATCGAAAAGGTGATCGTCATCAATCGCGTGGGTGACAAGATCAAGTGCGATTGGGTTCCCGGCCGCGACCTCTGGTGGCATGACGAAATGGCCACCGTGGATGACAAGTGCGAGCCCGAATGGATGGATGCCGAAGACACCCTGTTCATCCTCTACACCTCCGGTTCCACGGGTCAACCCAAGGGCGCCCTCCATACCACGGCAGGCTATCTCCTGTTCGCCGCTTACACCACCAAGTACGATTTCGACCTTCACGAGGAAGATGTGTTCTGGTGCACCGCCGATGTCGGCTGGGTCACGGGCCACAGCTATGTCGTTTACGGTCCCCTGTGCATCGGCGCCACCTCCGTCATGTTTGAAGGCGTGCCGAACTACCCGACCTACAGCCGTTTCTGGCAGGTCGTCGAGAAGTACAAGGTCAATGTATTCTACACCGCCCCCACGGCGATCCGTGCCATCGCGAAGGAAGGCGACGAGTGGCTCAAGGGCATCGACCTGTCTTCCCTGCGCATCCTGGCGTCCGTCGGCGAGCCTCTGAATCCCGAAGCGTGGCATTGGTTCCACTCCAAGATCGGCGGCGGTCAGTGCCCCATCGTCGACACCTGGTGGCAGACCGAAACGGGCGGTCACATGATCCTGCCCCTCCCCGGTGCGGTTGACGTGAAGCCCGCCATGGCCGCTATGCCCCTGATGGGTGTTGTTCCCTGTCTCTGCGATGATCAGACCGGTGAAGAGCAGCTGGAAACGGTTGCCCGCGGCGCTCTCTGCATGAAGAAAGCCTGGCCCGGTATTACCCGGACCATTTACGGCGATCACAAGCGTTATGAAGAAACCTATTTTGAGCCCTATCCGGGTACCTACTTCTCCGGCGACGGCGCCCTCCGCGACGCCGACGGTTACTACCGCATCACGGGCCGTATCGACGACGTCATCAACGTGTCCGGTCACCGCATGGGCACCGCCGAAGTCGAGGCAACCCTGAACTCTCACGAGAAGGTGGCCGAGTCCGCTGTCGTCGGTTATCCGCACGAGATCAAGGGCCAGTCGATTTACGCGTACGTCACCCTGAAGACCGGTTTTGAGCCTTCGGATGATCTGAAGAAGGAACTGACGGCTTATGTCCGCACGGTGATCGGACCGATTGCGACGCCCGAGAAGATTCAGTGGGCCGATGGTCTTCCCAAGACCCGCAGCGGCAAGATCATGCGCCGAATTCTGAAGAAAGTGGCCGCCAATGAGATCGACGACCTCGGTGACACGAGCACCCTGGCCGATCCGACCGTCGTGGACGACCTGGTAAAGAACAGACTGTAATTTGTGAAAGCGTTTCCGGCGCTCCGGTGCTCCGGGGAGCCGGAAACATAAATAGATGTACCAGGGGTGAGGCAGACCTTGCACCCGAAGTACACGACATCGAGGAGGATGAAGTGAATATCATTGCATGCGTAAAGCAGGTGCCGGATACGGAAACCCTGATTAAAGTCAAAAGCGATGGTTCGGGGATTGAAGAAGGCGGCATCAAGTGGGTCATGAATCCCTACGACGAATTCGGCGTGGAAGAGGCCCTCAGGTTAAAGGAAAAGCACGGCGGAGAGGTAACGATTGTCACCCTCGGACCGGCGAGAGCGATGGAAAGCATCCGGACGGCTCTGGCAATGGGCGCGGATAAGGGAATCCATATCGACGATGCGTCCCTGAACAACGGCGACGCTTACACGACGGCGGTAGCCCTGGCGGCGGCCATCAAGACCGTTCCCTGCGATTTGATTTTTTGCGGACAGCGGGCCATCGACGACGACAGCGGTCAGGTCGGTTCGATCTTGGCGGAGTTGCTGGACCTCCCGCAGGCGACCCTGGTGACCAGGGTTGAGGTTGCCGGCAGTGCGGTCAAGGTTTTGCGGGCCGTTGAAGGCGCGCAGCTTGTGATCGAGTGTCCTTTGCCCTGTGTGTTGACGGCGCAGAAGGGGTTGAACGAACCCCGTTACGCCTCCCTGCCGGGGATCATGAAGGCGAAGAAGAAGCCTGTGGACATCAAGGACGCCGCCGCGCTGGGTATTGCCGCGCAGGATAAGGCGAAAGTCGTGAAATTCGTACCACCTCCGGCCAGGCCGCCCGGAAAGATCATCACCGGTGATGATCCGGCCGCAAAGGCTGCACAGCTTGCCAAGTTGCTGCGGGAAGAGGCGAAGGTTATTTAATCAAAGGATATACGGAGGTAAATGAAATGGCTAAAGGTGTATGGATAGTAGCGGAGCAGAGAGAAGGCGCCTTCCGTAAGATCTCCTTCGAACTTGCAAGCGCGGCGCGGAAGCTGGCCGACGAACTGGGCGACGAAGTGTGCGCCGTTCTGGTCGGCTCCGGTGTGGAAGGCATTGCAGGCGAACTGGGAAAGTACGGTGTGGATAAAGTTTATGTGGCGGACAACGCCATGTTCGAACCCTATACGACGGACGCGCACGCCATCGCCGTGGCGAAAATCGTCAAGGAAAAGGATCCCGCGATCCTGCTTCTGGGCGCTTCGGCTCAGGGCAAGGATCTCTCCTCTCGGCTGGTCGGGAAACTGGCTACGGGCATGGCGACGGACTGTACGGCCCTGCGCCTCGACGGCGGCAAACTGGTGGCCGTGCGGCCCATGTATGCGGGCAAGTGCTTTGGGGAAGTGATGATCTCTTCCTTTCCCCAGATGGCGTCCCTGCGGCCCAATGTGTTTGCGGCGGCGGAAAACGCGAAAGCCGGCGCCGTCGAAAAATTCGACGCCGGGATCGATGCGTCCCAGTTGAAGACAAAGGTGCTGGAAGTGCAGAAGGAAACCAGCGGTAAGGTCGACCTGACGGAAGCCAACTTCATCGTGTCCGGTGGACGCGGTATGCAGGGTCCCGAAGGTTATGCGGTCCTGGAAGAACTGGCGGCGGTTCTCGGCGCCACGGTGGGCGCTTCGCGTGCGGCGGTGGACGCCGGCTGGCGGCCCCAGTCGGACCAGGTCGGGCAGACCGGCAAGATCGTTTCGGCGAATCTTTATATCGCTTGCGGCATTTCCGGATCGATTCAGCATCTGGCCGGGATGAGTTCGTCGAAGGTGATCGTAGGCATCAATAAGGATTCCGAAGCTCCCATCTTCGCGAAGGCGGATTACGGTATCGTGGACGATCTGTTCAAGGTCGTGCCCGAACTGACGAAAGAATGCAAGAAGCTCCTGGCCTAAACGGGGACTCTTGATTTCGCTTCCCGATTTCGGTGGAAGCGTTTGGCGATAACTGAGGACCCCGCCTGTCGTCATGATGGGCGGGGTTTTCTCAGAACGGCAAATCCATAGGTTTGCTTCAGCAAATATTTACGGAGGCGTTATGGAACATGCAACCTTTTCCGTCGGGAACGAGGGAAGACAGGTCTTCTGGAACGCGGAGTATTTTGAGCCTGTTCTCTTCTTCTTTACGGCAATTGCCTTGGCGATCATGGCTTACGGCTTCTACCGCCGCTGGCGCATGTGGAAAGCCATGGGCAAGCCTGAACCGGAGAACCGGTTCGCCAACCGCAATGAAAGACTCAAATACCTGTTAAAAAATGTCGTTTTACAGGCCAACACCTCAAAGGAAATCTATCCCGGCATCATGCATGGCCTCATTTTCTTCGGTTTTTTTGTGTTGATCTGGGGCGCGGCGTTCGATGCCACGGAATTTCATATTACGGAACCCCTGGGCTGGGCCTTTCTGAGGGGGAATTTTTACCTGGTTTTCTCCCTGATCATGGAGATCTTCGGCTTATGTGTCCTCATCGGGACGTTCATGGCCATCGACCGTCGCTACCTGACCAAGCCGGATCGCCTGGGCTACAAAGGCAAATCGGACAGTGAAGCCGATGACGCGATTGTCCTGTTGCTTCTCGCAGGGATCATCATCACCGGTTTCATCATCGAGGCGTTGCGCATTCATGTCACGAAACCGTCCTGGGAAGTCTGGTCCATCGTCGGCTTTGCCGTTTCCAAAATGTTTGCGGGCGTCGGGTCGGAAACTGCCATGGCCATGCATAAGTGGACCTGGTGGATTCATGCTTTCATGTCCCTCGGTTTCATCGCCTTCATTCCCTATTCGCGGCTGCTGCACATCTATACGACGCCGGCCAATCAGTACATGAAGACCATGCAGCCCGTGGGGCAGATTGAACCGATCCGCGATTTCGAGAATGCAGAGTCCTTCGGCGTCGGTCAGGTTCAGGATTTCACCTGGAAGCAGATTTTCGACGGCGACGCCTGCACGAAGTGCGGACGCTGCCAGGACGGTTGCCCGGCCTATCTGTCCGGCAAGCCCCTGTCCCCGAAGAAGCTGACCCAGGATATCAAAAATTACTGGCTGGAAAAGGTTCCGGCCGTCATGGCCGAACAGAAGACGATGGTTGAAACCGATGCAGAAGGCAATCCCAAGACGCCTGCCGGGAAAAACATGTTCTGTCGGTGGCTGGAAAAGGTGGATCATGTCGTTGACGGCCTGACGCCGACCGCCACGGAAGAAAAAGCCCTCGTCGGAGAACAGATCGATCTCCATGAGCTCTGGGCCTGCACGAACTGTATGTACTGCATGGAAAATTGCCCCGCCGACATCGAGCATGTGCCGAAGGTCGTCGAAATGAGGCAGTACAAGGTCCTCATGGAGGCCGATTTTGCGCCGGAATTGCAACTGACCTTCCGGAATATGGAAAACAACAGCAACCCCTGGGGCATCGGCGCCCATCTGCGGGCGGACTGGGCGGCGGAACTGGGTGTCAAGTCGCTTGCGGAAGACCCGAATGTGGAATACCTTTTCTATGTCGGCTGTTCCGGGTCCTTCGATGACCGGGGCAAGAAAGTGACCGTGGCCTTCGCCAAGATCCTGCAGGCGGCGGGCGTCAGCTTCGGCATCCTCGGCACGGAAGAGGGCTGCTGCGGCGATTCGGCTATGCGCGGGGGGAACGAATATCTCTATCAGACCATGGCTCAGATGAACATCGAGGTCATGAACGGCTACGGTGTGAAGAAGATCATCGCCACCTGCCCCCATGGCTACAACGCCCTGAAAAAGGACTACCCCCATTTCGGCGGGAACTTCGAGGTCTATCATCATACCGAAATCATTGCCGATTTGATTGCGGAGGGTAAAATCAGCCTGAAGAAACCCGTGGAAGGGAGCTTTACATATCATGATTCCTGCTTCCTCGGCCGTTACAACAACATCTATGATCAGCCGAGACGGATTCTCAGCGCTGTTCCCGGCCTCAAACTGACCGAGATGGAACGCAACATGGCCCGGAGCTTCTGCTGCGGCGCCGGTGGGGCGAGGATGTGGATGGAAGAGGATATCGGTGAGCGTATCAACGACATGCGGACGGACCAGGCGATTGCCGCCGGGGCCGACACGATTGCCGTCGGGTGTCCCTTCTGTCTGACCATGATGAGCGACGGCATCAAGGACCGTCAGAAGGAAGAAAGCATGGCGGCCCTGGATATTGCCGAGATCGTCTGGAAGGCGATGGATCTGGAATAGGAGTTATATACAAGTAAGCAGATTAATGGGCACCCCCTGAACGGATAACCGTCAGGGGGTGTTTTTTTCTGTGTACGATCCTTTATACAGAAACGAATCTTTCTTGCGTTTCCGCAACTCCCTGTGTTAAGGGAATCCAAGCTTTCAGCGACAATCCACACATTCAGCTTCAATTTCGGGGGACTGCAGTCTTCTTTTCTGCTGACCGGTTCAGGGTAGAAAATATAACACCGGTCAAAAGGTTTATCAGCTTCGCGAAAAACGTGGGGCAGGCTTAATGAACAATTCAGGAAGAAAGGGAGGAAGATGAGAAAGCACTTATTGAATTCGGTTGTTACGGTTTTTCTGGTCACGGCCCTGGCTCTGTCCGCCTGGGCGGGTAATGTAGACACCTATGGCATCGGCGCCAAAAATACGGCTCTGGGCGGCGCGGTCAGCGCCTTTGCGGATGATCCTTTCGCCATTTATTACAATCCCGCAGGTTTGACCCTGAACACGCGGCCCATGCTATCTGTCGGGGCCAACATCATCAAACCGGTCCTCCGCGTGGACGATTATCGGGTGACGGGCATGAATCCGGCGGCCGTTCCCGGCGGCACCATTGGGCCAACCGATATGTATGACCAGTCCCGCCTGCTGGTAGTCCCCCATCTCGGGTTTACCATGCCCGTCGGGAAAGGGTTTTCCGCCGGAATCGCCGCTTATGTGCCTTTCGGTCTCGATATACAGTGGGAGAAAGACGTGTCCGGCACGGGGTTGGGGTCCGGTTTTTGCAGTAATCCCGGTGCCTACAATTCCTATCGTTCTTACTATATGCGGGAAGTTGTAACCCCTACCGTTGCCTATAAGTTTAATGATATGTTTTCCATCGGTGTGGGTGTTTCCCTCGGTACGTCCAAAAGCGGGGTGGAACGCCTCGCCTTTTCGCCGACTTCCAGCCTGCATAACAAGAGAATTATTACAGATCTGGACGATGATCTAAACTGGTCTTTCAATGTGGGAGTGATGTTTAGACCAATCCAATCTCTGTCGATCGGTCTGACCTATCGAGGCAGAACGGACACCGAGTTCGAGGGTACAACCGAGATGAAAGGGGCCGGAACGTCCATAACGGTCATGACTCCCGGAGGTTCGGTGACCGTTCCATTAAGCAACACAAAAGTTGACTCAAAAACAGAAATCGATCATCCCGAGCAACTCCAAGCGGGGATCCGCTATATGCCCAACGATAAGGTTTCCGTAGAGGCGGATGTCGTCTGGACACACTGGTCCGTGATTGACGGCTATACAGTGAAGTTTGATAGACCCTTCCTAAATGTGCCCTTGTTGGGGCCTTCAAATCCGGCACGGAATTATGAGTACTTTGAAAGAGATTGGGACAATACGATCCAGTTTCGTCTGGGCGTGGAATGGAAGGTGATTCCCATGCTGACCCTGCGCGGCTCCTATCTTTACGATCCGACGCCTATTCCCGAGGACACGGTGGATCTCCAGTGGCCCGATGCGGACAAGCATACCTTTGCGCTGGGGGCGGGCTTGAATTTTGGCAATGTAAGCATTGATGCGACCGTTCAATACACCTACATTGAAAGCAAGCAGTTGGAGGTCAAGGGGGAAAGTGACAACCTCAACCACACTTACACAAACGGCGGCGGTTCACCCCGGGTTTCTCTCGAAGCGGACGGGCATCTGTGGGGTGGCGCGCTGACGGTGAACTACAAGTTTTAGCAGGCATAAAGCAACGGTCAATATGGAAGCGTGACGGGACCGGGGACCGGCTCGCGCTTTCCCTGTATGCGATTATTTTTACTTGACCGGCTTATGACCGGTTTACAGGGGTGCCGCATGTTGGAAGACAGTCCTTATCTGAAAAAACCCTGGTTGAAGCACTACGAGCAAGGTGTACCCGAAAGCATCCGGTATGAGGAAATCTGCCTGCCGGAAATTATGGAGCGTACTGTCGGGGATTTCCCTGATCGAACGGCGCTTATTTTTGAAGGGTATCAATTGCCCTTCCGGCAGCTCCAAAACCTGATCGATCGCTTTGCCGGTTGCCTGGTATCCTGCGGTGTGAAAAGGGGCGATGCCGTGGCGATCATCCTCCCCAACATGATCCAATGTGTGGCGGCCTATTACGCGATCATGAAAATAGGGGCCGTCACCGTTATGAACAATCCCCTGTACTCGGACCGGGAACTGGAATACCAGTTCAACGACTCGGGGGCAAAGGTGCTGATCGCCATGGATCTTCTGGGAAACAGGATGATTGACCTCCGGGCCAGGACGAAGATCAGGCAGATTATCATCGCCTCCATTGGGGATTATCTGCCCTTTCCGAAGAATCTTCTCTTTCCCCTGGTGGCGAAAAAGAAGCGCCTGGCTGCGTCCGTGAAACCTTCGCCGGATGTCTTTTTCTGGAAGGACTGCATTGCGCGTCATGAACCCTACACACGAAATGTGAAGATCGGCTTCAGTGACGTGGCCATGTTTCAGTATACCGGCGGAACCACGGGGGTGTCGAAAGGCGTGGAATTGACCCATGCCAACCTGGCCTGTCAGGTGCAGCAGGCGGCGGCATGGTTCCCCAAGCTTGAGCGAGGGAAGGAAATCGTGCTGGGGGCGCTGCCCTATTTTCATGTCTTTGGTTTGACGGCATGCATGAATTTTGCCGTTTTTATGGGTTGGCCGCAGATTCTCATTCCCAAGCCTCAACCGGAGCCCCTTTTGAAAGCCATCACGAAGCACCGGCCGACTTTTGCTCCCCTGGTGCCGACCATGTACGTGGGACTCCTGAGTCATCCGGATCTCAAGAAAACGGATATCAAATGTATGAAAGGGGCGTTTTCCGGCAGCGCTCCCCTGCCGGTCGAAGTGATCCGGGAGTTTGAAGCGGCAACCGGAGCGGTGATCGTTGAAGGCTTCGGCATGACGGAAACCTCACCGGTAACGCACATCAACCCCTTTGCCGGCGGAGCCCGGAAAGTGGGAAGTGTCGGTATCCCTATTTCCGACACGCTGGCCCGGATTGTGGACATTGAAGCGGGAACCCGGGAGATGCCTGTCGGTGAATCGGGAGAACTGGTGATCAAAGGCCCCCAGGTGATGCGAGGATACAAGGACAAGCCCGACGAAACCGTGAACACCCTCCGTGACGGCTGGTGTTATACGGGAGATATCGCCGTCAT
>Ga0302246_1002462_pt1 | contig 11095 bp, 8 predicted proteins | sample AAG_UR_Trp_MG_FD_193533 | JGI IMG/M metagenome (GOLD analysis project Ga0302246, IMG submission 193533) | Enriched activated sludge microbial communities from anaerobic digester in WTTP, New Holstein, Wisconsin, United States - AAG_UR_Trp | ecosystem: Engineered > Bioreactor > Anaerobic >...
CGCTGGAGTAGTTGGTCTTGGAGAAGTCTTTCAGCAGGGCCTCGTAGGGTATGCCCGCCGATGCGCCCATGGCCCGCACCACGAAGTTGACGAAGCCCGTCCAGTTGGCACCGGGCCGGTCGCTGGAGAGCGGCTTCACGTCGTCGCCGGGGTTGCCGTAGAGCACCTGCCCGGGGGCGTAACTCTGATGGTAGACGCGCTCTTGCCCGCCCTGCCCGCCCTGCCCCTGCTGAAACTGCACGAGGTAGTCCTCGACACCTTGCGTGCCGTCAGCCACCTTGATGAACAGCGGAAAGCTCGCCGCCACGATCTGCCCGATAAGCTCGTATTCGAGGCTGTCGGCCAGATGCCTGAACAGCTTGAGCGCCGGGGAGAGGATAGGCTCGCCCCGGTACTGCTCCTCGCTGGTGCGGCGGAAGCAGTGGAACGCCCCCGGACGATGGAACAGCCTGTGCGGAATGCGCCTGAAGCTGTCGCTGCCAAGCGCCCCCCAGCCAAGCCGACCGCTCCAGAGGTCCGGCGCAGGTTCCGCCACCCACAGGGCGCAGGGCCTGCCAAGGCGGTCGAGTTCCACACCGTCACGCATATTGTGCATGGCGCGCTTGTCGGACGGGGTGCAGAGCCTCTCCGGATGCACGGGCTGCATGCGGAGGCCGAGAAAGCCCCCCTCCTTCGCCGCATCCACCATGACCGGGATGTGCAGCATCTCGCCGTGGACGAGCGCCGACCGTAGCCCCATGAACTGAAGGTCTGCGAAGTGCTGCCCTTCAAGCCCGGCAGACTCGCACCACAGTCTGAAGATGGACTCCATCCTGTCGCCGATGTCGCGTGCCTGCTCTTCGTCAAGGCCCAGCAAAGCCGCCGGAATGGTGGACTGCGGAAACAGGCCGTTGGCCCCCACCGCATTGAGCGTGATGGTGTCCACCAGGGAACGCCCGGCCCAGTCGTTGGCGACAAGGTCCTCACTCCGGGTGGATGCGGTGGTGCGCTCCTGCCCGCCCGCCACAAGGCTGGGTCGCCAAGGCCGATAGTTGGACAACGTGCCCCTGAAGGCCCCGGCGTCGCGCGAGACAGGCTGCACGACGCCGGGAACCAGCGGGGAGGAGGCACGACCGACAACGGCGTGACTGAAGGAGGCACGGATGCCCTGACAGGCAGAACGCCTGAACGGGCGGCGGGCATGTGGACGAAGGGCGGGCATCCGCTACCCCCGTCCGATGACGGGCCGCACGGTGAGCGGCCCGGGGCGACGCGGACGCCCCGACTGCGCGGCAAGCAGCAACTGCCGTTCGCGCTGCAGGTACGCCAGTTGTTCGCGAATTTCAGGCAGCGAATGATGGCGGACGCTTTGTCCGCTAATCATGTATTCGCGGCCCGAGGCGACCGCCAGCAAGGCTGCCTTCCAGTCCGCTATCAGCGCGTCGAGTTCTGCAAGGGTCCAGATGGTAGACATGCCGGCAACGTAGTACGCTGCCGGCGTAGTGTCGTGGAGCTCTTGGGGCTTATGGAGCTAGTGGAGAAAAAGTTGAGAAAACGCTACTTTTTTCTCATCACACGTCGGCGGTTCTGGCCCATTTCTGCAAACGGAAAGGGGGTCCACTATTACCGACTCCCCCTTTGTTGCTAAAGGGTGTCGGCATTACCGACACCCTTTCGGTGCTGGATGGTGTCGGCATTACCGACGCCATCGGCATAACGGACAGAGCCTATAGCACTCTCACATCTTCCACAGGCACGAGCCTCATGCCTCCCCCAACCCTGACCACCCCCACGAACCAGTGACCGGAAGCATCACGGAGAGGGCTTTCGGTCAGCACAAAGGTGACATCACGCAATGCAAGCCCCGCAAAGCGACGCCCGTTAGGAACCGACACCCGCATGCCTCGTGGCAGAGGAGGCGGCGAGTCGGGAGTAACCTCTTGCCCGGCCAACGCCGTTGCCAGCATTGTCGCGATCTCAGCTATGGAGTGATAGGCATGCACGCCGGAACGTCCGTCTGCCCATCGCCCATTGATACGAAGTCTGAAGCGCCCCGAAGGTTCTCCCCACTCGGACGCATCATAGAGTTCGACCTTCTGCCGCCTTGCCCCGCTTTTTAGGCAAAAGGACGAGTATGGCTTACGCCTTTCAGACATGATTTTGCCTCAATTCCCGTTCATCTTGCCGCCGCGCCAAATAGTTCAGGCAATCTTGCTCCAGCACACGAACGCCCCGAACAACACCATGCCTGTAAGACGGTATTTCTCCCGAGTTCACGAGGTTGTAGAAGTGACTCTGGCTGCACCCAAGCAGCGTGCATGCCTGCCTCCAGTTGAGCTTGCGGCCCAAATCGTTCCCGCTATTCATCGCGCACCTCCCCACCAGCTTGGGCGGACTCCCCCAGTGGGCGAGACCGGCACTTGTGGTGTCTCCTTCTTCTTCGGTTCCTGCTGCGGCTGCTTCCAGTTACGCACGCCAAGGGCGAAGGCCCCGGCAAGGGCGAGCACCTCGCAGTCCCAATAGTGGTTATCCCGCCCTGAAGGGCAGACCCACGCCTGCTTCTGTTCATCGTAGTATTCTGCAACCATCTCCCGCGCGTATTCCAGCGGCGTGTCGTGGTGCAGGTGAAAGGCACCGGGGTCTTCCGGCGCAATGGACAGCTTCGCCGCAAGGTCGTTCTTGAAGAACGTCGTATCCACCTTGAGCAGACGCAGACCGCCCGGAATGCGACGCTGCGTGCCCGGATAGTATTCCAAAGGCGAATAGGTCAGAGGCGCAGCCTGATGCTGCTTGCCCTGCGTGGGAAAGATGCGGCCCTTGTTGGCGGCGCAGAAGGCGTAGACCTCTTTCGTCCGGTGGCCCATGGAGTCTTGCAGGGCAAGGCGAACGCGGTATTCGTTCCCGTGCCCGTCGCGGTAGACACTGCCCCAGAGAATCTCGGCCAGTGCCGGAAAGGTCGGCGCGGTACCGCACTGGACGAGCCAGCTTTCATCCTCCTGCCCCCAGCCGAAGGCGCGAATGACATAGCGGAAGTAGCCCCGGTGCTCGTCGCTGCCTTGCGTGTCGATACCTGCCACCAGTGCGGCGATGCGCGGCGTACCATCGTCGCCAAGCGGCCCCGGTACTATGCCGCGCGGTCTGTCGTCGCACAGGGCAAGGATGCGGTCCTCGTCACGATCCACACGATGAAGGCGCCATGGCTCCGCCTTGAAGTTGTTGCAGAAGTCCTTCAGGTCCACCTGATTCTTCGAGGCGTTCCACCGCAGGAAAGACGCCGCCACCTTGGACAGCGACACGAAATACGAGAGCCATGCAGGCAGATGAAAGCCGATGTTCGCGGGCCGGTGCGTGTCGAGGTGGGCCTTCAGTTCAAGCCCTGTCGACCGTTCACGCCACAGGCCAAGGCGCACGGCCCGGTCGCGGTCGCCGTCATGCCATACGCTGCCGCAATGCTCGCAGACATACTCGGCAAGCTGGCGCGAAAGCACGTCCTCCGGGTCGCGGACGTCCTCCGGCCAGCGGATTCTATCGAAGGTCATCAGCTGTTCCATCGCGCAGTGTGGGCAACGCACATGATAATCGAACACGGCCTGCGCCTCGCGCGTCATGAATTTCCAAATGCCTTCAGCTTCGACGGTCGGGGTGGAGAGCTTCCAGATACGCGCCTTGTGCCGCCACGTGATGGTGCGCTTCTCGGCAAGGGCTTCGGGAGACGCCTCTTTCTTGCTTTCTTGGTATTTGTCCAACTCATCCAACACGAGGTAGCGGATGGGCTTGTTGCCCAGCCGTGCCGGGGAACCTGACCACGCAAGGAAGATCGGCATATGCTGCAGGTTGATGCGCAGGCTTGATTTGTCGTCCGCCGACCCCGTCAGGTACGTGGCGAGACGCGGGCTACCCTCTATCATGGGCTGGATGCGGTCCTTGGCATTCTCGCGGGCGGTGAGTTCGTCGGGGTAGACATACATGACCGGCCCCGGGGAGCGGTCGATGGCGTACCCGATGCAATTGTGAATGGCCTCGGTGATGCCCGACTGCGGGCACTTGCACACGCCGATCTTCCGCACCGCCTCGTGAAAGCTGGCATCCATGATGCCCACGCTGTAGGGTGTGATGGAGTTATGCCAGCGACCGGGGACTGAAGAGTATCCAACCACTCTATGTTGCTCGGCCCACTGGCTCACTGGCATGGGTGTACGCCGCCGCATGACGGCGCGCTCACCACGCGAGAACGAGAAGGACCATTTTCCTGCGCTCTTTTTCAAGCGCGCTAGGACGCGGACGCGCAGGTCTGGATGGAGGTTGGCCGGTAGGCGCATCGCTATACGCCTTACATCATCCTTCTTCGCAGGTGTCGGGCATAGGGTCGTCTGCATCGTCAAAACGCACCTCGTAGGTCATAGGCCGCGCATACTCGTTGAGTGCCGCATCCAGTTGGCGTTCAAAGAACGACAGAAGGTCGGGTGCCTTCTTCGGATTACCCTCGGCGGTGTGGATGAGGTCGAGCAGGCTCGTCTCAAACATGGTTCGCAGCCCCGTTGCCAGCACCCCGGCACGGGCCGCCAGTTCGACCTCCACGTCATCGCGCGGGATGTACTTGCCGGCGCGCACCTCGTTCTTGAACCGTTCGGCCTTGGCCTGCTCCTCAAGCTTCTCGGCCTCTGCCTTGGCCTTGCGCGAGGCGTATTCCTGCGCCTCTGCTGTTTCCTTCTCGGGCAGGGCATGGGTGGGCAGGCTGGCCGCGTAACGGTCCACGTCACGCTTGCGGTAGGTCCCATCCGGCTGTGCCTTCAGAAGCCCCCTGCCCTTGTCCTGATACAGCTTGCTCTGGCTGATCTTTCGCCCCTGCTCCTGCAGATGTGCCAGCACATCCTTGAGCGAGCCGAAGCTCTGCTTTGTGTGCATCACTTGCTCCAGCATCTTTGTGACCCGCTCAAGGAGCCGCAGGTGCTCCGCCGACGGATCATCATTCACCAGACGCTTGGCGGCCTCTTTGGCTTTGAGCAGCAAGGGCAGATCGGTCTCCGCACTCTTGTCCACGAGAGACAGCAAATCATGCTCATGCATGGGCCACCTCCCTTGCCAGCTGCACATCGGCAAATGACGCGCCGCCTTCCAGTACCGCTGTCTTGCCTGTGACTTCCTCCCAGCGCCGGACAATCACGTCCGCAAAACGGGGATCAAGCTCCATCGTATTGCAGCGCCTTCCCATGCGCTCGCAGGCGATGAGTGTCGTTCCGGAACCGCCGCAGGGGTCGAGCACCAGCCCGCCGCGAGGAGAGCTGTTGGCCACCATGCGTTCCACGAGTGCCACGGGCTTCATCGTGGGATGCAACTCGGAGCGTGCGGGCTTTGCCACCGCAAGAATCGAGGTGGAAACCTCCTCCACCGTCACATCCTGCCCCCGGATGAGCAGCACAGCGTCTCCCGTAGCCACCTGCCACACGCCCTCGCCAGCTGGCAGGACCGTCTGCCCGGCGAAGTGCTCCAGCAGCGTGGTGTGCTTGCGGTTGCCGTACCAGCGGTGCTTGCCCGTCGGCTTCCACCCGTAGAGGATGGGTTCGTGCTGCCAGTGGTAGTCGCCTCGCCCAAGTACGAGTTGATGCTTGCGCCAGATGAGGCACGACGCGAGCTTGTAGCCGGCGTGGGCAAAGGCCTTGCGAAACGCCGTACCGCCTCCGGCCTCGGAATGGGCCACATAGGCGGCAGCCCCATCGGCCAAGGCTTCAAAGGAACGCGACAGAAGACGCAGCAGGAAAGCATCGAAGTCTTCCGGACTCATCTTGTCGTTCCGGATTTTCCCGGCCTTGCCGGAGTAGTCGACGTTGTAAGGCGGATCGGTCCACAGCATGTCTGCCTGCTCGCCAGCCATGAGCCGGACAACATCTTCCACAGACGTGCTGTCGCCGCAGAGAAGACGATGCCCACCCATGTTCCAGACATCACCCGGGCGGGATGTAGGTGTTTCAGGGAGAGGAGGAACCATGTCCGGATCGGTCTCACCGACTAGGGCGACTCCCTGCAGGAAGGCGTCGAGTTCCGCATCGGCGAAGCCGGTCATCGTCAGATCCACGCCGAAGTCGCGCAAGCTGGCCAGTTCGACGCGCAATGCCTCGTCGTCCCATTCGGCCCATGTCGCCGAACGGTTGACCAGCAACCGGAAGGTCCGCACCTGCGTTGGCGTCATGTCATCCACGACGATCACCGGCACACTGGCCATGCCCATGACGAGCGCCGCCTTCAGCCGCAAGTGACCGTCCACCACCTCTCCGGCCCCGGTGACCAGCAAGGGTATCCGGAAGCCGAACATACGCAGGGCGTCCACCATACGGGGTATGGCATCGTCATTACGACGGGTGGCATGTTCGCTGTGGTTAAGCCTGTCCACGGGCCAGTTCTCTATGTTGAGGTTTTCCATCCGCTAGGATTCCTGTTATGCCTCTGCCGCCGTTGGCATGAGGGTTGGGCCGGTCCTGATCGGATGCTGGTACATCCGGTCGCCCTGAAGAGGTGCGACTCTGCAGGGCAACCCTCACCTTGGTTGTCAGCAACAGGCCGCGTCGTTTTGATGCGGCCTGTTGGCGTTGGAACGCCGTGCCCTGCACAGCAAATTGTCCGGTGTGATGATGCGGGCTGGGTGCTCCGCGAAGTAGTCCCACAAGGTCGGGGTGGCGTCGAAACGCCGAAGCAGTTCGTGCAGACGGACCATGTGGCGCTTGCCCCACGGGGCCGGGTACTGCCACTCGTACCCGCCGGAGTTGAAGCGCACGTACTTCACCGGCATGCCCTCCCACAGGGAACGGAAGGCCAGCACCGCCTGCAGAACATCCGGCTGGAGGCCGCACGAGGATGCAGGGGCCGATGCAGTGGCAGCCGCCGGGGTGGGAATGGGTGCGGGTGCAGGAGCGCCCGAAGCAACGGCAGGTGCGGGGTCCGCTGCGGGAGACTGTCCCGAGATCTGAGCCTTGGCATGTTCCATGGCCAGCACCGGAGGCAACCCGGCAAGAATCCACGCGCGCAGGTCTTCGCCCTGCTTGAAGGCGTCGCCGGGGTCCTTTCCCGCAGGAACGGGCCACCGCTTGGCCTGCGGGTAGGTCTCGCGCCACCACGCCCAGCCGTCTGCCCCCGGGCCGTCGTAGTCCAGTGCCACAAGGATGGACGCAGCGGATTGCAACGCCGCATGGGCTGTGGCGTCAGGACGGCCCCGGTTTGTCAGCACGGCCAGCGCACCGACAAGGTCGCCAGCGGCATGATGCACGAGCATGGCGTCCAGTTCGGCCTCGACCACGACCACCGCACGAGGAGCCTCGCCCAGCAGCATCGTGGTGCGCCCGCAACCGCCCTCGACGAGCATGTACTTGTCGCCCCACTGCTCCACATCGCCGTCGGGCCTGCGGATTCGGATACGCACCGGCGCGCCATCCTGCCCGGCAGGCCCGTAGGCCGGAATGATGATGCCACGGGGGATGAACATGCTGGTTCTCGGCTTGCCGTCTTTGCCTTCCTTGGGCTGAAGACCCCACGCAGAGCGAGCGCGAAAGACGCCCTGCCGTCCCTGTTCCCCGGCGAGGTAGCCAAGGCGGTAGCGACGCACAGCGGCCTCGGGAAGCCCACGCTCGGCAAGATAGGCCAGCGCTCGGGGCGTGCGCAGCAGGGCTGCGTGGGCGTCTGCAACGAACTTGCCTGCCCGGGCTGACCAGATGTCCCCCGGCAAGGCCGAGGGCTTCGGCTGGAAGGCGGGTTTGCGGGTCGCCTTGGGCATGGTGGGCAGTCTGCCGGGCACGAAGGCCGTGCGCTCTATGCCGAGTTCCTTGCAGGCCTCGGCCCATTCAAGACGCTCGACCGTGAGCAGGTACTCGAGCACATCGCCGCCCTTCTGTTCCTGACGGCAGAACCATGTGCCGACTACTCCGGCCTTGGCGCAGGCAGGCCCGCCCGGCTGTTCAGGCCAGATGCGGAAGCGGTCACGCCCGCCGCACACCGGGCACGGGCTGGCGTACTCCTCGCCCCTGTCCCCCCTGCCGGTGGAGACCTTTCTGGTCTGCAGACCACGGGCAGCAAGTCTTTCAAGCAACGGCGCTCTCATTCGACTGAACCTCCCAATATCCCTGAAATCTCCCAGTTCATTTCTTTCTTTAACCTTATGTTTTTCCATAATAAGTTTAATGAATGGGAGCATGGGACATTTGACGTGGGCGATGCACACAACTCGCAATCATGCGCATGTGCGTGGCAAGATACCGCTGCGGACTCTCCCAACCTCCAGACGCGACTATTCCTCCAATCATCACTGACTGTTGTGACTGCGCATCCGTCATTACGACTGGAGCTTTTGGGAGGTTTCCGTGCGGCCTAGTCAAAGAGCTTCTTCCTTTTGGCAGAGGATGCGTCAGACGAACTCTTATCCACAGCCATCTCGTCCTCGACCTCGGGCAGAAGCGAGACGCCAAGGTAGACCATGCCGCCCGACTTCTTCTTGGGAATGCCCTTCTTGGCGAGGATGTCGCCAAGCCGCCGGGCGCTATACGAGTAGGAAGAGTCCACGTTCTTGTGCAGCCACCAGTTGAAGGCGTTGAGCAGCACCGTGGCGCTTGTCCGCGTGGCAGGTTCGATGCCCTCGACGACCTGCTCGATCTCGCAGCACTCGGTCAGGAAGCGGCCCACATCGTCGAAGGCTCTGCGCCGCTCGCGCGTACAGGCCAGCACCTCTTCAGGCGGGTTGAGTCCGACACGCTGGTACTCGAGGCACCCGCGCACCAGCCACGCGAGGATGCCGGGAAGCTCTTTCATCAGCTTGTGCTCCATCTGTGGATCACGGGGCCGTTCGTCAGGCGTGGTCGGATGATCCACGAAGCGGAGCTTCCACGGCACGGCGAGGGTGCGCGTCCAGAAGGCGTCGTCGTCGGCCTTGGCGCGCGGTATCTCGTTGGTCAGAAGGAACAGCAGATGCGTCTGCTTCCATGTGGTGTAGAGCTTGTCCTGAAGGCCCCGGGCCATGAGGTTGCTGCCGCCCGTCAGCCATTTGATCTTGGACATGGCGAACTTCTGGCCGTCCTCGGCTTCGGTGGCGAAGGCCATGCGCTTGCCGCGAAGGGCGAGCACGTCGGGCGAAGGCCCCGCGCTGCTTCGCGGCTGCTTGGTATCGAGCAGCAGCGCCGTGTCGATGGTCGAGGCGAGATCATCGCCAAGGATGGCGGTCAGGATCTTCAGAAGGGTGTCTTTACCGTTGCGCCCCCGCGCCCCGTAGAACACGAACCAGTAGTGATCATCCCTCGCTCCCATGATGCCGTAGCCGAACACGCGCTGCAGGAACGACACGATGGCCTCGTTCTCATGGCATGAGTACATGAACCGCTCGAACTGCGGGCACGGCGCGTCGATGCCGGGCCATTCGATGGGACAGGCGTTGAGCACATAGTCGTCAGGATGGCCGGGGCGGAACTCTCCTGTCCGCAGATCGATGACCCCGTTCCGGCAGGCAAGCAGGAACGGCTGCTGGTCGAGTTCATCACCCGTGATGGCAAGGGGGTCGGCGATGGTGTGGGTACACCGGAGCAGCTGCTCGCGCCCGGACGGTGCCCGCAGGAAGCTGACACGCTTGAGCAGTTCCTCGCGCTTGCGCTCGAGCAGGGCCTTCTCGTCCCCCACGGCGTCGTCGGCTTGCTTCGACAGGCTCGAGACAGCACGGAGGTACGCTTCGCACACGGCCTCGACCGCAGCCTGTGAGGTCTCCATGATGTCCTCTTCCCAGTGGTGCCCGGCCCAGCGGATGAAGCGCCCCCAGCGTTTGACGTAGACGAACTTTCCCCGGTGCAGCGCGTTGAAGAGCATGGCGTCGCCAACGCGATTGGCCTTCAGGCACTTCAGTATGAAATCGTCACTCAGCGCAGGCACTTCATCCTTCGGGGCAACCGGGCGTGACGCCTCTTCATCTTTGACACGGGCTGCCACTCTCGCGGCCATGTCCGCTGTGGCAGGCACAGACGGCGCGGCAGCACCGACTTCAGGCAACGCATCGCCGGTACGATCTTCATGCATGGCGGTACTCCATGAGCCCGCCCGTGCATGGTGCGACGCCCCTCAACGGGCGGGGTGCAGTGTTACGATTGTCTCTTGGCGTATGCAGCGAAGGTGTCGCACCCGCGCGGATTCCATTTTTCCACGCAATGCGTTCCACAGTTCGCGGCCAAATCGTGGGGTCGGCAGCAGCCGTAGGCTGGCCCCCGTAGGGGAAGGACCCGCAGCTGCCAGAGGTGCGCGCGGGCTTATGGGAGATTTTGGTCAGCTTCTCCGGAGAGGGGGGGAAGGGGGCGCGGGGGACTGCGCCCGCCCGGAGGCCCGCGCAGCGGCGCGGGCTGAAGGATGCGGCCGAGCGTATCTTGCCCGACGCGCAGAGTTGGATGAATGGTACAGCCTTAATGAAGGGACGCTCGTCCGCCCCACATACGCAGTCCAAGGATTGAACAGCAATGATGTAAAGTGGAGTGTAAAGCTTGCCTCCGTATGCTACCCCCTTATGCCTCCGTTGAAAGTCTACGCGGCATCCAAATCCAGCCCACATTACGCGACGATACGTTACTTTACCGTGTTCATCGCGTGGGCCTTTTAAGCAGAGAGTCGCAGGTTCGAATCCTGCACGACCCACCATGAATTCAAAGGGTTACGAGCACGTCTCGTAACCCTTTTACATTATGGGGACAACAAAGGGACAACAGACCACTTCGCACTCTTATGCTGTAAAAATTAAAATCAATCGTTACATACTATTACAGCACAAGCGCACTACTCACTCTGTGCAACATGATTGCACGACGTTGCAAAGCCTTGCACTCTTTGCAATCGGCAGTTTCCGCAGACAAGGCTTGCAGCGCATACCAGACGCCCTTCTTTGCCCCCCCTTTCAAGTTGCAACTTTTCCACCCGCACAGCCCGAAGGTTTGGGGCGGAGGAGTGATTTTGTTTCGGGGGCTGGCGTTTTTCTCGCGCCCTGGGGCACGGGGCGAAGCTGCGGCCCATGACACGCCAAAATCGTGCACAGCCGCGCCACACAAGGCGCAAGAGAGGGCCGGGAGTGTTTCTCCCGGCCCTTCTTTCATTGGTTCTGCCTTCCGGCGGC
>Ga0302246_1002471_pt1 | contig 11041 bp, 5 predicted proteins | sample AAG_UR_Trp_MG_FD_193533 | JGI IMG/M metagenome (GOLD analysis project Ga0302246, IMG submission 193533) | Enriched activated sludge microbial communities from anaerobic digester in WTTP, New Holstein, Wisconsin, United States - AAG_UR_Trp | ecosystem: Engineered > Bioreactor > Anaerobic >...
CTTCGGTGAGGAGGTCCTTCACGAAGGTGGTCCGGAATTCGTAATCGACGGAAGCATCCAGGATGGCGCGAATACTGTTTGTGATCTCGTCTTTATCGACGTTGACGCGGCAGACCCGGTCATATCGGTGCAGGGGCCCCTTGATGTCCATGGCGATATAGTCCACCAGGCTTTCTTCGATCAACGCTTTGATCATCGCGGAATGGGAACCGTTGGTATCGAGCTTGACTTGGAAACCCAGGTTGCGAACCTTGCGGATGAACTCCGGAAGCCCTTCCTGGAGTGTCGGTTCCCCGCCGGTAATACTCACGGCGTCGAGCTTTCCGGCTCTTCTGGCCAGAAAGGAAAGGATCGTCTCCTCATCGATGCAGGGACCGTACAAATTGGGATTGACAAGTTCCGGGTTATGACAGTAAGGGCACCGGAAATTGCACCCCTGCAGGAACACGATTGCGGAGATCTTACCCGGATAGTCGATCAGGGATACCTTATGGAAGCCGCCGATATTCAGCATCAGAAACTAAACGCCTGCCTTTGACTGAATTCTTCCTGCTTGCCCTTGTTCCATTGCTTGACTGGGCGGAGATAACCCACGACACGGGAGTAGATTTCGCAGGTATCCTGACAAACCGGACAGGCATCCACTTCCCCTTTCAGGTATCCGTGCGAAGGACAGACACTGAAGGTCGGGGTGAAGGTGATGTAGGGAAGATGATAGCCCGTACAGATTTTCTTGACGAGTCCCTTCAAAGCCATGGGATCTTCGATCCTTTCGCCGGCAAAAACATGGAACACCGTTCCTCCCGTGTACTTGGACTGGATTTCGTCCTGGAGGTCCAATGCCTCGAAGATGTCGTCGGTGTGGTTGACCGGCAACTGCGTCGAATTCGTGTAGAAGGGTTCGGCCTGATGGAACTTCACCTGATCGTCGTTGGCGAAGATGATGTCGGGGTACTTTTCCCGGTCGATTCTGGCCAAGCGGTATGACGTGCCTTCGGCGGGGGTAGATTCCAGATTGTAGTTGTTCCCCGTTTCCCGCTGGAAATGGATCAGGGTTGTCCGCATGAAATCGAGGACCTTCTTGGCGAATGCCTGACCCTCGTCCGTTGCGATGCTCTTGTTGAGCAGGTTGAGACAGGCCTCGTTCATGCCTACCAGGCCAATGGTGGAGAAGTGATTTTTCCAGTACTCGTTGAACCGCTCCTTGATATTTCGCAGATAGTATTTCGTATAGGGGTAAAGATTTCCATCCGTGAACTTTTCCAGGATCCTCCGTTTCGTTTCCAGGCTTTCCTTGGCGATGTGCATGAGTTTTTCCAGCCGGGTCAGGAATTCCTCCTCGGTTGAGCAGAGAAAGCCGATCCGCGGCATGTTGATGGTAATGACACCGATGGAGCCCGTCAGGGGATTGGAACCGAAAAGCCCTCCGCCCCGCAGTTCAAGCTGGCGATTGTCGATCCGGAGGCGGCAGCACATGCTTCGGGCATCCTCGGGATTCATGTCGGAGTTGATGAAATTGGAAAAATAGGGGACCCCGTATTTGGATGTCATGTCCCAAAGGCCTTCCAGGTTCGGGTCATCCCAGTTGAAATCCTTCGTGATGTTGTAGGTGGGAATGGGGAAGGTAAAAACCCGTCCCTTGGCATCACCCGCCTCCATGACCTCCAGGAAGGCCCGGTTGAAGAGGATCATCTCCTCCTGAAATTCCTTATACGTTTCCTGCTGCGGCCGACCGCCGATGATGACGTTCTGATCCCGGTAGTACTTGGGAACGGTGATATCGAGGGTCACATTCGTGAAGGGGGTCTGGAAGCCGACCCTCGTGGGCACGTTGATATTGAAGATGAATTCCTGGAGCGCCTGCTTGACATCGATGAAGGTGAGATGATCATACCGGATGAAGGGAGCCAGCAGGGTGTCGAAATTGGAAAAAGCCTGGGCTCCGGCCGCCTCGCCCTGAAGGGTATAGAAGAAGTTGACCACCTGCCCCAGAGCACTTCTCAAGTGTTTGGCCGGCTTGCTTTCCACTTTACCGGAGACACCCTTGAAACCTTCCAGCAAAAGATCATAGAGGTCCCAGCCGACGCAGTAAACGGACAAAATACTCAGGTCGTGGATATGAAAATCACCCGACATGTGGGCCGCTCTGATTTCGGGCGTGTAGATTTCATTCAGCCAGTAGATTTTGCTGACTTCGGATGAAATATAGTTGTTAAGACCCTGGAGAGAATATTCCATATTACTGTTTTCGTTCACTTTCCAGTCTTTTTTCTTCAGGTACTGGTCCACAAGGTCCACTTCCATCCGGTTCGTGATTTCCCGCAACCGGGTGTGCTGTTCCCGGTAGAGAATATAGGCTTTTACGGTTTTGCGGTAAGGGGAGGCGATGAGCACTTCTTCGACGATGTCCTGAATTTCTTCGACGGTCATGATCTTATGATCGAAAAGCTGTTCCGCCAGGTTCAGTACCTTGATGGTGAGCTTTTTCGCCGTCGTCACGTCGAATTCGCCGGTAGCCGCCCCTGCCTTGGCGATGGCATTCGTGATCTTTTCCGCATTGAATTTGACGAGTCTTCCGTCTCGTTTTCTAATTTTTGTGTGCATCGGTCCCTCCCCTTTATTAAACGAAATTTTGATCGATACGCGTCTGCGATTATCCTTTCGGATAAGAAATTATTTAAATTAAAAAACAGCTTACTCTAGTCAAGCCGTTTTGACTATTCGAAGTCCCTGTTCTTGATATCAATATGTTGTGGTCACGAAGTGAGAATAATACCACATGTTGATTTAATCAAGAGAAATTTGCGGGGGTGGTGAATTTTTTTTTCCGTCAGTACCAGCGGAAATTTGATTTTGCCAAAATTCACAAATGGTTTTGCTAATTTTTGACTGAAAATTAAGGCTTATGTTGAGCGTAGAGATGAAGGAAAAGCGCAGACCAAATGATGATACCAAAGGTTACGGGGACATAAATCCAAGCTGTTTCCGTCAGTCCCGCCGCCCGCAATGGGTAAAAGCAGACCATGTGCGCGAAAAACGCGCTCAGGGCAGCGCCGCATGTAAACAGGACTGCAAGCAGCATATGCGCGCCGCGCACCCGGAGCAAAAATGTAAACACGCCGAGACCTGCCACAATACCGATTAAAAAGGAATAAAAAATGTCCGTTATTTAACCTCGACTGTACAAAATACTCCCTTTAAAGAATGCTTGTAGTTCGTAAAAGATACAAGCTCTATAAAAAGGGACGAAGGCTGGAATGGCGCATATTCCAGCGCGCGAAAGCTGTCTGGCAGGATGGCCCCCCCGCTTTAGCGCTCCCAAGATGACAAAGACCGGACCGGTCCGCAATCCGGTTCGTTTGAGTAGTTCGACGAGGCGGCCCCCCTCTTTCTCAAGCGCCCATCATTGATGTGTCGAAAGTCTAAAAGAGCCACCGGTTCCTGGAAACCGTAGCGTTCTGCACCGGGGTATCGAGAACCCAGGCTCACCCCGGCGGATTCATGGCCAGTTTACCATAGCAGCCGCGACGGTCAAGAATTATCAAGGAACGAGATTTGATCCCACGATCCGCTTTTCCCTTGTTTTTTCTTGACAGATCGAAAAAAAGAGACGAGATTTTTTGTTGGTTTGAACATTAGCCTGGGGGGCCGCAAATTGTACTTTTATCAATCCACTGCTCCATCGCTGCCGGTTCCGTAAAAAACGATTTTGAACGAATGAAAATCGGCGATGAACTTCAATAAATCGGTGACACTGGGACTTACGTGCGGATTCCTGCTGATTATGGCGCTTTCCGGTTACACACTTTACAATTCACCGACCCTGGGCGTCGCGCTTAATTGGAATCTCGCTACGGGGGAGCATAAAGTGGCCTCATCAGAACCCTGGAGCCGACTTAAAGCAGGGGACTCGATAACGGGTGCCGGAGGTCTCCAAGTCGGATTCCTCCATCTCCAGACGGACAATATCTACATCAGGACCAGGGCTGAGCTTCTCGCCTGGTTCGACGTCAAACGGGAAATTTTCCGGAAGCTGAACCAACCCCATGTCTCTCTCCTTGTCAGGCGTGACGGACAAGAAAGGGAGATTCTTGTCCGTCCGAGGAAAGCGGGTTTTTCTTTTCTCAGCAATCTTGTTTTTATCCATCTCATTGCAGGAATCGTGGTTTTTCTGATCGGGATCATCGTTTTCAACAAAATCGGCAGAAGGGAGCAAGGGCTTGTTTTCCTGGTCATGAGTTGCCTGATCATGCTTGTCTTTATCACCAACGCAACGTCCCTGATGAGCGAAATCGTCTACGAGCCGACCTGCTTCAAGTTTTTCAATATCGTCAATATCTTCTGTCTCCCCCTGGGGAGTGCCGCTCTTTTTCACCTTACTCTGCTGCTGCCCCGGAAGAGAAGGTTCCTCGAACGGTTTCCTGCGCTGGTCCCCCTGTTCTACGGAATCTGTATCCTGATCGTTGTTTCCCTCCGGATTCCCGTCATCAACGCCCTCACGGCAATTCTTTGCGCCCTCTCCGTCGCTTTGGTCATCTGCAGCTTTCTCGTTGAAAAGCGTCCCCTGGAAAAACAGCAGATGAAGTGGGTTCTTGCGGGCTTTCTGTTCGGCCTCGGTCCCTGGGTCCTCATCAATGCCATCCCCATGCTGGTCATCGGCGAAAGGCTCACGAACGACACGGTTTCCGCGGGTTTTGTCGTTTTCATCCCTCTGTTTATAGCCTTCGCCATCTGGAAGTACCGCCTGATGGATATCGACACCCTTTTCGAAGGGACCTTTGCGTATGTGATTACCGTCATACTGCTCAGTATTATCGACCTGGGCTTCCTGGGTCTTCTCAATACCCATTTCAGCGCATCGCAGGTCATCCCGGGGGTGTTTCTGCCCCTCCTCCTGATGGTCTCTCTTTACGTCGTTGTAAGAGACAGGATAAGGCTGTTTGTCAGAAAGATGTTCCGGCGCATTGTTCTGCCGGAAGCGGACGTCATTGCCTCTTTCAGCAGGCGGGCCAAGGGGTTGGCGCCCGACGGCATACTGGAGGCGCTGGCCGATGCGGTGCAGGAAGCGTTTCACATCAAGGAGTTACGGGTGGTGAGAAGAGGCGACACAGAGGAGGATGTCTTGAAATTGTTTCACGGCCGCACCGACGTGGTCAATCTCTGGGAGGAGCCGCAATTTTTGGATCTTTTTCCACAGCGGTTTTTCGTGGCCCTGGTCATGACAGGGGGAACGGGAACGGAGGCGGTGTTTCTCCTCGGCGGTCTGTCCCGCAGGAGATTCTATTCGCGACGCGACCTGGCCGTCCTGAGGGCACTCCTCGCACAGGCCACGGCGTTTCATGAAAACGCCCTTCTTTACGATGAAAACTTCAGGCAGCGCAATGCAAGACTGATCGAGGAGCAGCGGCACGCCGATGAAAAAGAGGCCATATTCAAAGACCTGCATGACGGTATCGGGGGCATTTCCGCCAACATCCACCTCCTCGCAGAGTTGGCCCTGAATTCATCCTCGTCCGCCGACATGAAGAAGGCCCTCTCCACCATATCGGAGCTGTCGCAGGAAGGAGTCTCCGAGATCAACACATTTCTTCAGAGCCTCGATTCCGAAGCTGCCACCTGTGAAACATTGACGGCGGAACTTCAGCATGCGGGAAACAGCATGCTTGTGCCCCACCGGATAGACTTTCATCTGGAACGGTCCGGGAATCCGGGGGGAGATGCACGACCGGGCCGCCTTTTTTTCCTCAATGTCACGAGGATCTACAGGGAAGCCTTGACGAATGTCATCAAGCACGCCAATGCCCGGTCGGTTACGGTAAGGGTCGATTATTCCGGCGGGTTTTTCACCCTCTCCATTCGGGATGACGGGACCGGTCTATCCGAGGGGATGACGAAAGGTCAGGGAAGGGGGATCGGCAACATGAAAAAGAGGGCGAAAAACATCGGCGGCGTTCTTTCCATCTCGACCGGAAAAGGGACCTGCCTGGAGCTCAGGATTCCCCTCTCATGCCAGGAAGCGGTCCAGGCGCTGCAAAACGGAGATGCGGCGGAGCGGGCGTCATGAGGCTGGTCATTGTCGAGGACGATCCGCTCTTCATCGCCAATCTGTGCTCCCTCTTTGAAGGACGGCCGGAAATCACCGTTGCCGGCGCGTTCATGAACGCGGAAGACGCCCTTGCGTCGATTGCGGCGTGCAGCCCCGATGTCCTGCTTGTAGACCTGGGTTTGCCCGGCATGTCCGGTATCGACCTGATCGGAAAGGTCAGGGAAATCCTGCCGGAGGTGGAAATGATGGTGCTCACCGTGTTCGAAGACCGGGACAGGATTCTTTCCGCCATCCGTGCCGGCGCATCGGGGTACCTGCTCAAGTCGAGCATGCCCCGGGAACTGGTCGCCGCCCTCTTCGAACTTCACCAGGGCGGAGCGCCCATGAACCCCAGGATAGCCAGAAAGATCATCCGGGAATTTCAGCATGACGGTATCCGCGACCGGTACCTGCTCAGCCACCGGGAAAAAGAGATTCTCCGTGAAATCGAGGCGGGTTTGTCATACAAGGAAATCGCCGGCAAATTTTCGATCAGCACCCATACGGTGCACGCCCATATCCGGAACATCTACAAGAAACTCCAGGCCGCCGACAAAACAGCCGCCCTCATCAAAGCCAGGCAAAAGGGACTCCTCTGAAATAGCCCAAAAATAGCCCACCCAAGTCATTGATTTTCCTGCCAATGATCCGGTACGATGCCGGGAATAAGCAGAAAACATGGTTGCTGATTCGCAAAAGGTCCGTTTCTGTCATTTTTCTGAGGAGCGCCGGCGACGAAGAATCTCTTTTCACATCAGATCTTCCGCAAAAGATTGTCCTGGAGCGCGGTGAAGGATGACAAATCGATCGCTGCGCGGCTTTTTGCAGATTCATCAACGATCGGGAGAAAGAAAAAAATGAAAAAGCGAGAAACCAGTATTCTTCTGTCCGCAATCTTTTTAACGTGGGCATGGTTTGTTCCCCCGTCCATTCTTGCCGAGACGGTCGAAATCAATACCGCAGAGACGACCTTGCAGGATCTTGAGGCGTTACATCCGGGAGGAGGGGCGCCAAAAACGGCCCTCGTCACGTCCACCGGCTCGGTCATACAGTCGTCAACAGTCGATCCCGCTATCTGGACGAAGAGCGCCGGATGGACCGTCACCGTCTCTTCCGGCAGAGCCGTCCAGGGCGGCGATTATGGTATCCTTTTCAATGGGGCAAAGGACGGTAGCGGTAGCGATTTGACGGGCACGCTTGTCAATGGCGGAACCATATCAGCTAATGGAGGAACATGGATTTACGGCGTTGAAACAGGGTCCGGGAGCACCATTACCAACCAGGCGGGAGCCACCATTTCGGGCAGTGCCACAGGCAGCTACGGCCTTGGCATATACGCCGATGAAGGTTCGACCATAAGCAATGCAGGCAGCATCTCGGGAACCGCCGCCAGTAATGGCATCGGCATCTGGGCGGAGAAAAACAGCACCATTACCAACCAGGCGGGGGCCGCCATCTCGGGAACCGCCGCTTCAAATGGCAGGGGCATCTACGGCAAATCAGGCATCACGGTAGACAACCGGGGAACCATCTCGGGAAGCAGCACAGACGCCTCCGGCTACGGCATTTATGGAACGGGAGGAGGCTGGACCATCACGAACCACGAGGGGGCCACCATCTCGGCAAACGGCGCAGCATCGATCTTCAGCCCTGTGCATGGGATTACGTTATTCAATAACCCCGCTAATACGATCACCAACAACGGAACCATAACCGTAACGTGTTCGGGCGGGCCGTGCAGCGGCATCACCGGCAGCCACAACACCATCAACACCGGAACGATCACGGTAACCAGGACAGGCGCGTCAGGGCTTGCGGCCTATGGTCTGGATGTGAGCGGAACCATCACCAACAGCGGGCGCATTGAAGTGAAGAACGAAAGCGCCTCGGGAGGTGCGACCGGCATCTCAGCCAAGCTGCCTGACAGCACCCTTACCAATAAAAACGGCGGAATCATATCGGCCACCGCCGCAACAAGCTCAAGCGCAACCGCCGTCCAAATAGCCAAGGGTACCGTCATCAATGAAGTGGGCGCTGCCATCACGAGCAGCGGCACGGGTGTGATCCTCGGCGATGCACTCCTCAAAAACGCCGTTTCGCTTACGAACCACGGTGCCATTTCAGGTGCGAGAGGGGTGTACGCGCCCGGGGGAAACGCGATCATCGATAACTACGGCACTATCATCTCAGAGACAGGCATTGTGGTTACCGCGGGAAACACAATCATACGCAACTACAGCAGCGGCACCATCACCGGCACGGGCGGCATCGCCATTTCGCTCGCCGGCGACAATAACACCATCTTGATCCAGAGGGGTTCGACCGTCAACGGCTCCATCGAAGCCGGCGGCTCCGGAAATACCCTGGAATTCAACGGTCCGGGGAGTTATGGTTCCACCATCACCGGCACCTGGACCTTGATGAAGAGCGGCAGCGGTACCCTTACATTATCCGGTACCAATACCTATACCGGACCAACGACAATCGATGCCGGGGCGCTCGCGGTCAATGGCAGCATTGCAAGTCCCGTCACCGTCAGCGGTTCCGGCACCCTTATGGGCACCGGCTCCATCAACGGCAATGTCACCAACTCAGGCCGTATTGCCCCGGGGAACTCCATCGGAACCCTGACGATAAACGGTGATTACACCCACCAGGCCGGCGCGGTTTACGAAGTGGAGGTCAATGCCGCGGGGGCCTCCGACAGGATCAATGTCACGGGCAAAGCAACGATTAATGGCGGTACCGTGCAAGTACTGGCAGAGAACGGCAGCTACAAGCCAAGCACCGATTACACGATCCTCCATGCCGATGGAAGCCGTACCGGTCAATTTACCGATGTCACCTCGAACCTCGTCTTCCTCGATCCAGAACTCACCTACACGGCAAACGACGTCATCCTGACGCTTGTAAGGAGTGGTGCCGATTTCGCGTCGACAGCCCAGACGTACAATCAACGGGCCGTCGCCTCCGTCCTGGACAACTTCTCAGGAACGGCGTCAGGAGGCATGCAGACCGTCCTCAGAGGCCTCCTGGCGCTTTCCGCGCCGGGGGCATGCGCCGCCTTCGACCAACTGGGAGGAGCAAGCTACACGGCATTCCCCCTGGTGGACACGGACAGGGCCTTCCGGTACCTGTATACCCTTTTCCGGGGCATGTCGGCGACACGGGAGTGGGGAAACGCCGCGTACGGCGAAAACGGTTTCCCGAAATACGCCGCTTCCGATCACATCACCTCCGATGCCTCCGGTATCACGACGGGCCGTCAGGATTCCGGCCCATGGGGCATCTGGGTCAATGGACATGGAACATACGGAAAACGGAAGGGAGACGACGCGGCCTCCCGTTTTCGCCATGACGCAGGCGGGGTCGCAATCGGAATCGACTACGCCCTGTCGAACCGGTACCGGGGCGGGGTGAGCGTCGGATACACCCGGACGGACATCGATTTCACCGACCTGAGGGACGAAGGGAATATCGACAGCTGGCAGGCGGCTCTTTACGGAGCCTACCGGGCCAACCGGGCCTATCTCGAGGGCGCTCTTTATTACAGTTACAACGACTGTGAAATGGAACGGCAAATCGCCTTCGGCCCCATCTCCCGGAAGGCCCGGGGCGACTACCGGGGTTACGAATTCGGCGGTTACCTGGAGGGAGGCTGGCACCTGCCGGTGAAGGGCTTCGAAATCCGCCCCATGGCCTCTCTGTTCGCCCTGCACCACCACCAGGAAGACTTTCGGGAAAAGGGCGCCGATTCGCTCACTCTGGACATTGACGACCGTAACAGCCGCTCTTTAAGAGGCGCTCTCGGTCTTCACGTCGCCCGGACGTTCGGGATTGAGGGAGCCTTCACCTGGCAGCCGGAGGCCGGGGCCCGCTGGGTTCATGAATTCGACGATGAGCGCTACGATGTCCATGCCCGTTTTTCCGGTATACCGGAGGGCGGCTTCGAGGTGCGTTCCGACCGGTTGGGCCGGGACAGCGCCCTGCTCAGCCTGGGTGTAACCGGTTTCTGGAACGGGAACGTGCAGTTTCACCTGTTCTACGATGCACGCGTGAAGGAGGATCACACGGTTCACGCCATAGCCGGCGATATCCGGTACACGTGGTGACAACCACCAAGTTCCGGGAACATGAGTTCCTCAATATTTTTCGTGTTCCCGAAATTCGGACAATTGTCAAAAACAAAGATTCGACTTAATCCCCCCCCAAAAAAAATCATTCGCAACGGCTCCCTCTCCTGGCTCCGATATTCTGATTCATCGTCAGGCAATCAATTCATCTCCTCGATTATCCTGGATGGCTTTGGTAAACTCCTTGCTGCTTGTTCCGCGGGGGGATCTCCTTTCCTCTTTCGCTCTGCTAAACCAGGGGAAAGCCCCTTCCTTCATCCTGGCACAAGATTGGATACACCCGAATCGGGTAATCATCTTGATATTCCGGTTTTTCTCCTGTAAAATTCCATCTTCAGTTAAGTGAACCGAGATGAACGCATGATTGAAAAAAAACGTGTCATTACAATTGACGGTCCCGCCGGTTCCGGAAAGAGCACGGTGGCAAAACTCGTGGCCCGGACATTAAACTTCCTGTACCTGGATACGGGTGCCCTGTATCGCGCCGTGGCGTATAAAATCCGAACGTCGGGAATAAACGAAACAACGGACGCGATCCTGCGAGAGCTCTTCGCGCATACAACGTTCAGTCTGAAGAAGCAACCTGACGGTCTCATCGTCTTCGTTGATCGGGAGGATGTGAGCCGGCAGATTCGGACGGAGGAGATCGCCGTTCTGGCGTCGACCATTTCGGCCCTTCCGGTTGTCCGGGAAGCTCTATTGCCGATTCAGCGGGAATGCGGCAACGGTGTTGGGGTTGTGGCCGAAGGACGGGATATGGGGACCGTGGTTTTCCCTGATGCGGATTTCAAGTTCTATATCCACGCATCACCTGAGGAGCGGG
>Ga0302246_1002481_pt1 | contig 11007 bp, 14 predicted proteins | sample AAG_UR_Trp_MG_FD_193533 | JGI IMG/M metagenome (GOLD analysis project Ga0302246, IMG submission 193533) | Enriched activated sludge microbial communities from anaerobic digester in WTTP, New Holstein, Wisconsin, United States - AAG_UR_Trp | ecosystem: Engineered > Bioreactor > Anaerobic >...
CTGCGATGAGCTTGAATTTCAACGTCCTCTTCTTCATTCAACTTACCTCCGGTTAGTTAATTGAAAATTACGCCGTCCTGCCTGGTATTCTGAACCTAAGTAACCGAATTATCCTTTGCAACGATTATACCTCATCGACAGAATGCGGATAGAACTTGAATAATGTTTGAGGTCGGGATAAACATTCCCTGTTGGAATAATCAGGGCCACAGTGTTACACAGGCCGGAAAAATCATTACCAGCAGAAGAGGTGTGGACGGTGAAGTACTCCGAGGCAAAACAAGGCCGCGTTTTTGTTATCCGTCTTGAGGACGGTGATATTTTGCACGAAGAAATTGAAAAGTTCGCCGCTGAAAAGGGTATCCGGGCTGCGGCACTCTTGGCCGTGGGCGGCGCCGACACGGGGAGTACGCTCGTCGTCGGTCCGGCCGAAGGGCGCGCTAAACCGATTGTTCCCTTGGAACATGTACTGGATAATGTGCACGAGGTGGCCGGTGTGGGAACCCTGTTTCCCGACGATACGGACAGACCGGTGCTCCATATGCATGGCGCCTTCGGCCGGGAGAGGCAGACCGTGACCGGCTGTGTCCGGACCGGCGTTAAAGTGTGGCATGTCCTTGAGGTCGTGCTCCTGGAGCTGACCGATACGAGCGCCGGCAGACGGCCGGACGGGGCGACGGGTTTTAAGCTTCTGCAGCCTTAGGCGCGGCCATGCAAGTGTCGGCAGGGCAAGGCTTTTCATCATTACCCACCTTGACCATGCCGCAGATCTTGCCGATCTGTGCCGCCGGGTGGGGGCGTCGATCATCCAGATCCACGGCGATATTCCCGTCCGGGAAATGTCACGTTTAAGAAAAATAAACCCGAATTTCACAGTCATCAAGAGCCTCATTGTCAAACAGGAGAACCGGGATGCCTTGCTTTCCGCCGTTGAAAGGTGGGCGCCCTGGGTCGATGTCTTTATCACCGATCCTTACGATCCGCTGACGGGTGCCTCGGGGGCCACCGGCAAAACTCATGATTGGGAAGTCAGCCGAGTTCTGGTTGCCCGCTCACTGAAACCCGTCATCTTGGCCGGTGGTTTGAACCCGGATAATGTCGCCCCGGCGATTCGTGCGGTGCGCCCGTGGGGGGGGATTGTCATACCGGCGTCGAGGGTTGTGGCGGGAGAAAAGATTATGGTCTTGTTCGGGCCTTTGTCCTCAACGCACAGGCGGCGTTTTCGGAGTGGGTCGGTGAAATGAAAGAGGGCTTTCCCCGATAAGGGTCGTTCCATACAAAACGGCCGGCAAAGCGCCGGCCGCCGGCCAAGAAAGATAGAAGAAAATCAGTAGCCCTGAATATAGTTTTTCAACTGTTCCGTGGTAAAGGCCGCCTCATCGAAAAGGTTCTTGACCACGTCGCCGATGGAGACAATCCCCAGCAGGTTGTCTTTGTCCATGACGGGGAGATGGCGGACACGTTTTTCAGTCATCAGGCCCATGACGTCGTCCAAGTGCGTGTCCTGCTGAACGGTATACAGTTTTTCCCGGGGCGTCATGACATCCTTTACAGGTTTGTTCCAGAGGTCGCTGTTCTGGTTTTCCACCAGGCGCATGATATCGCGTTCGGAAATCACTCCCGCCAGCTTGCCGCTGTCATCAAGGACGACGAGGATGCCGATCTTTTTTCTGTTCATCAGGCTGACGCAGTCTTTGAGAATTTCTCCCAACTGCACCTTGTAGAGTTTTCCGCCCTTCCGCTTCAAAACCGTTGCCGCGTCCAAGATGATGCTGTCCATAGAATCCTCCTTCGCTGAATGGTAGTGGGGTTTATAAAAATCAACACCTTGATTCAAATGACGAATATTTGCTTGCGCGTTGCGGCGGACTTTGCGCCCCCCACCGCTTATTTTAATGCAACGGACTTTAAGCCCGAAGTTAATCCAACACTCATTAAGCCGAAGAGAGCAAAAACTACCTTTATTCCTCGAAAGACCGATAAATGACCGGGCCGAAACCCATAACTTGAGCTTAACGGAACCGCTTTGATGACTGCATTGTGCCCCAGGGATTTGATAAAATCAAGGTGAAATTTATGGGCAAGCTGAATCCACAGGGCCTCAATAGTTCTTCTAAAATCGTATTTGATGCTTTGAAACGTTTGTTTTAACTTGCTTATCGGATGGTGAAGCCATGAAAGTGGGAAAGCAGAAGTGAAAAAGGCCAACTGAAAAAAAGCCAGCCTTCTTGTTTTATTGGTAGTCCCACGGGGACTTGAACCCCGGTTTCCGGCGTGAGAGGCCAGCGTCCTGACCACTAGACGATGGGACCATTTTATGTGTTTGGATTAACCGGGTGCGGTCCTTTCATGAAAGAGATATCCGACCCGGTTGATAAGGCGATGCTATTTATTCAATAATGCCTGAAATGTCAAGGCGAATTTACGGGGGGTAATGATGCGCAATAAACCGGACCGCCTGCTGCAGTCGCTGCAGCACCCGATGTCTCCCCAGGGTGACCATGACGTCGTCGATGCCTGGGCTGATGGTTTTTCCTGTGAGGGCGACCCGGAGCGGTTGGGCGATGAATTTCAGCTTTGTGTTGCGTTTTTCCGACACATCCCGGAGGAACGTCTCAATGTCTGCCTTGGTGTAGTCATCACCCGCCGGCAAGGTTTCGATAATGGCTTCAAGGTGCCCTGCTGCCTCCGCGGTGAGGAACTTCCGGGCGGCTTCCTCATCATAGATCAGTTCATCTCCGAAATAGAAGAGGCTTCCCTCGGCCAACTCGATCAAGGTTTTCGCCCGTTCCTTGAGATCACCAACTATATTCCGGGCAAAGGCGGTCTCCGGCGCGGCTAATCCCATACGGTGCCAGAAAGGCATCATCTCCTCGGCCAGGTGCTCCGGCGGATAATTTTTGATGTAATGCTGATTGAGCCATAGGAGTTTGTCCGGGTTGAAGACGGCGGCGGATTTGCCGACGGCTTCCAGGGAGAAAAGACCGATCAGCTCGTTTTTACTGAATATTTCCTGATCGCCATGTGCCCAGCCCAGGCGGACGAGATAATTCACCAGCGCTTCAGGCAGAAATCCCATATCCTTATAGACCATAACGGAGGTGGCGCCGTGCCGTTTACTGAGGCGGGCCTTGTCCGAGCCTAAAATCATCGGCACATGGGCAAACAGGGGTACATCGTAACCAAGGGCCTGGTATAGCAGGATCTGTTTGGGGGTATTGTTCACATGATCGTCGCCCCGGATGACATGGGTGATCTGCATGTCGGCATCGTCCACAACCACGGCGAAGTTGTAGGTCGGGTACCCGTCGCCCCGCTCGATGATCAGATCATCCAACTCTTCGTTGTTAAAGACGATATTCCCTTTGATCAGGTCGTTGACCACGGTTGAGCCGACTTCGGGACAACGGAAACGAACCACCGAGTTTGCAGAGCGCGGCAGGTTTTTATCACGGCACGTGCCGTCGTATTTCGGTTTTCTGCCTTCGGCCAGGGCAACTTTTCGTTTTTCCTCAAGTTCCTCCGGGGTGCAGGTACAGTAATAAGCCTTGCCTTCCCGGATCAGTTTTTCCACCATGGCACGGTGCCTGTCCACCCGCTGCGCTTGAAAGAAGGGGCCTTCATCCCAGTCCAAACCCAGCCAGGTCATGGCGTCGAGGATGGCCTGAGTCGACTCGTCGGTTGATCGTTGCTGATCCGTGTCTTCGATCCGCAGGACAAAGACGCCGTCGGCGTGACGTGCGTAAAGCCAGTTAAACAAGGCGGTCCGGGCGCCCCCGATATGGAGAAACCCCGTCGGCGATGGGGCAAAACGTGTTCTGATTTTTTTTACTGCCGTGGTCATATTGATCCTTGGTAAATTATTTCGCTCCCTTATAGGTTTATGCGCTCTCTTTGTCAAGTCGGTTTTGGGTAAGGAATTGAAGAGAAGTGTTCCGGACCGAACATAAATTGTACTTGACAAGGTGATGAATTTATCATTAAGTACACCACTTTATATCGGGGGTAGTCCCTTTGAGAAGGGCCGGCAATCAGGTACGGTTCGGGAGTTGGTTGAAATTTGAAGATCCATGTGCCGAAAATTACGGTGGAGGGTCTGGACTTGACCTTTTCCCGGGATGGGAAATGGTTAAAGGTGCTTCTGCCCGCGGAGGAAGAAGCTCGTTTTTCCATTGATAGGGTCGATGTCGCCTGCCGTGTGAAGAAAGTCCGGGATTCGGTCTTTGTGGAAGGTTCGCTCGCGACGGTCATCGAGACGAATTGTTCCCTCTGCTTGGGAAAAGCGCATATTCCCGTCAGCAGCCGTTTTCATTATTCCTTCGTGTCCCGCCGGGAAGGTGTGGAAGAGGAAAAGGAAAAGGAGCTTACGGCCGAGGACATGGATGTTGAATACTATCGGGAAGAAACCATCGATCTGGATCCGATTATTCTTGAACAGATTGTCCTGCAGGTTCCCATACGGGTGGTCTGCCGGGAAACCTGCCGGGGCCTTTGTCCCCAATGCGGGATCAATTTAAATACCTCCAGTTGCACCTGCGTCGAGAAGAAATTCGATGAACGTCTGAGTGCGCTAAAGGACTTGAAACTGAAATCATAATGCGAGAAGAGGAAGGATATCAATTATGCCAAATCCAGTAAAAAGACATTCCCGGACCAGAAGGAATATGCGCCGGGCCCATGATTTCCTGACGTCACCCTCGACGTCCAAATGTCCCCAGTGCGGGAAACCCAAGCTCCCCCATCGGATCTGCGAAGCCTGCGGGACCTATAAGGGGCGGGAGGTCATTTCAGTAGAGGAGATTTCTAAGTAGCGCGAGATCCGAGGCGTTCCCATGGGCAAGGTTGCCTTCGTTTTTCCCGGTCAGGGTTCCCAGTACGTGGGAATGGGGGCGAATCTTTACCGGGAAATCCCGCTGGTAAGAGCAATATTTCATCATGTCCGGGAAGAGGTGGGGGTGGATATCCCCTCTCTCTGCTTCCATGGTCCTCAGGAAACGCTCGACCTGACGCTCAATACGCAAATGGCCGTGCTGATGCTGGACATGGCCGTTTATGAGGTTTTTGCCGCTGCATACGGCAAGGAACCCGACGTCATTGCAGGGCATAGTTTGGGAGAATACGGTGCGCTCTATGCCGCCGGGGCCATATCCCTCGAGGAAATCATCCCTCTGGTATGGGCCCGGGCCCGTTATCACCAGGAAGCCGTGCCTCCGGGGGATGGCGCGATGGCCGCGATCATCGGTCTGAAGAAAGAAATCGTCGCCAAAGTTTGTGAAGATATCTGTCAGCGGGGAGGGAATGTTTCCGTATCTATCATCAACACGGCCGAACAGATTGTGATCTCCGGTTACACCGGATCGGTTGATGAAGCGATGGCCCGGACCATCGACCGGGGTGCCCGCAAAGCCGTCAAGCTGGCCATCAGTGCGCCCTGCCATTGCAATCTGATGGAGCGGGCTGCAGCCAAATTGCGGCAAGACCTGGATCGGGTCCACTGCCGAGATTGCCGGGTTCCGGTCATTCCGAATTGCGAACCGGCCGTTTTCTATGGCTGTACGACAACAAAAGAACTTCTGGTCAGACAACTCACCAGTCCCGTCAGGTGGCAGGAAACCGTTGAAAAAATGGTCGCGATGGGTGTCGATACCATGGTGGAACTGGGGCCGAAACGTGTGTTGACGGGTCTGATCCGGCGCATTAGCGATCAGGTTCGGCTTCTGCATGTGGAAGACTTGATGTCCCTGGAGCACGCTTCGTCTGCGCTGAAGAATTGATGCGCGATGTCCCGCATGGGCAAGCAAAATGGAAAGAATGATCATGGCAATTTTGAAGATATAGAAATTTTCGTTTCAATATTTTCTGGATTTGAGGAGGAGAACCTACATGACACTGGAAGAAAAGGTCATTGATTTAATTGTGGAACAGTTGGATGTAACCAGAGAGGAATGTGTTCCGGAGGCTTCGTTTATCGATGACCTGGGCGCTGATTCGCTGGATCTCGTGGAATTAATTATGGAAATGGAAGAGACTTTCAATATCCAGGTGGCTGATGAAGAACTTGAGAAAATCCGGACCGTGCAGGATGTCGTTGATTTTCTGAGGAACAAAGGCGTTGCGTAAACGGCATCCTGTGATCAAGGAGTGACACTTTTGACAAGGAGGGTGGTCATAACCGGCCTGGGGGCTATTTCCCCCCTGGGTAATTCCGCTGAAGAATCCTGGAAGGGCGTTTGCGCAGGGAAGTCCGGCATCGGGCTCATCACAAAATTCGACACAACGGTTTTTGATACGAAAATTGCGGGGGAGGTGAAAGCCTTCGATCCGCTGCAGCATGTTAATAAGAAGGAATACCGCCGTCTGGATGATTTTATCGTCTACGCCCTGGCGGCGGCTGATATGGCGGTTCAGGACGCGGGACATATCGAGATTGCCGGCGAGCGGTCCGGCGTCATCATAGGCTCGGCAATCGGCGGATTGGCCACGATTGAAAAGGAGAAGGAAACGATCCTTCAAGCCGGGCCCCGCCGGGTGGCGACATTTATGATTCCTGCGGTTCTGGCAAATCTGGCTGCGGGCCATGTGTCCATCCGATATGGGCTGAAGGGACCCATTACATGTCCGACGACGGCTTGCGCCGCCGGGACCAATGCCATCGGCGACGCCTTCCGCATGATCCGGGACGGCTACGCCGACCTGATGATTACGGGCGGCGTTGAAGCGGCGGTTACGCCGCTGGCTGTTGCCGGATTTAACGCCATGCGGACCCTGTCGACCAGAAACGACGTCCCGGAGAAGGCAAGCCGGCCTTTCGACAGGAAGCGGGATGGTTTTGTCATCGGCGAAGGGTGTGGCCTGGTGATTCTGGAAGAGTTGTCAGCCGCTCTGAAGCGGGACGCAAAGATATACGGAGAAGTGATCGGTTACGGTTTGACGTCGGATGCGTATCACCTGGCGGCGCCGCCGCCGGGACATGAAGGGGCCGTCCGGTGCATGAAGGAAGCCCTGGCGGATGGAGGAGTCGCTCCGGAAGAGGTGGATTACATCAATGCCCACGGCACATCCACTCTGCTTAATGACCTGTATGAGGGACAGGCGATCAAAACCGTTTTCGGCAGGACGAATCCCGGCATTGCCGTCAGTTCGACCAAATCGATGACGGGACACATGCTGGGCGCCGCCGGCGGGCTGGAGGCGATCTTCACGGCAAAAGCTCTTCAGGAGGGTATCATGCCGCCGACGATCAATCTCGATGAGCCTGATCCGGAAAACGATCTGGATTATGTTCCCCATCTGGCGCGGCAAAAGGATATGCGGTTCGCCCTGTCCAACACCTTTGGTTTCGGTGGGGTGAATGCGAGTTTGGTGTTGAAAAAGTATGTCGGGTAAAGGGGAATGCGACGTCAACTGATTATTGGTTCTGATCACGCAGGTTTTGAGTGTAAACAGGATGTAAAAGCGCTGCTTGCCCGCCTGGAGATCGACGTCATGGATGTCGGGACAGATAACGACGACGCCGTAGATTATCCCGATTATGGTTTGCGAGTTGCGGAACAGGTTGCCTCCGGAGATTTTACGTCAGGGATTCTGATTTGCGGTTCGGGAGTCGGGATGTCCATTGTGGCGAATAAATTCCCCCACGTGCGTGCCGCCCTTTGTCTCGATGAATATACGGCGGAAATGAGCCGACGGCACAATGATGCGAACATTCTGATTCTGGCAGGTCGGCGAACCGATGCCGCCGCAGCGGAGAAAATTGTCACCAAGTGGTTGTCAACGGAATTTGAAGGGGGCAGACATCAGCGGCGCCTCGACAAGATACGGGAATTGGAAGAGAAACTGGGGAGGGGAATAAGGATATGTCAGAACTCGCAAAAATAGATCCGGAGATAGCCCGGGCGATTTTATGGGAGACGGAAAGACAGACGGGTAAAATCGAGCTGATCGCTTCGGAGAATTTTGTCAGCGAGGCCGTTCTCGAGGCTCAGGGTTGCGTCATGACCAACAAGTATGCAGAGGGTTATCCGGGTAAACGTTACTACGGGGGCTGCGAATATGTGGATATTGTTGAGAATCTGGCGATCGAGCGTTGCAAGGCCCTGTTCGGCGCCGATTATGTCAATGTTCAGCCCCATTCGGGCACCCAGGCTAACATGGCGGTATATTTTTCCGTATTACAGCCTGGCGACACAATTCTGGGGATGAATCTCTCCCATGGCGGCCATCTGTCCCATGGCAGCCCCGCCAATTTTTCCGGTAAATATTACAGCGTCATCCCCTACGGTGTCGATCGCACAACGGAAACGATCGATTACAACGAGGTGATGGATCTGGCGAAGAAGCATAAGCCCAAAATGATTGTCGTCGGCGCCAGCGCTTATCCCCGGGTCATCGATTTCACCGCCTTCCGCCAGGCGGCCGATCAGGTCGGGGCAGTCATTATGTGCGATATCGCCCACATCGCCGGTCTGGTCGCAACGGGTTATCACCCGACACCGGTACCGATCTGCGAGTTTGTGACCTCGACCACCCACAAAACCCTTCGGGGGCCCCGGGGCGGTCTGGTTATGTGCAAGGATGGGTACGCCAAGATTCTGGGAAGTCGTGTGTTCCCGGGTACCCAGGGCGGTCCCCTCATGCATGTCATTGCCGCCAAGGCTGTAGCTTTTAAGGAAGCCCTCTCGGAAGAGTTCAAACAGTACCAGGGCCAAATCGTTAAGAATGCGAAAACACTGGCGGATGAGCTTAAAAATCTCGGGTTCCGCCTTGTTTCCGATGGAACGGACAACCACCTCATGCTGGTTGATCTGACGGATAAGAATCTGACGGGGAAAGACGCCCAGGAAATTCTGGATCTGACGGGTATCACCGTGAACAAGAACGGCATTCCTTTCGATACGCAGGGCCCCATGGTAACCAGCGGTATCCGGATCGGAACCCCCGCCGTGACAAGCCGGGGGATGAAAGAGCCGGAGATGAAGCAGATCGCCGGATTGATTGCCGATGTGCTGCTGAATCGGAATAATGAAGAAAAGATCAATGAGGCCGGGGCAGGGGTCAAGGCGCTTTGCGACCGTTTCCCTCTTTATAAAAGTCGAATCGCAAAAGGGAGAGAAGAGCTCAAGTAAACCCAAGGAGGAATGATGACCCCCGAAAACAGGGCACGTGAGATGACCATTCGTCCCGACTGGGACGCATACTTCATGGGCATCGTGGAACTGGTGGCGAAACGTTCCACCTGTCTGCGCCGGGGCGTCGGCGCGGCTCTGGTCCGAGACAAAAGAATTCTGGCCACGGGTTATAACGGGGCGCCTTCCGGGCTCCGGCACTGTCTTGAGATCGGATGCCTGCGGGATAGCATGCAGATTCCCTCGGGGGAGCGCCATGAACTGTGCCGGGGTCTGCACGCGGAGCAGAACGCGATCATCCAGGCGGCACTTCACGGGGTGAGTGTAAAAGGGGCGACCCTGTACTGCACGAACCAGCCGTGCATCATCTGCGCGAAGATGGTCATCAATGCAGGTATTTCGCTGATTGTGGTAAAAGATGGTTATGCGGACAAGCTGGCGGCGGACATGCTGGCCGAAGCCGGTATCCGAGTGGCGCAGCCATGAAGTGTCCCTTCTGTTCCAGCAGTGAGAATCGAGTCATTGACTCCCGCATCAGTAAGGACGGCGGCGCCATCCGCCGGAGAAGGGAGTGTGTCGGTTGCGGACGCCGGTTCACCACCTACGAGTTTGTGGAAGAGGTTCTGCCTACGGTGGTGAAAAAGGACGGTCGCCGGGAGCCGTTCGATCGAACGAAAATCCGTTCGGGTATCAAGAAGGCTTGTGAAAAAAGGCCCATTAAAACGGAAGACATCGAGCGGCTGGTGGAAAATGTGGAGCGTGCCTGCCAGGAGTTTCAGGGCGATGAAATTTCGACCACGGTGATCGGTGAAAAGGTCATGAAGGAACTCCAGGAATTGGACGGCGTGGCCTATGTGCGGTTTGCCTCCGTGTATCGCCAGTTTCGGGATGTAACGGAATTCCTCAACGAACTCAAAGGATTCTTGAAGACGAACGAAGAAAAGGATCCCTCGAAATAGGTTGGATCGGTACTTATTCATCAATAAGTGAGGCCGGACGTAGAACAGATCAATGAAGGAAGCCATGTTTACGGGAATCGTACAAGCCCTGGGAACGGTGCGGCGCATTAACCGCAAGGGAGAAGACGCGATTGTGGAAATTGAGGGCGGTCTTGATCTCGACGACGTTCGTCTGGGGGACAGCGTAGCCGTGAATGGAACGTGTCTCACTGTGACGGCCATCGGTCGGGACAGGTTCTCCGCCGATGTGTCCGCCGAGAGTTTGGCGAAAACCAATCTGAAAGCGCTTCACGTGGGAGACAAGGTGAACCTGGAGAAGGCCCTCCGATTGACGGATTTCCTGGGCGGGCACCTGGTTTTGGGGCATGTTGATGAGACGGGCATCATCCGGGAGAAGACGGTCAAGTCATCTTCCGTCATCTTGGGAATCGAGGTCTCCCCGCATGCAGGGAGATACATCGTCGTTAAGGGTTCCATCACGGTCGACGGAGTCAGTCTGACGGTAAACCGTTTTGAAAACGGGCGCTTTTATGTTAACATGATCCCCCACACGGCCCAAGTCACGACTCTTGGTCTCAGGAAGGTCGCTGATGCCGTAAATATTGAAACGGATATTATCGGCAAGTATGTAGAGCGTTTTGTTCGGCCCGGTGGCGGGCATGAAAATTCGGGAAGGTCGGGATTCGACTGGTCCTCCTTTGTCGAGCACGGATTTTTAAAGTGAGCAGCATCCGGTAAAACGGCAAAATAACTTTATATGAAGGTGAATCATGGGTATCAGTTCAATTAAGGAAGCCATTGTAGATATCAGAAGTGGCAAGATGGTGATTCTGGTGGATGACGAAGATCGTGAGAATGAAGGCGATCTTTGCATGGCGGCGCAATTTATAACGCCGGAAGCGATTAACTTCATGGCCAAATAC
>Ga0302246_1002484_pt1 | contig 11003 bp, 10 predicted proteins | sample AAG_UR_Trp_MG_FD_193533 | JGI IMG/M metagenome (GOLD analysis project Ga0302246, IMG submission 193533) | Enriched activated sludge microbial communities from anaerobic digester in WTTP, New Holstein, Wisconsin, United States - AAG_UR_Trp | ecosystem: Engineered > Bioreactor > Anaerobic >...
GGCCGAGGCCATTCATGCCAGGAAAATCCTGAAAGCAATGGGGATGATCGGCTCCACGAAAGAGAACCTGGAGGAAGCCATCACCGGTGAAACACATGAGTATACACAGATGTATCCCGCCTTTGTCCGGGAAGCAGAATCAGAAAAACAGAGCGATGTGCTCCTGGCATTCCGGTATGCCCTCCAGGCTGAAGAAGTCCACGCAGGTCACTACCGGGAAGCGCTGAAATCCCTCAATGCAGGCCAGGATATGTCCAACCGGACCATCTGGATCTGCCCGGTATGCGGGGACATCTTTCTTGGCAATCCTCCAGATAAGTGCCCGATTTGCGGTGTATTTAAAAAAGTGTTCAGGGAGATCTCCTGAACACACCTTTTTCCTATAAAAATCGCGTACGCGGTTTTCATTTTGTTCACTTGCATCTCGGAGGTAATCATGTGTTTTTTCCAAAAACCTTTTTTGCCGGGTAACTTTCCCCTGCCAGAGGAACGAACCGGACCTGGCATCAGGACCGGATGTCCGCATCAGGATCGTATACTGACAACCCGCCAGTCCATCACTTTTATAATAATCTCAGTTCTAGTTCAGAGATGAATGCCAGTGGTTACCGTATATTCCACGAAGAGCTGCCCCTATTGCCGGATGGTCAAGTCCTACCTTGAACGGCAGGGGGTCGATTACACGTCTATCGATGTCGGGGAAGACCAGGAGCAGGCAAAGAAGATGGTCGAGATCTCCGGGCAGTACGGGGTTCCCGTGGTCACCGTGGATGGTGAGGTAATCGTGGGCTTTGATGCTTCGCGGTTGAACGAGCTGTTCGGTGAAGAGAAGGGTGTCGATCTCTACGATGTGCTGATAATCGGAGCAGGACCGGCCGGGCTCACTGCAGGGGTCTACTGCGCACGGAAACTGTTAAAGACCCTTATCCTCAGCGAGGATATCGGGGGTCAGGCTATCGAGTCATGGTCGATTGAAAACTATATGGGCTTTCCCAAAATCACCGGCGATGAGCTCATGAGGAAATTTGAGGAGCAGGTCCGTTCCCAGAACATCAGCCTCGAGATCGACAAGGTGCTAATCCTTGACCGGAGCGGCAACGAGTTCAAAGTCAACACCGCGACCGGTTCTGCATACCGGGCACGGTCGGTGATCCTCGCCCAGGGGAAGCATCCCCGCACCCTGGGAATCGAAGGCGAAGACCGGTACTGGGGACGAGGGCTCTCGGTCTGTTCGACCTGTGACGGCCCGATCTTCAGGAACAAGGTGGTGGCCATTGTAGGAGGCGGGAATTCGGCCCTCCAGACCGCGATCGAGATGAGCGGGATCGCACGGGAAGTACATCTAATCGTCAGGAGCAGGATCAAGGCCGATGAGATCTACGTCAAACTCTACGAGCAGAAGAAGAACATTACCCTCCATACCAATGCCATCATCTCCGCCCTCCGGGGAACCGACATGCTCTCCGCTATCGTTATCCGGGACCGGGACAGCGGGAAGGAGACCGAGATTGCCGTTGACGGTATCTTCCTTGATATCGGGTGGATACCGAATACCTCATTCGTGGAAGGTCTGGTGGCGATGAATGATCAGAAGGAGATCGAGGTCGATATCAACTGCCACACCAGCGTCCCAGGTATCTTTGCTGCCGGCGATGTGACCACTGTAAAGACCAAACAGATCGTAACCGCCGCAGGGGAGGGGGCGAAGGCCGCCCTTTCCGCCTACGAGTATCTGATGCGGTAATCCTCTCATCCCTCTTTCCTGAACAGGACTATCCGGTTGGTATTGGTTCCAGAATCGTTGTTATCGATGCCCCAGATATGGGATGTTTTTGTGAACTCCTGCTGGTTTACCATGATGGCCATGGGGTGAAACCCGGCATCTGCCCCGATTGGGACGATATGCTCATCGAGCCTGATCCTGCCTTTCCGGACTTCCCCGACTTCAAAGGCAACATATCCCCCCGGGGCAGTAATGCGGTAGAGTTCCCTGAAGGTCCCTGCCATGACCCCGCACCATTCATTAAGCGACCGCGTCACAGTCAGGTTGCGTTCCACCTCCCGTTCGTCAATCCCGTTAAACCAACACCGGAGCCAGTTATCCTTCGCATACTGCACGGTATCAAGAAACGGGGGAGAAGTGACGGTGAGCCGGATCGCATCGCGGGGAATGGCCAGTGTATCGCGTGAATCCCCGGTCAGAAGCAGGCCTCTATCACCGGCTTTTTTCAGGGCGTTCCTCTCCTGCGGGGTAATCCCTTTTAACAGCGAACGGGTCTTTCGGATAATGAGTTCCCGGACATCCCGGTACGGAGGAACCTGGTTCCGCCTGCGGTTTATCTGTTCCTGGCGGGAGGGAGTGACAGCCTGGTTGGGAGGGAGGGTGTAGACCGAGAAGAAACCGCTGGAATGACCGGTGAGGCGATTTGTTGCCACCATGCGGATCCAGGCATCGATATGGTCTTCTTCACCAGCTTCTTCGCGCTCCATGAGATAAGTGCGAAGCGAAATAATCTGGGACTCGGTTTCCCGGTGATAGAACATGGAGAGATCGATTTTTGCAGCGGCCTCACCGGTCATCGGGATTGTGGACAAACGCCTCCTGACATCAGGTTCTGAAGGAGGATAGAACCGGGGACGGGTGAGGATGCGGCAGAGGGGGTTTGTATCATTGGCAACCACCTGCCTTGCCAAAAGGCCCGCTTCGATGACCGTTGTTCCCCGGCCCGAAAAGGGATCGTAAACCACATCGCCAGTTTTAGTCAAACCGCAGATGAAAAACCTGGGGAGTTGCGGTTTGAAGCAGGCACGGTAGGATATTTCATGGAGAGGTGAGGCTTTCCGCTGCCGGTGCGTCCAGTATTCACCGGTAAGGCGCGGGATGCGGATACCCCCGCTCTCCACCCAATCTATGGTCGGGCTGGTGGCCAGGATATCAAAACCGGGCAACAAATGACCTGAATCCATCCTGTCGTATCCTGATATTGCCTAGGATAAGAGAACTGATAACAGAATCGGAGTAGAACATATCCGGTTGCATTATGCGCCCTGCTGCCAAACACATCAGGAGATGCGCGAATTTTACCGGAAACTTGTTCATATGTTTTTTGGACTGGGCATCGCAGCACTCATTTTTGCAGCCCCCGGAAATGTCGCACTCGCTGTCCTGATGCTTGGCACCTTTACCGGAATTCTCTTCACCGATGCCATCCTCCGGGGATACCGGGTTCCGGTGATCTCGGGACTGGTCGGTTCCCTGGAACGGCGGGACGCGTTGCCGGGAAGGGGAGCACTCACCTTTGCTGTAAGCTCCCTGTTCTGCCTCATCTTCTTTGAAAAACCAGTCGTTGTCCCGGCAATCATCGCCCTGGCCGTGCTGGATGGCACAGCGACCATCATCGGGTACTACTTCGGGCGGACAAGGGTTATCAATAAAAAGACAATTGAGGGCTCACTGGCGGGTATGGCCGTATGCTTCATCGCGCTCCTTCCCTTCCTTTCAGCAATCGGTGCGGCGCTTGCCACCTTTGTCGCCGGTATAGTGGAGCTCTTCTCCCCTCTCGATGACAACCTCCTCATCCCTGTCGCGGTCTGTATTCTCCTAACCGCTCTCAGCACCGGGTGAAAAGCCACGCGGTTCACTTCCTGATTTAAGTATACCGAATGAAACGCCAGTGATATCTTCCGGTCACATGCCTCCCCGATGAAAGCCGAACATGCGGTTTTCATGCCAGGATGGCGGAGGCATTTTCACCTTAAAACAGTTATGACCAGTCTTCCCTGACCTTCTTTTTGTCTTTTTCCCTGTAACCTTCGAGAAGAACGGTCGCGATATTCTTCACTGGGCGATCGGTATGCTCCATTATATGGTACTCACAGAACGGGCAGGAACTGATCACGATGTCAGCCCCGGTTTTCTCGATCTCCTTTCTCCGATTCTCGGCCAGGGCTGCAGCCTCCTCAGGCACTCCTGACCGCACGCCACCCCCCGAACCACAGCAGACAGATGGCATCTCAACAAGATCAACAACCCTGCTGATAAGTTCCCGGGGCTCAGCCCGTATCCCCTGACCCCGCATGAGATGGCAGGGATCGTGATAGGTGGCCTTCACCGGGAGTCGTGCGGGGGGCTCGATCTCGAATTTCAGGAGCAGTTCGTTGATATCCATCACCCGGAACGGGCATTCATAATCGTTCTTGAGCGTTGATCCGCATCCGGCGCACATGGTCAACACGACATCGATTCCCCTGCTGACGAAGGCCTCGATGTTGCGGCGCTGGAGCGTTTCCAGGTATCCGATCTGACCGGTCCGGATCAGCGGAGATCCGCAGCAGACCTGTTCCTTTGGTATGATAACCCGGATGCCGTTTCGTCGGAGGACTTCCATCGCATCGAGGGCTGTTTGCGGGAGGCGCATGTTGTACATGCACCCTACGAAGAACCCAACCGTGCCTTTCACTTCTCCGTAAGGTTCGAGGACTTCGGGGACCTGCTCTAGGAAGCTTGTCCCAATCCTGTCCACGCTCCTTCCGGTCTCCCGAACCAGTTTTTCCACCGACTGGTGGCGGGGCAGGGTGAGCCCTTTCCTGTTGGCGAGCGCCCGCAACTTCTCGATCGCCTTTCCCGGGATCTGGATATCTTTCGGACAGACTTTCCAGCAGGCCTGGCAGGAGGTACAGGTAAATAGCCCCTGGCAGACCGCCTCAGTTACCCGGTCAGGGATATCGCGGGGATCCAGTGCGAGACGCATATTCTCGCGCATGGCTGTGGGGCCGGCAAAATCGATCACCTTCAGCGCAGGACAGGCCGAGACGCAGGCCAGGCACTCAATGCAGCTCCGGAGCGGCTTGATGGCATCGACTTCGTCCTGCGTCGGCACCAGGATCTCACTGCCCGGTTCAAGCGAGGGTATCTCCGCCAGGTATGGCTCCATGTCCACCATCAGGTCCTTCTGGACCGGGAGATCGAGCGGATCGATGGTCATACCGTCCTGCGCCTCTTTTGTGCATGCAAGCACAGGTTCGCCGTTCGCCCTGACCGCACAACTGCCGCACTGCCCGGATCCGCAGCAGTAGCGGTACGAAAGCGTGGGGTCATGTTCATCATGGATGGCATGCAGGACATGCAGCACCCGTGCCCCTTCGCGGATTTTTACCTGGTAGTGCTGGTAGTGGGGCTGTTCATCGGTTTCCGGGTTGTAGCGAAACACCCGGACCGATATATCCTTCATGGCTTCACCGCCGTTTCAATACCCTGCCGGGAGCGTGACTGGTAAGTATGGCCGTAGGGTGAACCACGCCCATCCCATGCCTGGGTGATATCCCTGCGGACATGTGCTCCGCGGGATTCCTTGCGCAGCAGTGCTCCCTGCACAACCAGGGTTGCACAGGCGAGCATGTGCCGGGCGATGCAGCATTCTGCAAAGTTTGCCGGTGTTGCCGCTTTCAGCCGGAGTGTGCCAAGGTGTTCGATTACGCCCAGGGTTTTTTCCAGATCGGCTGAATTCCGGAAGATGCCTGCGCCCTCCCACATCGCAATCTGGAGTGAACGTACGACCGCTGAGGGGGAAACATCACCATGAAGGAAGGATTCCAGCTGTTTTTGGATCGCCTCGATCTGTATGGGATTCGCTCTGTTTTGCCTTACTTTCACCTTACCCGCCGCTTCCCCTGCCCGCTTCCCGAAGACCTGTGTGTCGGCAAGAGCATTTCCGCCAAGCCGGTTTGCCCCGTGAACGCCACCGGCCACCTCACCGCAGGCATAGAGCCCCGGGACCGTGGTCTCACCATGGGCAGTGATCCGGAGGCCTCCCATGATATGGTGGGCTGTCGGCGCCACTTCCATCGGTTCTTCCCGGATATCTACCCCGAACTGGAGGAACTGCTCGAGCATAACCGGGAGGCGGGTCTCAACCTGGCTATGCGGAAGATGGGTGACATCAAGGTATACGCCGCCATTCTTTGTCCCCCGGCCCTCCATAATCTCGGTCGCGATGGCCCGGGAAACGACGTCACGTGTCGAGAGTTCCATCCTGTCAGGATCATACCTGCCCATGAACCGCTCACCAAGGGCGTTCTTCAGGATGCCCCCTTCACCGCGGACAGCCTCGGTCACCAGCCGGCCCCGTGCATCATAAGGGAAAACCGCACCGGTAGGGTGGAACTGGACCTGTTCCATGTCGATCAGCTCAGCCCCGGCAGAATACCCGAGAGAGTAGCCATCACCTGTGCCGCTCGAGGAGTTGGTGGAGATATCGTAGATCTTTGTCCCGCCTCCCGTTGCAAGAACGATGCTGTCGGCAAGGAAGATGGAGAGATTGCCTTTCTGGTCCAGTCCCGCAGCTCCGTTCACCCGCTCTCCGTCTTTTAAAAGCGAGATGATAGTCACTTCGTTGACCACCCTGACCCCGGTAGCGTTGAGGCGGTCAATCAGGGTCAGCATCATCTCGTGACCGGTCCGATCACCGGCATAGCAGGTCCGGGGAAAACGCTGCCCGCCGAAAGGTCGCTGGGCTACCTGGCAGCTGCCTGTGACATCGAATACAGCACCCCACCGGAGGAGATCGTGGATGCGATCCGGAGCTTCTTTCACGAGGATCTGGACCAGTTCCGGGTCATTGAGCCAAGCCCCTCCGTTCAGGGTGTCCTCGAAGTGTATCTCGCAGGAGTCCTGTTCCCTGAGGACTGCGTTGTAGCCCCCCTCGGCCATGGTTGTACAGCCGCCTTTTCCCGCAAGCGTCTTTGATACAAGGAGGGTCTCTCCATATTCTGACGCTTCAATCGCTGCACGGACGCCTGCCCCACCGCTCCCGATCACGAGGACATGTGCCGTCCGGACATCATCAGAATGCATCTTATTATAACGTGGATCGTATAGGTACATAAAGGTAGAGAACGCAGTTACAAAGAAAAACGTGACCCCGAATGAGATTTCTGATGAAATTTGGCGGAACCTCTGTTGCTGATGCCGACACCCTGGGAAGAGCCGTGGACATCATAGAGGAACATCACAGGGCCGGAGATGAGCTGGCAGTCGTTGTTTCAGCCCAGCGGGGCGTCACCGACCAGCTTATCGCCATAGCACAGGAGATCGCAAACAGCCGGAGTTCGGCAACAATTGCCCCGCTCATCAGCTCGCTCCGTCTCCGTCACATGAAAGTCCTATCGGAGATTGCGGCCGATTGTGCAGGGGAAACAGGAGACCAGATCGAGGAACGCCTTCTGGATCTGGAAAACATCCTGAATGCCGTCCATAACCTCCGGGAACTCACCCCGCGGTCGCTCGATTACATCATCACCTTTGGGGAGCGCTTAAACTCCCTTGTGGTTTCTGCTGCTATCAGGCAGCGGGGCATCCCTTCGGTGGTCATGGACGGGTGCGAGGCAGGTATCCTGACCACCTCGCAGCACGGGGAGTCAATGGCGCTCCCGGAGAGCGAAGGCAGGATCCGGAGCAGGGTACAACCGTTGTTGACCGGGATGGTTCCGGTCATCATGGGCTTCATGGGCTGCACCGTGGGAGGAATCGTAACGACTCTCGGGCGAAGCGGTTCGGATTACTCTGCAGCACTCATCGGTGCCGGGATCGATGCCGATGAGATCTGGATATGGACCGATGTTGACGGGATCATGACCTCTGATCCACGGCTAATCCCCGATGCACGGGTGATCCCGGCCATTTCGTATCTCGAGGTCATGGAACTCTCCTATTTCGGTGCGAAAGTAATGCATCCCCGTTCGATTGAGCCGGCGATGAAGAAAAACATCCTGGTCCGGGTAAAAAATATCTTCAACCCATCGCATCCGGGCACGACCATTGTCCAGCACGAGAAGCGGGACAACAGGGTGGTCAAGGCTCTTACCTATATTGACAAGGTCGCCCTGATCAACATCTGCGGCGCCCAGATGATCGGGCGACCGGGAGTTGCAAAAGCAATCTTTTCGGCCCTCGCGGACATGGAGGTCAACGTCATGATGATCTCGCAGGGCTCTTCAGAAGCAAACATCTCCCTGATCGTGGACGAGAGCCAGGCGGGAATTGCCATCGATTCGCTGGCAGGTCTGGTCCGGCAGGGGATGATACGCGAGGCCACCGCCAACCGTGATGCCTGTGCTGTTGCCGTTGTAGGGGTGGGCATGGCCGGTGCCAAGGGGACGGGGGGCAGGATCTTCACTGCACTGGGCAACGGCGGAGTGAATGTCATGATGATCTCGCAGGGATCTTCTGAAGTGAATATATCCTTCGTTGTCAGGCAGGACGACGGTCAGAAGGCAGTCCGGATCCTCCATGATGAATTCAGGCTCTCCGAGGAGGACGATGCCTGAACATTTCTCCTACCGGGAATCGGGTGTGGACATCTCCCGTGAAGCGGAAGGAATATCCGCCCTTGTCCGGGCGCTGACATTCCGCCGGTCCGGTCCGGTCGCCATGATGGGCGGTGTCGGTCACTTTGCCGGCCTTATCGATTGCGGGACCCGTGTACTGGCACTTACCGTTGACGGAGTGGGGACGAAGATGCTTGTTGCGGACCGGATGCAGGACTGGAGGACTATCGGTATCGATTGCATCGCAATGAACGTCAACGACCTCTATGTCATGAATATCGAACCGGTGGCCTTCGTCGATTACATTGCCGCCGATGAGATCCATATTCCGAAGATGGAGCAAATCGGCAGGGGATTAAACGAGGGGGCCCGCCAGGCAAACATCGACATTGTCGGAGGCGAGACGGCAACCCTGAAGGGGATGGTCAACGGCCTCGATCTCGCCGGCACCTGTCTTGGAATCCAGGAGAAGGAACGGATCGTTACCGGGGATGCGATCCGGCCCGGCGATCTCATTCTCGGAGTGCCATCTTCAGGTGTCCACAGCAACGGGCTCACACTCGCACGGCGCGTTGCAGATGCCCGTGATGCGTGGGAGGAGCGGCTTTCCAATGGGAAGACGCTTGGCCAGGAGCTGCTTGTGCCCACCCGGATATATGCGGAAGCGCTCAGGGCGTGCAGGATGGCCACCGTCTCCGGCATGTGCCACGTCACCGGCGGCGGGCTGCTCAACTTTCCCCGCCTGACAAGATTTGGTTTCTCGTTTGATACCCCGTTGCCGGTACCGGAAGTCTTCCGATGGATTCAGGAAAACGGCAGTATCGACCGGGATGAGATGTACCGGACATTCAACATGGGAATGGGATATGCCATTATCGCGCCGGAGGAAAACATCCCGGATATTGTCAGGGAAGTTCCTGACGCATCGGTCGTCGGGAGCATCGTCCGTGATCCGGGTATATCCCTAAATGGTATCCCCTTTTCCTGAACAAATCCCCCCTATTCTTCTCCCTGTTCTCCGGATATCTTTTCAATCCGGAAGACCCGTGCATGGTCGGCAATGATTGCACTGTTCCCGGAAAGATCCTCGATGACCAGGGTGACCGGGAGGGTGCCATCCCTGACCTCGTTCAGGCGATCTTTCAGGAGACAGACCCGATCCCGTTCTTCATCGGTATCGGCCCATGAACAGAGGTTGTCGAGTACGGCCTCTACCCGGTTTAAAACCCCCTCCACGTTTGAGACAAAGCCTTCACAGGCGGGGCCCGGATCGATCCTGACCCCGAGCTCGGGAATGGAAATCACACCGGTCATGCTCCGCACTACCCTGATGCACATGTCATCAGGAGATTCGATGGGAAGTTCCCACCGGGACGGCTCTGCGTTCCTGAGGAGTTGCGTGTCGATGAACCGCCATCCGCAGGCGGGGCAGTTTGCAGAAATAATCAGGAGTTCGGAAAAATAGGGGATGTTCTCGGTATGGTACAGGTATTGTATCTCGGTATTGCAGACAGGGCATGGTCCGGGGACAACTGTCCGCACCTATTCGACCCCGCCGATCTTGTCCCGCGAGATCTTCACCGAGTTGGGAGTGACGACGACATAGTGCTGGTCACCAAGTCCGATAATGTCTCCATTGACATCCCTGGCCACTTCTTTCATGTCCTTCACGACCCGTTCATACATGACCTTGTCCATTTTCAGACGTGAGATATCCATGATCACGATATTTCCGTTGTAGATCTCATCTTTTACCCGGGGACTTTCTTTGATATCGCCGATTACCGCGATCTTGACAAACATTGCCGGGGCCCCGGCCTCTGGTTCCTCAAAGGCTTCAAGGTCAAGGTCCATGTAGTCATCCTCAGTGGAGGGGGTAGACTTTCCCAGGAGCGAATCAAGAAATTTTACCATAGCAAAATTGTCTATTGGTTTTTATTTAATAGTATCTCTTTTTTTAAAATGGCCGGATTGGACAGGTAATTCCCGGGGCGTATCCACTGGCGGTCAGAACTCAAGGTTCCAGAGGTCGTCCCCGATATAATGTATGGTCTTTACCACTTTTCCCGAGGTCTTTGCACGGAGTTCACCTGCATCAAAGAGTGCAATTCCGATGGCAAGGGGTTTGCCATGCCGCTCTTCAACGATCTGTACTGGTTTTCCGGTCCGGATGTCATCAGTAACAGTGACGATCCCGGGGCGCATGATATCGGCTCCATTCACGACAAACGGTACCGCGCCGCTATCAACGACTACCTTTCGTTCGGGAAACGGGTGTTCAAGGAGTCCCTTTAACGTGGGAAACACCCATCCGTCCCGCTCCATGAGCTCAGGTATCTTATCGATGAGGTACAACACGGTTCCGGCGCTCGTTTCGAGACGCTCCACCCCCTCTCTGTAAAAAAGCCGTGATGATGCCCCGATCTCCTCTTCAAGCGATGTATAGAGGGATGTAATCTGCGACTTCCTGATATTGTGCCGCTTCTTTCCGGTTATTCTTGCCATGTTCTTATAACCGTTATTATCCGGTGATGAAAAAGCATTTCAGGATGGGTGGCATACGTGATTACGTGCATACGGAAGCCATTGCCATACGGGTCGATCAAGGGTCGCTCGCCAAGGTTTAAGTATCCTTCCCACGCACATTTATTACTCCAAAGTGATGGACAACTGGGATT
>Ga0302246_1002498_pt1 | contig 10954 bp, 17 predicted proteins | sample AAG_UR_Trp_MG_FD_193533 | JGI IMG/M metagenome (GOLD analysis project Ga0302246, IMG submission 193533) | Enriched activated sludge microbial communities from anaerobic digester in WTTP, New Holstein, Wisconsin, United States - AAG_UR_Trp | ecosystem: Engineered > Bioreactor > Anaerobic >...
CTGGACTTGAAGAAGCTATTCTCTGAGTCTGACTATGATGACCTGATAGACGGCACCCAGGGGAGAAAATCGCAAATAGAAGACCCGGCAGATTTCTGCACCTGCTCAGCCTGTGGACATAGACACAGGAGGAAGGAGTAATCGCCATGCCCAGAGGAGTATATAAAAGAACTGGAAAAGAAGAAGCCAGGCATAAATTAAAATTACTTAAAAGCCTGCAGACTGAAACTATGGACTTTAAGATAGAATATTCCCTGAAGGTTATTTCCATGAGCCTTGCCCATGGCCAGGGAGTTATATTTTATTCCGGCGGGAAGGATAGCACTGTATTACTCCATCTTATTCATAGCATAGCACCGGAAACCCCTGTTATGTTCAACAATACCACCATAGGAACTGATGACATATTGCAGCATATCAGAGCCTTTACCGCCGGCATGGACTATATTGAGACCATCCCAGAGCTCCCGCCGGTGGACTTCTGGCAAAAAACAGGATACTTCCCCATCCTGAGTAAGAGAGGATTTTTTGCGTATAAGAAAAGAATTCCAGAACTAAAGGCGCAGCCTGTGATGTGCTGCTACCACCTGAAGGAAATTCCAGCCATGAAAGTGGTAAAAGAGAGAGGGATTAATGTTCTTTTTTGGGGAAACCGCGCAGATGAGAGTAACCGCCGGCAATGGACTTTTATAGATAATGGTTTTTTATTTCAGAGAAAGCAGAAGGGAAGGCAGCCAGGGAAATATTATAGTTATCCTTTGCAGCACTGGACAGAAAAAGATATATACACCTATCTACAGAAGAACCTCCCAGGATACCCGTTAAATAAAACATTCGAAGCCGGATGCCTTGCCTGCTGCACTGACATAACATACTTTCCGAATAACATATCACGGCTATTTTTAAGCAACCGCCCCCTATGGGATCATTACATGAAGGCCGGGTTCGCCCATGAGATTGCCCGGCTTAAAGGGCTAAAACAGGACTGTATAGAGGAGATTATACAGACCAGGCCGGAACTATTATTAAAAGTATAGTAAAGGAGGGCTTTTATGAATTTATCACTGAGACTGAAGAAGCTGGAAGCTCTTATGAAAAATAAAACAGGATGGAGGACAGACCCGGAATTCCTTAAAATGCTAAATAAAAATTATAACTGTAATTTCAAAGAAGAGCATTTATTGAAATTCAGAGAACCTTTAGAAGCTGTTATATGTGGTATAGAGATTGCAGTCGGTTGCTATGATATAGATAATGAAAAGTATATGGAGTGTGAAAACTGCCCTAATTATCGTCCTGAAGATCATTCTGAAAACTGCCCTGATTGCAAGGATTGTAATTGCTGGCATCGTTATTCCTGTGAATTTAAAAAGCTTATTAGGAAGGTGGATGAAAATGAACCTATTATCTCGAATTAAAAAGATTGAACAGGTTATAAAAGAGAGGAAGAAAAGGGAAGAATCAGACAAGTTAACTATGGAAGAAGGGAGTTTTGAGTGGGCTTATTTACATGGGTATATACAGGAAGGAAAAATATCACAGGAAGAAGCAGACAATATAATAAAAGAATGTAATGAGAGCAAAAATCCTTTTACTACCCTCCTTGGTCATCCTGTTCTTATTAAATTAGACTGGGAGGACTGGGATCAGGAGGATGGAGGTGTGTTATCATAAGTCTACTTTCCAGATTAAAGAAGTTAGAACATCTGAATACAGAGAAAAAACCGAAGATTAAATTTATTGATTTACTTCCCGGCGAGGAGTTTAAGGAAGAAAACTATCCTGATATACATGAATACGAGGTTGTTTTTATTGATGATATTTGTTCCAGAATTGAAAATGTTAAGAAATGTTAAGATTTTTATAAATAATTTCATGTCAGGAACCCGGCATGATATAAGGGAAACTATTTTCAAACTGCTATCATCTGCTATCATTTTTTTTATTCAGAAAACCATCTCCTATTTTCACGTATAAAGCCTTAGAAAGTGACCTGTGGTATGAATTATCATTTCTTTAATTCTCTCACTCTGAGAGCAGAATTGAGGTATAATTGACCTGTTTTAATTACGTCTATGGTAATTCTCTATGGGAACATGCTAAGAATTGCTAAGGTTTTATTTCCTGTGGAGAAATAATTTTCAGGGAATGGTTGGACTGGACAGGTAGGGTATAATGAAGGTGGGAGGTGTTTTATGTCTGGAAAAGAAATAATAATACCTAAAGAAGTATATGAACAATTACCTTGGGCACTCGAATTATGTTTAACAAATCCTTTAATTGAAAAAGATAAAGAGTCTCTTAATGGTTTTTACGGGATGTATCAAAAAATAGAATATTATCACGGAGACAAATATAGATATCTTTTAGATAAAATAAACTCTTTAAAATATGGCAAAGAAGCTATCGAAGAAGCTACGGAAGAACAATTAAGAAGCACATTTGAGGTTTATATAAGTAGAAGCAAAGAAGATAAAGAGCATTATAAAAAAAATAAAGACTTTATGAAAGAATTATACGATAGGTTAATGATTATTAACAAAGGAACCTGGTTAAGGTATTATAGAGATTTAATGGAATTACCGGAAGAATAGATTGAATATCAATTCACTAAACACCTCCAAAACCTCCATCATCTCCCAAATTAACGGGCTTATTCAAGTGAATTAATTCCTGTGTAATTCCGGCACTCAGAGCAGAAAACAGACCTTTCAGGGGCACTATTCAGGCAGTCACGACCTATGTTTAACATAGGACAATTCCTGCGAATAAAGAAAAAGCCGGTTAAACACGGTATTTTCAGAAGGGGGTAAATAATATTGCTATCCTTCCCAGGGCAGGGAATATGCAAAAATATGCAATTAAAATAAAAGACTTCTCAGAAACATTCACCCGGGGATCCATACCATTCATGGATGACAGCACATCCAGCAGGAGGAAATTTTCTTTCTTATGTAGAATAACTGATTGACCTGATGAAAAAGGGATTGTGACGTATGGTCTTACAGTTTTATAATAACCGAGTCATTCAAAGTAGGAATCGTTGACCTGATGAAAAAGGGATTGTAAGAAGGATTTATTCTTTTTCTCGTGGAATAGATAAAGCAGAACAGGTGAAGAGGCTCTTATTAAAAAAAGAGTAACTTCACCTGTTTTATTATTTCCAGAAATGGGAGGATATTATGAACAGTGAATATATATCAATAGAAGAAGCCTCAAAGCTTACAGGTAAGCACCATACGACAATTTACAAGGCAATTCGCCGAGGTCTTTTGACGGCTAAAGACGAAAGGGTAAATTCTAAAGCCATCAAATATGTGCTAAAAACAGACGTAATAAGGCTTTACGGGATAAAGACTCAAGATAGGCTTAAGCCGGAAAAAGTGGAGACTCAAGACAGCTTAAGCCAGATAAAGACGGCTATAGAAGAAGTGTTAGAGGCTAAACAGAGCCAATTAATGAAGCCCTTAGAAGAACAGGCATTATACAGATGTGGTGTTTTAGAAAATGAAGTGAAACATCTCCAGGCAGAAAAGGACACTCTCAGACAGGAGAATGAACTTCTTAGAGAACAGGTAAAAGCCCTGCCAGACCTTCAGACTATCCAGGAGAAAGAGAAAGACCTGATTATTCAAATCGAGATGGAACGGAAGGAAAAAGAAGATCTTAAATCCATGGGTGAGACCATCCGGAAGGAGACGGAGGAGAAATTAAAGCAATCAGAGGAAATACACAGGAAAGAACTGGAGGCCCGGCAGGAGGAACAGAACGAACTTCACCGACAGGAATTAAAGCAAGTATGGAAACAGGCAGAAGATGAAGGGAAGAATTATCTTGCCACAATCGAGGAACTGAAGAAGAGATTACAGGCAGAAGAAAAAAAGCCCTGGTATAGAAAGTTATTCTCTTGACTTTAATAATATTCATTTCCTGATTTCCTCCAGGGGTAAGAATAATATTCGTATCCTTTTCATCTCTCTTAAGTAACATTCCCCCTGTTTAGCCCGAAAACATTCTATTGTACTTTTCGCGGGAATGGGCAAAAACACTCATGGAAGAAATTTTCAAAGAAACATTCCCCCTGTTTCCCTCGAAGTAAGGAAAAATTATAAATATATTCCTATGGAATATTTTATCCATTTGAGGGATTTTACCCTGAAATATACATGGGGTACGGAAACGATTCGTGTTTTAAACAGCCACAAGGTAGAAAAGTCTTATGCTGCCTTTAAAAGAGTATTCTATTATTTACTACTGTCACAATAACCCTACCTTTTGTGACAGTAGTAAAAAGTATCACAAAAGTCTTATATTTATATTTTGTGATGTCACAAAAGTCAATTAGGTATTTATGTGACACATATTTTGATAGTGAAAATTCCTTATGGCTGTTTTTTGCATTAATCGTTTTCGTACCCCTACATGAAACTTCTGCCGGCCTTTTCGAGGGGATGGGCAAAAAACTATTTTACTTTAAAAAATCAGTAAAGTTTATAAATAATATAAATAAATTTACCTTTAGCAGTAATATTATAAAAATATATATCTAAAGAGAGGCAATATACCAGGTCGTTATTTAAGGGGCCTAGAACGTTAAATTTACATGACGTTTATCTAAATGATAGAAATGTATACAGAAGCATTTTAAAAGCGAAATAGAGCGAAATAGGAGCCGTTTTTTAAAATAGACCTTTTGATAAATTTACTGATACATGAATAATAAAAATTTGTACTTTGTAACGACCCATAAAAACAGAATAGCGAAAATTGAAGCAAAACCCCCTGAAATTCTTCACAGAATATTATAAATATAGTTTTATGCTTTTTCTATATTCACTTCGTTATAAAGCATTTTAGAAGCATTTTCAAAAAGGGATATTTTTGATAACTATATTTTCATATCAGGATACCTCTTTTTGAATTCTGCTATATAGAGAGATGCCTTTATTTCCGGCAGTGATATAAATTTACTGGCAGGTGAGTTATCCACATCCAGAATGACTCTGTATAAATCATCAGGGCTTAATTCCATAAGTTTTTTAAGTATATTTTCAGGGCTATCCTTCTTCTTTTCTTCTTCCCATCTATTGACGGTCTCAGTGAATGAATTCCTTTTTTGCACCTGTACCATGGCACCTATGGGAGCCGGGGGAATCTGCCGGGCCTGTGGATCAGGTGATCCAGTGGTATTATTCCCCAGGGCTGGGGGAATAGTGACAGAGGTCTTTATTTTTTCATTCTTAACAGCAGTCAGGAAATATGAATCCGGCTTTTTAGGTAAATGTTTTCTTATACTATCGGTAATTCTCTGAGTGATTGCCTGTATCTGTGGAGCGGTGAAACCTTTTTCCTGTAAGATGGCTTTTCCTTTTTCTATTATGGCAGGTTTTATGCCTGCAGTGGGGGGAGCTGTTACAGGGGCACCTATGGGAGCAGTGAGATTCTGTTGTGGTGATGGAGCAGAAATTACAGCCGGCAAAACAGATGCCAGGGAAGAGAATTCAACTTTACTGGGAGCACTGGCACCGGGCCGGGGGCATAGTAAATTAATAGCAGTGTTATTCGAATTGCTATCTTCAGAGCTGGTAAGAAAACTTTTCGTATCAGATAAACTATCAAGAGATTTTTTCATGGGTTTTTTTTCTATTGTCTGTTCTATCTTTAAAAGAGAATCGGAATCGTCTTTTTTGAGATCTTTTTTTGAATTTAGATTTTTTGGATATGTGGCTTTTTTAGCACCTGATTTTTTAACTTCAGTGGCTTTTTCAGCTACTAATTTTTTGTTATCAGTGGCTATTTCGGCACCTAATTTATCAAGGGATATTACGGTCACTATACTACTCAGACCTTTTATAAAAGACTTCTGAACGGATATTATTCCCATCCTCTGAAACTTATTTAATATTTTTGCAACATGAGAATGATTTATACCAGTTATGGCCTGCAAACCTCTGGTTGTCATCTCTTTTGACATTGTTTCCCTGGACTCAGGAAACCTGAATATTTCGACCCCTATTGTAAAATAAAGAACTCTTTCCCGGTGAGTTAGTTTTAACGTGAATCCTCTGGTTATATACCAGTTAGGTAATGGAATGAAACCGTTGATAATACTCATAAAAACACTCCTTTAGAAAAATATATTGACGTTTTTCTCAAAAAAGTGTTATAATTGGCTTGTCCAGAGGTTCCACTTCTAACGGAGGGGAACTTCAACCATTTATACCACTTTTATCATCTTTCTTGATTGCTTAATCCAATGATAGCGCCTATAATTTTAGACCTTCCAGATCTTCCAGTCTCTTTTCTATCTCTGGAAATTGTTGCAGAATTAACTTTGTATCAGTCTCTATTATATTAAATTCATGTCTTGTTTCTTCTCTAAATCCCTTTAGATCTGAGAGTAAAATTATAGTCCTATTGTCCATATCATGAAGCTTTTCTTTTACCTCATGGCGGGACTCCTGGAATTCTGTCCTAAACTCTTTCATGTCTTTTTCAATGTTATCAATTTTATTAATTTTTTCCTCCATTTTGTTAACTTTTTCTTCCATTACATTGAGTTTATTCAAGATCTGTTTTAATGTGTCTTCCATATTACTCCTTCTTTAATTTGACGTATTTTTTAATAAAAAACTATCCTGTTTTTCTTCATTTTTTTCCATATTTTTATTTATTTCATAAAGCAATTCAACACACTCATTACAAACAAAAAGACCGGGGCCTGCAAGAAGTCTTTTCACTTCTTCATGTCTTTTGCCACAGAAAGCACATTTTAAGTCAGAGACAGGCTTTATTCCGTCCAAAATAATCTCCTTTATACTGAAGTGACTTCAGAGGTAGGCTTTTTAGTCCCTCTTTCCCTTACAATTTTACCCGGTTCTATTATAAGTTTTTTACTTAAATATAATCTTACTGTTTCATCAGGGCAACCATATTTTTCAGCTATTCTATTAGTGGAAATACCCTGTTTATATAAATTTTCCCATTCTGCATAATACTGCGAATATTTTGTTTTGCGTGGCATGCCGGCTTTATCAAGAAGGTCAAAAACTGCCTGTTTACTTACCTTGAAATAATCGGCTATTTCCTTGTAAGTCTTTCCTTCTTCTCTTAATTGCTTGCATATAACCACATCTAACTTTTTCATAATTAAGATCCTTTATTTGTATTTTCTATAATATACCATATTAATTCCAATTAAGTCAAGTTCAAAATTTAATAAAAAACATGTAAAAATAAAAAGCATTATTTAATTTATTTTTTAGATAGCTTATTACCTTGTAAATACTGTGTTTTTAAAGTATATTGTTTTAATATAAACTTGACAAACTTGGAAAGATATGTTAATATATAATCACGGGGCAGGGAAAAGGGAGAGCAAAAGGAGCGGGGAAAACGATGGTTACGGGGTGGGTAGAGCCGGCCTGAACCCCTGGCAAAGATAGAAATAGCCAGTGGGAAGCGAACGAAAGTGAAGGCTACTCACGAACCAGCGGAAAAAGGGAAGGAGGAAGGAATAAAACACAGTAACAAAGGGCTAAAATGCAAATCAGACCCGGATGCGAACCAGGTCTGAAATGTGAGGTAAGAAACCTCAAATTATCCAACAACAAAATAATACCATAAGAAAGGGGATAAGACAATGACCAACACAGTTAACAGTAAAGGGCAGTTAGTGAGATGGGAGAGCTATGAAAGAGACAAAACACATATGATTGTAAGCAAATGGGAAAACTACTACATAGTAATGAGCCTTGGAAGAAAGGCCAAAAGATTGCCAAAAAAAGCCAGAGAAATAAAGACCTACAGAGTGACGAAGGATGAAGCTGGAGAAGTTCACTGCACATGTCCAAGTCACACAGAGCAGAATGACGTATGTAAGCACATGATCGCAGTGAGGGAAAAGGCACGGAAAGACAGACAGCAAGCAGAAGCAAAGAAGAAACAGGAAATAGAAAAAATCATAGCACGGTGGTAAACGAGTAAGCAATAGGGGCAGGTGAGAGCTTGCCCCTTTAATATAAAGAAGGAGTGAATGAAATGTACGATATTACACCTGATATAAGAGAAGAAGAAAATCCGGAAGAAGAATATAAAAAATGGGAAAAAGAGCAGGCAAGGCCGGAAGTGTTAAGTCCTGAAGAAGCAGAGGACTTTTTTAAGGATATACCATTTTAACGATATACAGAGGGCTTATTCTGGAGGTACCGGAGGCCCTCTGAAGGAGATATATTATGTATATACCCTTTAATAAAGCAAAACAGAAGAAGTATTACGGGAACCTATTCAAAAAATTCCTTGCATGGAATATGGATGAGCTGGAGCTTAACCAGGATGAGAAACAGGAAATAACAGAGGTATTTCAAGCCTTTATAGAGGCATTGCAGAACTGTAAATAACATAAATGGAGGGATAGCAAATGAGTAAATTCCAGTATCAGGAAATACTAAAGAACTTAAGAACCTTTTCAGAACGTGAAGATCTGGACAGTAACCAGAAGAGAATATTACATAATAACCTGGAGAAGCTGGACTCTTACAGTAACAGGATGGAAAAGGTTGACCTGATGGACACTTTAACAAAACCCTTTCCGATGGAACTGAGAAAAACCCGGAAGGGATACGAAGGAAAGACCCTGACATATATAGAGACTGTATATTACATTGAAAGGTTGAACCAGGCTTTTAGTTATCAATGGGATTTTCAAGTCCTTCAGGAGACTATAACGGATATAGAGGTTATTGTTAAGGGGCGGCTTACAGTGGAAATTGACGGAAGGACTGTTATTAAAGAACAATATGGACAGTCAGAAATAACTTATATCACCATTTATGACAAAGTAACACGCCAGGCCATAGGAAAGAAACCTCTAACGGGGGATGCCTGTAAATCTGCAGGCTCAGACTGTTTAAAGAAATGTGCAAGCCTGTTATCAGTAGGGAGTGAACTTTATAAAGGCACCGGGAACAATGGCAATGGCAATAAAGGGATAGCTACAGATCCGGGACACTGGAATCGAAAAGTTAACAGGTAACTAAAGAAGGTAATCGGCAGGGGCTCAGGTGGGCCCTTGCCAGAAAATTTACAATAGAAGGAGAACATACTTTGAAGATAATTGAAATAATCACTGATATTATAGGCAAATTAGCAAAGGCATTAATACCCGTACCTGTAACAGAACCGGCATATTAAAAATAAAAGAAAGAAAGGATTGCAATAACATGATTACTTGTGGGAAAAGAGAATTTCAGACATGGAAGGAAGCCAGCGTATTTATAGAGGAATTTAAGCAGAGGGAAAAGGAGAGACAGGAGGCAGCCTTCTACTACTGGCACAATATACCGATAGAAGGAATAATTAGTTTTAGTGTTGCTTTGGGTATTAATATGGGGATAAAATTATTTGATAAAATGAATGTTGAAGATGAAGCGATTCAGGAAATAATAATAGATATTTCAACTGAGAAAATTTTTAATGATGTTATGGAATATATAGATGTAAGTCTATCAAAAGAAATACATGCAGGGCATAGGTTACCACTCATATCATTTGGCAGTCAGGAGGAAAAAGAAGAGGTAACAGTGAATTGAGAATGGAGCCGGGAGAGGTAGGAGATCTGCTTCTCCCGGTAAAAACAGAACAGAAAGGAATGATACCTGTGGAGAACCAGGAGCCCAAAAGAACACCTGAGAGTTATTATCAAGAGCTGCAGAATTCAGAGCATGGCAGTAAAGAGATTTTCAATGCTTTACTTACTCTTGTAAAGGACTGTATTGAACGAAAAGACACGACAGAGGCGAATATATTTATTGCATTTATCAGGAAGCAATTCCCGGATATTATCATTGATATATCTTATACCCACAAAAAGAAAATGATTGAATTTATCTCTGAAGAGGGACTTCCTTTCTTTTCCTGTGTGGCAGATCTGGAAACTTTCTTGAAGCTGGACAGGAAATGGTTTACTTGTTAATGATTATAAGAGATCCGGGAAAATGGCATTATAAACCATTTCCCCGGCTTTATTTTTATTTCTACCGTCAAGTAAATATAAATAAGATGCTTTTTTTATATTTACTTGACGAACTTTTTATAAATGTTAGAAATTGACACGAAAATAATATGGTTTTGACACGGATTTGAACTCTCAGAAGTGTTTTAGAGATGTTATACTTAAACTGTAGAAAAATAAAGTTTTCTATTGACTCATATAGTGAGAAATGTTATAATCACGATGGACTAAAAGGCATAAAACCCGGAAGAGTAATTTTCCGGGTTTTATATTTTGCGTAGAAACTCCCGTAAGTATTAAGGAAAATGCAATATTAAAAAATTCAGCGAAAATATCGTTTTTTTACAAAAGAAAAATTTGCGGTCTTTTTGCACCCTTTTTGTCCTATCTATTGCAAGAAGAAATTCGAACTTTCCACAATTTTTCTTAAAAACCGCATAGATACTAGGAAAATAGCTTGTTCAATTTTTAAAACCTGTCAAGTATAAAATATAAAACTTTTTCATACAAGGGATTTTTATATTCTTTTTTAGGAGGTGAAACAATGAAAAAACAGGATGTTTATTTGGGATGTCGGGTTAATCCGGATTTAGCCAATGAATTTTTAAATCTAACTACACGCCGAGGAGTAAATAAGAGTTTTCTTTTTCGGCAATGGATCACTGACTTTATAGTAAAAACAAAGGAAAACACTACTACTGAAAAAGCTGCTTAATAGTTGCTTGTATAACTATAATTACAAAAGACCTTCAGATAGGAATTATCTGGAGGTCTTATTATTTAGCAAAGAGCAGGTCATGAGACTGGGAGATCTGCCCGGAAGGACATAAAGATGGCTATAAAAAAAGAAAAGCTTTCCAGCGACCAGGCAGAAAGCAGACAACAAGCAACTTTAACCGAAAACTTTAAAAACTTCTATTTCATTATACCACAAATGAAGAA
>Ga0302246_1002502_pt1 | contig 10937 bp, 7 predicted proteins | sample AAG_UR_Trp_MG_FD_193533 | JGI IMG/M metagenome (GOLD analysis project Ga0302246, IMG submission 193533) | Enriched activated sludge microbial communities from anaerobic digester in WTTP, New Holstein, Wisconsin, United States - AAG_UR_Trp | ecosystem: Engineered > Bioreactor > Anaerobic >...
AGGGTTAAGCACTCCGGAAAGATCATATCTGCGCCCGGCGAATCAGAATTAAAAGCCCCCTCCCGATCTGACAGCATCCGGATCATCTTAGGCCGCGATTGTTTTTACTGTCTAAATCAATTCCCGGGAACTGCTTAATTCAGTCACACACACTGTTGCCGTGCCGGCGAGGTGTGAGACTGCGGCAGTTTTTACTGTCTAAATCAATACCCGGGAACTGCTCAATTCAGTCACACACACTGTTGCCGTGCCGGCGAGGTGTGAGACTGCGGCAGTTTTTACTGTCTAAATCAATACCCGGGAACTGCTTAATTCAGTCACACACACTGTTGCCGTGCCGGCGAGGTGTGAGACAGCGGCAGTTCTTACTATCTAAATCAATACCCGGGAACTGCTCAATTCAGTCGCACACACTGTTGCCGTGCCGGCGAGGTGGCGGAACAGGTATTGACAGAGGAGGAAGAAAAGGAGTAAGCCCCTTCAGATCATCCCGGGCGTACAAAGAAGCCGGACCATTTTCAGTGATCCGGCCTGCCTTGTCTTCTGCGGAGAGAGGGGGATTCGAACCCCCGGTACGGTCACCCGTACGGCAGTTTAGCAAACTGCTGGTTTAAGCCTCTCACCCATCGCTCCAAAAAACTTAAAGACAACTGTTGAATATAGCCGGTTATTCATCTTGCCAGCTTTCAACAGCGGGGCAAAAATATAAAAACATTGGATACTTTACAAGCTCACACCTCTCTTTTAAGGTCACGAAGGTTTTCATGGCTCTTATTAAATACAATGTGAGACCGCCCGTGAACAGTGAGTTGTCAGTCAGCGGTCGGCGGACTATTAAACCGGAGTTTTTTCTGAAGCTTTTTAACCAGGAGGGCAACATTCTCCACGTGAAAGGTATGTGGGAACATGTCAACCGGAGCGATGCGCACCACGTCATACAGCTCTGAAAGGATTTTGATATCCCGGGCCTGTGTTGCCGGATTGCAGCTGACATAGACAATTCTATCCGCGCCTGACCGCAGCATCGCATTAACCACATCGGCGTGCATGCCCGCCCGCGGCGGATCAGTAATGATCACATCAGGATTCCCGCGCTTGCGGAAAAGCTCATCAGTGAGAATGTCCTTTATGTCTCCGGCAATGAAAAAGGTGTTGAAGATGCCATTTTCAGCCGCATTGACCCGGGCATCGGCCACAGCCTCTGCAATGTACTCTATGCCCGTCACCCCAGCAGCCTGCGATGCCAGGTAACAGGCAATGGTGCCGGTACCGGTGTAGAGATCATAAACATTCTCTGTGCCGGTCAGTTGTGCAAACTCCTTCACTATCCCATACAACCTCACCGCCTGGCTGCTGTTCGTCTGGTAAAACGACTTCGGGCCAACCCTGAACCGCAGGCCATCCATCATCTCAGTGATGAACATGTTTCCGGCAACATGAACAGGCTGCAGGTCTGAGATACTGTCGTTCCTCTTCGTATTTATTATGCTATAAAGCGAAGTGATTTCAGGGAACCGTTCGGTCAGGTACCGAAGCAGGAGATCCCGTTCTTCAGGCAATGCATCGGTAGTGACGAGGACAATCATTACCTCACCGGTTGAGGATTTCCTGACAATTATGTTACGGAGGAATCCCTTATGCTCCCTGAAATCGTAGAAAGGAAGCTTCCTCTCAAGTGCATATCGTCTGACTTCGTTGCGGATAGCATCGGCCGGCTCTGACATCAGGAGGCATTCATTGATGTCAAGTACCTTGTCAAAGATGCCGGGAACATGAAATCCGAGGCCGGGGCCGGGGAGCGTGAAACTGCCAGTTGTTGGGGCTGCGCTGTGAGCCGCCTGACTACCGGAGCCTGGGACTACCTGATTTCCCGATGAAGGGTCTGGGGTAAGGCCAGGGCCGGGAGCACTACCTGACGCAACCACCCCAAAACCGATCTCCTCCCGGGTCATCCATCGCTTCCCGGAGAAAGTGAATTCAAGCTTATTCCGGTAACCGTAAATCTTTTCTGAACCCAGAATCGGGTCAACCTGCCCCACTGATACATGTCCTATCCTTGTCAGGTTGTCTGTCACCTGTTTCGCCTTGTAAAACAGTTGCTTATCGTACGCAAGATGCTGCCACCGGCATCCGCCGCACACACCAAAATGTCTGCACTCCGGTTTTACCCTGTAGGGCGAAGGAGTAACAACCTTCAGCGCTACCCCTTCCATATACCTCCTTTTCTTTTTCGTAACGCGGACGTCAACAACATCGCCGGGAATCATTCCGGGCACGAAGAGCACCATGTCATCGACCTTCGCGATAGCCTTGCCCTCTGAACCTATATCCGTTATCGTGACGCCACTGAGTGCGGGCAGCTCCTTTTTTCTTCCCACCCTGTTCTACCTGTATGTCTTAAAAAACTCATACCCTGCAAACAATGCCGGTGCCGCAGCCTCCGAATGATCAAGCCCTTCCAGTGGCACATAAGAGCAGGTAGTCGGACTCGTTCCCGCATCAATCATTGCGTTGTAGTGGCTCTGCGAGATTACCGGCATAACATAACTGTCGGCCGTGCCATGCAGCATGAGTAGCGGCACATCGCAGTCCCAGCCACTTATGCTATTGTCACGCAGCGCATTACGAATACCCTGATACTTCTGCCCGGTCTCGGCTCCGGCGAGATAGTCAGCATTGAACAGTTCTGATATGCTGGTGGTAAGCTGAGCGTTTATCTGTTCCGATGAGTGCAGGCCGTCATAGAGACCAGGTATTACTGATGCATACTGACTGTTGAACATGTCGGTCAGCGCATTTGGATAGAGGTTGTAGGTGGTATAGGCGTTGGCTATGTACCCCAGGAAAACCGGCATTGGAAACTCCGTCAACTTTATCACTTCCGTATTGAAGAGCATCAGGTCATATGGCCCGGCACCGCATGATGCGGCTTTGACGGTAAATTCCGACGAATATTCCTCTTCAATTGCTTTGAGCAATGCCATCGTTGCCCATCCACCCTGGGAATAACCCAGCAGATAGCAGTCAGTGGTTACCGAGATATCTTTTGCAACATCCTCATCGAACTCGGCTACTGCCCGAAGCATGTCAAGCACGCTCTGTACGGTCGACTCCTTGTGCAGATACGGGTGCACCATGGCACTGGATACACCAAAACCGAGGTAGTCAGGGATGATTACGACATACCCGGCTGACGCAATGTACTCAATCATCTGGTAGCCAAGATTCTGCGGATCAACTGTCGGGGCCGCCGAGTGGAGGGTATTGGTGCCGTTCTGGAATGAGAGAATCGGGTATGTACCATGAGTCGTTGGCGCACAGATCAGGCCGGATGCCAACACCGGCTTGCCCCTGAATTCAGTGTTGTAGGTGACAGAGTAAACATCAACCCCGCTGATAACATCGGGGATTATTTCTTCTGCAGCCTGATATTTTGTTGCAGCAATTGTCAATACATTGATGATGTTTTCCTTTGTTCGCACCAGCTCAATATCACATGATACAAGGTATTTGTTGTCTGCGAAGGGGTCCACCGGATCATCTTTGCGGCACGACTGCATCAGCAGCAGCGGCAGCGCGAGCAGAAGAAGTGTCTGGAGAGTTGGTTTGCCTTTCATGACTTTCAGAATTATCTGCAATTATAACGGAAAAATGCGAAACTGAGTATCCCGCAGGGGTTGCAGCATTGTATAACCGGCGCTATCAAGATCGCCAAAAAACGGCTTAACGCTGAACTGAAAGGATTGCAGTATTGCAGAGCCTGGCTCAAAAATACCCTTCACCCATCAGGATGATTTTGCATATATTTGCAGTTTCATGTACCCACCCAGATGGTCTCCGTAAATAACGTATCACTGCTCTTCGGCAGCTTCGTTCTCCTGGATGAGGTCTCATTCCTCATCACCCGGCAGGAGCGAATCGGTCTGACAGGGAGGAACGGCGCGGGCAAATCAACCCTGATGAAGATCATCGCCGGCCTCCAGGAGCCCACCTCCGGCACCGTCGAACGGCCCCGCGAACTCACCGTTGGTTACCTCGAGCAGCAGATGAAGGTCTCTGACACCACCACCGTCCTCGAGGAGGCCCTTACGGCTTTCGCCGAACTCAGGAGCCTGGAGCAGGATATAGAAGAGATGACCCGCGAGATAGCCGAACGGACTGACTACGAGACCGACAGCTATCACCAGCTCCTCGACAGGATGCATGAAGCCGGCGAACGACACAGCATACTCGGAGGAAGCGATTATGTTGTGTTGACCGGACAAACGCTCAACGGACTCGGTTTCAGTGCGAAGGAGTTTAATCGTCCCACCAGTGAACTCAGTGGCGGCTGGCGCATGCGTGTGGAGCTGGCAAAGATCCTCCTCCGCAAACCTGACCTGATACTTCTTGACGAGCCCACCAACCACCTTGATATTGAGTCAATTATATGGCTCGAGGGATTCCTCGAAACCTACCCCGGGGCTGTGATGCTGGTGTCGCATGACCGTACCTTCCTCGACAATGTCACCCATCGTACCATAGAGATAAGCCTCGGCAAAATCTACGACTACCGGGTCCCCTATACAAAATATACCGTGCTTCGCCGCGAGCGACGCGAGCAGCAGACTGCAGCCTACCGCAACCAGCAGAAGATGATCGACGATACCGAGAGATTTATCGAGCGGTTCAGGTACAAACCCACCAAGGCGATACAGGTGCAGAGCAAGATCAAACAGCTTAGGAAGCTGGAACGCATTGAGATAGAAGAGGAGGACACCTCCGCTATAAACATCCGCTTCTCTCCTGCCCCGCGATCCGGGACGGTGGTGGTTGAGGCAGATGAAGCCTCGAAGCGCTACGGCAGCCACCTGGTGCTTGACAGGGTCTCAATGAAGATCGAGCGGGGCGAAAAGGTTGCTTTCGTGGGACGGAACGGCGAAGGGAAAACGACACTCGCAAGGATGATCCTCGACCAGGTAGATTTCCAGGGAACCCTGAAGCGCGGACACAATGTCAATATCGGTTACTTCGCCCAGAACCAGGATGAACTGCTGGATGACGATATGACGGTTTTCGAGACGGTAGACAGGATTGCCGTTGGAGACATCCGGACCCGTCTCCGCGATATCCTCGGGGCATTCCTCTTCCATGGTGAGGACATCGATAAGAAGGTGAAGGTCCTCTCTGGCGGTGAACGGTCAAGACTGGCCATAGTGCAGCTTCTGCTGGAGCCATATAACCTGCTCCTCCTCGACGAGCCGACCAACCACCTTGACATCCGCTCAAAGGAGATCCTGAAGCAGGCACTGAAAAAATTCGATGGCACATTAATTGTGGTTTCTCACGACAGGGATTTCCTGGACGGGCTGGTTGAAAAAGTGTATGAATTCCGTAACAGGAAGATCAGAACGCATCTCGGAGGGATCGCTGAGTTCCTCAGGGCCAGGAAGATAGAGTCGCTCAGGGAACTGGAAAGAAAGAGCCCGGCTGCCGGAAAAGGTTATGCAGCAAAGGCGAAAGTAAGCATGGCAGCAGGAATTAGGTACGCACCAGCCGGGGAAGGTGGCGCGGCGACAGAAACAGGAAAGGCAGCGCAGGCGAAAGGCAGCGCGGAAGCAGGAATGGGAGACGCGCCCGCCGGGGAAGGTGGCGCGGCGACAGGGAAAGGCAGACCACCAGCAGGGAACGGAAGCCCGGCGCCTGGAAAAAACGGGCTATCAGCCGAAAATGACAACCAGGGCTTGACGAAGGTGTTATCACGGGCTAAACCTGGCATTTCGTACCAGGAGAAGAAGGAAAACGAACGTGTACACCGCCGGCTTAAGAAACAGGTCACCGAGGTCGAAGCTCAGATAACGGCCACGGAACACGAAATAGCAGAAATGGATGCACGCCTCGCCTCGGGAGACCCGGCAGTGATAAGTGACCCTGCCTTCTACAGCGAATACGAGGAGAAGAAAAACAGGCTTGAGGCACTGATGGAAAAGTGGGAAGAAGCGCATACTGAACTTGAGAGTTTCCAAACAGAATATATGAACAACTATGATACTGTATGAAAGGAAATACCCGGTCAACATCTTCAATACCGACCTCAACGGACGACTCAGTCCCGGAGCACTCTTCAGCTTCTTCGAGGATCTGGCGGGCCGTCATGCCGCTGAGATTGGCTGGGGCCGTGATGACCTGATGGCATCAGGAGGTTACTTCTGGGCGCTTTCGCGTATCCTGATGAAGATAGAACGTCTCCCGAAAGCATGGGACGAGGTCACCCTCCGCACATGGCCACGAGGCACCGAAACTATTTTCGCCCTGCGTGACCTTGAAATGTATGATGAAGCAGGCAACAGAATCGCCGGCGCCTCAACGTCATGGGTGATTGTCGATTACAACACACGCAAGGCTCAGCGTCCTGACAAGGCGCTCTCGAACCTGAACCTCCAATTTCCCGAAGCCAAAGCCCTTGATACCAACGCACGAAAAGTACCATCGCTGCCACCGGGTGATCATCGCCTGACAAGGCTGAAGGTTAAGATTGACGACATCGACGTCAACAGGCATGTGAACAACGCAAGGTATGTTCACTGGGCCGTGAATTGCTATGACCCGGAATTCATCTCCCTCCATACTCCTGACACCATTGAGGCGAACTACCTCCTTGAAGGGCATCATGATGAGATGATAAATATCCTTACCGCCCCCTGCGAAGGCGAGGAGAATGCATACATACACTCCGTTACCCGCGAGAGTGACGGTGCCGAGCTCTGTCGTCTGAGAATGAGCTGGAAAGAGAACAGACAATGAAATCTTTTTTACCTTTATGCCATGACAATGCGCCTCATCTATAAGTCAGCAGTACTCACAGCGGTTGTGACAACGGCCCTGCTGATGACTTCATGTGCAGTGACCGGGAACGTCACTGACACAAAAGATATGGCATATTTATACAACCCGACGCGGAGCATTTTCACCCCCATGATATCCGTGTACAATGAAGATGCAGAGACATCTGTTCTGAACATCAGCATCCGAAAGGGTGAACTCTACTTCAGTGAGGCAAACCCCGAAGGTGTGCCAATGGCTTCGATGCTGGTCTCGGTAAGGCTCTATGACAATACTTTTGGAGGGGTGCTGGCAGATACATCGACCTTCAAGTATGACATCAAACGTGAGGAGGTTGGCGGTGAATACTCATTCCGGCCCCCCTTGTCTGCACATGACGGCAACTCATACACTGCTGAAATTAAGATCATTGACCTCATCAGGCAGCGTACCCGGCAGTTGTTCATTGATTTCGAGCGTACAGGCAGGTACAGCGGTCTCAGCTATAAGGTGCGTGACCATTTTACCAAAAACGAAGTGTTCAGCCGCACAGTGAAGGTTGACCAGTATGTCAACATTCTCGCCCCGTCGTTGCAGCCTGACACGCTGTGGCTGTTCTATTACAAGGCTGTTACGGCAATCCCCCCGTCCCCGTCAACCATCCTTCCCGAGGTGACAATAGCGCCGGAACCTGAAGCAATCGTTCCACTGGCATGGTCAGACACCCTTCCCCTCATGTTCCCTAACCCGGGCATTTATCTGATCTCCGTTGACAGTCTGATCCGTGAGGGTCTCGTGCTCTGCAACTTCGGTCCTGATCACCCTTCCATGGCCCGGCCTGAGACAATGATCCCTCCGCTGGCATATATCGCCACACCACAGGAGATGGATGAAATGCTCACATCGGAAAAACCGAAGCTGGCGCTCGATAACTTCTGGCTTGAACGTACCGGAAGCATCGAGAGATCGAAGGAGCTGATCAGGATTTACTATAACCGCACGCTTTTTGCAAACTATTACTTCTCCTCCTACAAGGCCGGATGGCTCACTGACAGGGGCATGATATACATAATGTACGGGCCGCCTGACAAGGTCTATAAGAATGCCGAGGGAGAGAGCTGGGGTTACAAGAGACCTCCTGTGAAGAGCCGTTGGGGCTCACGCTATGTCATGGAAGATCAGTACCTCTGGTTTAATTTCCGCAAGCAGAAGAACCTTTTTTCAGACAATGATTTCGTTCTGAACCGTGCAGGAACACCGGTAAGTTACTGGGATATAGCTGTTGCGCGGTGGCGCGAGGGCAAGGTGTTCAGGCTGGATAACCCGCAAGAGCTGCAATGACGGGTCTGTTCAGGGGATAGCGCAGAGCGAAGGAATTTTATGACCCCGTACCAGGAGGTGATGTTGTAATGACAGACCTGTTCAGGGGATAGCGCAGAGCGAAAGGATTATAAGGCCCCGCACCAGGAGGTGATGCGGTAATGACAGGTCTGTTCAGGGGATAGCTCAGAGCGAAAGGATTATAAGGCCCCGTACCAGGAGGCGATGTTGTAATGACAGACCTGTTCAGGGGATAGCGCAGAGCGACGGGCCGATCAGTCCCGGAATAAAAGAGCAACTATAATGAGATACAGCGAAAAGGAATTCATTTTCGGGATGCACCCTGTCATGGAAGCCATCAGGGGAGGCAGGCAGATAGACCGTGTGCTGGTCCGCCAGGGACTCCGCGGCGGACAGTACCATGAGCTGATGCAGGTGGTGAACGAGTTTGCCGTGCCATGGCAGGTGGTGCCGCAGGAGAAGCTTGATTCCATAACCCGCAAGAACCATCAGGGGGTAATAGCATGGCTCTCTGCAATAGAATTCCAGGATATTGAGAATATCCTGCCCGGTATTTTTGAAGAGGGCGGCGAACCGCTCCTGCTGATGCTCGACGGCGTCAGTGACGTGCGCAACTTCGGAGCCATCGTGCGGTCAGCACACTGTTTCGGAGCACACGCGGTGATCATCCCTGAAAAAAATTCCGCAAGGATATCTGCCGATGCGGTCAAGGCATCAGCCGGGGCCCTCAGCACTTTCCAGGTATGCCGGGTGAAGAGCCTGACAAAGTGCCTGACCTACCTGAAGGAGTCAGGAGTGAAAGCCGTGGCTGCCACTGAGAAGGCTGACAGCACGGTAAGCGCTGCCGCACTGACCGGACCACTGGTTGTGATTCTCGGCTCGGAAGAGAAGGGGATCAGCCGCGAACTGCTGGGGTTGTCTGACGCACAGGTTTCCATACCCATCACAGGCTCCATCGGATCACTTAATGTATCCGTTTCAGCAGGAATCATCCTATATGAGGTTATAAGGCAGAGGGGAGCCAGGCAGCAAAACCTGAGATAGTTCTTATGAACGCCTGTCAATACCTTTACCATGGTGAAGAATTCAGATACCACGTATTGACAGTCCTGCAATTCTATCAGCCTATCAGTCCTCTTACCCGGTCATCCAACTGCTTCTGGTCACCAGTGAATGAGGCCAGGCCGGCAAGGGTCAGCAGGGTGTCGGGGGAGAGGTTTCCTGAGAGAATCCGTTCCTTCCATGAAGAAAGAACCGGTATCTTTCCTTCCGCAGCAATGCATTCCTTCTCCTCAGGATCCATCACCGGGAACATGTCACCCACTCCTGCCTCGTGCGCCTTTGCAACAATCTCCTCACCATAAGCCGGAACCTCCTTCCCAAGCTGTCTGCCCAGCTCAACAACCGAATCCGGCACCTCCCAGAATTTTTCAATTCCCAGTCCTGCCGCATCATCGTTCAGAGGCACATCATAGCGCTGTGCAAGCCTGCTCTCGAAGAGACCGCCGAGTGATTTCCTGCCGGCAGCTGCCACCTTCGGCGGGATGGTATAGACATCGGCTCCTGCCAGCAGGTCAAGCTGAGTGTAATTCCTGAGGCTGGCAGCTATCTGCCTGGTCTTCGAGCCTGTCTCAGCAGATAACCGCGTAACCCATGACTGTGATGCAAGCAAAGCGTTCTCTCCTGCACCGCTGCCGTCACCCAGCTTGTTGTCAGCAATGAATGCCCCTATCCTTCCGAGGAACACATTCAGGTAGTCAGGCCTGGCTATCAGGGTCACCAGCACATTCTGGCGGGTGCTGAACTCAAGGGTTAAGTTGATCCGCACTCCCATGTCATGCAATAACCGGGCACCAATAAGTCCTTCAGGGGTATAGGGAACCTTAACGATGAACTGCTCCGGACAGAGCTCCCTGTAGCGCAGTCCGTATGAAACGATGGCATCAATGTCATATGCCGTATCGGTATGCAGTTCAACACTTACCATCCCACCGAACTTCTTCGCGAGACGAAGACCGTGACGGGCATTCAGAATAAAGGCTATCTCTTTCACCTGCTCATTGATGGTAAGATGACTGACCAGTTCCAGCGCCTGCGGCACGAACGAATCATATATCCCCTTCTGAATCTCGTTGTTCAGAAGCGTATTGTTTGTTGTAAGTGCGGTCATCTCGGCAGTCCAGTTAGCCTCAGCTTCATCCATGTCACCGGTGTCAAGCCAGAGCTCTGTTCCCGTTGAGCGCAATGACTGCCAGAAGGGATCATATCGTGGAGTAACAGGTTTGTCATCGATACCGGCCCTGATAAAGGCGGTCAGCTTTTCATTATAGTTCTTACTCATATCTTATCATTTTGTTTTTTTACACTTTGATTTGTCACGCTCCTGAGAGCCTCAAGGTCTTCCCCGGAGGGACTCTGGAAGAGTTTCAGCCCAAACTGGCCCACCATGGCATATGCATAATCGACCACTGATGACTGAACACTCTCAAACGGCACCCATGTATTAATCTTGCTGAAACAGTATATCTCCACCGGCATGCCTGTGTCCGTTGGAGGCATGTCACGCATCATCACAGTCATCATGGGATCAATATGAGGATGATTTTTGAGATATTCAACCATATAAGCCCTGAATGCCCCGAGGTTCGTAAGTGAGGTGGTCGCGCCCTTCCTGAGTTCCTCTATATCTTCATTGTTTTCTGAGAGCCACTTCGCCACGTTCATCCTCTCAGAGACGGAGTCCAGCAGTTCAGGCGTCACAAAGACAATTGAACGTACATCAATGCGGATTTCCC
>Ga0302246_1002504_pt1 | contig 10927 bp, 13 predicted proteins | sample AAG_UR_Trp_MG_FD_193533 | JGI IMG/M metagenome (GOLD analysis project Ga0302246, IMG submission 193533) | Enriched activated sludge microbial communities from anaerobic digester in WTTP, New Holstein, Wisconsin, United States - AAG_UR_Trp | ecosystem: Engineered > Bioreactor > Anaerobic >...
TTAAATTCTCTCAGGGCCGCTTCTGTTTTGCCCATAAACAAAAGGGGCTTACCCGTAAACCGGCTAAGCCCTGGATTATTCTGGTGCCCCCGGCGCGAGTCGAACGCGCGGCACACGGATTAGGAATACGTTTAAGCGCCTTTTTAACCCCATTTCATTAGAAATCATTTGCATTAATTCCCCCTTTAATTTATCGTACTTACAAAAAGTGACAAACGGATTTTTATTCACTGGAAATAACCCTTTTTGATCTTACAGGGTAGCACAGGGGGTAGCACGGAAAAAATTCCGTATGACCAACGGATTATAAGCCCCCCAAAAAACGCTTGTGCTACCCCCTGTGCTACCCTCTGTGCTACCCGACATCAAGGAAGTGAAGTCATATCATGGGCAGACAAAAAAAATATTCTGAGCAAACGAAACGCCATAGAACAAAATACCCCGGAGTTTATGAAAGGCAAGGCGAACGGGTTAAGGGGGAACCTGATACGTGTTTTGACATAACGTACAAGAAAGAAGGAAAAAAGATATGGGAGCGTGCCGGGTGGAAATCCCTAGGCTTTACAATCGAATATGCCCGTCAACTTCGGATTGAAAGGCTTCATGCTATCCAACACGATAAAGAATTACCGAGGGAAAAGAAAAAAGCGCCCTTCTTCAAGGAAGTGGCGAAAAAATACATGGCCTGGGCCGAGGACAACAAAGTTAGAGCGGGCGCGGATGACCGGGGGCGATATAAAGCCCACTTAGCGCCCTACTTCGATGATAAGCGCATGGATGAAATCTCATCCTTTGATCTTGAGAGACTAAAAAACGACCTGGTCAAGGCGGGTTTAGCCCCGGCAAGCATCAAGCATTGTCTCGTTTTAATCAGGCAGATATTCAATAAGGCGCGGGAATGGGGCCTTTATAGCGGAACTAACCCCATTAAAGGCGTAAAAATGCCCACTGTCCAGAATCTAAGGGAACGCTTTTTGTCACCGGATGAAGCCGATCTATTATTGAATGCCCTTAAAGCCGATCCCCACAGGACAAGAAACCCCGGAGAAAAGAAAGATATGCAGCTTCACAGCATGGCTTTGTTAAGCCTTTACACAGGGATGCGGGCCGGTGAAATATTCAATCTCAAGGGTCATGACCTGGACTTTGAAAACGAAGTGATAAACATTTCCGATCCAAAAAATAAGACAGCGCGTAAGGCTTATATGACGGAAGATGTCAAAACGATGTTGCTTTCCCGGAAACCTGCAATTCCCTCGGGGTTGGTATTTCCGGCAAGATCAGATGAAAAGAAGAACCAGAAAAAGAGGGTTGCCGTGTCACAGGCATTTCGGAGAACCGTTGAAAAGATCGGGTTGAATGATGGGATTGAAGACCCCCGGCAATTGGTAACGTTTCATACCTTGAGACACACCTTTGCATCATGGTTAGCGATTCAGGGCACGCCTATTTATACCATTGCGAAATTGATGGGGCACAAGTCCCTTTCAATGTCGGAACGATACAGTCACTTAAGCCCTGATTCACAGCGCACGGCGGTGAAGGGGCTGGAAAAGAATTTGAAGCAACGGAAAAATGTTGTCCCGTTGAAAAAATAATTGATGGTCCAGGATAGGCCGACGGGCCGAAAGCGGGGGAATCCCTCCCCGTTTCCTGGGCTTAATATAGGGAACCGCGAGAGGAAGGAAACCGGATATGTCAACAGAAGATGAAAAATGGGTTAGCATAGAAGACTTGAAGCTGAGGTGGAACGCATCCGATGACTTATTGAAGGATATGTGTCTCCATCGAACCATAAGCGGCTACAGTGGTGAAAAAGAGCATGTATCAATTCCAAGCCCTTTTGCTTCTCCGCTAATCTCTATGAGAAGTTTCAACAGAATCAATAAAAAAAGGGAAGCTGCGCAAAAAATAAACGAATCAACACAGAAGAATCTGTTAATGCTGGCCGACCGAGCTTATCAGCATGTGAAATTTTTCAAGCTTGCAGAGATTGAATACATAGAGAAGAAGATGCCATATTTACGGGACAATATTGACGACCACATCAGAAACGCCGGTCGTGAATGTGAGATGTTGTACGATTGTATATTGGCACAGGCGACAAGTGATCCGACAAAATCAGGACCGCGAAGTGTCACAGTTTTGTTCGGTCCTAAATGGAAACCTATCAAATCCCTTCTTTCAAGGGAATTAGAGGACAAGAAAAAGAAATATTTTTATGTACGAAAATCAGACCTTACAAAAGAAGTGTTTAATGTAACGGGCAGTCAGGAAAGGCGTGATTTCATCGGGTCTCTCCTCCGAAAAACCCTTCAGAGATATTTCAAAGATGCCCATAAAATTGAGCTTCTAGGAAATTATCAGGAATTGTATAAGGAATATAAAAGGCTATCGAAAAAATAGGATTATCATTAAGCCCGTTTTTTTATAAAGTCGGTGCGTAGTGATTTTAATGGCTTCATGCTACTAATATCACTATTATTTTTCATCCTACAATCAAACCGCTAAACAATTCATTAGCGATACCAGACAAATATCATCTGCTATCATCCACCCAAAAGTCACATTAATTATAGTGAAAGGATGATAGACCGTGGTCCCAAAAAACATTCCACCATTTACATCTTCTGACGCTGTTTTAAAGCACATAAAAACAGAGCTACGGATTAATCCCTTGGCGGTCAGTCCCGAACAGGCCGTGCAAATTTTCCCCTGTTTGAACGTTGGCACTATGGCAAATGACCGCAGTAAACGCCGGGGCTGCAAATTCTATCGAATTGGCAGAAAGGTTGTTTATAGGCTGGCCGACCTTGAGGCTTTCGTTTTTCAAACCCCGGTTCAAACAATCAACCATCAATTTGATGAATGATCGACAGACGCTTGCCGCTGCCATGAGCAAGTTTGTCTGATGGTAATGCGCCATCAGGAAAAAAGTGGAAATGGTTAAAAAAACAACAAACTCACAACACAGGGAGGAAACCGGCATAGACGAAATTAAAAAAACAAACGGCGCGTAAATGTTCACTTAAACCTTAAACCCTCAACATGAAAGGATTTCAAAAATGAGCCAACTACCCACAAAACACCGGTCAGACGTTCTTCAAGAACTTATCACCGCAAACCGCGGAAAAGGCCTGGCGGAGGATGACGCCACCATTTTGGCAATAAAACAATTTAAGGTCGACTTTCCCGAATACTTCCCAAAACACCGCGACGCCCAGGGTGCGCCCTTGACCTTGGAAGCGGTCGTTAGCGACCATCTGCGCGCCGGCGTGTCCGAGGACTTCGCTTTTCGTCTGGCAATACGTGACGGACGGATGACGAAAAACTACTATGACCGCGAAAAAATCGGGGCTGGCTGGATTGAAAGCGTTTTTGCTGGCCATCTAGTTTGAGGTGACGAAATGCAGAAAAAAACAAACTCACCGGTCAAAGCTACCCGTTACACCACCCCCGCTTCATCAGTGACCCCTCCCCTGGGCATGTCGGCACTGGATCATTACCGGCGGACCCCCGGTGCCTCCCTGCCACGGACTTTTGAAATGATTCGTGACAATGAGGAGAGGACCTTTCAAAAATCTCCAGATTTTTTCGTCACGGCGGGCGTCGTTATGGGAATGGGCGTTGACGGGCTGGCCCGTCCTTATGAGCCAGGGCAGACTAATGAAGTCCTGGGCATTCTTGTCGGTGACACCGGCAATGCTTGCACGATCAAAACTCGCGGGTCCGTGATTCTCACGCTTGACGGACTGGACGGCCTTGACCACGGGAAGCCTGTATTTGTGCTGGGTCCGGATGCTTTCACGCTCGATGGTGATCTAGGCGGGACAGAATTTGGCGCTATTCGTTATGCAGAATCTGCGCGGCGGGCGGCGGTTGCCTTTCGACGGAGCGGCGATTCCCGGCCCTTGTCACTGGACGTTCGAACCGCATAGTTGAGCGGAAGATTCCTGGACAAAATATGTTTTAGGCCTGCTTTTTATATCCTCTTCCTCCCAAGTATAAAGACTGGCCGATGTAACCACCTTCAAAACTATTGCCCTCCTGTAGTGGTTTCGAAGGTGAAAACAAACAGCCCCCTGCCTTTCGGTGCAAGGGCCGGGGGGGCTGTTTTCATAAAAATATTGGTTAAGGAGTAAGACAATCATGGAAGAAATGACAAACACCGATTCACAGCAACGAAACACAGCGCGCCCCGTAAACCCGCGCCTGGTAGTAGTTGAGACCGCCACATCTATTCCTTTTCAGTTGGCGGGTTCTGTTACTGAACGTATTGAGCAATGTTCCGATGCCGATGACAACCGGTTTTGTACGGTGGTTGTCGAGGCTCCTAATCTAATAGGATTGCTGGCGAGCGGTCTGGGTACGGCAGCAATCGGAGCCTTTATCGGCGACCAGGAAACAGATGGCATGACCATATCAATAGGGAAAATCATTCAATGGTTCGGCCTCAATACAGTCCTGATGGTGCTCGGGTCCGTCGCCAACTATCAATATGAAGTCTGGGCGCAACCGTTGGGCTCCATCCGCAGAAGTGTCCAAGGGCAGGCCAACGACACGGAACATCAGGCGGAGATAGGTTGCATTGTGGAACAGAAGATTGAAGATCCGCTTTGTTACAGCGCGGCGGATTGCCTGCAAGTCGCGGCCTTTGAACTGATGATCGCCAAGATGCAGAGGCGGCGGATCACGATCACGAAAGTAGCCCACTTGCAGGATGAGGACGGGGACACGCTGAGATTCGTTCATCTCGTATCTGGCGCGAATATAGATATTTATGTCACGGATATAACGCGGAAATTCAAGAAGGGTCATGATGGGTATTTTATTGACGAAATTTCTGGTTGGGTGGTGAACAAATGAAGAATGGAGGACATGAAACAATGAACGAAACAATAGCGGAAGCATTTAAAAAACGAAGAATCGCAACGCATGAGGCGGGCCATGCAGTCATGCATATTATTCTGGGCGTACCTTTTACGGACGTATCTCTGCATGGTGAAAAACTGTCTGGTTTTGTCATTCAAGACGGCAAAAAAATACCGGCCACGGCTATCACCGGCGGAGGGGTAAACGCCGACGAAAAGACAATTCAGGAAATCGATAAGAACATTTTGAGTGGCACATTGGACATTCGACAGGCTCTTGCGTCTATGGCTGGACCAGTGGCGGAGGCTAAGTTCATCGGACGCATCGATGCAGAAGCAAAGGCGGGCGCCCATTACGATATGGAGACTATCACACTATGTTGCCGCGCCGCGTTCAATAGGACGGAAGACCTATCCGAATGGAAAGCAATTTCAAAATTGGAAGAGAGGATTGTTGATGCCTTTGCAATCGGAACGGAAGAATTGCTCAAGGAAAACTGGGGCTGTGTCAAAGCGGTTGCGGATGCGCTTCTTGAAAAAGAAACGCTCAGTTATTTAGAAGCCTTGGCAATTGCCGAGGCAAACGGACTTGAACAATAGACAAAAGGAGAAATCATCCATGAATGAACGCATTGCCCATGCCCTAGAATCTATTGCTGATTCATTACAAAAAATGGTTCAGCACAAAGATGAAGCGATCCGAATGCAAAACGGCTTAATAAACCTTTTTAACCAAGGGACCAAGGCATCCAACAACAAGGCTTCCGAACTCGATGATATCTCCCTTAAGAAGGTGACAAAAGAATGAAGAAGACCTTGACGCTTACCGACCACAAGCAGATAGCGGCGATCTCGAAGGGCATACACGAAAGCCTGATAAAGGTAAGGAATTTGGCGGCCAGGAAGGGCGGTAAAGTTGCCTGTGCGGGGATATGCCGGGCCCTGGATGAAGCCGATTTATCCTTGTTCATGGCGCGGGACGCTTTAGAGCATTTGTTATTCCAAACTCTAGGAAGAGCCAACCCGGAAGAGCTGCGAAATATTTACTTCGGCGCAATGGACACAGAAGACTTATGTCTTTTAATCCATTTTATTTATGGCGACCTTCAGCGGAAACGGCTTTGATCTGCCATGAACACCCCCCTCGACGATTGGCGTCAAACGATTCGAGAAGCTCCGGAGCTGCAGGGGGGGCCTGGGTTATGGCTGGCCGTCATTCTAACCGCAATCGAAACGATCAATGACGCCAGGACGCGGCCGGAAGAAAGCAATGCGGCAAGAAAGTTCTTCACAGACAAGAAAAGCTCTTTCAACTTAGCGGCAGCGGTTCTGGGTTACGATCCGGATGCGCTGAGGAAAAGAATTCATTCAGCCATTTTTGGCAATTAAAAAAATATTGACTTTCCTTACTAAAAGGTTATCCTACGCATGCTTAAAATCAAATACGGGAGGCCACCTGTAATGGCCATTTGTATTTTAAACCACAATAAAACTGGTCAAGGTGCCTCTATTCGTGAGGATAGAGGGGGCTTTATTTGAGCCTTAAGCACACCTTGGCCTTTTTTTGTGCCCGGCGATGGGCCGATGTGGAGGTTCTGGATATGAAAATAGCTCATTTGAATGGCGAAAAGGTCTTTGTCAACGAGAACGATGGCGAAATAACAATCGATAAGCTTCGAGACGGCATCCTGGACAATCAGAAAACCCAATATTGCAAGGTCCGTAACCTTGTCTGCAAATTAAATGAAATGATCGACGATACAGGGACAGGGGCGCATGTGGATAGCGCCTTAAGTGTGGTGATCGATATAATGACACACGTTGACAGGTCTTTATGGTCAGAAGTTGAAAGGGGAACGATCCTTTTTGACGATCAGCAAAAAGTGTCTAGGGAAAAGCAGTGCAGAATTAATCAGAGAAGGCCGACTAATGGCCGTGGCACCTTTCAGATAATAAGGGGCGGGTTACATGAGCGGCCATAGGCAGGAATGGAGATCTTGTCAGAAAAATTCACTTCCTGGCTTGTCGAGCACAGGGCACAAACCGAGCAGATACAACACAACCACATAGAATGATTAGAAATTATACTCATAAAAAAAAGGTCAAAGTGATAAGCGCCTAAACGCATATAATAATGGCATTGAGCAATGAAAAAAGAAAATTTGAACACAAAAGCCAGCATCAAAGATGCGGTTAATGAACGTGTAGATCAGGAGCGGGGCCTTGTTGGAAATCAGATGAACGAGAACGGCGAAGACCCCGCTTCGCCCTATTTCCTATCTGGCGGTTATCTATGCCGGAGTAAGGCGATAAAAGAAGGCGGTTATGCCACGATTAAGCTGGCCAATTTCACGGCACAGATAACCGAAGAAAACATCATCGATGATGGCCGGGAAGTTGTTCACCTCTACAATATTGAAGGAAAGCTTAACGGCACATCCCCCCTGCCCAAAATCGATATACCGGCAACGACCTTCTCCGCCCTCTCCTGGCTTAGCCGGTGGGGTTCAAAAGCCTGCCTGGAACCAGGCCAAACGGTAAAAGATTTTGTGCGCCACGCCATTCAAACCGGATCAAATGACGTTAAGGTTTTAACCCATTACGCCCACACCGGCTGGCGAAAAATCAACAGTGACATGGTTTATTTGCATGCTGGCGGAGCAATTGGGGGCCCCGGCAATGTTTCCGTCAAACTTTCAAGAGAATTAGAACGTTACTCACTCCCCCCTATCCCCCCAAACGAAGCGACCAGCGCACCCCGGCGAGAATGCCTGGCTGCTGCCCTGGATTTTTTGGACATTGGAGATCGGGCCGTAACATTGCCGATTTTCTGTTCCGTGTACCTGGCCCCCATGACCACGCTATTAACGCAACAACCTAATTTCTCTTTTTATCTCAATGGCTTAAGCGGCACATATAAATCTACGCTGGCGGTCCTGGCGCTCTCACATTTCGGGCACTTTCCGGGAGTGGAGGGTCTTTCAAACTTCGGGGACAGTGCCCTCAGTCTGGAAAGACGTAGCTTCATCTTAAAGGACACGCTGCACCTTATCGACGATTATCACCCGAGCTCAAACAAGCGAAATCATGAGGGAATGGAGAACACAGCCCAAAAATTAATCCGGAACTATTCTAACCGATCTGCGAGGGCTAGATTAAATGCGGATGCTTCAGAAAAGGGGCGCTTCGAGCCCAGGGGGATAATGATAATGACCGCTGAAGAGCTGCCGACACTGGAAAGCACCCTGGCGCGGATCTGTGTCGTCTCAGTGGAAGCGGGAAGCGTTGACCGTGAAAAGTTGACCGCACTTCAGGAGAAGGCAGGTCTTCTGCCCATGGCCATGGCCCTATATCTTGCCTGGATCAAGGAAAACATGGAAACCATTCAAAATGCCTTTCCGGGGCGCTTCCGGGAATTACGCGCCAGGGCGATGGAAGACGGTTTTCACAGGAAACTGCCCGAACAAGCAGCATTCATGGGTTTCGCCCTAGAAGTGGCCATGGAATTCTTCAGAGAAAGCGGCATGCTGACCGAGCAGGAAGGTGTTGCCATTGTTCAAGATGGCTGGCAAATATTCGGACAATTGGCCGCAAGACAGCAGCAGCGAATCAAAGACGACGATCCGGTTGATCGTTTTTTTGATATTATCGGGACCCTGTTACATCAGCACAACGTCAGGATTGATCCGATGCCAATGTCCTGCTTGCCGTCAATAGGAGCTCAAGACAAAGTCGGATTCTATGACGAATCTGTTTTGTATCTTATCCCCACAGCGGCCTGGCATGCCGTTCAATCATTTTGCCAAAAGGAAAGCACGCATTTTTCTTGCGGGCGAAACACATTTTTTCAAATGCTGCAAAGCAAGAATATAATCGCCACAGCCCCCAATGGGGACAGCTCCCATGTCATTAAAATAGACGGGAAGGCGCTTCGTGTCATGAAAATTATAGATGGGGGGGTATATCGCAAAACTGTAACTCTGTAACCATAGAAAGATATAATGATATTATCATCAATTATTCTTTATATTTACATTGGTTACAGTTTTTAAAAAATCATGGGGAAAAAGTGTAACCAAACTGTAACTTTTAAAGAAAACTGTAACCGATTCAAGGGGCCGGTTACAGTTTTGGGTTACAGTTTGAAGGCTCCGGTTACAGTTTTAAAATACATATTTATTATATATATCAATTACTTAAGTGCTGGTTACAAAGTTACAGTTTTGCGGGATACACCCCCCCTCTAGGTTTTTTTATTTATGTATAAAGCAGGTGCATATTTGATATAAGTATATGATTCAATTATGAATATTTTAGAAATCATCAATGACCATGGGACCCTGTTAAAGAAAGTCGGCACAACGAACGGCGGGGAGTACGCCGGACCATGCCCTTTTTGTGGTGGAAATGACCGCTTTCGAGTTTGGCCGGAGCATAAAGGGGGGCGTTATTGGTGCCGGGGTTGTCACCGGACCGGGGATAAAATTCAACTTGTGCGGGATCTCGAAGGGCTTTCATATCGTGAAGCTTGCCGAAGCCTGGGGGTTGACATTAAGGGCAATCATGGACCTTCAATTCATCGGGAAGAGAAGCCGCATTTTACGCCGCGAACGCTTACTCCGCCATCCGTTGCCTGGATGAAAAAGGCCGGGGAATTGCTCGAAACGGCGAAAGCGCGCTTGTGGTCCGAAAGCGGAAGGGCTGCTTTGTTCTATCTCAGGGAAAGGGGGCTTTCCGCCGAAACGATTTTGCAGGCACAGTTGGGTCTTCAGGCGAAATCAATTTATGACCGCCGTGAAGCATGGGGATTGACTTCTGAAACACTGGATAATGGGAAACTAAAGAAGCTTTGGTTGCCAGCTGGCGTCGTGATCCCCCTCATCGGAAACCAGGGCGTTTTTCGTTTGCGGATTCGGCGGCAAGATCCTGGGCCAGGTCCTCGATATATTGTCGTTTCTGGAAGCACCATGATGCCCATGTTTTTAACTCCAGAAAAATCCATCGTGGTAATTGTGGAAAGCGAACTGGACGCCCTGCTCATCGATCAGGAAGCCGGAGATATCGTTAATGCTTGCGCCATGGGTAGCGCTGCGGCCAGGCCCGATCAAACCACACATGAAATATTGATCCGGTCCACTTTGATCCTTGTTTCCCTGGACAGCGACAGCGCCGGGGCTCGTGAAAGCTGGAACTTTTGGGTCAATACATACGGGGAGAAGGTGCAGCGCTGGCCGGTCCCAGTAGGGAAAGACCCCACAGAAGCACGCCAGGCGGGTCTAGATCTCCGCTTATGGATCGAAGCCGGTCTTGAAAAACAATGAAAGGTGAAACCATGGAAGAAGATATAGCGTTAAAAAACGTCTTGGAGGTTGTCCACTTCCTGTCAAAGCAGGGATGGAAAATCAAGAAGACCTCCGCCTATCAGCATGTGAGGGATGGAAAACTGAAGCCGAGACATGACGGAATGTTTCACACAAAGGACGTTGATAAATATGCCCGCATTTTCCTGAAGCGCCTTGAATCGGGAACAACCATCAAAAGAGAAGGTATAGAGTCCGCGCAAGAAAGGCGGATCATGGCGGAAGCTGACAAAATGGAGGCGCAAGCGGAACACTGGCGAATCAAGGCAAAGGTAGCTTCAGGCGAATTTGTTGAAAGATCGGCCTTCGAAATCGCCCTTTCTCAGCGGGCCTCTATTTTCAAGAACGACATTGAAAGTTTTTGTTATGCCCGCGCCCCCGAAATCGTCAGGTTGTGCGGCGGGGATAACGGAAAAATTCCAGAAGTGATTGAATTCATGCTGGAAAAGGCGGAAGAATGGCTTGACCGTTATTCGGAAGACTGTGAATTTATTGTTCCCTCTTCATCCGCGCTATCCATTGATGACGCCGGCCAGGACAAAGAAGACCTTGAAGAAGATACAACCGAAGGTTCCTCGCTGTTTCACGTGGGTAGTTTGAATTGAAGTTTACCCCCGATGATATAGATCATGGTGATCAGGTTTTTCGTGGTTCGGTATCCTCTGGCCCTGGCTTTGGCTGCCTGGATAAGGCTGT
>Ga0302246_1002511_pt1 | contig 10894 bp, 6 predicted proteins | sample AAG_UR_Trp_MG_FD_193533 | JGI IMG/M metagenome (GOLD analysis project Ga0302246, IMG submission 193533) | Enriched activated sludge microbial communities from anaerobic digester in WTTP, New Holstein, Wisconsin, United States - AAG_UR_Trp | ecosystem: Engineered > Bioreactor > Anaerobic >...
ACTGGGAGCTTTATATCAAGAGATATGTTGATTTAAAATATCCGATTCGTTTTGTGATTTCCGGTTCGGCCTCGCACACGATATTTCGCAAATCGCTGGAAAGTTTGTTGGGACGATCGGTTGATATTTCTTTGCCGCCGTTTTCATTTCGGGAATGGATCAGATTCCATTACGGGGAATACGCCGCCGTTTGCGATGAATTGGCCGGCGCGAAAATTGATATCGCGGACAAAAAAATCTTTTCACGGACAATTTTGGAGATCACGAAAAAACTTGGCGCGGAAAAAACAAAAAAATTGAATGAATTGGCCGGCGATTACGCCCGCGATGGAGGGTTTCCCCAGTTATGGGAAATGAAAGATCTGGTGGAGCGGGCACAGTTCATAGATTTGCAATTCGTGAAAAGAGTGACATTGGAGGATTTGAGATTGGTTCGCGAAGTGCGCCGACCGGAAATTTTCCACCAATTCCTTCGTTATGTGTTTGCTCGCACCGGCGAAGAATACAATTTGGAAGAATTGGCCGGAAAAATACATACCACAAGACCAACCCTAACCGATGCGCTGCCGTTGCTTCTGCAAACGGAATTGATAAGAAAAGTGGAAAGATTCGCCAATAAGCCGGTGCGCTTGCGAAGCACTCATGCCAAGTTATATGCCGCGGATACGGTTCTTTATGAGGCGATAACCAAAATGCCCGCCGATTTGAATGGCGAAGACAAAGGAAGATTGGCCGAAACCTTGGCGTTTAATATGTTGCGGCGGCTTCCGGGAATATCGGATATTTGTTATTTCAGAACGCCCGATGGCAAACACGAAGTTGATTTTATTTTAAAAATCGGAAAGTTGTTCATTCCTGTTGAAATAAAAAGCGGGCGGGCAAATATAAACGAAAGCGATCATATAAGATTTTTCTTGAAAGAGTATGGCGCAAAAGAAAGTTTCGGAATAATGGCGCACATGGGCGGAATTGATTTTGAAAACGATATTTTAATGGTACCCTTGGGCGTGTTTTTGTTGATTTCTTGAAATAATCATGACCAAAATTTTTGAATCCACAATTGAAGAATTTGTTATTGAAATTTTACAAAATCAGGGTTGGCAATATTTGGATCCCGAAGACCAAGAATCAGAACGCGCAAATTTGGGCGAAGCGGTTTTGAAAAATCGTTTGGAAAAGGCGATTGATGATTTGAATCCCACCATTCCCCAAGAATCAAAAGAGCAAGCGCTACGAGCGGTTTTGAATTTGCCCAGCCAGAATTTGATTGATAACAATGAGGCGTTTCATCGCTTGCTTACCGAAGGCATAGAGGTTGAGGTGATGGGCACGGAAGGAATTAGGGGCGACAAGGTAAAACTCGTTGATTTTGAGAATCCGGATAATAATGAGTTTGTGGTTTGTAATCAATTCACGGTGATTGAAAACAATGTCAACCCTCCTTCGCAAGAGCTTCGGCGGGCAGGTAAGCGGCCCGATGTGGTTTTATTCGTAAATGGCTTGCCGTTGGCCGTGATAGAACTCAAAAATCCGGTTGATGAGAATGCCACTGTCGCCAAGGCTTTTACGCAGCTCCAAAACTATAAAAATGCCATTCCTTCGCTTTTCTTTTATAACGCCGTATTGGTTGCTTCCGATGGCTTGGATGCGCGCGCGGGAACAATTTCGGCGGATATGTCGCGTTTTATGGCGTGGAAAAGCGTTGATGGTATAAAAGAAGATGCTACGACCACGCCGCAAATTGAAACTTTGACCAGGGGGATGTTCAAGAAAAATGTTTTGCTTGATTTGGTTTTGCACTTTATCGTTTTTGAAAAAAACAAGAAAGAAGATTCGAAAACCGGTTTGATTTCCGTTGTTGCGACAAAAAAGATTGCCGCGTATCACCAATACTACGCCGTTAATAAGGCGGTAGAGTCCACATTGCGCGCCACGGCGGAAACGCAAATGATGGTGCGCGAAAAGCCGGAAAGTTATGGCTTGGCCGGCGTTAGCTTACAGCCGAAAGGCGATCATAAGGCGGGCGTGGTTTGGCATACACAAGGAAGCGGGAAATCGCTTTCCATGGTTTTTTATACCGGCAAAACGGTTTTAAAACTTAACAATCCCACGGTTGTCGTTATGACGGACAGAAACGATCTTGACGACCAGCTTTTTGATACCTTTGCCGCTTGCAAACAATTATTGCGTCAGGATCCGATCCAGGCGGAAAGCCGCGATAATTTAAAAAAACTTTTGCGGGTTGCCGGCGGCGGAATTATTTTTACCACCATTCAAAAATTCTTTCCCGACAATGGAGCCCAAAATTTCGATTTATTGTCTGAAAGAAAAAACATCATCGTGATCGCCGACGAAGCGCACAGAAGCCAATATGGTTTTGGCGCAAAGACCAGCGAAAAAGACGGCGAGGTTTTCACTAAATACGGATTTGCGAAATATTTGCGTGACGCGCTGCCGAACGCTTCATTCATCGGATTTACCGGTACGCCGATAGAGAAAGAGGACGCTTCAACTCCGGCGGTTTTTGGCAATTATATTGATGTCTATGATATTGCTCAAGCGGTTGAAGATGGCGCGACCGTGCGAATTTATTACGAATCGCGCCTTGCCAAAGTTCATTTAAAGCCCGAGGAAGCCGCAAAACTTGATGAAGAGGTCGAATCAATCACCGAAGGAGAAGAATCAACCGCAACCCAGAAGGCGAAAACAAAATGGGCTCAATTAGAGGCAATCGTTGGGCATAAAGACAGATTGCGCGTTATTGCCGCGGATATTGTTGATCATTTTGAAAAACGGCGCGAAGCGTTCGAGGGAAAAGGAATGATTGTTTGTATGAGCCGAAGGGTTGCCGTGGAATTATACGAAGAAATTATAAAGATCCGCCCGTCTTGGCACGATAGCGATTTGAAAAAAGGCGCGATTAAAGTGGTAATGACTTCGTCGTCTTCCGACCCGGGTAACTGGCAAATACATCACACCACAAAACAGGACAGGAAAGCTGTTGGCGAGAGATTTAAAGATGAAAACGACAATCTTAAATTGGTAATTGTGCGCGACATGTGGCTTACCGGTTTTGATGTGCCTTGTTTGCACACGATGTATGTTGATAAACCGATGCGCGGGCATAACCTTATGCAGGCCATCGCCAGAGTGAATCGGGTGTTCAAAGATAAACCGGGGGGATTGATTGTTGACTATATCGGCATTGCGTCGGATTTGAAAACCGCGCTTGCGACTTATACCGCCAGCGGCGGAAAGGGTGCTCCCGCTTTTGATCAAAGCGAAGCAATCGCGACTATGTTGGAAAAGTTCGAAATTGTGGAACAAATGTTTGTGAATTTTAATTATAAGGATTATTTTTCCGCCGATACCCGGCAAAAACTTACCATTATTCTTGAAGCGCAGGAACATATTCTTGGATTGGAAGATGGCAAAAACAGATACATAAAGCAGGTATCTCTTTTGTCGCAGGCGTTCGCGCTGTCCGTTCCGAACTTGAAAGCGATGGAAATTAAAAATGAAGTTGGATTTTTCCAAGCAATTAAGGCAAGATTGACCAAATTTGAACCGACCGGAACCGGAAAATCGGATGCTGAAATTGAAACGGCGATCCGCCAAATTGTTGATAAGGCCGTTGTTTCCGAAGGGATTGTTGATGTTTTTGACGCGGCGGGAATCAAGAAACCCGATATTTCAATTCTTTCGGATGAATTTTTAGCGGAAATCCAAGGGATGGAAAGAAAAAATCTTTCTCTTGAGCTTTTAAAAAAATTGTTAAACGACGAGATAAGAACAAGAATCAGGAAAAATTTTGTCCAAAGCCGCAAACTGTCCGAAATGCTTGAATCCGCGATTAAAAAATACCAAAACAACCTCTTAACGACGGCGCAGGTTATCGATGAGTTAATTAAGCTCGCAAAAGACATCCGAGAATCCGATAAACGCGGCCAAAAGTTGAATCTTGGTGAAGACGAATTGGCATTTTATGATGCACTGGCAAATAACGACAGCGCCAAAGAAGTATTGGGCGATAAGCAATTGGCGGCAATCGCGATAGAAGTTTTCAAAAGCGTGAAAGGAAACGCGACGATAGATTGGACACTGAAAGAAAGCGTCCGCGCGAGGCTTCGCCGCGATGTGAAAAGAATATTGAATAGATACGGTTATCCGCCGGATCAGCAATTGCTCGCAACGGAAAACATTCTAAAGCAGGCCGAATTGATGGCGGATGAATTAAGCGAATAATAAAAAAGTAAGCAATGAATTATTTAGTTGGAATTCATACGCCGCACCATTCACAGATACAATGGCTCATAATGAGATATTTTTCACGTTTGAGTTATGAAGCCCGGATCGATGATTTGCAGGGGGAAGGTTTCTGCTTGTCGCTTATCCGCACGTTTCGCAAGAAAAACCCACTTTCGTGGGTTTTTCTTGCTTATATATCCGGATGATTATAGCCGAACAAAGCCGTTAATACTTGTTCCCGGTCTTCCAGAGTCAACATCGGGATTCTTCTGTTTTGGACCGGATGATCAAGCAAAGAGAGTATTGAATACGGATTGTCGTCTCCGGCGATGCGATTTGAAGATAATCTGCCGCACTTCAAACACTCGTGGACGATAGCCAATTCTCCCTTAGCCTTTGTCGTTAATCCGATGGGTTTCATTTTTGCTTGGCACTCACCGCGCCGGTCTCCCGGAGTTTTCAAGTCCACATGCTTGGACCAAAGACATAGCGGGCAGTGGTTGCGATGACTGGTGCCCCATGCTTGGCTTGAAATGATTTCATGGCAATTGAGACATCTGAACGATGCCTCGTTTGAAGAAAAATCGAGTTGTTTTTGGATTTCATAGTAGAATAATTAATTTTTACGCAAAACAAAAGCCCCGCTTGCGGGGCGTATTGCCAAAACTATTTTATTCTAAATGAAAAAAATTATGACAACACAAAATGCCCGCAAGCGGTTTGCGCAATGGGCTCTCGTGAAATTGATATCGTCATAATAATCATGCTACCATCATATTAGATTATTTGCTTTTAGTCAATGCGCGCTTCGCTGAGGCGCTTCATATTTATGGAATAGTAATTTATATTTTTGGCTCTTCAAAGAATTTTTGGGCTAAAACCGGTTGTTGGCTTGGTGGATGCAAGTTATAGTGAAATATATACTGGAAAATGTTTCGGACGCTGAATATAAGAAAATCAAAATATTAGAAGATCTTAAGTGCAAGGAGAAACTGGATAAATTATATTCAAATATGCCATTTCCCATCCAAAGAAAGAGCAATTTTATATATCTGGGTATTATTTTGCTTTTGGCCATATCGGTAGGAATGGGAATTTTATTTTACAGCGATACTTTAAATAAGCCCGCGATCGGTCAAATGACAACAGAAATTGTTCAGAAAAAAGAATATGGCGGATTGCAAGCGAAAACTTACCAGGATGAAAATTTACCGTCAGAATTTACTATAAAAAGTACAAATCTTGGCGAAACAACAAGCGATGAGAATGGTGTTGTTGCCGGGACACTTTCAAATCTATCGTCGTTAAGCCCGGGGATGCATGTTCTTAAGTTTCAAGGAATCGGCGAAAACGGCAAACCGCTTACTAAGCGTCGCTTTATCAATATACCCGGAAAGCCGCAAATCGAATCAATATACGGAGTTTATTTTAATATATTTAACCCCAAGAATGACTCCAACGCTTCAGAGATTATAGACGTTATTTATAACAACGAAGATTACGCGACTTTATCGCCTGACGAAAATGGCGGGATTTTTGTGCAATTCCAAATCACCAAGAACCAAGACAAGTTTGAAGCAACGGCCAAGAGCCGGAATACCGGCAAAACAATGAAAGTATCAGTTGGCGTTGATAAAATAATTCCAACCAAAGCAAACCAGCTTCCAATCTTCGAAAAAGTGCAAACAACAAACGAAGGCTATTTCGTTATTGTAAACGATGATCAAGTCGCCAATATGCCAATCGGAGTGTTCCCGGGCAAACAAATACATATCAAACTCGGCCCATACAAACCAAACAGTCAAGTATCCACCCATCCTTATTATAATTTGGGCACTTTTACCAGCGATGAAAATGGAATAGTTGATGAATTGATAACAATGCCCGATCTTGCTCCGGGCGCGCACGAGATTACATTTGACGGAGAATGTTCGTCGGGCGTGGGTATCGGTTTGAACCTCAACGTATTTTATCCAGGCAATCCTCGCATAGACAGCTATATGCTTTATTTGGCAGGATTCACTCCTTACGATGAAAATATTGATTACGATGACCAAGTGATAAAATTTAAATATGAATATGGTAACGAAAATTTTTTCTCCAGCGTTCCTATCTATGATGACTATGGTGAACATCCGGATGAAGATGGCGGAGTTTTTGTCTGGCTTCCAATATTTAGCAATCAAGGCAAATTTAAATTTATTGCGGAAGAAAAATTAACCGGCAAAACCGTGGAAATATCAATGGACATAATAAATTAACCGGCAAAATTATCAAAGTCATAACTTCGGCAACTCTTCATGAAGATATGGCAAGACCTCAGATAAAGAGTAATCATTAATTTTATGAATCTTCAAAACCTACTCAAAAACAAAGCAATAATAATTGGGATTGTGAGTTTTGCTTTTGGGGCATTGATCTATAATTATTCCACGGTCATTTTCCAGGAAGGCAATCCTTGGCCAAAAATTAAGGGCATTGTTCAGCTTACTTTTAGCGGATCAGATATAGTCAAATTGTCCGGCTCGGATAATGAGTATTTAACAAGGAGCAAGGGCGGTCCCGGGGTGATTGAGACTTACATGAAGAATCGGGGCTATGAATACACAGAACAGATGGGATCAGGATATTTTTATAAATCATCTGACAAAACAATCGTTTTAACCAGGCGCCAATATAGTCGCTTCTATGTGATTTGGACCATTCCTGAAAACAATAATAATTCTGGAACTGACAATAATCCAAGCACCGCAACCACTAATAATGACGGCTTAACCTTTCAATATCCAAAAGAGTTATCGGCTAAATATATCAGTGTTGTGGAATGGCCGCCGACAGTTAGGGTGGAATCTGGTAGCTTCTCTTGCGTGGAAACACCGCAAGAAGTAAGTAGTATGATGGAGATAACTTCGCAAAGAGTGGTTGACAACCGGATTTATTGCGTCAATGTCAAAAACGAAGGCGCCGCGGGCAGTGTTTATTCTTCCTACGTTTACACGACTCCCAGAAGAGGGAGATTGGTTTCGATTAGCTTTGTCTTGCGCTATGCAAATTGCGCCAATTACGACGAGGAGGAAAGTCAAGAATGCGCCAGCGAACGGGAAGCTTTTGACCTTGACGCGACAGTAGATCAAATAGTCCAGACCATCGGCTGGGATTCGGCTTTTAGCGAAAATATTTTAGCTAACCAAATATCCAAATGTTTAGTATCAAGTTATTCGGAAGACAAAGAAAGATGCGATGAGTTATTAAAACGGATAACTGATTTTGATTCTTGCGTTATGGCGGGCTTCTCAATATTAAAATCCAATCCAGCCCAGTGCCAAACAATTGACGGAAGAACTTTTACTCAGGAAACAAACAGCACCTGGGAGCAGGCAGTGTTGGCAGTTAATAACTGCGAGATTGAGAAGGCCTTTCAAGCGCATAGCAGGGTAGTGACCTTGGCGCTAAAAAATGGCAATAAATTAATCGCCAAAGAGCCGCAGATTGATGATATAATCAATATAATTAGAGGCGCAGAGTCAAAGTGCGGAAAAATCCCCATAGGAACTGAATAAAAAATATTAATAATGATTATGAAGCCAGAAAAAACACTTTATGTCGCGGACAAAAAATCTTGGCGCGCATGGCTTGCAAGGCACCATAAGAGCGAAACGGAAATTTGGCTGGTATATTTTCGCAAAGAGACCGGCAAGCCCCGTATTTCCTATAACGACGCAGTTCTGGAGGCGCTTTGCTATGGATGGATTGACAGTACCGTCAAAACTATTGATAAAGAACGATTTGCGCAAAGATTCTGCGTAAGAAAAAAAACGAGCAGTCTATCGCAAATGAACAAAGAGCGAATTTACAATCTTATTGCTCAAAAGAAAATGACGAAGACGGGACTTGCTGCCATTGCCCACGTGTTTGATCCAACAAAAGATCAAGCTAAACACTTTGTTATCTCTGCCGATATTCTTGGATTGCTTAAAACCAACAAGCAAGCGTGGCGGAACTTTCAAAGATTCCCTGACTCTTACAAAAGAATTCGCATAGCTTTTATTGAAAGTCGTAAACGTCATGGAAAGATACAATTTCAAAAATCGCTCAATCATTTTATAGACATGGCCGCAAAAAATAAGCGCTTTGGTTTTGTCAAAGAAATGTCTTAAATTACACATATGGACAAAATAACGCTTCGCAAACAGTGGGTTATTGAAGCGCCGGTTGAAGATGTATTCGGAATAATGACCGACTTTGAGAAATTTCCAGAGTATTTTCCAAAAGTCGCTGAATAGATACAAATTAATAAACGGGATGGAAATAATTTAGAGATGGAGGCGACTCTGCGATCATTCGGCAAAAGATTTCAGGTGTTGATGAAAACTCAAATTCTCCCGGGAAAGGGTTTCATTTCGGACAACGACAGCTATCAGTTCGGAACTTCCGGGCATGAAGAGCTGTTGCTTTCAAAACACCCCCGGGGAACTTTGATTGACTACACCTATCAAGTTGCCATCCATAAAAAATGGCTGCGCGCCGTCGCGGCGCCGTTGCTGCGGTGGTATTCAATGAAATACTGGGAAAAAGCGGTGATTGACCGGCTCAAAAACTCCTTGAGAAATAATATCAAAATTTACAGGGGTCCAACCCCTGATTTTTGGATTTTACTTCAGGAGATAGGCCGAAGAGGGGCCTTTGCCGGTTTGGGCGATCATTTTTAGGGTCTTGAGTTTTTGTAAATGGAGTTGCGCGGTTCTTTTTGGAATGTTGAGAATATCCATTACATCTTTTACGGTGATTTTGCCCATTTGCTCCATAAAATCGATGATTTTAAATTGTTCAGGCGTCAGGTAAATTTGCGATTCCAACTTTCCATCAATTTTTCGATGAGCCAAGGCGGTTACCTGTGCCTTGGTATTATCGATTTCGTTTTTAAATCCTTTAATAAAATACTCAAGCCATGGAGTAAAATCGGTGCGGCGTTCCTCGTAAGCTTCGCCAATGTTAATCGCCTTATAGTATTCCGGGCGGTTATTGTTGTAATAATCTTCCAGAGCAAATAATTTGCGGAAATCATAGCCGCGTTGATACAAGATCAAAGTTGCCACGACCCGGGCAGTGCGGCCATTGCCATCGGCAAAAGGATGAATTGCGGCAATTTCCTGGTGCACAATCCCGGCAGCCACAACCGGATTGATTTCTTGCGTTTGCGGTTCTCTTATCCAATTTATCAAATCAGTCACCAATTGAGGCACTTTTTGCGGAGTCGCGGCGGTGTAAATTATTTGGTCGGGAAATCCCAACCTTCTTTTCACCACATAAACCATGCCTTTGCGATAATGGCCCGATTGTTCATCGGGTAAGGTTTTATCGGTGACCAGCCGGTGTATTTTAAGGATTACTTTTTCCGAAATGGCATGTTTTTTCTCAACGATTTTGGTTATATGCCGCAACGCTTTTAAATAATTCTGGACTTCATAGACATCCCGCGCCGGCGCATCAATTTTCTTGTGTTGGCACAAGGCCTCTACTTGCCTTAGATTGAGCATATTTCCTTCAATGCTTGTTGAGGCGTGCGTCATGCGGATCAACGCTTGGCGACGCAACCGAAGCTCTTGGGCGGGCAAAATCTTGGCCCGGCCAATGATCGCCCGGCTTTCGGCGATTTCAGTAAGCATCCGCACCATTTTGTCGGTCAGTTTATAAGAAGGGCTGAACATAATTGATTCTTGGTATTGATGTTTTTATTTTATCAAATCCAGAACAATCGCGCAAGAATCGCGCAAGAAATATCAATCCCAAAATGTTATATTTATGCTATATTTAAACATAACATTCTGGCGCGCCGGTTTCGGCGGCATATTCCATTTGGAATATATGGAAAATTTGAAATGATGATTGGGCGGCCGCATGCACTATATTTCTGATAACTCAGTCCGGGCGAGGCCAATTGGAAAGTTAAATGTGCTTGGGGCGGTTTTGGCGGCTTGCCAAAAGCGGATTTTGTTCTACATTCAAGGTATGTCCATAACAATCAAGGATCCGGTTAGCGGCTATTCCCATCTGATCGGAGCGGTTTTGGCTTTTGCCGGCACAATCGCGCTGGCGCAAAAAGCGGATGGCGCGTGCCAAATGTCGGCGTTTCTCATTTTCGGCGCTTCGGCGATTTTGCTCTATGGAACCAGCGCTTGGTATCATTTGTTCGGATCGCCCGGCGGGAAAATCGGTTTGGTCCGCAAGCTGGACCACGCTTTCATCTATGTTCTCATTGCCGGAACCTTCACGCCGTTTTGTCTGATACTCGCGGGCGGATTTTGGGGCGCCGCTCTTTTTGCGGCGGTTTGGATTCTGGCCGGCATCGGCGCGGCCGCGGTATTTTTCCCTTCGTTTTGGAAATCCTTTCCGCGCGGCGCGGCCACCGGCCTTTATCTGCTGATGGGCTGGATCGGCGCAATATTGATCTATCCGCTCAGAAAACATCCCGCGGCCATCGCGCTGTTGCTACTCGGCGGAATTTTCTACACCATCGGCGCGATTATTTACGCAATCAAAAAACCGAACCCGAGCAAGGCCGTGGGATTTCACGAACTTTTTCATTTTTTTGTTCTGGCGGGCACTTCCGTCCATTTTTACTGTATCTATCGTTATGCCGCCGGCG
>Ga0302246_1002520_pt1 | contig 10859 bp, 12 predicted proteins | sample AAG_UR_Trp_MG_FD_193533 | JGI IMG/M metagenome (GOLD analysis project Ga0302246, IMG submission 193533) | Enriched activated sludge microbial communities from anaerobic digester in WTTP, New Holstein, Wisconsin, United States - AAG_UR_Trp | ecosystem: Engineered > Bioreactor > Anaerobic >...
CACGGCCTTATTAATTGCCCTGAGAAGTTTCAACCGACTCAATATGGTCACCGCTGCAGCGGTGGATTCCAGGTTTGTGCCAGGCATGAAATTGATTAAACAACACTGAGTCTTCCGAAAACTTTTTATCGATTTCGAGGAACAGGCATTTAGAGATAATAACCGTCTTGCTGTTCTACTCGATCTAGTCGCTCATTTTCCGTTTGATTGGGGTGACGACAGGAGGGGTGTCTTCCTAAATCATTGCTTCCTTCATGACGTCTTCAATCACATGGGCCATGGATTCCATGTCTTGTTCAGACAATGTCGGATGAACCAGGAACATGAGACTCGTCTCACCCAACTCCCGGGCAATGGGAAGACGAACCTCCGGATTCAGTCCCGCGGTGGTAAATGCTTTTTCCCGGTAGATTTCACCGCAACTGCCGGTGAAACAGGGAACACCTCGTTCGACAATTCTTTCAATGATCCGCTCCCTGCTCCATTCGGGCTTCAATTTCTCCAGACGGAGAAAAACATAATATTTATAATAAGAATGAAAAACATCAGACGGCGGGACGGTTACACGAAAGGCTGGAATCTCTGTAAAGCGCTCTGCAAGGATCGCCGCGTTCCGGCGGCGAAAACCCACCCACCCGGGCAGCTTCCTCAATTGAATCCTGCCAATCGCTCCCTGCATTTCCGTCATGCGCAGGTTGGTACCGAAACTTTCGTGAAGCCACCGAAAACCAACCGGATGCGTTCGGTTGTAAACCGCATCAAAGTTCTTCCCATGGTCCTTGTAGGACCAGATCTTCTCCCATATTTTCTTGTCACTGGTCGTAACCATGCCCCCTTCCCCGCCCGTCGTCATGATTTTATCCTGGCAGAAGGAAAAGGCGGCGGCATCACCGAGGGAACCGACAGGACGGCCCTTATATTGACTGCCATGAGCCTGGGCACAGTCCTCAATAACACGCAGATGATTTCTTCGGGCTATGTCGCAGATGGCATCCATGTCACAGGGCCAGCCCGCCAGGTGGACGGCGATGATCGCTTTCGTTTTCGGGGTGATCGCTTTTTCAATAGAGGAGGGTAAAATATTCTGGCTGTCGGCATCGACATCGGCAAAAATCGGCCTGGCGCCCTGCAGGACGGCACAGCCGACAGATGCGATGAAAGACCTGGGCGTAACGATGACTTCATCGCCACGTCCGATATCCAGGGCGTATAGAATCGCTTCCAGCGCCACGGTACCGTTCATCAGGGCAACGGCATAAGCGGAGCCGGTGAATTCGGCAAACTCCTTTTCAAATTGCCGGACCTCCTCTCCCGTCCAGTAATTCACTTTACCCGAAACAAGGACCGAACTGACCGCCTCGATTTCATCTTCATCGAAGTGCGGCCATAAGGAATAGGGCATCAACTTGCCAGCTGCATTTTCAACCAATTTGCGTTTCATAATGTAGGATGGATTGTTATTTTTGAATCTTTTTGATTACTTTGGCTGGGACACCCACGGCAACCATGTCGGCCGGAATATCCTGATTAACAAAACTGAACGCACCGACAATGGCATTCTCCCCCACTGTCACCCCCGGCATAACAATACTGTGGCTTCCTATGCGGCAATTCTTTTTTAAAGTTACAGGACCACTTTTATCATCTATCGTTGAAATTGAATAGATGGAACAGTGTGAACCGATCTGCACATAGTCTTCTATCGTCACACCATATTGTGCATTGATATATGTGAAGGCGCCGATGTCCGTTTTATAACCAAGATGGAGTTTATCAACGTGTTGAACAACCCAATTATATTTAGTGGGCTTCCCCTCTTCAATTTCCGGAAATTGCCAGTTCCCAAATCTTTCGCTCATATAAACCTCAATATTCTCATATAACGTAACGTCAAAGATCAGCATATTGCGAATATACAGACTACTTTGATGACCTCGTAGAAAGTCGATACTGCTGTCATGCCGGACTTGGAGGCTGTGTTATAATTACAAAAACGGTCATTTCGAGCGAATGCGAGAAATCTTAATGTTTTGAAATAATTTAACTTGAAGATTTCTCCCTACGGTCGAAATGACAAAAATACCAATTGCGACACAGCCTCTTGATCCGGCATCCATAACTGAAGGAAAATACTGGATTCCGGGTCGCGCTACGCTTGCCCGGAATGACAAGATGGACGTCTGTTCGACTTTTTACAGCCCCATCATAAATCAACTTCCTTTGAATTCTTCCATCGTTGCTTGTCCCGGTTGAGTAATTCCTTCACGCTTCAGGATTTTCCAGATTGTCATAAAGAGGATCTGCAGATCCAGGATAAAGCTCTGATGATCGACATACCATACATCTAACTTGAACTTATCTTCCCATGAAATGGCATTTCTGCCATTGACCTGTGCCCATCCGGTGATTCCGGGACGCACTTCATGCCGCCTGGCCTGCTCCGGTGTGTAGCGGTCAAGATACTTCATCAAAAGGGGCCGTGGCCCCACCAGGCTCATGTCTCCTTTGAGCACATTAAAAAGTTCGGGAAGTTCATCCAAGGAAGTTGCTCGTAAAAAAATACCCAAATTAGTCATGCGCTCGCGATCTGGAAGAAGATTTCCACTTTCGCTATGGTTTCCCGACATTGTCCGGAATTTATAAATAGTGAATGCTTTCCCATACAATCCTGGTCGGGCCTGTTTAAATAAAACATTTCCTGGCATAGCGGTCTTAATCATGATTGATATGATGAGAAGAAAAGGGGAAAACATCAAAATCCCGATAAACGAAAGAACTATATCTAAGAGCCGCTTCAACAAAGTGACGACCTTTTCGAAAGAATCTGTTTATAAATTCCCATCACCTCTTCGGCGGTCTTCGCAACATCAAACATCTTTCGCGCCAAGACCTGCCCTCTTTTTGCACGAACACGAGCCTCCTTTGAATTTTGCAAAGCTTCCATGATCGCACGACTAAGTTGCCTTGGTGAGCGAGGTGGACTCAACCATCCTGTCTCTCCATTTTTTACAAGATCCGGAAATCCGCCAACATCTGAGGCAATTGTCGGAATAGCCATCAGCAAAGATTCGCATGCACCACCTACATTTTCTGAATGCGAGGGATGAACGACAACGTCGAAATCAGGGTAAAGCAAGGGCACATTTAAACGGTTCCCTAGGAAAACCGCCTTGTCACCACACTGCTGCCTCGCGTAAGCTTTTATTTTTGCTTCATATGCAGAGGCTCCGTCCCATGCGCCACCAACAAAAACACAACGCATGTTCGCATCTTGCTGCAAGCAGAGGGCAAAAGCATCAATTAAATCCTCATGGCCCTTTATGCCTCGTGTTTGCCCCAGGTAGCTTTTCGGCCTATACATGAATGCAACCATACCGACGATTCTTGTGTTTTCAGAAAGTCCAAGCTCACTGCGAAGAAAACCCTTTGGCTGCTTTCTAAAAAGGTTAAGATCAGTCCCATAATAAGACAGATAAACCCGATCTTTCGGTACGCCACTTCTTTGATATCGATTACAAGTCCACACGCAGGAACCAATCCAACTGTCTGATTCTCCTGCCGTCTTAATTTCTGCCATGCGGAAAAATGAGTGTTCGAGATGTAAAGGTCCCGGAACCTGAAATACCCTGGGAATCGGATGGTTACGTCCAAGGGAAAAGCGCATCGTCAACGTTGTGCCCACGAAGTGACTATGAATAATGTCTGGATTGACCGCATTAACTAGCATACGGAATTCAGCGGCAAGAGACGGAAACCTCCAAGGAACACGTACCGGAAAATTTGTCTGCAAATTGTGCTCATGGGCCCCCACAGCAGCATACTTTCCAGCCATCGGCCCTCCTGCCGGAAGCGTCACATGCACATCCAGCCCAAGTTTCACAAGTTCACGGATTTGACGCCACGCCCATGTTGCCCCCACATTGGTTTTGACCAGATGAAGCACCCTCATCTTCGGCCACTCCGGACCAACCATTCCGTGGTACGTTTCTTTAATTCACTATAGAACGCTGTCCTTCTGGCGCTTAACACATCATTTGAATATTCCTTTGCTTTTTCAATATTCCTAGCAGACATGCGTTTCATCTCATCAGGTTGGGAAAGAACCCAATCAATCTTTTCAGCTAACGCAACTGCATCTCCAGGGGCAACAAGACATTCGTGAGGTAAGATTTCAAGTATGCTACCCATCTTGCTGCCGATGCACGGCAAACCCCACGCCATTGCCTCTATTATAACTCTCGGCAAACCCTCCGTGCGCGAAGGTAATATAAACAGGTCCGCCCTATCCAACTGCTCACATCCCGCCTCTCCAGCCGTCAACTGGCTTAGGAAATGGATCTGCTCATTTAAACCATTGGAGCGTGCAAGCGATTCCAGATCAGTCCTGTGCTTGCTTTCTCCCACAAGTAATAGCTGCAAATACATGCATTAATTGTAAAATGCTCTCTGTAAAATCACTTAATCTCTCAATCTCTTAATTTTGGGAATACAATAGTCTTGGAATTCCTTGGCGTCCTCTATTGTGGGTTCCACTCCCCGCTTCTTCAATATGGTATTGGGTTTCAAAAAAGGGTAAACGACATAGCTGTAAATCAGTTTTGCTGTATACTTGCTAGAATTAAAATATTCCCCCGCCTTAAAAAACTTTTTAACGTACAGTTTATAAGTACTGCGAATTTTCTCTTTTGTAACGGAATCAAACTCAGAGTAATAATAAAGAACCCGTGGAAGGTTGATATACATTTTACCATCGAGGTATCTGCGCAGATAATCTATATCCTGACCGAATTTGAGAGCGGGATTGTATGAAAACTTGACAGCGTGCTCGTGTCTTAACATGGAAGGGGCATGAGCGACAGGGAATGATTTTGTAATATTATACAAATGAACCTCGCCATCCCCTTTGCTGCGAATACGAATAAAATCAGCATTACAACCAAAAGAGCACATTCCGGCCCCAACAAGATAGACATTAGAGCTTTTATTCATGACCTCGACCTGCACAGCTAATTTTTCCGGATGATAAATATCATCCGCGTCCAGCATGGCAATAAACTCCCCCTTGGCTAATTCTAATCCTTTTTGACGGGCTTGTGGACGTCCCTGATTTTTATCGAAGTGATGAACCAAAAATCTTGAGTCTGTCAATGATTCTAAATAATCTCTTGTGCCGTCATCTGAGCCGTCATTTACAATAACGCACTCCCAATCCGGATATGTCTGTTCCAATAAAGATGCTATTGATGCTTTTATCATCGGCATGCCGTTATGCACCGGCATAATTACCGAAACCAAACCTTTTATATTCATTATTTGATGAATTATTGCTGAAAGACTTTGTTGATTGTTTCAATTTGTGATTCGACGGTAAATGTATTTTTTACCAGTGAATAAGCATTTGAGGCGATATAATCATACTGCGTCCTATCGACAGCAAGTTTGCGAATAAAAGAAACATAATCCTCTACGCAATTATATCTGGGAATATAACCCGTATACCCATTGAGGATATAGTCCGTCACCCCTCCCACGGCGTTGGCGATCACCGGCTTTTTAAGAATCATCGCCTCCATAATCACGAGAGGCAATCCTTCGGTATCGGATGGATGAATCAGCACGTCACAGGCTCTAAAATAGTCTATCACATTTGATTTGCCGACAATCATCGTTACCTGTTTTTCTAATCCGTATGTTTTAATCAGTTGCTCAATCTGTTTGTAGTATTTCCTTGAAGCATAACCTTCGTAAATAATACCGGCAATTATCAGCTTAAATTTAAATCCCTCCTCCTTTAATCTTTTCGCAATTTCAATAGAAATATGCTGACCTTTGGCAGGCAAAAAACCTCCGGAATGAAGCATCTTAAAGCAACCTTCGGAATCGGGTATATCTGCGATATCCTTTCGAAGCTCATTTTCATCAATAGCATTGTGAACCACATATAGATTCTTCAACGAGGCCATACCCCCGCAATAGAGAGCCTGCCGTGTTGCTTCCGACACACACACATATTTATCGACCAATTTTTTAAACAGATATTTATCTATTCTCGATATCTGTTTGCGAAGAAACCATCCATGAGCATAAAATATAGTTTTTGCACCAAATTTTTTGCGGATCAAGAAGGATAGCGCTTTGGAACTGTTTACTATTATGTAATCAGCATCAATTTCATTGATTATTTTATTAAGCTTTTCGTTGATATTAAAAATATGGGGAATGAATTTTATCACATTAAACAACGAGATCAGCCGATTGGGTGTCGATCTGATAATAAAAGGGGCCTTTCTTTTGTCTATTATCTTCAACTCAAAATCTTTTGTCGCACAAGCATCAATAAACGGCTTACAACTCCCATATGCATCAATAATATATACATTATTATTTTTCGACAATCTCTGAGCAAGTTCGACAGTGGCTATGCGGGCGCCGCCGTAATTCTGAACAGCCTCTAAGAATATAATTTTCATGGAATGTAATTTTGGGGGGTTATTGAATCACACAAGCGTGACGCATGCGTGATCTTGGAATATTCAAATTCATTCTTATTATTACTTGATATATATATGTAAAAATGACTGTAAAGATAAAGAAATTTAGAGGAGATAATATAGACGCTCTTGATATCAGTATAGTATACCCGTAAGCAAATATCGCTAATATGAGATAGAATAATGGGATTTTATTGAGAGGAATATAAAAAACATAAAGCTCTATCTTTCTTATTAACATTCCAAAAAGAAACAGCCCAAATAAGACCCCCAATAAACCGAAACTGAGATACAAATCTGCAACCACCGAAGAACCTGTTCCATAAGTATATGAATTCCCTTGAGCAATCCATGTAATAAAATATGCACTAGATTGGTATCTAAAATTATCATTAAAAAAGGACTTTGTTGCACTACTCGCAAAAGGGATCGTTCCTAAAACTTGTCTGAATTGAATACTACCGTATAAATAAGGATGTGCTTCTGGTACGTAATTCATTGCGTAATGCAATGTTCTAATAGACGTGGCTAATTCAGATGTGAGTGTTGCAAAGCTCTCTCTCCGAACTTCCCTTTCTTGTACTGCAATGGACAGTCTATCAACAAATGGTATTGTTTTATCCATATTACGGGCATATCCGAGAGCAGTTAGAATAAATGCACCAACAACAACAAAGGCAATGAAATGTGAAAAATGAACTCTTTTTTTTGCTATAAGGATAAAAGAACAAATATATGATACGCCTAAAATCATAATAGGACCTCTACTTCCCGATATCATTACCAATCCGATGTATATTAATAAGCATATATGAAATAACAATCCCAACGATTTAACATACTGCCATAACGTAGAAATCCCCTTAATAGAACTATTTCTACAATGCAAAGTGATGATTGACATGAATGTAATTATAAATAGTATTTCTGAATATAAGGCCATAGTCCCGGCCTTGTTTTCTAAATATTCTTGAGAATATGAACCGATAAGACAATCAGATCCATTGAAATATATAAATAAAAACGTCACTAAAACAAAAAATATTTTTAAAATGTTAAGAGGATATATGATTTGTGACGAATCAGCACGGGCAATTGCGAGATTTTTTCTTGGTGTATATAAAATATATCCCACAAAAAAAGTAATCAGTCCGCCTAATGAAAGTAATGCAGCTTTATTAATTAACCTCGAATCAACAAATATTAACCTGTCGTATTCCGTAAGGTTTCCAACTAGGAGATCAATATAACATTGGAAAAAAACAATTAAGTACCCTGTTATGAAAAGGGTCGATGGGCGCAAAAAATGTCCCTTAATGCGGGGGAAATTTTCTTGCCGAATAAGAAAGATTATTACGGCAATCAAACATGCGATAATGGTCAAAGAAAGTAACAAAGGACTATAGTTTTCTCCTATAAAAATGTACAGAAAAAGGACTAAAATAAGTAATAAAATATATAGTGATAAGGTAGATCTTCTGCCTATAAAAAATGCTTTCATAAATGTTTGTAAACGTATTTAATGTTATAAGGTTGTTGTCTTTGTCAACGTAATGATTTAATAATCTTTTCCCTGAATAGAAGAACTATTTCACCTATCTGTTCGTTTTTAGTTATGGCCCCGAGTGCTGCATAGATCATGACACCTATTACGAAATAGAATACTCCCCAGATCGTATCTGACAAAAAATAACTGCTGAGCACTTTTATTATCGCGTATGAGATAACTGACAATAAAAAGGCCTCTTTTAAGTCTGAAAAATGCTGTTTTAGGGGATATTTCATATATTTTCTCAGATAAGACATTGTGATAAATGCCGAAACTATACTTGCTATCACAATGCCGAACATAAGAACAATCAGGCCAAAATTGAAACTGATAAAAAGTATGGCCAACCCTATAGTTGTTTTGATCACTTCAAGATGTAATACCTTCCTGGTATCGCCGAAAGATTTAAACAGGTTCTTCCCGTAATACTGAATACAAATGCCTATTCCCGCAAAAAATATGATTTCCAGGTAAACAGAAGACGCTATCCACTTGTTCCCCAATAGCAAGAGTACAATTTGCTTGGAGAGTGCAGAACAAAAAAAGATTACCGGGAAAGCGATCAAAGCTGTGTATCTGATTATCATCCTGGCATTCTTCTTGAACAGTTCCTCATCATTGTACTGTGCCAATATCGGAAACATGGCCTTGTCAGTTATTGAAGTCAGAATAGAAACTGGAATATTTTGCAGCTTGCTTGCTTGAACATAGTATCCATTTTGAACCGCACCAGCAATCTTGGGTATTATTGAAGAACTGATGTTTACAAATATTGTGTTTAGGATGTTGGACATCAGTATATTTACCCCAAAATTGAATTGGTATTTGAATGATGCCACGGAAAATGAAAGCGAAGGTATAAACCGGGTCGTGGCAAATAACAGGAGAACCCTCAGAGTTATCAGGCATAGTTGTTGGTAAACCAAAGCCCACACTCCGTAACCCAACCCCGCCAAAACGACCGCTAAAACCAATGAACCAAGATTCGATACGAATGCCACAATGGCCAATTGTTTGAATTTAAGCTCTCTATTGAGCCTTGCATTTTGGACAACCCCCACTGCTGAAATGACAATCACCAGCGATAACACTTTAATCAAGGTAGTCAGTTCGGGAGCATTATAAAAATCGGCAATAAAACCGGTAAGACTAAAAAGCAGTAAATAAATAATGCTGCTGACAGCAAAATTATATATAAAAAGTGTTGAATAATCTGCCTGGGTGACCTTTTCTTTTTTTACAACGGCACTGCCCATGCCGGAATCAACGATCATATTTCCCAGAGCAATAAAAATGACCATCATTCCAAGAATCCCATAATCGCTGGGTGTCAGCATTCTTGCAAGAATCACTACGGACAAAAATTGAAAGGTTACCGTAGAAACGGTCTCCACAAAAACCCAAGAAAACTTTTTTAGCATATTGATTTATTTCGATTTAGATATACTCTTCGCAGGAATGCCCACAACTGTTGAAAAAGATTCTACGTTATTGACACAAACTGCATTAGCCCCGATTGTTGCACCTTTTTTTATATGTACCCCTCCCAGAATGCATGCCCCTGGGCCAACAAACACATCGTCCTCTATTACAGGCGTACCTCTATTGTTTCTACCTCCAATCGTCACGTTCTGGTAAATTTTTACATTATTTCCGATAATGGCATCAGGGTTAATAACACAACCCAATCCATTATGTACAAAAAGGGAACCTTCTCCTATCACGGTTTGTGGCGGTAGTTCACAAGAGTAGACCACCCGTATATAACGCATTAAAAAACCCGGGAGCATAGGTATGCGCAGGCAGTAGAGCTTGTGCATTAACCTATAAATTCTCATTAATGAATTTTTTTCCATTTTTCCTATCCTGTACAGCACATTGTCAGTGCGTTACACCCAGACAAATGGAGTCCAGATCAAGTTTGAGGCGATACTTCAAAATTCCTGTGTGACAGATAATTACTTTGTCACTCCACAGAGTTTTTTCTTTATTCACCCGATGTTTCTCTGTTTTCTCTCCAGACTTTTCCCTATTTGTACTTCCAGACAAGCATAGTAGATTCGGAATCCAGTCCTTCTGATTTTTGACAGTTGTTATGTGTGCTGTTGGGGGCATTATTGTGGACCTTTGGATTGCCTGGCGGTATTCATTTCAACAGTTATGTCGGTGCACCGACATAGTCTATCATTATGTTATCATTGATCAAAATGTATAGTGTCAAAAAGTTTTACATGTGTTTTTAAAGGTCTGGATGCCGGGTCGGAGCCCGGCATGACAGTTAAAACAAACCCGGTTTGGCAGTTAATTATTTTCTCTGTCATTCCGGACAAGCGGAGCGCGATCCGGAATCCAGTCCTTGTTGCTTTGATCTTTCAGGGGGTTTGCTGACGGGTAATTGTTACGCTTTCAGCGAGGTCTGGATGCCGGGTCGGGGCCCGGCATGACAGTTAAAACAAGCCTGGCATGACAGTTAAAATAAACCCGGCGTGACAGTTAAACGATACTGAATATTCAGATATTGGTTTTGCTTATTTTGGTACGGGATGGAGGATGGAATCGATCCTGTTTTTTAGTTCGGTCAGGGCCTTGATGAAGGACATGCTATCTTCCTCATTCCATCCCGTGATGTCCACATCGCTGATCCGCCTGGCGGTTTTATCGATTAGATCCAGGAATACTTGCGGCGCATTGGGGTCCGTTTTCTTCCTCGGTTTTTTCACCTTGCCCAGCTTCTCCTTGAAGGCGTTGTAGGCGGTGTGCATGGCCCGCTCCTGCCTTTTCCTCGCGATTTCCAGAAGCACGGACCTTGGAACGCTGCG
>Ga0302246_1002523_pt1 | contig 10856 bp, 9 predicted proteins | sample AAG_UR_Trp_MG_FD_193533 | JGI IMG/M metagenome (GOLD analysis project Ga0302246, IMG submission 193533) | Enriched activated sludge microbial communities from anaerobic digester in WTTP, New Holstein, Wisconsin, United States - AAG_UR_Trp | ecosystem: Engineered > Bioreactor > Anaerobic >...
GCTGGCCGCTGGTCACACGACGGATTCTCCTCATCATAGGGATGTAGGTGAACGAATCGTCCAGTCGGTTTTGGTCGTTGTAGCGGTATGTCAGGTTGCCGTAGCCCTGGAGGTCGGGCGGGGTCTGAACGTAAACCAGCTCTTTGAAAAAGATGTCGTTCATCTTTGAATCGTAGGTCGGTTTCGGGGCGAGAAATTCCCTGCTCGTCAGAAAAATTCGATCCCAGGACATTTCCACGAGCCGGTCCCGTTTTCCGCTTGACCCGACGAAGAGCATGTTCACCCAATCATGGGTAAAGTCGTCACCGTCGTAAACATGGACCTGATTGTACCAGGCTTTAATGCCCGCGTCGGGGTCGCTCTCCGCCAGGGTGAAAAAAGGTTCCCCCCCTGTCCACCAGGTGCCGCCTGTGGTCTTCAGATTTCCATCGGAAGAAAGGACAGCCCGTCCCCGGTTGGCCTTGGTGACCGCTCCGTAGATTCTCGGCACCGGCCAGGGCTTGTAATCGGCAATCTGAAGCTCCATGCCTTTCTTGACCATGTTGTAGATACCGGGGCTGGTCAGTGCAATCAGCTCCTTTTTGATCCTCTCGACATTTTTTTTGTTGATGATCATGCCGACCCTAATTTTGCGATTGGTGATCCTTTCCAGTTCTACGTCAGGAATTGTTCGGGGCATGCCGTCGAAATCGAATTTCTCCGGGTACTGCTCGAATCCCACGTAGCCCGGAATCCTTGCCTGCTGGTCCGTTAGGGCAAATGCGGAGGCGATGCAACTCAGACAAAGTAGGGGAATCAGGACAAGCGTCACCCGGAACGGCGACGTCATTTTGTTACTCATAAACGGTTCCTCCGGTGTTCCTGGACAGGGTTCTTCTGCAAAGATATAACCCATGAGGGAATCTCTCCCGGGAGACCTTCCTTCTAAAAGCTTTCCGGGAAAAGCAAGAAGACCATGCAAAAATTCATGAATCTTGTCAAGGATATATTCGGGATTTTAGACAGGTTTAAAATCGGAACGGGGATGGAATGAAAAGAAAGATGAATTCAGGAAACATCGCTTCCTCCCCCATCCGTATCTGAGACATCACGCTGATAATAATCAGGATTTCTTGTCCGACGGAAGGGTGATATCGGTTTCTTTTAATATTTTCAACATCTTGCCAAAAATGAGCACTTCCTGCCCCTCCGTTTCGTTGAAGGTAACCTCATCCCCCGGTTTTACGGTCGTCACGGCACTACCGACGGAGATCACTTTTCCCCGTCCCTCCAAGACGATCCCTCCCTGAATAGCGGATGCATCGGATTTAATCGCGGGTTCAACGACGACCTTGTCTTCGGCTGTGCCTTTTTGTCCGGGTGCCATCTGATCTTCCGAAACCAAATTTTCTTTCCTCCTTGAAACGGATATCCATGCCGTTTGCGGTGAAATCGCTATTGCCGTATCCCGCCGTTCTCCCGGCGGAACCGGTTCCTGATGGCGCTAATATGTCCGACGTTTTCCGCCAAGTCAAGGACGAATTATTGGCTGTCTGTCCGGAACCGGTTGAACGACGGGACCAAATCATGTATGTTGGCGAAAAAATATCCGTTTTGTGAGGATGTCATGGTCTGGGTGTTTTCGGCTTTTCTGGTTTTCCTGATCCTGATCCTGTTTTTCGGTTGGCGGCATCAAGGGAAGATCCCCCAGGAATTTGCCGGCCTGGCAAACGATCCGGGAATCACGTTCAAACGGGCCGTTTACCCCCGGAGGGGCGCCGGAACCGTTCCTCCTTTTATATATGGTTCCTGCTTTGAAGGCATCTATCGGGATACGGCAGTGGCGGCTTCCACCGTGATCGATGCTGAAGATGCCGTTTTGGGAACACGCCTGACCTTTTCCTTCACCCGGCCGCTGACACTTTCGCTGTTTTGTGCTTCCGGCATCGATATGTTTTCGGCGTCACCGGTTGCCGACGAAATCCGGGATATCTATTTGAAACGGATCGATACGGGCATTACGGGCCTGATGGCCTGGGCAAAGGAGACGGACAAAGCCATGATGCTCCTGCGGGGAGGCGATGCGGCGACGCATCTGGAGCACCTGGCGGATCATTTCAGGGCGATCAACGAACGTGACCATGCGAACCTTCCCGGTTTACGTCGTGGAGGCTTTATGGTAAACGATCAAGGGGTAACCCTTTTTACGACGGCGTCGTCCCTGTTAACGCGGGAACTCATCGAAGAGGCTTTCCGGCTTTCCCAGGCCCTATCTGCCGCGGGATATGGCATGCCCGGCAGATCGAGGACATCGGATGGGGCATTGATCAGGGGCGTCATGATCATCCTGGTGATCGCCTTCGTCGGATTCATCATGGGGGTCATGATCCTGGGGTTACTGCGATAAAAAGGGGTGCGCGGTTTCGGGGGCAGGAAGGCCCTTGAGAACAGAGAAGCTGAACAGGTCTCAGCATGGAATCATACGTTGCGGGAGATGAAACATGAAAATTGCCCAAGTCGGAGAGATGCGGTCTATGGACCGTTTTGCCATCGAGAAGCTGAACATTCCCGAGGGAATCCTGATGGAAAATGCCGGTCAGGCGTCGTCTTTCATCCTGAATCGCGAGATCGGCATCCGGGGGAAGAAATTCGCCGTTCTGTGCGGCGGGGGAAACAACGGCGGCGACGGGTTTGTCTTGGCCCGGAAAATCCATTCCGATGGGGGCCGGGCGAAGGTATTTGTCCTCGGCAATCCCGATAAATACAAAGGGGCGGCAAAGACGAACTACCGGATCGTCTCCGGTTTGCCGATTGAGCTGGTGCAGGTCCATTCCGTGGAGGATATCCTGAACGATGTTTTCCATTGTGACGGGATTGTCGATGCCCTTTTCGGTACCGGCCTGGATCGGGAAGTAGGGGGGCTTTATGCCGATGTCATCGACCTGGTCAACGAAAGCGGCAGGAAGGTGCTCAGCCTGGATATCCCCTCGGGGGTCAACGGCGACACGGGGGAGGTGATGGGGATCGCCGTCAAGGCGGATTTCACGGTGACGTTCGGTCTGCCGAAGATCGGGAATCTGCTGTATCCGGGTTGTGCCATGGGCGGTAACCTGTCCGTCTGCCATATCTCTTTCCCCCCGGAGTTGTATGACCGGGAGGATCTCCTGATCCGGATTAACGATTTTGTCCGGTTGCCGTCGCGCAATCCCGACGGCCACAAGGGATCCATGGGTGAGGTCCTCGTCGTTGCCGGTGCCGCTTCCTATTTTGGAGCACCCTATTTTTCGGCTCTTTCTTTTCTGAAGGCCGGCGGCGGGTATTCCCGCCTGGCCGTGCCGGCAAGCCTGGCGCCCTTCATCGCCCAGAAGGGCAGTGAAATCGTCCTCATCCCCCAAAAAGAAACGGCGGATGGGAGCATTTCTCTGGAAAATCGCAGCACCCTTTTGGATTTGGCGGCCCGGATGGACTGCGTTGTGATCGGTCCCGGCCTGTCCCTGAACGAGGAAACCCAGCAACTGGTCCGGGAACTTGTGCCGCTGATCGAAAAGCCCGTCCTGATCGACGGGGACGGGATTACCGCCGTGGCGGGGTATCCTGACCTGATCCGCCGGCGCAAGGGAGAAACGATCCTGACGCCGCATTTGGGTGAGATGTCGCGTATCACGGGGAAGGGCGTGGATGAGATCCGGCGGAACCGGATCGATATTCTGCAGCAGACGGCAAAGGATCTTCAGACCTATATTGTTCTGAAGGGGGCCCATTCACTGATCGGGAGTCCCGAGGAACGGGTTTACGTCAATTTGAGCGGAAACTCCGGCATGGCCACCGCCGGATGCGGTGACGTTCTGACGGGTACGATCGCGGCGATGTGCGGTCTGGGGCTCGACGTGGAAGATGCGGTTCGGAAGGGGGTTTTTCTCCACGGACTGGCGGGGGACCTGGCAGCGGACGATTGGGGCGAAGACGGCATAACGGCCCAGGATATTCTCGATTACCTTCCCAATGCGCTGAAGACGGACCGGGAAGGACCTGGCGGGGAATTAAGAGGTGTCTACGAAGGTCCCGAGGTGATATAAGCCCCGGCGAACCGGCAGAGGGGATATTCTGTATCCCGTCTGTTAAGACGCAACATCCTGAAATCACTCAGGAGAGGTCAAGAATGTCCATTTTTTCGGCGGCCCTGCTGCTTTTTCTGGTTATTGATCCCTTCGGGAACATTCCGTTTTTCCTGTCCGTCCTGAAGCATATCGATCACCGGCGCCAACGCTGGATCATTCTCAGGGAAATGGTGATCGCCCTGGCGGTCCTCGTTTTTTTCCTTTTCGTCGGCCGCTATGTCCTGCTTCTGCTCGATATTTCGGCACCCGCCCTGAGCATGGCCGGGGGGATCATCCTGTTTCTGATCGCCCTCAAGATGATCTTTTCCGATTCGGAAGAGATTTTCGGTAAATCCCCGGAGGGGGAGCCCCTGATCGTTCCCCTGGCGATACCGTTTATCGCGGGTCCCTCCGCCCTGGCGACGGTGCTGTTGCTCATGGCCCGGGAGCCGTCCCGTTGGCCCGACTGGCTCGCCGCCCTGATTGCCGCATGGTTTGTCGCGACGGTCATCCTGTTTCTGTCGAACCGGATCAGCCGGCTCCTGGGGTTCCGTGTCCTGGTCGCCATCGAGCGTCTCATGGGCATGCTCCTGACGACGATCGCCGTTGAACTGTTTATCAAGGGGATTAAACAGTTGTCCCTGCATTGATGCGAAATGCCGAGCCGGATACGGGCTCTGAAACGTAAGGAGATGAAATTCATGATGAAGAAAGAACAACTTGAAAAATACGCCGATGTCCTTTTGTGGGGACTCAAGACCGCCCGGGTAAAACCTCTGAAAAAGGGAAGCCTGGTTCTTCTGCAGTACGACCTGCCTGCCCTGGAACTTGCGGAAATCCTCTTCGGAAGGCTCATCGATCTGGGGATCAACGCCATCCAGCGGATGAGCATGACCGTGAACATGGAGAAGTGTTTTTATGAGAAGGCCAATGATCGCCAGCTTTCCTTTCTTTCTCCGGGGGACCGGCCCACGTACGAAAAGCTGGACGGACGGATCTTTCTCCGGGCGCCGGCATCCCTGACCCACCTGGGCAAAGTGGACCCCAGCAAGATCGCCCGAGCCATGGTGGCCCGCAAACCCCTCCGGGAACTGATGGAAGAACGGGAACAGCAAGGGCTCCACGGCTGGACCCTGTGCCTTTACCCGACGGAGGAACTGGCTTCCCAGGCGAAGCTGACACCGGACGAATACACGAACCAGGTAATCCGGGCGTGCTACCTCGACAAGATCGACCCCGTCGGCGAATGGAAGCGTATTTACAGGGAAGTCGGGAAGATCAAAAAATGGTTGAATGCGCTGCCCGTGAAATATTTCCATGTCGAAGCGGAGCACATCGATCTGCGGATCACCCCCGGCGAATCGCGAAAATGGATCGGCATCTCGGGGCACAACATCCCCAGCTTCGAGCTGTTCATGTCCCCGGACTGGCGGGGAACGGAGGGGACCTTCTACGCGAACCAGCCTTCCTACCGGAGCGGCAATTATGTGGAGGGGGTCAGTCTGGTCTTCGAAAGGGGAAATGTCGTCGCGGTGCAGGCGGACAAGGGGGATGCATTCACGAAAAAACAGCTTGAAATGGATCCGGGAGCCAAGCGGGTCGGCGAATTCTCCCTGACGGACCGACGCTTCTCGCGGATCGACCGCTTCATGGCCGAGACCCTCTTCGATGAAAACTACGGGGGCGAATACGGCAACACCCACATCGCCCTGGGGGCGTCCTATACCGACACCTTTTCGGGAGACATGTCGACGATGAACAGGGCGTTGAAGAAAAAGCTTGGCTTCAACGATTCGGCCCTTCACTGGGATCTGGTCAACACGGAAAAGAAAACCGTGACGGCGATCCTGAAAACCGGCAAGAGAATCGTCATCTACGACGACGGCAAATTCTGCAGGTGATGGATGAAGACTTCTGAAATATCAATATATTCAGACTATTCTCTTCTTGACACACCGGGAGCATCACGTTAAACTCGCCGGCAAATCACGGCCCTTCCGGGTAGATGTGGGAGGGCGGAAAATTCCTTGGGAGATTAGCGACAGAATTTAAACGAATAAAACGATCTGGGGGGTGAATGATGCTGAAACGAATTTATGTTCCGTCTCTTGTTGTCCTGATTCTTGTTTTCTTTGTCCCGGCCATTTTTGCGGCTTCGTCGGCAAGCCAGGCGCCGAAACCCTATCGGCCACCCAATGTGGATATAAACCCGTCCGATTTGTTTGTCCAGATTTACGTCACTTCCCCGGCTGCCGGGGTAAAATGGCGTGTCGGAACGGAAAAGGCGATCCAGTGGACGGCCGATCCCGCCAAGGTCGGTCCCCAGGTGAAAGTCCTGCTGGTTAGGAAGGATCAGGTGCAGACCGTGAACGGTCAGCAGGCGCAATTGGTCATCAAAGAGAACTACCCTTCCGGTGGGGGCGGTTTTCACTGGAAAATTCCCGCCAACACACCCCCGGGTGATTACCGGATTGTGGTCATGAGTAAATCGAACGGGAAAACGGGCAGAAGTCAACCCTTTAAATTAATTTCCCAGCCTGTTTTCAAGATTATTCAGCCCGCGGAGAACAGCACCTGGGAAATCGGCAAGTCCTATACCGTTAAATGGGCTTACAACGGTGAGGCCCTGGGTCCCCTGTCGCTGCTGCTCTTCGGCAGCGGGGGAAACCGGGTGGACAACATTCCTCTCAACGGGCCCAACGGCGACCGCTCGTTCCTTTTTACGGTTCCCTCCACCGCCTATCCGGGACAGTTCGCCCTGATGCTCATTGAAGTCAACGATGAAGCCAAACTGGAAAACGACCTCATCGGTTACCGGGGTACCTACGTTGGGCTTAAAGTCGTCAAGGAAATTGTCAAGTAAGGGATCCGTCTGATCGGGCATCCATCGTTTTCAGATCAGCTGTTCCTGCCCTCTTTCAGGACCGGGACGGTCATTTCTGTTATATCCCGGCTATTTCCTTTTTGCCTGCCGGCAAGATGTCGCCTTTGAAGTCTGTGTTGCCGGGGATGGACTGGTTGAGGAACTTGGCTATATACTGGCCGTCTTAGATCAGCACCCTTTCGGCGTTACGTCCGGCCGTCTGAGGTTCTTGCTAAATTTTTCTTTCGATGATGTAGTCGGCGACGGCGAGAAGGGCCGCCCGTGGAGTGGAATCCGGGAAAGATGAGAGGATATTTTTTGCCTCGGTGATCAGCCCTCCGGCCTTGTTCAGGGTGTAGGGAATGCCGTCGTAGCGGTGCATAAGGGCCATGATCGTTCCGATGGCGTCCCGATCCCGTTCCTTTCGGCTGAGTAGTTCCTGAAGCCGGCTTTTCTCTTCCTCCGAGCACTGTGCCAGGGTCCGGATCAGGGGGAGGGTGAGTTTTCCTTCTTCCAGGTCCTTCCCGACGGCCTTGCCGAATTCATCCTCCCTGGCCACGTAATCGAGGGTGTCGTCGGTCATCTGAAAGGCCGCGCCGACCCGGAGTCCGAACTGTGCCAGGGCTTCGATCCGGCTTTCCATCGCTTCGCCCAGGTGCCCTCCCAGGGCGCAGGCCGCCGAGATCAGAACGGCGGTTTTCTTGTCGATGATGGAGAGATAATCCGCTTCCGTGATACCCACGTCCCCCCGCTTGACCAGCTGGAGCACCTCGCCTTCGGACATGGTGTTGGTCGTTGCGGACAGGAGCTTGATGATGTCCAGATTCCCGTATTCCGTCAGGAGCCGGAAGGACTTCGAGTAGAGGAAATCGCCGACGAGGACGCTCGCCGCGTTGCCCCAGAGGCGGTTGGCCGAGGACTTCCCCCGGCGTGTGTCGGCCTCGTCGATCACGTCGTCGTGTAAAAGAGTGGCCGTGTGGATGAATTCGATGACCGCCGCCAGGGGATAACGCCGGTTGCCCTGATAGCCGCAGAGGGCCGCCGAGGCAAGCAGCAGCAGGGGGCGGAACCGTTTGCCGCCGCTGTCGATGATATGCCGGATGATTTCGGGGATCAGGCGGACTTCGGAGCGGAGGTAGCTTTCCATGTGAACCTCCACCTGCTTGAGATCTTCTCCAAAGAGCCGGAATACATCCTGCATCTGCATGAAACGGGGTTCCCTTCTCGTTTTGATATGGCCGGGACTATAGGTGATGGTCCGGGAAATGTCAAATTATTCATGTGGCAGGGCCGGGGCGATCCTGCTATGATGCGCATCATTTCAAATGGAGGCGCATGGTTATGCCGTGGACATATCTTTTTCTGGCGGGTTTGATGGAAGTGGGCTGGGCCGTCGGCCTGAAATATACGGACGGGTTCAGCCGCCTCTGGCCGAGTTTCTGGACCGTCCTGGCCATGGTTTTGAGTCTCTTTTTCCTTGGCCAGTCTCTCAAAAGCTTGCCTGTCGGCACGGCCTACGCCGTCTGGACGGGAATCGGCGCTGTAGGGGCCGCCGTCCTTGGGATCATCCTCTTCGGGGATTCGCGGAGCGTTCTCCGCCTCGCGAGTATCGGCCTGATCGTTGCCGGAATCGCGGGGCTGAGGTTCAGCGCCTGAGGTTCACGTTTCCTTTCGCGGGATGACGACGCCGAACAGGTCGTACTCTTCGGCGGCGACAATCCGGCAGGTGACGAATTCGCCTGCACCGAGGTTCTTCCCCCGGAGATAGGTGACACCGTCGATGTCCGGGGCCTGGCGCCGGCACCGGCCGACATAGGGATACTCCGGAATACCGCTTTCCCCTTCCACCAGCACTTCCTCGATCGACGAGACAAGGGACCGGTTGATCTCCTCCGAAATAAGGGCCTGCGCCTCCATGATCTGACTTTTCCTTTTTTCCTTCGTCTTTTCCGAAACGTGGCCGGGAAGAGACAGGGCTGCCGTGTCTTCCTCCGGGGAGTAGGTGAAGACCCCGAGATGATCGAAGCGGGCCTCTGCGACAAAATTGAGAAGTTTTTTGAAACGGACGGGTGTTTCCCTGGGAAAACCGACGATGAGGGACGTCCGCAGGGCGACACCGGGAATGGTTTCCCTGGTCTGCCGTAGAACGTTCCGGATCATGGCGCTGTTTCCCCGGCGGTTCATCATGCGGAGGATGTCGTCGTCGATATGCTGGATGGGGATATCGATATAGGGGCAGATTTTTTCCTCGTCGGCGATGGCCCGGAAGAGATCGTCCGTCAGTTCCGCCGGGTAGGTGTAGAGCAGCCGGATCCAGCGGAGGCCGTTGACCGTGCAGAGTTTTCGCAGCAGATCCGGCAGGGACGGTTTTCCCGGCAGGTCCTGTCCGTAGGCTGTGGTGTCCTGGGCGGTCACGATCAGTTCCCGGACACCGCTTCGGACGAGTTCCGCCGCTTCCACCAGGATATCCTCCGGTGTCCTGCTGCGGGCCTTGCCCCGGATGTCTGGAATGACGCAGTAGGCGCAGCGGTTGGAACAGCCGTCGGCGATCTTGAGGTAGGCGCTGTAAAAAGGCGTGGAAATTTGACGCCGGTTTTCCGCGGTCATCAGGAAAACCGGTGCCGGGGTGACGGAGCGTTCGGCGGGCGCCGTCTTTTCGGTCAGCCTGCGGATGTGGTCCCCGATCCGGCCGACTTCGTCCGTTCCCAGGAAAAGATCCACCTCGGGGAGCTCCCGGGCGATTTCCTCTCCGTAGCGCTGGGGCAGGCATCCCGTCACGACCAGACGGGTGCATTTGCCGGCGGTTTTCCACTGGGCGAGGCGCAGGATTTCCTCGATCGATTCTTCCTTGGCGGGGAGAATGAAGGCGCAGGTATTGAGGAGGATAATATCGGCCTTTTCTTCCCGGCCGGTCAGGGTATAACCGGCTTCCGCCAGGGCGGCGGCCATGACTTCCGAATCGACGAGGTTCTTGGGGCATCCGAGGCTGATGATATGGATGGTCGGCTGCGTCATTTGGGGATTTTCCGGGCCAGGACCTTGCGGGGTTTGACGCCGTCCGAAGGTCCCACGATGCCTTCGGCTTCCATCTGCTCGATGATGCGGGCCGCCCGGTTATAGCCGATTTTCATGTAGCGCTGAACCAGCGAAATGGAGGCCTGGCCTAAATCGGTGACGAGTGCGACGGCTTCGTCGTATTTTTCGTCGAATTCTTCGCCGCTCTTGCCTCTTTCGTCGTCGTCGGGTACGTCTGCCGTGATGGATTCGTCGTAGACGGGCTTGGCCTGTTTCTTGACGAATTCCACGATCCGGTTGATCTCCTTGTCCGACACGAAGGCGCCGTGAATACGGGTCAGTCGGGACGTGCCGGGGGGAATGAAGAGCATGTCCCCCGCCCCCAGCAGTTTTTCCGCCCCGTGGTCGTCGAGAATGGTCCGGGAATCGACCTTGGACGACACCTGGAAGGAAATGCGGGTCCGGAAGTTGGCCTTGATGAGGCCCGTGATCACGTCCACAGAGGGCCGCTGGGTGGCTAAAATGAGATGGATCCCCGCGGCACGGGCCATCTGGGCAAGGCGGGCCAGTGATTCCTCGACGTTTCGCTGGGCGACCATCATCAGATCCGCCAGTTCGTCGATGACGATGACGATGTAGGGGAGCCTGGTCAGGGGGAGGGCAGACGTCTTCGTTTCCTGCGACGGCGGGAGCAGGACCTCCTCTTCATCCCCGTCGGGCGGGTCATTCTCCGCTGCCGCCGGGGGGAGCTTCTCCGGGTCTGTCGCCGGTTTTCCCGGAGTTTCTCCGGCCCTTTTCTCCAGGATCTTGTTGTACATGTCGATGCTTTTCGCCCCAAGGGTACTGATCAGCAGGTACCGCCGCTCCATTTCCTGTACGGCCCACTTGAGCACCTGGGAGGC
>Ga0302246_1002526_pt1 | contig 10850 bp, 7 predicted proteins | sample AAG_UR_Trp_MG_FD_193533 | JGI IMG/M metagenome (GOLD analysis project Ga0302246, IMG submission 193533) | Enriched activated sludge microbial communities from anaerobic digester in WTTP, New Holstein, Wisconsin, United States - AAG_UR_Trp | ecosystem: Engineered > Bioreactor > Anaerobic >...
ATGTTTGCAAATTCCGGAAAACTGAAATTCTCAATCAAGTATGGCGTCCATAACCGATCAAAAGTTTCACTGAAAGCTCCGAACATAACCGCCGTGATTATCGCAACTCTCAGAACGATATTCCCCCGAAGCAAACCGATTCCCTGGATGAAAAGTTCTTTCATTGACGAAAAAGTTTCCCGCCGTCCCGGCGGAGTGGGACGAAAATTGTTTTCCGGCATTAAAAACGCGATAAACACCGCCTGCAGCGCATAGAAAAACCCGCCAATGATAATCGGTAAACGAACATCAACATTCGCCAACAGCATGCTTGCCGCAATTCCCAACATTGCCCCGGCACTTGCCGATTGATAACCTTTCATAAAAACCGCGCCAGCCTTTTCCTGCCCGATCTCATCGGCAAGCCACGCTTCGCGCGCGCCACTGATAAAGGTGTAGCCACCGCCCCAAACGAATTGGGCCAAAAGCACCATCCCAAATGTCGGGAAAAGCCCCTCAATCATAAATCCGATGCCAACCAAAACAACACCGATCATCACCGACATTTTGCGGCTGTACATGTCCGCTACAATTCCCGTGGGAATTTCAAAAACGAAAGTGCAAAATTCCAGAAGTGTTCCCACCAACACAAGCTGCAAGGGATTTAATCCCACCACTGTGGCCTGATAAACCAAATTAACCGAAACAATTGCCCAGAAAAACAACGCCGAGAAAAATCTCAGCCCCATATAAGTTTTAACCGCCTCATTCTCCATCATTTTGGAATTATACAACCTCTCCCCGCTTTAAACAACCGCCAAGCACTCGGCAAAATTCAATCTTTTTGCGGCGAAAAAAAGTTATATTTAAATATAACATATACACAGCATAAATATAACATAAACATAACATTTTGGCGGAAGATACAAAAAGGGCGCAGGAGCTATCTGCGCATTATAACTTTCCCAGCACTGTCCCGCCAATATGAAAAGGGATTTAAATCAAGGCGCCAATAAACTACGCCGAGGCAAAGCCCCGAGGTATTCCGGCAGGCAGATAAAAATTGCATAGGTGACACCTATGTAATTTTATGATTCGCGGTGGTTGAAATGCGAGCAAAATTAGAGTAGAATTATGTTGGAAGATTAAGCAGAGTAAAATTCGCCAAAACCATGGATGCCTTCACGCAAATTATCAATAATCAGCCGCTGGTCGCGGGATTTTTGGCGTGGCTGATCGCGCAGTTGATCAAAATGATTTTAGCATTAAAACACGGTATTAATCGCGCGGCATTCCGGCGTTTTTGGGCCAGCGGCGGGTTCCCCAGCTCCCATTCCTCGGCGGTCGCCGCGCTTTCCGCCGCCTGCGGGCTTGTTTATGGTTTCGGTTCCCCCTATTTTGCCATCGCGGCGGTTTTCGCATTGATTGTAATTTATGACGCATTCACTTTGCGGCGCGAAGCGGGCAAACACGCCGAAGCGCTAAACCAAATTATGGAAGAAGTTTATTTGAACAAACAAATCAAAATTGAACATTTAAAGGAACTTTTGGGGCACACCCGCTTTGAGGTCTTTTTCGGCTTCTTGCTGGGCGCGGTTGTCGCCGTTCTAATCGCGGGATAGCCAAACAAAAAACGCCCGAAGGCGTTTTTTGTTTGGCGGAATTCATTTTAACCGGCCGTCTTCTTTGAGTTTGGCTTTCGCGCGCTCAATGCCGCGCTCACAGCGATTCCCCCATCCGTCAATAAATCCCTCGTCGTTGAACACGCACACCACTTCGCAATTATTGGGACAGCCGCCGCATTCAACGCCGGCCGTGGAAAATTCAACATCTTTGACGCCAAAATCAAAAAATCTTTCGGCTTCCTGGTCGCGCGCCAGAATGGCAATGCCCATCGCCCCCATTAAATGGCCGATTTCGTCAACGATGATCGGCTCTCCGATGATATTTTCAAACGCGCGCGCCACGCCGACATTCTTGCTCACACCTCCTTGGAAAACAATCGGCGCGTTGATGGTTTTCCCTTTCCCCAAATTGTTTAAATAGTTATAGACGATGGAGTTGCACAATCCCGCGATGATGTCTTCGGTCGGATGCCCCATCTGCGCCTTGTGCACCAAATCCGATTCGGCAAACACCGTGCATCTCCCGGCAATTTTGGTGGGATTTTTGGATTTAAGCGCCCGGGCGCCGAATTCCTCCACGGGAATGTTCAACCGCCGCGCCTGCGACGACAAAAACGAACCGGTGCCGGCGGCGCACAGAGTGTTCATCGCGTAATCGGTGATCACGCCATCTTCCAGAATGATGATTTTGCTGTCCTGCCCGCCGATCTCCAAGATCGTGCGCACTTCAGGATGAAACGCCAGCGTGCCGATCGCGTGAGCGGTGATTTCATTTTTGACGATTGTGGCGTTGAGCACCGCGCCGATCAATTCGCGCGCCGATCCGGTGGTGCCCACCGCAAACACCTCGCCCCGGCCGGCGATTTGCCGCTGGATTTCGTCAAGCACCCGCCGCACCGCGCCGATGGGATTGCCTTCGGTCCAAAGATAGGAACGGGCGAAAATGTTGTTGCCCTTGTCAATCGCCACCGCTTTGGTGGAAATTGATCCGATGTCCACGCCCAAATATAATTTGTTATCCATTTTTTTTCTTTTTTTGTTTCATATAAAGCATATCGCAAAATGCCTCCACGCGCGTTTCCAGCCCGGCCTCGGAAGTTTGCGAATCAAAACTGAAATACAAGATTGGCGCGCGCCGGTCGCGGGCAAGATTGTTGAGCGCCGCCATCGCGCTCACTTCCGGCATACAGCCGAAAGGTTTTAGGTGAATAATGCCGTCAAATCCTTTTTTAATCAAGGAATTCGCCCGCGCCACGGTTTCGGTGCCATGGGCGCCGATGTGGTGCGTGAGATAAGGATGCGCGGCCGCAAGATGCTTTTTCACAGACCGATCTCCGGAAAAATATTCCGTCAAGATTCCGGAAACGGTCACGAAACGATGCACCTCTATTTTTCGTTGCGCCAGCTTTTTTTCCAGATAAAAATTGGCAAAGGGCTCCATTAACATATAAAGTTCGCCCACCACGCCCACGCGCAGACAGTCGGCGGGCTTGTCAATGTCAATTTGCCGGATTTGGCGCAGACATTCGTTTTTGAGGGAAAAAACCGCCCCCAGAGAATATGTCCGGGCCAGATCTTCAAGAAATTTCCGGTAGGTTTTTTCCATTTGTCCCGGATGAATTTCAAAACCGATGTTTTTGCGCACACAATCCGAAACCGCATCAATGCAATGGATTCGCGCCAGGCAAAGCGCCAGACGATGAATGATCCCGGGATAGGTGTTGTGCGGCGCGATCCGCTTGAAATCCTTGATGAAACCGATAACGCTGTTTTTGTTGTTAAGTTTGAAAAATTCAAATTCATAGCCCAGCCGCCGCAGAATTTGTTCCTGCACTTCGGCATAATAGCCGAACCGGCACCCGCCGCCGGCCTGGCAAATAACATCGGCGCCCGCTTCCAGCGCTTCAATGTAGTTGCCCAAATTATACTTGAAAGGAATGCAAACCGTTTCCGGACTGTGTTTGAATCCCAACTCAATGGTTTTCTTGGTGATCGGCGGCGGCACCAGCGGCCGGCCGATCAGCTCCACCAGGCATTTGAAGGCCGAATAATAATCGCCCATATGCGGGAAGCTCACTTTTTTTTCCGGCATTTTTTGAAATTAATCACGTCAACGAAACTTTCCAAACGGGTTTGCAATCCCACCCGGCTTTCCAACTCGTCCAAGCTCACGATGATGCTGGGAATGCCCTTCATCTTGCTTTGGCAAAGATTAACCGCCAGCGCGTCCGGACCGCAAGGGAAAGTGGTTAAAAAAATCATCCCGTCAACCGAATCTTTGTAATATTCGGCCGCGCCCAGCAATTCTTTATGATAGGTCCAATAGAGCGTTTGGGAAATGTTTTTGGATATTTCTCTGGCACGCGCGGCGTCCAGCCGGTCGGAACAAAGAACGCAAACTCCCGATTTTTCCAGATAATCAATGATCGGCCGGCCCAAAAAATTGTCCTCCAAAGTATAGGAATGAGCGACAATCAAGATCAAAGGCTTTTCCCCGCGCCGCGCCGCGGCAAATTTTTCCGCCTGCGCCTCTTTCTTTTCGCGCGCGCTTTTTTCCCACGCGCCCTTGGCTTTCATGTAGGCCGCGATTGCCCGGAACGGATTGCCCGCCAGGCGCGCCCCCAAACGAATCATACTGCCGGCTTCGGTTTCCAGTTTTTTGGCGTTAACGGAATATTCAATCACTTTGATTCCGGGAAAAACATTGCGCACGGTATCCACCAGCGCCATAAACTTGACGCACATTTCCTCGCCGGAATGCAAACACGTGATATGAGGCACAAGAACCGCGTCCGCTTTGTCTTTGAGCCAATCAATATGCCCGACGAAAATTTTAACCGAAAGACAGCTTTCGTCAATCGAAAGGCGCGCGCCGCGGGCGATGATTTCCTTGTTGGTTTCGGGGCTCAAAACAACATTCACTCCCAATTCTCGGAAAAAAACTTCCCAGAGCTTGCCGTATTTGTGATACAACAGCGCCCGCGGAATCCCCACCCGCAATTTGTTCTTCTTGTCGCCGGCCGCATTTTCCACAATGGCAACATACCACCTCGCCCCCCTTTTGGCAACCGCCACCGCAATTTATCCGGCATATCCGCCTCCGGATTATTCATTCCACCCTTCGGGCGAACCATCCCAAGCAACCCCCGATACCCCCCCAATTTTATATACCGAGCAAACCAAAAAAACAAAATCAGAGGGTCTAACCCTCTGATTCAGACATAAAATTGTAATCCGCTTATTTGCTCCAGCCCCGAATTACTGCTTGAAAATTTCTTGGTTTTTGGCCTTGCGCTTCCCAATCTTCTTGCTTTATATAAATCATTTGATACTTGGCGTTTTTCTGACTAGAGTTTACATCAACACACCATTGCTCAAGACGCTTTATTTTTTCAATGTCGTCTAAATCCTCCCGACCCTTGGTCTCCACAATGTAATATTCTTTGGGTGATACTTTGACGATAAAATCCGGGTAATATTCGGAAATATTGCCATCGGCATTTTTATAATCAATTTTAAAATGAACTGCAAAATAGTTTTTGGCATATGAGATTATGTCATCGCAATTTTCAAGAAAGCCGGCAAATTCAAGCTCAAAATGGCTGTCACCGACAACTTTATTGAAAATGCTCTTTTTGGGGACGATATAGCCCTGGTCTTTAACCACAAATGGGCGGCTTTTGCTTATTTTGATATAATCGCGGATTTCAGCCTCGCCCTTATCAAGCACCGTTAATTTATTGATTTCTTTTTTGAATGTTTCAATAACGGTTCTTGAAGCCTCGATTTCGGAAAGATTGCGCAATGAATTAAGATTATCCAACGCCACTGGGTTATTAAACAAATAGCTCTGGATAAATTCTTTAACTTTGCCATAAAGAATATCATAGCCGCTGACCAAGCGAAGCTCTTTCATAATCACCTGCGCGAAATAACCGATTGCGCTTTGATAATTTGGGATAAAATTGCTGTCCAATTCGGTTTTATGCGTGATCTCGCCACTGGCAATATCGCGGAAAACAATTTCACGCTTTTCTTCTTCGCTAAATTCTTTAAGCTCGATTTTCCTATAATCAAAATTCGCACAAACTAAACCCGAAAGGTTTTTATATTCCCGATAAATACGCGGGGTTAAAACCGGAATTTCTATGTCTAATTGCTCAATGTCTTTTTTCATATTTTCCCGATCAATTTCAACCACAATGGGCGATTTTGGTCCGGAGCCTTCCCCCATCTTGCGATGCTCAAGCTCAACGCCCTCGCTTTTAATTGATTCCACAAAATCCATAAACGCATCCGTTCCAACGACGCTGACAAATTCCGGCAAGTCCGGATCGCGATACATTCGGCGCAACCCGCGCCCAAGCGTTTGCTCCGGCAAAATATTGCTTTGAGCCGCATATGCGCGAAGACCGACAATCGTCGTTACATTGCGAACATCCCAACCCTCCTTGAGCATCAACACTGACACAATAACTTTGTGCGGACTTCCCATTGAGTCAATCGCGTTGGCGGCTTGGCGCAATTCTTTTAATTCTTCTTCTTTTTTACCGCTCGCGCTTTCGGAAATTTCGCCGTTGTTTTTCGTGTGAATCACCAAAACCGCGCCTTTCAAATCTTGATAAGTATTTTCAAGGTATTGAGCCACATCGTCGCAATTTTTCGTGTCATCGGTCATCAAGAAAAGCACCGCTTTTTTGCCAAGCTTTTTGTGTTCCTCATAAACCTTCTGCCATTCCAGATATCCAAGATGGATATAATCTTTGTATTTTTCGGTATAGTTCGATGATTTATGCTCTTGAAGCTTGGCGCGGCTGGCGGAATCGGGCAAAACCGGATGTTTAACCACATTTTGATGAATCGCCTCAACCAGCGGATAATCGCTTACGGTCTGCACAAAAATTGACCCGTTGTTGTGTTTGGGCGTAGCGGTAACATCTATCTGCAACGACAACGCGCCGCCTTTCATTTTCAGCCGATTGTGAATATCACCCACAGATTTAAACCACGCCAGACGCGGATCGTGAATGTGATGCGCCTCATCATTTAAAATTACCAACTCATCAACATTGCGGACAATATCACCCAGATCAAGCTTTGATGCATTGGTCGCGCCTACCGGTTTCTTGCCCAGAAAATAGTCGGCAGTATCTTGGTCGTCAAAGCCTGCGGCTTCGGTTGCGCCTTCATAGACGCGGTGTATGTTTGTTAAAAAAATGTTTCCGGTTTTTCTTACCGTACCAATCTCATCTTGGATATGTAATGTTAATTGAAAATCATCGCGCCAGTTTTGGCCGCAATATCCATTGTCCGGCAATATCGGGTCCTGAAAAAAAATTTTCAATCCGTCAAAATCGGCGCGAATACGATCAAGCACGATAATATTCGGCGTAATAATTAAAAAGTTCCGGGCCAAATTGGAATCCGCTTCATATAGTTTATGAAAATAGCTCCACGCCAGCATCAAGCTCAAAACCTTGGTTTTGCCCGCGCCGGTCGCCATTTTAATCACATAGCGCGTCCAATCCTCATCAAACATTCCCGCCGAAACCGCGCCGGAACTGTCATATCGGATTAAATCATATTTATCCCTGGATTTGGCAACCTCGTAAAGCCAAACCACGGTTTCCACCGCTTCGCGCTGGGCGAAATAATATCTAAAAAGCGATAATTCGCCATCTTTATTTTCAACCGGATGATCGGTTAAAAACCACCAAGCAAGCAATGCTTTGCTGGTTTCGCTGGCGCCTTCATAGCCCGCCGCGCGCCAAGCCGCGACTTTTTTGCGAAGTTCGGCGACAAGCGGCGGCAAAAGTTTTTCATAACCCTTATCGCGCAAGTTTTCATCCGCCGGAAACCACCGGATAGCCGGATCAAGAATTTCGTAAGGCGAAATTGGAAAATCTTTATGCAGTGCCATAGTTGAATTAGTTTGTGTAAAAATCTTGTTTTGGATCCGTAATTATGTGATATATAATAATTGTCTTTCAGTTTCCATAAACTGGAAGGATATTACATCCAAGAACAACCTTCCGCGAGGAGGGCTGTTTTGTTATCGGCAAAACGCCCCCTCAACGCAAATAAACTTCTTATTTTGCGCTTAAACTAATCATTTTTACCGTTATTTGTTTTGCCCTGTGCAAATAAACTTCTTTCGTCAATTTTTATGGATTGCAATATTTTTTGTAAATTTTACGTATTGCGACCACTGCAGCTTCTATCTTAAGATTTTTCAAATAATTTTCATCTGGAATTTTATAATCGCGATGAACGCATTTATTTGCTTGATTTCTTATTGCATCCATTGCATCGGATGTTTGCACAACCAATTCCTTGTCTTCTTGAAAATCATTTGATTTTAATTTTAAATTCTTTAATAAAATTTCGAATCCTTGATGGCGACCCCTGCTTTTATCATACCAAAGTTCATGATTGCTTTCATTATGATTTCCATTGGATATTTTCGGAAAAACAACTTCGAAAATACGAATAACGATCATTTCTAACAATTTTCGACTAAGGACAATAACAGCCAACAATTGGCCATTATTATAGGATTCGTTTATTTCTTTGCGGATATAATCAAGAAATAAATCGGAAAAATCATATGGAAGAAAATCAGGCCCCCAAAAATCTTCCTCCTTATCATCAACTAACAATTTTTTATTTGCATTGTCTATATTTACGCCCCCAGCTCTGATAATTTCAATAATTTTAGGATGCCAATTTCTTATCGATTCACCGTAATAATTCCAACCATCTTCCCGCGTATCAACAATATTTTCATCAAAAACAATTTTTTGTAAAATTGGAAGATATTTATAAGTTGGTACTGTTTGCATAAAATTTGCAAACTCATAATTGAGTTCGCTCATAAATTTATACAGTGGAATCTTATATGAAATGCCTGTATTTTCAAGTATTTCTGGATATTTATGGTTATTATAATCAATGCCAAATTTTTTTAAAAAGATTTTGAAATCATCGACATTATAACAGTGGATATAAAGCCTTTCGACATAAATCCAAATTTCTTGATTTAACTTTATGCTCATATTCTTACCTTAATTATCTTCATTGTGTCGTTGCCAAAAATATCGACGACCTTGATCGCCACTTTATGCTCTCCCGCGGGCATTTCTTTGGCGACGCTTATTAATTCAAGGCTGCGGTCTTTTTTTGTGCGGAACGATTGCCATTCATTTTCAAACACATAGTCGCCAGTCCAAACTTCCTCAAATTCGGGCAGTTTTACTTGACGCGGATCTGCCGAACCGTCAAGTTTTGGCTGTATTGATTCTTTTTTCGACACCCGGATTATTTCTTTTTTACTTTCAAAATCAAAATCCACCGCCCAGTAATCAATCCAGTCGGTCCATTCTTTGGTTAAATTTTCTTTTTCGATTATGCCGTCTTTATCTTTAGAAATTTTAATGATCTGGCCGTTTTCAACAATTAGTTTCTTGCCGCCATTCTTTAGATTTTCTTCAACCTCTTTGATCGAATCCTGATTATAGAAAACCGAAAAATCAGTTAATTCAACAGCTAAAGTATTTTTCTTTATAATGGGTTTGACTTCAATATAAGAAACATCGTGAAATACCACTTGGTTTTTTTCAATCGCCCGCTTGTCAAACACATCGCGCGGAATATATTTTAACGCCAAATCAATGCCTTTGCTTTTGGCTTCCTCTTGAATATTTGGAAACAATCCCATTTCAAATTCAAACGCCAGAATATCAGCTTTGGTGATTTTCTTTTCCTGACATTCATTGATAACTTCTTCAACAAACAGCCGCGACACCGGCAAATTTATTGGGCCAATAGCCACCAGCCGCGAGCTTTTCTTGCCATGAAAAGTTTTAAATCCGCTGAACGCTTCGGCTTTATATGCTCCCAAAACCAGCGTGATAAAATCAATTTCGCGCTGGGCGATTTGCGCCTGCTTTTCTTCATCGCGCAAATTGGGATTGACGCCGATATAATGCTGGCGTTCGTATTTACCCAAATTTAAAATTTCAAACGCGCGAAAATTCTTGCCGTCATTTTTTAATTGCCGCTGAACCCCGATCATTCGCTTGCGTGTGGTATGAATAGCAAATTTTCCCAAATCCGACCCGATCCATTTCCGCCCCAGCTTTTCGGCCACCGCCAAAGTCGTCCCCGACCCGCAGAAAAAATCAGCAACGATGTCATTCTCGTTGGAAGATGCCTTAATAATTCTTTCAATTAACGCCTCCGGCTTTTGTGTCGGATAATCAAGTCGCTCGATAGATATTGGATGAATAAATGAAATTTCCCAAACATCGTGCATCGCAACTCCATCATCGGGATCTCTTTCAAGAAGTTTTGTTTTATCTTGGACGGCACGACCTCCTTCCACTTTTCTTGCATATTTTGCCACAGCAGTTTTCTCTGAAAATGGTTGTTTTAGTTTATTAAAAGTCCAACTATCTCCTTTTGAATACCAAAAAATTGTATCATGCATTCTTTGAAAAGTATCGGAAGTCGCAGTCCATCGCTTATAATACCAAGATATTTCATTTCTTATTTTCTCAACTCCAAATAGTTCGTCAAGCACCAACCTAACGAAACTATTAACCCGATAATCGCAATGGACGTAAATACTGCCATCGTTTGCCAGCAAATCGCGCATCAGCGAAAGGCGTTCGTAAATCATGGCGATAAAACTGTCCGCGCCTTTGCCCCAGGTGTCGCGATAGGCCAATTCTTCCAAAACATTCGGTCTTTTGGTGAATATCTCGCTTGCCCCGTTATTTTCGGGGTTGCCGATTTCAATGTTCATTGAAAAATCCGCGCCCACATCAAACGGCGGATCAATATAAATCAATTTAATGCCGCCTTGTTTTTCAATTTCCTCGCGCATTGAGCCATTTTTCAAACTGGAAAGGATTAACTTGTTATCGCCCCAGATCAGTTTATTCGTCCAGCCCTTCAATTGCCGCCCGCGCGAATCTATATCGAAAAGCGATCTTTGCATTTTAATTTCCTTTTCACTGCGCGGCTCGTCCACCTGCTCAATTGTTTGAAACGGCAAAACCACATTGGTAACTTCGTTGGTTTTTCCGTTCCACACCAATTCCACTTCGCGCTTATCTTCAAACAACAAAAACCGGTATTTATCCGGCAACGGCTTTCCCGCCTCAATAAATTTAGCTATATCCCGTTTTTCGTTATCCGAAAGATTCATGCGCTTTATATCTCTATTTTACATATACATTACCT
>Ga0302246_1002529_pt1 | contig 10847 bp, 6 predicted proteins | sample AAG_UR_Trp_MG_FD_193533 | JGI IMG/M metagenome (GOLD analysis project Ga0302246, IMG submission 193533) | Enriched activated sludge microbial communities from anaerobic digester in WTTP, New Holstein, Wisconsin, United States - AAG_UR_Trp | ecosystem: Engineered > Bioreactor > Anaerobic >...
GCTTCTTTCAAAATCCGAATGATTTGGCTTTCTGAAAATCGAGACTTCTTCATCGTGCCCTCCGTGAGGCAATCTTGATCAGAAATCTCTATTTTTCAATGGACCTATTCTAGGGGAGGGCTACACTACACTTCCGCCGTCCTCAAGTGGCGTCGTTCCTTCCCAGGGAGCCTGTGTTGCTGCGGTTAGCACAACGCAGGTGGAGTCGTTGGGTTGTGAATGGTTGGAAGCTGATGGTTCCCCAATCTCGCCAGCCGCGTACCCGGAGCTGTCCGCGGTTGTCGGGGGGGCACTCCCCGACTACCGCGGGGTGTTCCTTAGAGGCCGGGGCGGGAACGCCGCCCCTCTTGGCCAACTCCAAGGCGACGCAATTCGAAACATCACTGCACAATTTGTCGGGGGCGAAACGGGCCACGGCAGCCAACGCGCTGCGGGGGCGGTTACATTCGCGGGCCGTGCAGGGATGCAAGACGGAACGGATTGGCCGCAATCTCTATACCAATTTGACGCCTCTCGCGTCGTCCCCACGGCCAACGAGAACCGTCCCGTGAACCGGGCGGTGGTCTACCTCATCCGCGCCCGCTAGACCGCGCAGATGGGCAAAGGCAGATCATACCGGTAGATTTCTAACCAAGCTAAGCTGCATAACCGAAACCGTCCGATGTTGTCTGGGGACACCCCCGTTTGTCAGAGCGGACACTTAGGGCGGGATCAGAGGCGCTGGGGGATTCAGGCTGTGCCATTAGTAGCAGCCAAGGAGAAAGCCTGCCCTCCGCCTGGACGCCTACCTACTCTCTAAGGCTCGATCACACTAAGTACAATTCAGCTAATTGTTGGCAACACAAAAGTTTGCAAAGCGCGGGATAGTAGTAGCTCCTTAAAATGCTATATTATTAGCTTGGTTGCGCTTGCAAAGCAGAGCAGTCATCGACAACCTTTGCCACATTGCAGCATAATTAAATCTTCGATTTACCCTTGCTATCAGTAAAAGCTATCATTAGTTTTCTGCTCCTTTTACTCTTCAATGCACACTCAGGAGCCAGAATGAATACTCAACAAATTATTAAAGTAGTTAAAAACCAACTGACCGCGCTCCGTCAGATGATATCATATTTATCTATAATCATAGGAATAGTTATCTCATTCAAAACGCAGACTCACGCTTCTTCAGAAAGCTTCGAACAGCTTGGGCCCCTCGAAATCTATGAGGCAGAAGGATGGGCCACATCTGCTGATGGAAAGATATCGGCGGGCTTTGGCAGGATAAACAATACGTCCGCTAGGCGAGCACTCATTTTCACCGGAGGGAACGCAATAGAACTTGGCACGTTGGGGGGGGCGGAATCCCGTGCATGGGCCATTTCAGGCAATGGAAATGTTGTTGTCGGCGAGGCCCTCACCGCCTCTGGGAACCAGCACGCATTCAAGTATTCGGAACTTACTGGAATGTCAGACTTGGGAACACTTGGGGGAACATGGTCAACCGCTTTCGGCGTGTCAGGAAACGGCTCGTATGTCGTGGGGCAAAGCGCCATCTCCACAGGACGAGGCCAAGCTTTCAAGCACAGTGACGCAACGGGCATGGTTAATCTAGGGACTCTGGCAGGCAACGAATCAAAAGCCTACGCAATCTCGTCAGATGGCGTTGTGACAACTGGTTGGTCTACGACATCTGGTGGAGGAAAACACGCATTCAAGCACACAGAGTCTGGAGGCATGGAAGACTTGGGGACGCTTGGCGGAACAGAATCTTATGGCTTCGGAATCTCTCCCGATGGAAAATACATTGTAGGATCGTCTGCTGTGTCTTATGGCGGCATGCATGCTTTTAAGCATTCGGCAGATAATGGGATGTTGGATCTTGGAACACTAGGAGGTAGCACTTCAATTGCGTATGGATCATCTTATAATGGAAAAACAATAGTTGGCATGTCGCAACTGCCAAACGGTATGAATAGAGCTTTCAGATATACAGACAAGATTGGCATGGTAGATATTGGAACATTGGGAGGTTCCTACTCTAGCGCACACGGCGTAAGCCATGACGGATCCATTATAGTTGGAACAAGCTCTGACATCACTGGAAGGATGAAAGCATTTATATGGAAATTGTCGCCTGACCCAGAACGTCCTTCTGATGGTACGTTGATAGACGCTGATAATACGAAAAAAACGATGTTCGATTTAAGCCAAGACACATTTTTGGCTTTAGACCTTCATGCAGCGCAGTTGTCTCGCATCGCAGAATTGGATTGCGACTCGTCGGCAGGGGAAATGTGCATCTCGCTGAGCACTATCACATCCTCTGCAAATAATGAAACAAAACTGATGCAAACAGCAATGATAGGACACAGATTCACAGATAAAACACGCGCAGGCTTTCTTTTGGGGACAAGCAGTGCAAGTGACGCGGCTGAAGATCTCAGTCGTGAAGAGGATACACATGCGGTCTCTTTCTATGTAGCTTTTGACAGATTTCAAAACAAATCTGGGCCTGGTGGGCGCATCTCGGCTTCTGCTTCCAACGGTGAAGATAACTTCAAAAGGAAATCATTGCCTTTTACTGAGTCGAGTGACGACATAAGCAGCATTCACGGCTATCTCATTAAAGCTGAAATGTTTTATGGAATCGATCTTAAAAAATTGACAATAGATCCTTACGTCTATTTAAGTAGTTACAAAATGACTAGGGATGCCTATGAAGAAAAGACATCTCTTGCTTTCCCTGCGCGCCTGAAGGCCATTGAAACGAGCAATTCCAAGATTGGTTTGGGCATCAATGTTGGTTACTCTTTTAATGATTGGATCAGAAGCGAAGTATCATCAGATTTTTCGAGTATTATTGAAGCTAAAACATCACCATTTAGAGGAAGCATCGACTATCTTAGTGATTATGAGTTTGATTCGAATAAAATGAGAAGAGTTACTACGAATGCAGAAGGTAAGGTGTACTTCACTATTACAAAGTCTGTAGAAACGTCTGTCGGGGCGAGTTGGTCGCAGCAGGATTTTGGTCATGATACAATCGGTGGGAATGTGGCGCTGAAACTCACTTTTTAAAAACGTCCCTTCCGTTTATGAGAACTTTTGGTATGAGAAGGATATCCGCTCACTAGATGCCATCGGTAGTTTGAAAGCCCCACGCATGCACACACGGAGACCGAGAAGATCATATGCCAGCCACCTCCCAGCCAATAGGGACGATTCTGCTTATAGAAGACGAACCCATGTTGCGGGTGATTTTGGGAGATCACTTGCGTGACCGAGGCCTAAATGTCTTAGAGGCAGCAAACGGCCCCTTAGGACTAGAGCTGTTCCATAAGCATCGCCCAGCGGTCATATCGCTTGACCTCCGAATGGCTCCCATGGATGGCCATGAGGTCTTGGCAGCCATACGTGAGACAGACCAAGACACCCCCGTCATCATCCTTACAGGCCAGAGTGATAAGCAGGACGTGATACGGATGTTGCGAGCTGGTGCATTCGATTTCCTGCTCAAGCCTATAGACGACATGACGATCTTCGATAATGCCATCGACAGAGCTCTTGAAAGATATGAGCTTAAGAGAGACTTTGCGCGGCTTTCCCAGTCCTTCCTAGCCGCAGGCCCTCAAAATCCCGAAGATTTTGGTGAAATTCTCACTGTAGATCCCCGCATGCGGGATATTTTCCGATACTGTGAAGCTGTTGCTCAAAGCGGTGAACCATTTCTTATAACTGGGGAAACGGGCGTCGGAAAAGAGCTATTAGCTCGCGCGATACATCGCTCTAGCCGTAGATCTGGAGCGTTTGTTGCCGTGAACGTGGCTGGGCTAGATGATCAGACGTTTTCGGATACGTTGTTTGGACACGTTCGCGGTGCTTACACAGGAGCTGACAAGGCACGAGAAGGCTTAATGGAGAAGGCTTGGGGGGGGACGTTGTTCCTTGACGAGGTGGGAGAGTTAAGCACTCAATCTCAGGTTCGCTTACTACGCGTCTTGCAAGAGCGTGAATTCTACCCTCTTGGTGGCGATACCGCGCGTCCATTAACGGCCAGGGTACTCGCAGCAACCAACAAGCCTTTGACTGAACTTAGGGCTGGTGAAAGCCTTAGGAAGGATTTTTTTTTCAGGCTCGCAACCCATAGTGTCGAGCTCCCTCCTTTGCGAGAACGCAAGGGGGACATTGTTCCATTGTTTCGACATTTTCTCGCGCAAGCTGTCGCGACGATGAAGCGGCCACAACCAAAGTGGTCTGACGACCTTGAGGCTCTTCTCTCCGCCTATTCGTTTCCAGGTAATATACGGGAATTGAAGGCTCTGAGCTACGACGCCCTGGGACGCTGCGATGGAGAAACACTAGATTTGCGGGCATTCCCACATCTATCCAATGTTGCCCCTGAGTCTCCACGAAATCAGCAAGAAATTTTTAGCACGTTGCAACAACTCCCCACTATACGCTCTGCCACCGAAGCCCTGATTGCTGAAGCTTTGCAACGCGCAAACGGAGTTCAAAAGAGGGCTGCAGCAATACTGGGCATTACACCACAATCACTAAACGAGCGGCTCAAGCGCGCCTAAAACCCAAGACCATTCAGCTTTCTCTAGACAGGGTTCCCCATCAGGGAACCCTGTTTTTTTTAACTTACTGTTAACACTCGAAATGCGGAGAATGTTGCTTCGCGAGCATTCGGCATGCCTGATAAACCCTCAATTAAACAGGCACGCAGTACCGCCAAGGAGCACATAATAATGCGAAATTAAATGGAAAACATAGATATGGAACAAGCTTTGATAGAAAACTGGTGTCAGCCAGAGAATACACTCCTGGCCTTAGACAAAAAACATGGACTTGCTTGGACAAACAACAAGCATAGTAGCCTCTACTACGAATAAGCACAGGAGAATCAAATGATCTCTTCCATCAGACTCAATTTGCGGGCCAAACTGCTTTCTGGATTTATGCTTGTGGCCCTGGTTGCCGTAGGCGTTGGATTGTTTGGGTACACCAAAATTCATCAACTTGATGAAGCCGACATGCGTCTCTATACAATGGTCACAAAGCCATTGAGCAGCATATTCGACGCATCGGTTTCTTTTCAGCGCATACGCGTAAACCTTCTTTACAGTATTGAATCTTCGAACAGAGAAGAATTCGTCTCCTATGCGACTGAAGTTAGAAATCTTCTCGATAACATAAATAAAAACATGGATAGATATGAAAAAGATATCCTCACAGATGAAGCACGAGCCTCATTTTCTGACCTTACCAAAATACATGACGAATACAAAAAAATCGCAACGCAAGTATTAGACTTTGTTTCATCTGGCAACAGAGAAGACGCACGATCTCTCCTGGTGAGCTCAAAGCCAATTGCATCTGCATATCAAGAAAAAATTGACTCTCTCGTAAAAGTCAAAATCGATTTGGGAGGACATATTGCAGATGACAATCAAAAGCTCACGGAAGGTGCATCTCAAGTCATGCTCGCTGCAATCGTGTTTGGATTTATTGTGGCAGTCTCGTTAGGTATTATCACAACAGCACGTGTTTTGACTCAACTTGGGGAAGACCCCGGCTACCTCGCCGAAGTCGCAGGAATTATTGCGTCCGGTGATTTGCAAGCGAATTTCCGCCCGCAGAAGAAAACTGGTGGAGTGTATGCTGTCATGCTCAGCATGGTGGAAACGCTTCGCCTTAAAATTGCGGAAGCAGAGCAGAAGACCTCCGAGGCGTTTGAACAGGCTCAGCAAGCTCAAGTCGCAATGGAAGAGGCGAACGTGGCGAGACAAGAGGCAGAACGGGCTAAGGCAGAGGGGATGCGCCAAGCTGCCAACCAAATCCAAGAAGCCGTAGAAATCATTAGCAGCGCATGCGAACAACTTTCAACTCAGGTGGAGCAGTGCAGCGCAGGTGCGAAAACTCAGAGTCAGCGCGTGGCAGATGCAGCTACTTCAATGGAAGAAATGACTGCCACGGTTATCGAAGTGGCGAGAAGTGCGGCTATGGCATCCGACACGTCGGCAAACGCACAAAGCAAAGCCGTCAACGGTGCGCGAATTGTCTCTGAGGCTGTCGAAGGGATCCGGTCAATCCATGACGCATCGACAGTACTGGAGTCGGATATGGTTAAGCTTGGACAACAAGCGGAGAGCATTGGACAAGTCTTAAATGTAATTAGCGACATTGCAGATCAGACGAATCTTCTGGCTCTTAATGCTGCGATTGAGGCGGCACGTGCTGGCGAGGCCGGGCGCGGATTTGCCGTCGTAGCAGACGAAGTCCGGAAGTTAGCAGAGAAGACAATGTCTGCAACGAAACAGGTCGACCAGGCAATTGGAGAAATCCAGCAGGGTGCTCGGAAGAATCTCGAGAATGTCAATCAATCTGTCTCGACCATAAAGCAAGCCACACTTCTCGCCAACGAGTCGGGTGACGCCTTAAAGCATATCGTCCAACTGGCAGAGTCATCCTCTGATCAGGTGCGCAGCATTGCTACCGCAAGTGAACAGCAATCTGCGGCTAGCGAGGAAATCAGCAGAAGTGTCGAGGAAATACATCGCATTTCCGCGGACACGGCTTCGGCGATGGACGAGTCTGCTCTCGCAGTAAGCGAACTTACGACGCAAGTTCAAAGCTTACGAAGGATCATCGACACCATGAAACACGCCCAGTGATCCCTTTGCCATCCCTTGCCCCCTCCTCCGATGGAGGGGGCAAGGAATGACCATGGCCGCCTAGCGTGCCATACCAATAGCTTGCATTGCCACAGCAATATAAGGACGAATCCATGAAGGATATAACATTAATCAAAATATCAAGAAAGAATCAGTGGATAATTTTTGCCACTATATGGGTTGTTGTGGTTGTTTCCGCTGTTGCCGTTTCGTTCATGGAATACGAAAGACAAGTCTTCGATGCGAAGAAGCGCATTGTGGCAAATGCAAAAAATATATCTTTAACACTCAATTCAAATTTTGAATTTATTGATGCTATTCTAATAGGTTTGTCGCAAGACATTATCAGAGGACGTGATATCCGTGATCTTGAGACATCCATATCTACATTCCAAAAATATTTGCCACTTATTGATACTATCTTTATCGCTGATGAACATAACAAAATACGTACAGTTCGACGCTATGGAGTAGATTTCGACTCTGCTGGGCACCCTATGTACGCAGTTCTCGATATTCCAGCGAAAGAATCTGTCGGAACATTCATATCTGATCCTTTTCGCGACCCGCACACAGGACGCACAACATTCAGCATGTCACGTAGAATTGTCGACGGCAAAGGGCGTCATCGGGGGGTAGTAAGTGTCGTCCTTGATTCGCGTCATCTTGAACATCTATTACAAACGAGCGTAACCGAAGATGATATTTTGGCTACTATCCACCACAGTTCAGGAGGTTTTTCACTTCATGTACCAGAAAGGCCGTCACAAATCGAGAACGGTCTTTCCGGCGAAGTTTGCAACATGCTGCTCACCCACATTCAAAGTGGTATCAATGAAAATCTTTATGAGGGGACAATATGCTCATCAAAGAGCAACGCTTTAGTGGCGATGAAAACTATACAGTTCGATGTGGGGCCAACCGCGAAACACGTGGTCGTTTCTGCTGCTTACGAGCCTGATAAAAATTATGCTTCATGGCGTGCATCGCAAGTAATGCAAGTTTTTTTATTGTGCGCTGCCATAGTACTAAGTGCTACTCTACTGTGGTGGGTGCAGAGTTTAAGGCGTAAGCGCGAAGACGACATTCGTACGGTTGAACTAAATACAAAATCTATATTAGAAAGCATCAATGACCCTATAGCTATAATCACACACAAAAACATCATCGCTTACGCGAATGACGCTGCGCTAAAACTATTTGATAGCCGCATAGGGGGATGTATTGACTTCAAGTTTAATAATATATGTCAAGAAAATAGTATCAAGATTGAAAAAGCATATGGCGACGCCGTCAGGAATCAATCAACAAAGCATATAGAAATACATCTAAACTCAAGCGACGATGAGCTGTGGTATGACCTTGCAATCACACCAGCACATCATGGAACGATTCTTCATTTTAGAAATGTTACCAAAATAAAGTCAGTATCGCTGAAGTATGAACAGATCGTCAGCCTTTCACCAAGCATTATTATGTTACATGATTTTGATACAGGTCGAATTGTTGAGGTCAATGGAGCTTTCCACTCGGCAAGTGGATACTCAAATGATGAAATTTTAAATACAACAGTGCGAGATACAGACATTATATCGAGCATCGATGGGTTGCGGTCAGTTCGATGCATGATCAAGGTTAGCCAAACAATAAACAATGAAGAAGTTCTATTTAAATGCAACAATGGGCACGTTCTAACCTGCCTGCTGTCAGCAAGAATTTTAGACCTTGGAGGGAAAAAGCATATTTTAAGTGTAGTTCGCGATATCACTAAACAAAAAAGAGACCAGGAGGCTCTCTCTCGCAGTGAGCAAAGCTTACGAGCACTTTTTAATTCGATTAATGAAGCAGTAATGATCGTGTCGACACATACAGGGGATATCCTGGATGTTAATGAGCGTTGGTGTCAACTCTATGGATACAAGCACTATGAAATGGACAGTATAAAGCTACGAGACCTTAGCCCCGGAGATGGCGAAAACGTATCGCGAAATATTGAAGCCGTGTTAGCTTGTATTACGAATGATGCATGCATGCCTCTGGAGGTTGCAGCAAGAACAAAGTCAGGAGCTGAATTCACTGCCCAGGTAACGTCTGCACCGTACGAACTGAATGCCACCCCTTGCATGCTTGTAAGCGTCAGAGATGTAAGCGAATTCAGAAGAATGCAGAATATGGTTGTCCATGCCGACAAGATGATTTCACTTGGGGGAATCGCTGCGGGTGTAGCACATGAAATCAACAATCCTCTTGGGATTATTCTTCAAGCATCTCAAACTATAGCCAAGCGGCTGGATCCCGCGCACCCTATGAATCAAGGAACTGCGATGACGGCCGACTTGGATATGACTGCGTTGAGCCAGTATGTACAGGCCCGCAAAATCGATCTCTTCTTGGCTGACATACGTGAAGCGGCCATTAGGGCTTCCGACATCATCAAGCATATGCTGAACTTTGCTCGCTTAAGCGGCAACAGGAAGCATCCTTGCTCTCTTGAGAACATCTCTGCTCGTGCCATCGAGCTTGCTCGCAAGGACTATGACTTGCGCACAACATACGATTTTAGCAGGGTACAGGTAGAGTATAACTTTGCGGCTGACTTGCCTCTTGTTCCTTGCATCGAGACCGAATTGGAACAAGTCCTACTCAATTTGCTAAGAAATGCTGCTCAAGCGCTGGCTGGAGCAGTCCCGCCCATCGAGTCCCCTAAGATCACGCTTTCCGGAACGCTTCACGGCAATGCAGTCTTCCTCGACGTATCAGATAACGGGCCAGGCATTCCTCCAGATCTTGCCCTACGCGTTTTCGAACCTTTCTTCACCTCGAAGCCGCAAGGGAAAGGAACCGGACTAGGGCTTTCCGTGTCTTACTTTATCATCACACAGAGCCATGGGGGAAAGTTGTCTGTGTTCTCAACAGATTCAGGAGGCACAACGTTTCGTATGGAACTTCCCCTCACACTAGACAAGCAGGAGCATTGAGATGGCGCAGAATATACGTCTCCTTATTGTGGATGATGAAAAGATGCTTCGAGATCTTCTCTTGCATCATCTTGACGACTATGAAGGCTTTGAAGGTGTTACGGCGGCATCCTCGGAAGAAGCATTAAAGCTTTTAGAAACTGAAAATATAGATGTGTGTATTGTTGATGCACGCTTGCCTGGCATGAACGGTGAGCAGTTTATCCTTGAAGCATGGATGAGAGGGGCATGTAAACGCTTCATACTTCATACAGGATCTCTAGAAATGACTTTGTCAGAGAGACTGATGTGCATCGGAATGACTGAAGATGACCTTTTCTTTAAGCCTGTAGACTACGAAGCAATCCTTGATCGCATCACACAATTATTCAAAGAGATAAAGATCTAAATGAAAATACTAGTTATTGATGATGAAGAAGGTCTGAGAAGGTCGCTTGAAGCTCATTTGGAAGACAATGGGCACTGTGTCATTGCCGCTTCTGATGGCAAGCGGGGATTTGATATACTTCAATCTTACAAGTTAAGCATTGATGCTATACTTGTCGACTTAAACATGCCTGTGATGGATGGCTATGCATTTCTTGAAAGTGCTGCTGAAGAGATTGCAACAATTCCAGCAGTCGTCCTTTCAGGTGTTAATGTGATTGATGACGCGCTTAAAGCAGTGCGCATGGGTGCGTGGGATTTCATAGCCAAACCCCTTAGCAATCTCGAAATCATTGACCACACTCTTGAAAAAGTAACAGAGCGGGCTCGCCTTATTCGACAAAATAAAGAATATCAGTCAGGCCTCGAAAAATTAGTCCAGGAAAGGACGGCAGAGCTCGAAGCCTCGCGGCACGACGTCATCCTCAGGCTTAGTCGAGCAGCAGAATACAAGGATAATGACACTGGGCACCATGTCGTCAGAGTGGGGAAGATTTGTGAGCTACTAGGGGCAGAGCTTGGACTTGATGCCAAACGCGTAGAAACGCTCAGGGCGTGCGCCCCGCTCCACGATGTCGGAAAAATTGGCATCCCTGACCATATCCTGCTAAAGCCAGGAGCGCTTGATAGCGATGAATGGGCTATAATGCGTAAACACTGCATTTATGGATGCGAAATGCTAAGCCCTCTTTCTGAAGATATGAATAGTGATGCTTCCAGTTGTAGTGACTTTGGTAGCATTCTGAGCAACGGAACTGGTGACTTGTTGCAAATGGGGAGGATA
>Ga0302246_1002536_pt1 | contig 10823 bp, 10 predicted proteins | sample AAG_UR_Trp_MG_FD_193533 | JGI IMG/M metagenome (GOLD analysis project Ga0302246, IMG submission 193533) | Enriched activated sludge microbial communities from anaerobic digester in WTTP, New Holstein, Wisconsin, United States - AAG_UR_Trp | ecosystem: Engineered > Bioreactor > Anaerobic >...
GAGCACGAGACCTGCGCCGAAGCCAAGCAGGCATTGGTCGCAGCTGAGCGGGATTTCGAGGCGGCGTGGGCGGACTACAAAGCGAAATGGCTCGGCGAAGAACACCTCGCCCGGATACGATTCCTGCAAGACAGCGAACCGGAGTGTGTCCCCGAAAACTGGGCTCAGGAGAACAGCCCGCTGACTTGGCAGTGCTGGACCGACGCATCTGCGTCCCTGCGGCAAGCAGCGTCGCAATTGCCGGAACTGCTGCACGCCTGTTTTCGCGTGGAGGCGCTCTGTGCTCGCGTCGAAGGGCTGCCCCTCGGGTCGGCGACTCAGGATGAAATCCCCGGCGAGCTGTACCCGATTACGGCCGTCCAGCACGCGTTGCTCCAACTGAAGACCGGTTGCCGACAGCTTGCCGATTTGAATATGGACCTGGGCCACAGCGTGGGCACGGTCGGTTCGGACTTCCGCGAAGTCAAGTCTCGATGCTCGCAGGTCCACGGGGCAATCCGCAACCGTTTTCTTGCCGGAGTTGCAGCCGGCGAAGATTGGCAACGTCGTGCGGCAGTTGACCCAGCCGAAGCTGTCGCTCGCGTCGACATGGCAGCGAAGTCGTCATCGCTTTCGCCAGGGTCGAAAAAGGACCGGCTCACGCCTCCAGAACTGGCCAAGCAGTGGGGCGTCTCGCCCGACAAGGTGCGAGCCTGGATACTGTCCGGCGAATTGGAAGCCATCGACATTTCGAAGAACCAGGGCGGTCGTCCTAGGTATCTGATCTCGCAGGCTGCGATTGAGGCATTCGAGGCTTGTCGGTCCATCCAGACGCCGCCTGAACCGTCGCCAAGGCGCACCAGTCAGGCCGGCGACGAGGACGTGATCGAATTCTTCTGACGGGGTGGCCGGGTAGTGGCTACTTCCGCACGTTAGGCGACCTCCCCGCCAGTATTCAAGAACCGGAAATCTGGAACGGTTTTTCGGGCTTTCTCGTTGACGGAAAATCACGCATTGCCACAATCTCTAGTGGATGAATTGTGCATTCAGGCCCCGTGTTCGGTTCGCACCTGAATCCCGTTCCGAGTTTCGGGCGGTGCCCCGTTCTCGCGAGTTCTTAGCGTCTGGAAGCATTTCGAACTCGCCTCAGAGTCAGCCATCGTCGGTCCCCTGGTTGACTGGTGCCGGATCGGCATGTTCATGGGCCTGTTGCCGACCGACCACTGCAAACCCTTCTGGATTACCGCGATAATGCCTTTGGGAAAGTTCTTTCATCAGGGAGGTAACCTATGCCAACTCGAAAGTTGAAGCGGACACCGACCACCACCAAACGGAGTACGCCGCAGTCAGTTTCGGCGCCAAGATCGGACATCCGGCAGCACAAGAAAAAATTCCGTGTGAAAGTGGGCGTTGGCCCACGTGATGCGAGGGGCACCTGTGTCGTGACCGCACGGATCGGTTGCTACTGCCATCAGGCGCGCTTCAACCCAGACAACGCTGGAAGTCGGCGGCGTTTCACAGCGCAACTGGCTGTCAAGGTCCGGTGCGAGCCCAATAAACTGTCCGGCCTTGACGCGTTAATCATCAAGGCGGCGAACAGAGTTGATGCAGTCGCTGCGGCAAATACGCCAGCGGAATCCGATCCGCAGATCCTCGAAGCGGCGGAGAGATTCCTGAATAACCCAGACAAGTTCGACGAACTCTGCAGCGATTTCGAGACGCTCGGCATCGTTGGCGAAGCCGACCTCGCGACTACTGTCTACCTGGTTGGCACCAGCCGTTTGCTCGACAAACCGCTGGCCGCGGTGATCCAGGCCCCAAGCTCCACCGGCAAATCGTTTGTGGCCGAGCAGGTTGTCGACTTAATGCCGCCGGATGCAGTCGTCGCGGCCACTGCGTTCAGCTCCAAATCCCTGTACTACACAAAGCGGGGTGGTCTGAAACATAAGCTTGTCTTCTTAGCCGAGCGGCAGCACGCCAGGGCGAGGTCCGGTTCGCCGGCCGCTAACGCCACGCTCGCCTTGCGCGAATTGTTGAGCAAAGGCGACCACCTCTTGTCGTGCATCAACGCGGTCGCCCTGCTGCAACAGGAGAACCGGGAGATCGTGGACGGCAAAATTCAGGCCACAGTCGAAGACTACGCCGTCGCGTATCGCCTCATGATGCCCGTGCTGCGGCGGACGTTGTGCCCGGTCAGCGAAAAACAACTTGATCTGCTCAGGCAACTGGTCGAGAAATCGGGCGGCCAGCCATTCACCATGAAGCAGATCGAGGAATGGACCGGAATGAAACGCACCTCGATCAACGACCAGCTCAAACCGCTGCGGGAGCAGGGCTTGGTGCAGAAGGTCGAAACCGCCAAACGTCGCGAGAACACGTTTTTGATCTCCACCGAGGACACCGAGTTGTCGGTCGGCATCGACGCGCTGGTCACGCCAGCCCGGCTCGCAGAGTTAATCGACGCGTAGCCGTCCCCACCGCTGGTCGCGGAAACGCCCAGGCAGAGAACTTTGCCAGGTCACGCCCCTATCGACTCACCAACCGTCAAAACGACTTAACCCCTTACAAGATAACGACTTAATTTGACGGATAGAGGTCCATCAGGTCCCGTCAGGTCGCCAGTCTGGCAAACCTGTCAATACCTGACGGAAACTCGTTCGTCAGTTTAAGCGCAAGCGGCACAAGGACTTATGGCGATGTGACGGCTGGCGGCGCAAATTGGCTGCCGTATGGCGCGCTCATCGCGCCCAGCGGCACTGCCTGGACTGTCCAAATCAGTGGGTGGCCAGCGCGCCTTGGCCATCCATTTCCTCCTTAAAAAAACCTGCCTGGTCGATGCCAATGGGTGGCCAGCGCGAGTTGGCCAAGCATTATTCGTCCCGGCAGTGACGGGCCGATTTGCCGATCGCAGCGTCTGTGCGCGCGCGTGGCGACTTCTGACAGTAATGGTGGTCATCACGTCGAAAATCATGTCCAACTGCGGGCTGCTCAGTTCGTGCAATTCCGCCTGATGGATCAAGAACGGTTGCGCCGCTGGGGCGTCCATGCCTAACAGCCGTTCCTTCGCGTTCTGGACGGCGACGGAAAAGCGGACTTCCGTTTCCAGCACCTCCGCGTCTTCGCCGAACGGCCGACCTCGATGCTGCTGATGGCCGAGCCATTCCCGGTATTCGGCGCTCAGGTCTTCCAGCAACATGGCCGTGAAGTAGTAACGGTCGTCGCTTTCATCGCGCCGTTTCCGACAGTCCTTGAATTCGAGCACGCAGACGAGCCGGCCGTGACGATCTTGGATGCGGTCCCGTTCCGTCGCGTACCAGACGAGCTGCAGTTCGCGGCCCACCAGGCAGAGCGGCCCCCGCAAATCAGGCTCTCATCACCCTGCAGAAGATACTCACCCCGGAATTTAATCATCGCTAGCGGACATGGTTCTATATTTCATCCGATTCGCCGTATTCCGTTCTGCAGCTTCCCATTTTCGCCAATCTAGCCAGCGCCAAGCAAAATCCTCATCGGCTCCATTTGGGGCTCATGCGCCGCATCGTCCCCATTTGGGGACGACGAAAAACTCGATTTTCCCGCCGAATCGTCTCGCCTCAATCTTGCCCAGGATTCCGGTCTTCACTGCTCGAATTCTTGTCTCGCCGGGATCGCGAGAACGTGGCCGTCAATCTGCCAGTTGTCTCAATTTATTTATCTTGCCTATGCTCCAGTTTCCTCCCCGTGAATCGGCGAAACCACCACCGTGGTGTTGGTGGCACCACCGTGGCGTTCGTGGCACCACGGCCACCACGTGGTGAGCGCAGAAATCTCGTCCCCATTTGGGGAACGCAAGAATGCCGACGGCACAGGCGATGCTGCGAACCTGCCCCCGACGTCCGAATCAGCCGCGGTTGGCGTTGTCGCTGAATCGCGGCCACAACCTAGCGGCAGTAAAAGTCCCGTCCCCATTTGGGGAGCGCAAGAATGCCGGCGACGATTTCTCAGGCGCCAATCCTGTCAGCGCCGATCGTGTTCGCGACGAACCCGGCGACTCGACGGTTTTCACCTGCCGTGGACCCTCACGCCGCCGATCTTCGGTTGGCCTACTTGCTTCGCGAAAAGATGCCTGTATCCTGGTCGGAAACCGGCGCATGGCAGCGTCGGAGCGAGGCGATGCGCGATGAAGTTCCTGGTCTCCCTTTTCTCGTCCGAAAAATCCACCGTAAGCGCGACTGGATCATGGAAGGTCACTGCCGAAAGTGCCGATCAGGCACTTGGCTTGGCTCGGTTCTATGCAGACTCCCGATTGTGGCCGCCGGGTTCCACTTGGCTGTGCGTCCCGTTGGACGATAACTCAGGTTCCTGGGAGGCAGGGGATTGGAAGCCGACTTGACCGGCCGCTGCAATACCAGTCAGTCATCGGTCTCGGCGGTTCGCGCCTGAACGAATAGCAGATCTCCGCAGTCCTGGTTTTGGCAATCAAGACCGGGAATCAAGTCCAGGTTCTCGATACCTTCAGCGGGAGACGAAGCATGATTCGCAGCGAATCCTTTTCTGTTGAGACATTCGGCGACATAACCATCTTACGCATCGCCGACACCAGGTTCTTCGACACCGACAAGTATGCCAAGCTGCAACACGATCTTCTGGCGTTCGTCACTGCGGACAGACCACTCAAGCTGCTGGTCGATCTGAGCAACGTCGAGTACTGTTCGACCGCGCTCACCAACACCCTGCTGATCGCACAAAAGCGAACCAGCGCGTGGAATGGGCAGATGAAGCTCTTCGGCCTTAGCGAAGTCGTCCTTGAAACGCTGCAAAGGCTGAAGCTCGTAAACACCTGCCTCTCGGTCTGCGCCGACGAAGAAGCGGCCAAGCAAGCGTGCGGCTAGGCTGCGGCCAATGCAGCTCGTCATTCGATGCGTGCCTCTTCCGCGCCAACTTTTGTCGATGCGCTGCGGCAGAATGACGCGGCCTCTGGCATAGCGGCTAACGGTCACCCAAGCGGCGGCATTCGGCAACAAGTTGGAAATCTCTTCCAGGATCGCTGCGGCATAGATCCTACACACAGTATGTAACATCTCCTCTTGAATTTCTTCGCGCTTCACAGGGCCTCTGCTGTTCCATCGAGCTGAACGAAAGGATTCGCTGCGAACCATGTTGACCCGGTTCCTGGAGCCTCTCGCTTAACGTCCCTTGCCGAGGCACAGTGTCTTCCTCGTGCCGGCCTCTGCCACGCCACGACCGGTCTCGCAAACCAATGTTCTATTGACACTGACTCTCATGATGGTAAGTTCAGGTGATCGTTTACTTTCTTTTTCTTACCTAAGGATCAAGCCAATGTTGCTAAAAGAATTCATGCAGACGCTCCACGCTGAAGGTATCAAGTTGCGCGAATACCAACTTCGGTATGCCATCAAGCAAGGCAAAGTCTCACAGCCGAAGCTCAATCCGAGCCTGAAGTACGTCTTCGAGAAGAAGCATATCGAGCAGTGCCGAAAGCTCTTCGGCCAGCAGAAGGGAAACGCTTGTGAGACCATTTGAGACGCTTGCCGAAGAGGCTATGGGAAAGACTATGACTTCAGGCGCTTTCAATCGCAAGATTATCAAAAAGGTTCGGCGGCCCACCGGACCGCGGAATCGAGGAGCCGGGAGGTGTACCTCGGCGGCACAGGTAGGTGATGCGCCGAGGTACACCCGGTCCATCTTATATATATATCTTATATGTACCTAGGATATGGGAGGGCTGGCAGCCGGGTGGATTGTCCGTCCGGTGCAGATGCCTGCCCCGTTCTCGACCAACTGTTTCTTGAAAGAAAAATTATGAACGAAGAATACAACTCAGCAACTGAACATGCCGCGACCGACGCGGAGACGATACCTGTCGCTGCGCCTCCGGACCCGTTTGATCCAGCCCGCTTGCGGCTTTCGCAGGACTTTGCCAGTACCCTAGGCGTGAAAAAGGCGCTGCTCACCGTGCCAGTGAAGAAACCGGCCCGCGAGTGGTTTGTACAGGTTCACCCATCAGACAAGTACCGGCTGCAGACCTGCGTTCTGGAACTGAAAGAGGAACGGGAAATCTACTTGATTGCGCCGGAACTCTGGCCCGAGCTGGCCACCGAGGCGACGTGTTCCCCACGTGCGCTGTATACAGCGATCAACCGACAAAGCGTTTTATTCATCTGGCCGATCCGTTTGCCGGGACCGGACGGGAAAATCGATGATTGGAGCCGGTCGGCCTTGGAGGCCGCCGCACTGGCGCAGTCCAAGTGGGTTCGCGTCAGCGCCAACATGAGCTTGGGTGCGTACGACGTTTGGGAAGCGCAGGGCAGCCTGCCTGCGCCGGAGTGGCCGGAGGTGGCGTTCCCTGACCTGCTCCGCACCGCATTCAGAGATCATTACATCAATAGCCTGGACCACCCCGTGCTCCGAAAGCTGCGCGGCGAGATATGAGCCCGTCGCTGCATGACCAGTTCGATTCCGTCTGGCTGGCGGACTTCGAGTTCCGCCAGCCGGACGGCGATCGGCCCTGCCCGATCTGCATGGTGTCCACGGAGCTGTTCACGGGGCAAACGATTCGTCTTTGGGCAGATGAACTGGCCGGAATGCGCACCGTCCCCTTTCCGACCGGGCCCCGATCTCTGTTCGTGGCGTACTACGCCAGCGCCGAACTCGGCTGCTTTCTCGCTCTCGGGTGGCCGATGCCGCAGCGGATTCTGGACCTATACGTGGAATTCCGAAACGCGACCAACGGTCTGCCGGTCCCGTGCGGCGCTGGCTTGCTCGGCGCGATGGCCTATTACGGCCTGGATGCGATGGGGGCCGCCGAAAAGGACGCCTTGCGCGAATTGGCTCAACGGGGCGGTCCGTACACGGCCGAGGAAAGACAGGCGCTGCTCGACTACTGCGAAAGCGACGTACGATGCCTGGAGCGACTCCTGCCGCGAATGCTGCCGGATATCGACGTGCCAAGAGCCCTGATGCGGGGTCGATACATGGCCGCGGTCGCACGCATGGAGTGGACCGGCACACCGATCGACACCGCGACGCTGGCCGAGATGCGGGATCACTGGCGTCAGATTCAAGGGCGATTGATCGAGCATGTCGACCGCGACTACGGCGTTTACGATGGACGCACCTTCAAACGGGATCGGTTTGCCCAGTGGCTCGCCTGCCACGGCATTTGTTGGCCGCACCTGGAATCCGGCGAGCTGGCCTTGGACGATAACACGTTTCGGGAGATGAGCCGAGCCTTTCCCGGCGTCGCCCCTCTGCGGGAACTGCGGCACACGTTGGGTGAGCTGCGGTTGGAATCGCTGGCCGTTGGGGTGGACGGCCGCAATCGGTGCCTGCTGTCGCCTTTCAGGTCGAAGACGGGCCGCAACCAGCCGAGCAACAGCAAGTTCATCTTCGGCCCGAGCTGTTGGATGCGGTCACTGATCCAGCCATCTCCAGGGCAGGCGGTCGCGTATGTGGACTACAGCCAGCAGGAGTTTGGCATTGTAGCTGCTTTGTCGGAGGACCCGGCGATGATGGACGCCTACGCCAGCGGAGACCCGTACTTGGCCTTCGCCAAGCAGGCGGGCGCCGCTCCGCCGGACGCGACCAAGGAGTCCCACAAGCAGGTGCGAGACCAGTTCAAGGTATGCGCCCTGGCCGTACAGTATGGGATGGCCGAACAATCGCTCGCCTTGAAACTCGGACAGCCTCAGGCCCATGCACGGCAATTGCTGGGTCTCCACCGGCAGACGTACCCGCGGTTCTGGCGATGGTCCGAAAACGCCGTGATGTACGCGATGCTGCATGGGCGGCTATACACGACGTTTGGATGGCAAATTCGCGTTGGAAACGAAGCCAACCCTCGAAGCCTGGCCAACTTCCCTGCGCAGGCCAACGGTGCGGAGATGCTGCGATTGGCGTGTTCGCTCGCCACGGAGGCCGGAATCACGGTCTGCGCTCCCGTGCATGATGCCGTGTTAATCGAAAGTCCGAGTGGGCAGATCGAAGCTGCCGTGGCGCGGACGAGACAGGCAATGGCCGAAGCCAGCCGCATCGTCCTCAATGGATTTGAGATCAGGAGCGACGCCGTCACCGTGTGTGGCCCCGACCGGTACTTCGACGAACGCGGCAAACGCATGTGGGAAACGGTGGGTCAAATACTAAAGGACATCTCAGCGGAAACGATCAGGGAAACGGTGATCGGCTTTACCCCGGGGCTGGATATCACAGCAAGACTGACGTAAAGGCGATACCCCTTGTCCGAATTCAATCAACAAAGTGACATTGCCTCGACCTTGACCCAGCAATCGGTTGACCGCCATCGCAGGAAGCGCGCACGCCGCGCCGGGCAGTTCCTCAAGGGCCCGATCCCGCTGAACTGGTGGACCAAAGCCGCGGCTCTGCCCGGCAAGGCTTTGGCTTTTGCGTCTGCGGTTTGGTACAAGGCTGGGCTTACCAAAACCACAACCAACCTCGCAGTGGGCGAGGAACTGGCGAAGGAATTTGGCGTTCATCGCAGAGCCCGGTACCGGGCCCAGCACGAACTGCAAAAGGCCGGGCTGATCTCGCTGGATCAGAAACCCGGCTGCTTGCCGCGAATTTCATTGATCACGACGACAAACCGGCACAATCAGTGACGTTATAGCGGGCAAAAATCTCACCAAATTCCCATTTGCCCGAAAAGGGCCCTAGAAGAGCGCAGGACGCGTTTGACGCCCGGCGTGCCGTGCGGCAAACACGCGAGCCAGCCGCGATTCCTGGGCCATTTATCTGTCGGGAATCTTGGCAAACCCTGTGGCATAGTCTTTGACTTTGACTGCGCTGTGCCAAAGAGCGGCGGAGGACTGGTGCTTCACAATCATCCTATCGACGTTCGCGTGCTCGGCTCCAGACTGTTGTGGATAAGCAAGTATGGCCAATTGGTGCTGGAACCCTTGAAAGTCTTGCTGGACACGATCGACAGCGAGGTTCCTGGACACAAAGGCTGGCAGCCGGAGTTATTCAAGGAAGATATAGTCGATCTTCGATTCTGAGAGTTCTGGTGCGGCTATATTAGCGGACGGGCAGCTTATGCAGTTAATTTTTTGCTGGGACTGAAAGGCGCGATGAATGTGGATGGATCACTTTAGGAAACGTCGGTATCGCGATACTGGTAGAACCTTCAGCCAATTCGGCCTTGTGGCCGGACAGGCTGGGGTTGGTGGCTATATAAATTTCTGTTTATTAGCGATTCTGCGCTGTATTAGTGAGGTCGAATTGCCAACTCGCACAGCAAGGGCTTTATTTGGCTCTATAACGCGTTGCCGGCCTTTCAGGCACTGATGGACCACCCTGGCATAGAAAGCTCGTTAAAATGCGCGTAAATCGCGATTTGCTGCGTATTAGGAGGACCGGCTTGGTGGGGTCAATCTATGCGCCTTATCTGACTGGAGCTGGAAGCACTTTCCGGAATCGAGCAGGCTTCAGATATTGCACACAGTGTGTAGGATCTCATCTTGTGCGGGGTTTCGATGCTGTTAGTTTCCGTACCGAAGATCGAACGCTTGATAGCGGGGATGGTCAAGAGCGCAGGAACTGCAAGGAACGGAGCTTGTGAAGTTTCGAGGCATTGTCCAGCGACGTCAGACCGGCTAGAAGCTGGCTTTCCCTCTAGCGACAGCGGAAGACGACTTGGAAGATGTAGCTGGCGAGGACGAGGATGAGGCCGATTATTGATCGATTTTACATGGATCCAGAATGGGACGGATGGGACGGACGATGGAACGTCCCATTATCGTCCGTTCCATCCGTGCCATCGTCGGTCCCATTCCACTCCCAGTTTTCCCATCCACGTATCAAACGACAAACAACCAAAACGCTGCCCGCGCGCCGGCCGAAACGCTGGAAGCGAAACAGCCGATGGGCGCCGTCAGGTCCAGGAACCAGGCACTGCGCAGCGTCTTTCTCGGACAGCAGCGTCCCAGCCTTCGGCCTTGGTCGGGCGCAGCGGTTGGGGGATCAGCACAGGCAGCCGTTGCGCCATCAGCGAATTCGCCCTTTGGCCGAAAACGCTGATTGCGAAGAAATGCCTCTTCAGAAAACCCAGGGAAAACAGCCGTTTGCCATTTAAGGCCGCTAGCGCGCGCGCTGGCGCGTTTTTGGCCTTCCAGGCTTCCCTAGCCCAACCTGAGCCAAACGCGCGTCAGCGCGCGCGCTAGGGGCCTTCACGGGGCTGTCCTGCCCGCGGCCTGGCTCAACCCTGCAAGAATCCTCTTTTGCGCGTAACACGGTTTCATCCCCTGCGGACCTTGCCGCAGACACAATCCGCCGGCCACCGTGTCCGGACCTGCGATTCAGACCTTTCCAGACTCTGTGTAAAGCCGCGCATGTCTTTGCCTCATCCTGGTGCTCGCCCTGCGCAAGTGTGGCGGCGCTACAAAGGGGTCCAGCGTCGATGCAATGCAAACGCCAGCGCTTCGTGGCGACCGGGACCCTGTCTTGCGGTAACGTCCCTTTTCGCTGTCCAAGTGTATTCCGCGGCTTGTAGCACGTCGGGCAAGTCATGGCCGCTTATAGACACCCGCGTCCCCGGCACCTATACTTTCCGCCTTCGCTTCTTTCACCACGTTGAGGAGACCACCCATGCCACGAAAACCGAAAACCACAGAGCCCGAAGCCAAGCCCGTTGAAGCCGCACCGGAAGCCGCTCCCGTGAACAAGACCGCAGCGATCAAGGCCGCCTTGAAAGCCAATGCCAAGAGCACGCCGAAGGAAATCTCCGAGATGCTCCAGGCGCAGGGCCTGGATGTCTCGCCGGGCTACGTGTCCACGATCAAGACGAACATGAAGGCCAAGAACAAGAAGGCGAAGAAAGCCGCTGCCGCCCC